>Ga0182024_10009190_pt1 | contig 20536 bp, 18 predicted proteins | sample P32metaG_FD_120480 | JGI IMG/M metagenome (GOLD analysis project Ga0182024, IMG submission 120480) | Permafrost microbial communities from Stordalen Mire, Sweden - P3-2 metaG (Illumina Assembly) | ecosystem: Environmental > Terrestrial > Soil > Wetlands > Permafrost | place: Sweden: Stordalen... | reverse complement strand
TACGCCGACAATCCGTTCCTGCAGCAGGCCGTCGCGCTGGGCTATAAAGGCGCGTACTACTCCTGGTGGCGCGATCGCGACCGCATCCTCGCCGAAGCGAGCGCGAGGGGAATCACGGCCTGAGCGCGCGCAAGGTGCGCTCAGTGCGTTTCCTGAGTTGCGCGGCGGCCGCGGTTCTCACCAGCGCGTGCCTGACGGTCGCCGGGTGCACGCGCGGATTGGCTCCGCACGCCAACGTCCTCCGGATCGCCGACCTGGCCGAGCCCGACCGGCTCAATCCGCTGCTCTCGACCATGGACGTCACCGAGCACCTTTCGGCGCTCATCTATTCGACGCTGGTGATCTCGGACGATCGCGGGCGTTTGGTCGGCGATCTCGCCGAAGCGGTCCCATCGCTCGAAAACCACGGGATCTCGCGCGACGGCAAGACGGTCGTGTACCACCTTCGTCCGGACATCACATGGCATGACGGCGTGCCGCTCACCTCGCGCGACGTCGCCTTTACGTGGCGGCTGGTCATGAATCCGCGAAACAATGTTTTTCATCGCGAGGGCTACGACGAGGTCGCGCGGATCGACACGCCCGATGCGCGTACGGTGGTCGTGCATCTGCGGCGCCGGTCGCCGCCGTTCGTCACCCGGTTCTTCACCTCGCTGCAGGAAGGCGCGAAGGCGATACTGCCGGAGCATCTGCTTGCGGTCCGAGCGACGATCAACGAGGCGCCCTTCAACGCCGCGCCGGTCGGAAGCGGTCCGTTCAAATTCGTGCGCTGGGATCGGGGCCGCGGCATAGAGCTGGAGGCCTACGACCACTATTTTCGCGGCCGCCCGAAGATCGATCGTATCGTCTTCACCGTCATCTCCGACGAAAACACGATGCTGGACCAGACGCGCACGCACGAGATCGACGTCGCCCAATCGTCGGGCAGCCTCTACGGCGCGTACAAGAGTCTTCCGGGCGTGACGACCACGCTTGCGCGCTGGGACTCGATGTCGATCTTGGCATTCAACGATGCCCGCCCCGGGCTGCGTCACCTTGAGGTGCGGCAGGCGATAGCCCGCGCAATCAACGATCGGGCCCTGATCGACAAGGTCACTCACGGTGTCGGAACGGTCGCGCGCGACATCGTGCCGCCCGGCGCAATCGGGTACGTGGCGAACCCGGCCTACCCCTACGATCCCGCCGGCGCGCGCAAGCTGCTCGAGGCGCACGGTTGGAAGCTTGGCCGAGACGGCATTCGTTCCAACGGCGGTGAGCGGTTGGACTTCGTCTATTACACCGTCACCGGCTCCGCGACCGGTAACTCGGTGGCGGTGCTGGTTCAGTCCTGGCTGCGCGACGTCGGCATCGGCGTGACCATCAAGAACTCGCCCTACAATCAGATCTTTTCTTTCGAGGGACCAATCCAGACCGGCACGTACGATCTCGCGGCCTATTCGTATACCCTGCCGCGAGATCCGGACAACCTCAGCTATCTGGGCTGCGATAAGTTTCCCAATGCCGGCGACAACGTGTTCCGCTATTGCGACGCATTGGTCGATGCCGGGGAACGGCGCGGTCTGACGACCGACGATCCACACGCGCGCGCGGCGATCTACGCTCCGGTCGAGCGGCGCATCCGGGAGACCGTTCCGTATCTTCCGATCTACGAGGCGCGCCGCATCGTCGTGCGCATCGATGGGCTCCGTCACTACACCGTCTCGCCGGCGATCGCGCAGTGGTGGAACGCCTGGGAGTGGGACTTCGCCCGCTGATCGAGCCGGCACGACCGCCGGCCCGGGGCAGGCGGGGGAACTGACCCCGCCGCACCGTTTGCGACGCGTTTGGGACGGACGTTCGCCTATGCTCGAGACGTGGCCGAGCACGAGCGAATCGAAGAACTCTTCCTGGTCCGCTTCTGGCGCGAACAGGGCGTGGCATGGCGCGGCTACGTCGAGCATGTTGCCACCAAGCGGCGCGTCTATTTCTCCGAGCTTTCCGACCTCAACGAGTTTCTGCGGTTGCAGCTCGCCGATGCGACGCGCGCGGGGACCCGGTGAGCGCCCCGCGGTCCGGCCCGGGCCGTTGCGAACGCCCTCGCGCGGGCATCGTGCTCGGCGCGGCTGCGCTGTGGGTCGGGTTGTCGAGCTGCAGCGGTTCGGGCGGAACCGGAGCGTCGCTCCTACGGCCGGCACCGACGGCGACGCCGCTCCCCTCCCCGTCTCCGACGCCGGGAGCGGCCGCCGTGAGCCTGTCCCCGGCTAGCCTCACCTTTCTCACCACCGGTGGAGCCGGCGCGCTGGCGGACGCGGCGTCGCAGGTCGGCTACGCCGGCGCGTTCACCGCGTCGACGGCTGCCGCGGGACAAGCCGGCTCGTGCAGTGGGATCGCGACGATCGCAGCGGCCGGCGGATCAACGTTCACGATTACGCCGGCGGCGGCCGGTACGTGCGCGTTTACCGTCGCCGGAGGAAACGGCCGAACGGCGAACTTGCCGATCAGCGTAACTACGACTGCAGCCGGAGGCACCTAGATGAAGACGTTCGCGGTGAGTTCGATGCTCGCGCTGGCGATGCTCTGCAGCGGCTGCGGCGGCTCCGGCGGCGGCACGGTCCCGGCGAAGACGTCGGCGCAAACGCCGGCGACGGCGATGGTCGCATTCAAGATCGTTCTCCCTACGGCCGCCTCGAACGCGCAGCGACGACTGCCGCGCTACGTCTCGGCTTCCACCAAATCGGCAGCGATCACCGTCGCGCCGGGCGGCGGAGGCGCCGGTGCGCCGGTGATCGTCAATTGCACGAGCGTCTGCACCGGCCAGATCGCCGCGCCCATCGGCAGCGACGTATTCACGGTGACCCTCTACGACGCCCTCAATGCGACGGGCAACCTGTTATCAACCGGAACCCTGACGCAGACGATCGTTATGAATCAAGCCAACTCGGTCAACGTCACGCTCGACGGCGTGGTCGCGTCGCTGACGGTCGGCCTGAATCCGGGCGCCGTCACCGCCGGCACCTCTGCGATCGTCGCCGTCACGGTAAACGCACTCGACGCGGACGGCAACACGATCGTCGGTCCGGGCGGTTATGCGAACGCGAGCGGTGCGCCGCTGACGATCAATCTGGCCGACTCCGACTCATCGGGTACGACGCATCTCTCGCAAAGCTCGCTGAGCGCGCCGACAGCCGGCATCACCCTGAGCTACAACGGCACCACGATCCCCAATCCGACCATCACGGCCAGCGCCTCGGGAGCGACCTCCGGGCACGCCTTGCTGACCCTGAGCGGCGGCACCGGCACGATCACGCCGTTCACGACCGGGATCACCGGCGATCCCACGTACATTACGGCCGGGCCGGACGGCGCGCTCTGGTTCACCGAGCGCGGCCACGATCGCATCGGGCGGATCACGGTCGGCGGGACGGTCACGGAATACTCGGCCGGGCTTTCGGCCGGCGCCGAGCCGTACCGGATCACGGTCGGTTCGGACGGTGCGCTGTGGTTTACCGAAATCGCCCTCAATCAGGTCGGTCGCATCAGCACCAGCGGCACGATCACCGAATATTCGAGCGGGATAACCGAGCTGCCCGGCAACGGAACGTTGGGAATTGCCGCCGGCTCCGACGGTGCTCTGTGGTTCACCGAAGGTTTCGGGAACAAGCTGGGCCGGATCACGACCGCCGGTGCCATCAGCGAGTATACCCTCGGAAGCCGGGTGAACGAAAACCAGGGCTATATCGCCGCCGGCCCGGACCACAACCTCTGGTTCTTCTTCGACGATGGACCGATCGGCCGGATGACGACCAGCGGCTCCCTGTCGGTATTTGGGGGGCTGCCGTTCAATGACGACCCGGCGAATATCACGGCCGGACCGGACGGGAACCTCTGGGCGACCGACTGGAACGGGACGCGGATCACCCAGATCACGACCAGCGGTGCGGTGACCGAATTCTCGGCGGGGATTACGTCCGGATCCAGGCCGTGGGATATCGCCACGGGTCCGGACGGCAATTTGTGGTTTACCGAATTCGCCGGCAGCCACATCGGCCGCATCACTCCGAGCGGTACGGTCACCGAGTTCCCGTACAGCGGAAGCACGACGTACGGAATCACGGCCGGCCCCGACGGCGGGCTCTGGTTTACCGACGGGATCAGCATGGTCTACCGAATCCAGCCCTGAGGTCCGTCGCGCGGTCGCCATCAGCCACAGCCGACGTTCCGGGGTGAGCGGAAACGGACCCGAGAACCAGGACCTTCCCGCCTGAGAAACCCGCTACGTACCGGTGGTATGACAGGCCCCAACACGACGCAGCAGCTGCGCATCCAGCTCTTCGGCCAACCGCGCTTTATGCTCGGCGACGCGCCGTTTAAATTCGTCGCGCGCCCGAAGACCATGCCGCTCTTGGCGCAGCTCTTGCTGCAGCGCGACCGCGCGCTCTCGCGCGACGCGCTGGCGTTCGTGCTGTGGGAAGACGAGACGGAAGAGACCGCTCGCGCCAATCTGCGGCGTCATCTCCACCATCTGCAGCAGGCATTGCCGCAGGCGCCCGTTCCCTGGCTGCTGACCGACTCCGACACGGTGCAGTGGAACGCCGAAGCACAGTGCCGGTTCGACGTCGACGAGTTCGAGCGGCTGCTCGCAAGCCCGGCCGGCCGCGCCGAAGCGGTGAAGCTCTACGCCGGCGACTTACTCGAGAATTTCTACGACGAGTGGCTGGTCTTTCCGCGCGAGCGCCTGCGCACACTCTATCTTCGCACCCTCGAGGAGCTCGTGCTCGAGAGTCGCTCCGCGCGCCGTTTCGCCGACGGCATCGACTATGCCCAGCGCATTCTTGCCGTCGACCCCTTGCGCGAGGACGCACTGCGCCAGCTGATCGCGGTGCGGTACGAAAACGGCGACCGGGCGGGAGCGCTGCAAACCTACGATCACTTCATTCGCCGTCTACGCGCCGAGATCGACGTAGATCCGATGCCCGAGACGATGGCGCTGCGCGACGCGATCGTGCACAACGCCGGCTTGGCAACTGCGGGGCGCGAGGTCGAGCTCGATCGTGAGCCCTCACGCATCGTGCTGCCGTTCGCCGGACGCGCCGTCGAAATGGAGCAGCTGCGCGTGCTGTGGAGCCGCGCGGCACGCGGCAGGGGCAGCGTCGTACTCGTGGCGGGTGAGGCGGGGATCGGGAAAACACGACTAGTTAGTGAGTTCATCGTGCGCACCGAGGCCGAAGGCGGCCGTGTGTTGTGGGGCACGACGGCTTCTCCGGAAAGCACGCCGTATCAGGCCATCATCGAAGCCTTGCGGGGGGCATTGGGATTCCTGGCCGCCGTCGAGGTCAAGCCGCTGGAACTGTCTGCCTTACGTCAGCTCGTCCCCGAACTCGGCGGCCGCCGCACCGACCTTCCGCCGCTGAGCGCCGTCGATCCGGAGCGCGAACACAGCCGGCTCCTCGAAGCACTCTCGGCCTGCCTGGCCGGTCTCGCCCGCGCGCGGCCGCTCGTGGTCGTGCTCGAGGATTTGCATTGGGCGGGCACCGCGACGGTGTCGGCGCTGGAGTTCCTCGCGCGTCGCATCCACCAGCATCCCGTCCTCTTGGTGGCGACCTATCGCGACGACGAGGCGTCGCGTTCGCTTCGCAGTGCGCGGCGCAGCCTCCAGCAGGACGCTCTCGCACAGCACGTTGCGGTCGCTGGGTTGCGATTGGAGAGCGTTGCCGAAATCGTGGCCGCGGTCATGGGCGACAATGACGCCGCCAACACGGCGAAACGGCTGTGGACGGCCAGCGAAGGCAGCCCGCTCTTCTTGAGCGAGCTGATCCGGGAGGTCGCCGAGTCACCGGAGCCCTCGGCGCTGCCGGCGACCCTCCAAACCGTCATCGCCGGACGCGTCGCGCGCTTGACGGCGACCACGCGGTCGCTGCTCGACATCGTCGCCGTCATCGGGCCGGCGTTCGATATCGACGTCGCACGCGACATCACGGGCTGGGACGAGCGCGCGCTGCTCGAGGCGCTCGACGAATTGCTGGCTCGCCATTTGATTCGTGCGGCCGGGCGCCGCCTTGGCTTCGATTACATCTTCACACATCATCTGGTGCGCGCGGCCGTCTACGACAGCCTGGATGCTTCGACACGTCGCGTTTGGCACCGCCGCATTGCGCGCGCATTCGAAGCGCTCCCAACGAACGCGCCCGACGCAGTCGCGGGCGAAATCGCGCGGCACTTCGAGCTCGGCGACGACGCGCTTCGTGCCGTACCGTACTTCGTGCGCGCCGCGCGTCACGCCGAATCCCTCCACGCGCACGATGAAGCGCTGACGCTTCTCGCACGAACGGGAGAGGCTGCGATTACGCCCCAGCTGCGGTGGGATGTTCTGATCCTGCGTGAGGCGATCCATCGCAGGACCGGGAATCGGAGCGCGCAGCGAGCCGACATCGACGAACTCGAACGGCTTGCGGAGTCGGACGATTCACTCGGAGCCGAGGTGCTCTACCGCAAGATTCTGCTCGCGCGCTCGCTCGGCTCGCGCGACGAGGAACGCGCGTTCATCGCTGCGCTCGGGCAGGTCGTGCAACGGCTCGATAGCGCCGAATGGCGCGGTCGCCTGTTCGCGTGCACGGCCGATTACTACGCGCTAGTGAACCGGTTCGACGAAGCCGAAGAGGCCGGGCGCGCGGCGCTTGCGGTCCACGTCGCACTGGCGGATATCGCCGGACAAGTCGCCGATCTTTGTCTCCTCGTTTCGACCGCCACGCACCGCGGCTCGCTGGGCACCGCGCGGGAGCACCTCGCCAGCGCCCAGGCCCTAGCCGAGGCGCAAGGGAACCCGCGGCTCGTCGCCGACACGCTCTTCGCTGCCTCCAGCTCCGCGCTGATGCTGCACGACCTCGGCGGCTGCATGGCACTGGCGAAAACGGCCCGCGAGTTGTACGTCGCGTTGGGCGACCCCGAAGGCGAGGCCGATGCCTTGGCGCGTACCGCGACCGCCCTGGCGCGGCTTGGCCGTCACAACGAAGCCCGCGAGCAGAACCTCGCGGCTGCGGCGATCTTCGAATCGATCGGCAAGCGTCAGGGCCTGGCAGTCGCAGTCCTGAACATCGGGTTGATTTCCTGCCGTATCGGCGTCCTCGACCGCGCCATTCACGAGTTCGAGCGGTCGGCGGAGCTGTTTCGGACGATGCACGATCTCCGCGGCCAAACGGTGTGCGCGATCAATCTGTCGTGCCTTCGGCTGCGCATGGGGAACGCGGTCGAAGCGAAGGCCGACGCGCAGCTCGCGCTCGAGCTCGCAAAAAAAATGAAACACGCCGTCTATGAAGCCGAAGCGCTGGCGAACCTCGGCGCGGCGGAGCGCGATCTGGGTGAGTTAGCGATCGCGATCGAGTACATGCAGCAGGGCCTGAGCCGCCAGCTGGAGACGGGCCGCCTGAGCGACCGCGTCAACGATCTGGCCGACCTTGCCCTGGCGTATTTCTTGAACGGCCAGACGCAGGCCGCATGCGATTGTGTGGCCGAGGTTCTGGCGGGGGCGCAGGGTGCGGCCGACGACGTCTCCCTGTGGCCGCAGTATCTGTACTGGATCGCGGCGCGCGTCTATCGCGGCGCCGGCCGCGATGCGGAATGGCCGGCGCTGCTCGAGCTCGCCCACGGCATCTTACACGCACGGGCGGCCGTGCTCTCCGACGACGGCGAGCGCGAAGCGTTTTTCGACCTCCCGCTCAACCGCGAGATCGAGGACGCCTTTAGCCGGCAGCGTTGGCCTTCGCCCGAGTCTACGGCGCCAGCTTCATCCCGTAGGGGAAGCTAAGACCCGTCGTTGCACCGCGGATCGTTCGCAGCGGCGCGACGTTCCCGTTCGCACCAGCAGCGAACACGACGATCGCGTCGTTCCCGTTGCCCGCGTCGTTACCGACGTAGATCGTGCCGCTGGCGTCGATGACGATGCCGCCCGGTTTCACGAGCGTCGTGTTGGCCCCGGCGATGGTGGCGACGGGCGCAGCGTTCCCATTCGCACCCGCGGCATACACCGTCACCGAGTTCGCGGTCACGTTGGTGACGTAGATCCGTCCGCCCGCGTCGACGGCGACGAAGGCCGCACCCGACATGCCCGTGTTCGACCCGGTGATCGTCTGCGTCGGCGCCACGTTGCCGCTGAAGCCTGCCGCGTATACGGTGACCGCGTCGGTACCGCCGAACTGCGAGTTGTTGTCGACGACGTAGAGGTTGCCGGCTGTGTCCAGCGTGATCCCGTAGACGGCGGAGAGGTTGGTGTTGCCGCCGGATAGCGTGCGGATCGGGGTCGCATTTCCGTTGGCGCCCGGCGCAAACACGTTGACGGAGCTGGCGAAGAAGTTGTCCTCGACGAGGTTCCCGCTGCCGTCGATGGCGAGCCCGAGCGCGCCGCTCACGCCCGTCGCGGGTCCTGAAAGCGTTCTGATCGGCGCAACGTTGCCGTTCGCTCCCGAAGCGTACACGGTGATTGCGCCGCCGCGCAGGTTCGAGACATAGGTATTGCCGCTGCCGTCCACCGCGAGGTCGTAGTTTTGGGAGAGTTGGGTATTGCTGCCGGCTATCGTACGGGCCGGAGCGGCGTTCCCGCTGGCGCTCGCGGGCGTGACGGTAATCGAGGTGTTACCAAACTCGCTGACATAGAGATTGAGGCCGCCGCCCGTCGGTGCGAACACGACCGAGCCCGGCGTCGCACCTGCGGCACTGCCGGTGATCGTCGCGTTGACACCCAGACCTCCGGCGTAGTTGATCGTGACCGGCGTCGCAGACGGCGCGGTGATCGTGCTTGTGGAGAGCGAGGTCTGGCCGGTCGGATCGACGACGCTCAGTGTGATGGGCGTCGTGTAATTTCCGGGTCCGACGATGGTGTCTCCGGCGGCATCCTTCGCCGTGACCGTCAGCGCGGCGGTTCCCGGAGCGCCGGCCGGCGGTAGCGCGCCAATGGACAGCGTGATGCTCGCTACCGTTCCGTTCAGCGTCGCTGCAATCTGGAACGCCTGTCCCGCCACGACCGTCGCGGTCGCGGTACCCGAACCGAGGAGATGCCCGGTCGCATTTGCGCCGTCGTATTGATTGAAGGTGAAGGTGTCGTTCCCGACCGGCGCCTGCAAGGGAATCGTGCACACGCGCGATTGACCGCTGGTGGTGCAATCCGGTGAGGTCGCGCTGATATCGGCGATCGTCGGTGCGCCGCCGTTGACGACGATCGAGACCGACACCGCGGAGGGGGAGATGTATTGGGGCTTGCGTGCCGCGGCCGCGCCCGACGTCTGCGCGATCGTGAGCACCACCCGGCCCGCCACGAGCGCCGACGATGATGGGGCCGGGCTGCTGGTGCCGCCGCCTCCGCACGCGCTCAAGGTGAGGGCGCACGCGAGAATCGGTCCGGCCCGCCGTACATACATACGTCCGCTCGTTGTGCCCTGCATCGCGCGGTCCTTCAACCAAGGCGATCAATCGATCATTCGGCGATTTCGACTGCCCGGGCTACCGTCTTGGGCCGCCGCAACAGTAAGACGAGCGGGATGCACAGCACGCTCAGGATTCCGATGAAATACGTTGCATCGGCGTACGAGAGCACGGTCGACTGCGTCGTGATCAGGTTTGCGAGCTGGGCCGTGGTGCCGAGAAAACCGCGCACGTTCAGGTTGCTCAGCGTCGCGGTTCCCGCCAAGATCGTGGAGTGAAACGCCTCACGTCGGTCAACGAAGACCGTCAGCAGCGCGACCCCGGCTGAGCCGCCGAGCTGCAGACCAAGACTCAGGAAGGCGCTCGCCTTCGCGCCTTGAGCGGGCGTCGTCGCGCGCAGAACGGCGATCGAAAGCGGGATGTACAGCGTGACGATGCCGATTCCCGACAGGACCAGCGGCACGACGAAGGTGCCGAACGAGGAGTCGGACGTCGTCGCGGAGCCCAGCAGCGCACTGGAGAGCGCAAGAACGAGAAAGCCGAAGGCCACCAACATTCGCGTATCGACTTTCGACGCCAGGAAGACGAGCGGCAGGGTGACGAGCATGATCGGGATCGCGCGCACCAGGAAGAGCAAACCGCTCAGCGACGGCGTGAAGCCGAGCGGCCCTTGCGTGAGCTGCGGCAGCGTGTAGGACGACCCCAACGCCGCGACGCCGATCACTGCGGAAAGGAGAGCTCCCGCGGCCACGCTGCGATTCGCCAAGATGCGCAAGTCGACGATCGGGCTTTTCGCCGCGACGAGTTCCCACCACACGAAGCCGGCGAAGGTGAGCGCGCAGACGGCGGTGCTCACGGCGATGGATTGATCGGCGAGCCAGTCGTGACGCTCGCCTTCGGTCAGCACGTATTGTAGCGTTCCGACTGCCACGGCCAGCAGGCCCAGGCCGGCTAGGTCGACCGGCAGCGTGTGCTTGGGGTCGGGATCGCGCAAGAGCAGAAAGAGCAGTACGAACGCGACCGTACCGGGCAGCAGGTTGATCTCGAAAGCCCAGTTCCACGACAGGTTGTCGACCAAAATGCCGCCCAGCGGCGGCCCGAGCGCCGGGCCCATGACCGCGCCGATCGCGAAGATCCCCTGACTGAGGCCGAGGTATTTCGGTGCGAACGAATCGCGCAGAATCGATTGCGACGTCGCCAAGAGTCCGCCACCGAAGGCGCCCTGCACGATCCGCGCGACGACCAGCTGATCCAGATTCACCGACCAGGCGCACAGCATCGACGCGGCCGTGAAGCCGGCGATCGAGGTCAGAAAATATCCCTTGCGCCCAAAGCGGCCTTGCAGCCACGGCGTGAGCGGGATGACGACCAGCGCGGCGATCATGTAGCCGGTGATCACCCAAGTCCCCTGGTCCTGGCTGGCGCCCAAGTTTCCTTGAATGCTCGGCAGCGCGACGTTGGTGATCGTCGAGTCCAGCGTCTGCATCAGCGCCGCGAGCATGGTGGCGGCGACGATCAGAACCAAACGCAGTCCGCGCTCAGTGACGTCTCGCCGCCCGCCCCACGCTGCGCGTGACGCAGGCATTCCTTACGCTCCGACTTGTTCGAATCCGCAACGGCTGAAGCCGTCGACCCCAAACCCGTCGCGGAGGTCGGTGTTTTCGGCGAGGAACTGACGCAAGCGCCCGAGCGCCCGGACGAATTCCGGCCGCACGGGGTCCGGCACGGTCTCGACCCGGGCGCCGGACAGCAGCGTGCAGATGTCGCGGTGCAGCCGCCGCCAGGAGCCGGGCCGCAGCGCCGGCGCCGCCGCCATCGCGGCCAGCAGCGTGCGCATGGCGCGGACGGAAGCAAGCGGTTGGTCAGCCCCAGCGGCGACGACGGCGATGTCCGAGGCGGTGCGCTCGTAGCACGCGCGGGCATCGTCGTCCAGATCGGCGGCGAGGAGGTCCCCGAAGGGGTCGCTAAGGGAGGTCCCAGCTTGATACGTGAGCATATCCTCAATCATGATACTTGAGGATACCCTCAACTTCAAGAGGGTTGCGCCCCTCGCCGGAAGATTTTTGACGCCGGCCTCGTGTAGGATACGTTCTTAAGAAGATGGCTTCGTCAGGATCAGCGCCCGTCCGAACGCGCACCGCTCTCGAGCCGCAACGCCGGCCGGGCAAGCTGCGCGTCGCGGCGCTGCTGCAGGCCGGCGCCGACGTGATCGCCGAGCGCGGCTTCGAAGCAGCCACGATGGCCGAGATCGCGGCGCGCGCCGCGGCGCCGATCGGATCGCTGTACCGGTTCTTTCCGAGCAAGGACGCCCTGGCCGACGCCTTGATGCGGCGCTACAGCGAACTCATCAGCGGAGCCTTCGCCACCATCGACGGCCGCCGATCATCGACGACCGAGGCGTTCGCGGATGCCCTTCTCGACGGCCTAGCGGCACTGCGCGGCGAGACCAAAGCCATCGTTGCCCTGCTCGACTCGCGTCCGGACGCCAACGCCCTGCGCGACGAATTCCACGACGGTATGCTCCGGAACATCATTCGCACGCTGCAGCTGCGCGAGACGCGGCTGAGCGCCGGCGAGGCGGAAGACATGGCCGTCATCCTGCTGCAGAACATGAAGGCAATGAAATCGCTCGACCCCGAACGGGATGCCGGCGTCATCGCCGAGCTGCGCGCGATGACCCGCCTCTACCTCGCCAGCAAACTCAGCGACTAGCGTTCAGTTCGCCTCGGTCGAAGCAGGCGACGTCAACGGTGATCGATTGGCAGCCCCAGTTGTGCATCCATGTTTTGAATCTCCACCGTGCGGTCGAGCAGGGTCAGTGCCGTCGTCTCTCCGGGCTTGATGACAAAGGCCGTACCGAGCGCCGCCATCGCCTTGAGGACGCGCTCGTCGTCCCATTTCGACCCGGTCCAGCTCCAGTTTAGCTCTTCGTTCATGCCCGCGACGGCGGTGTATTTTCCCGGCGGCAGCTGGCATTTGAACTTACCGTTTCCGACCGCGGGGTTTATATTGGAGCGTCTGCCGAGTTCATCAAGGAGAAAGACCTGTTCGTCGCGTTCGGGCAATCCGTCGAGCGAGTTTGCCTCGATTCGCGCGTCGACCGTCCCGGAATCGAAGCGCTCGATAACCTTGAGGATGTTTTCCCCCGGTTTCAAATGCAGAACGCCATCGGGAGCCGTTTCACCGTTCAATTCGAATCGTGAAGTGTACGCACCGTCCACGGGAATGGATACGCCGATGTCATCTGTGCCGGGGTCCAGACCGCGGATTACGAAGGACCCGTCGCGCTCGGAGTTCCTATTGACACACAAGTAGTTCACCCGGAGGCTTACCCAATATGACTGCCCAGGGTCGCGCCATCCCTGCGCGTCCCGCGCGCTCTGAACCTCTTCAACCTTGCCCCTTATCCAGGCGACCGGTCGAAGCAACGCATAAATCCCCAGCACATCTGCGCTGACGACGATCTCCTGGCTGACTTCCGTACGCGCGAACGGATAACATGGGCCGGAGAAAACTTGAAGCGGTGGCGGCGCAAGTGTAAGCTGATACCTCCCGGGCGGGACATCCTTGAACACAAAGGACGGCTTCGCCGGGTCGAAAGCGAGCGTCGCCGATGTTTCCGGGCGTTCGGTGCCGATCGATGACAGTCCCCATTGCAATCTGCGCGAACCCAGCGTTGAGACCCCGGAACCGAGTACGCCTTCAACCCGATATCGCGGACCTTCATACGGTTTTGGTATCGGCTGCAAACGCACGTCGTACGAACAGTTGTCGGGCTCGCCGTTCGCTAACAGCTCAATCGGCGTCGCATTGCGGATGTCAGCGGCGTCGTTCCAAAATCCGGCAGACGGATCGCGGCTGGGAACTCCAGTTGGGGAATCAGAAATGTCGGCTCCCAAAATGTAGTTGCCCGTACTGAGATTCTCGAGACGGTAGCGGCCGAAGTCATCGGAAGCGATGCCGCCCCCGTCGCTGACGCCGTCCGAATCTGCCGCCGACGTCCACATTCCACGATTCGGCGCTGTACGCCAAGCGGTGACATTAGCCCCAGGAACCGGCCGCCCGTCCGTGCCGAATACGCGCCCGCAGAGGACGGGACGGGAGAGCACGGGCACGCGAAGTCCTTGCACGTCGTCGCCGGAATGAACGATCAGTGCCTGCCCCGCGAGCTGCGGTCCCTGCGCGCCCCACTGCGCACTCAGAATCCCCGCCCCGTCTACCTCGAGGACGTACATGTCGGGCGAGACCTGTGTAAACCGAAACCGCCCATCGGCAGCGGGATGCGTTCGCGGTGCTTCTTGCGAAGGCAGTGAGCCCGTCGAGCCGATTCTTCGAAGTGTGACCCCCAATGCGGTCACAGATCGCGGGGCACCGTGCAAGTCCACGCGTCCACTGACTTGGGCGCCCTGTGCTACGGAACTCAGCGCCAGCAACAGGGCCGGCAGCGCGAACCAAGCACGCTGATCCTGGAAAGGAAGGCGCGGGGCGTTCGCCATCGGCAAAGGCACCGGATCAGGCTTTGTCATCAAAAATCCATGAATCCATTTGGCTCCGCACCGCAAATGCGCCCGGCTACGTCTTCTTTAGAATGAATATCCGATCGCTGGTCGGCGGATCGGCGCCGGGCACGGCGACCTCCGCGGAGCTCATGCTCAAGGAGAGCCGTTCGGCGAACAGACGCAGCCCATCCACCCCCAGCACGCGGTGTTGCGCGATGGACGGCGCCGTCTGGGCGCCGGGCGTGTAGCCGCGGAGCGTGTTCCCGCGCCAACCCCACAGCACACCGCTCTCTGTTGTAACCAACGCGCCGCCTTGCCTCAACTTTGCGGCGAAAAACTCCATCATTCCACAAAAATGCTTCTCGCAGCACGCCATGGACTTCAGCAGCGTGTCCACGATGATGTCGAAGTCGCCGGTCAGTTTGCCGTACGCGTCGGGATCGTACTTGTTCATCAGCATCGCGGCGGCGTTGGGTCTTCCAGCGAGGCGAGCCTGGAATTGAGCGAGCTCCGGAAGGCTGATGGTGAGTCCGACGTACGCTCCCAGACCCCGGACGAATGCCAGCGGAAACTCGCTGTTTCCCACGCCGACGTGCAGCAGGCGTTTGCCGGCATAGAACTCCGGGCGCGCGCGCAGGAACGCCATCACGGCCAAATCGGCCCCGCTCGTCGGCTCGGCTTCGTAGCAGGAGACGGTGTGCTGATCCTGCAGTTCGTACGGTCCGCCGCAGTCAGCGTGAAATGTTTCTTCCAACGTCGTCCTATTGCCGAGCGTGGTTACGCGGTCTATTGGTAGCGCCAACGGGAGTCGAATCCGAAGGCGACGGTGACGCCGAGTGACGGGAGATGCCAAGAGGGCTTCTCCCGTGCGACTTTGTGCCTCATCGCTGTGTCGTCCTGTACCGCCTTTTGCTGGCGCGTAGCGGAGCGTCCGTGCCATAACGGTGCCACGCGATCCCTGGTGGGTGCTGGCGTCAACAGGGCGGCCGACTGCGTCTTATCCCGGGCAGGGAAGCTACTCCAGGGCCGATTGATTCATCGCGTCAATTGAGGGTCGGCATCGTGCCGGCGCTCACCACCGCTACGGCGATCATGGGTATCGTCAGCTTAGCTGCGTATCTCACGGCCGCAGCAATTCCGTCTAGGTACACGAACGTAATCTCACCCTGAGCTTGTCGAAGGGCCCATTATGCGAATCGTAATCTTCGGAGCGACCGGGGGCACCGGTCGCGAACTCGTCCGCCAATCAGCATCCGCCGGCTACGCGGTCGCGGCCGTCGCGCGCCACACGGAAACGCTCGCGCGCGCAGGAGCAAACATTGAACTCATCGCCGCCGACGTAACCGACCGCGCCTCCATCTCCTCGGTCATTCGCGGAGCAGACGCCGTCCTCTCCGCGCTGGGCACACGCAAACTGAACGAAGCGACAACCGTTTACTCAGCGGGCGTGACGAACATTCTTGCCGCGATTGGCGACGAGGGAGTACGCCGTTTCATCGCGATCTCCGCCATGCCGGTCGGCGCAGCCCACGGCCTCGCCGAGCACGTCATCTTCCCGATACTCTATCGCTTCTTCGGTGCCGCCTATGAAGACATGAAGCGCATGGAAGCGATCCTCGCCGCGAGCGACTGCGACTGGACGGTCTTCCGCCCGCCGCAACTCACTGACCGCCCCGCCACTGGGAAATACCGCACGGCGATCGACATGCCGCTTCCGGGCGCCTGGCGCATCACTCGCGCAGACCTCGCTGCCGCAATGCTTGCCTCTATTAACGACACCGCGCTTGTGCGCCACGTCGTCACCGTCTCGAACTAACGGCGCGACCGCCCTAGGGCGGGAAGCCCTGCATCTGCCGCCGCTCCTCGCATTCTTGCTTGACCGCTACAGAATCTTTCGATTCAGGGCCCGAGGAGCCGAAGACATCATGCCCCGGCAACGGCTAAAGCGCCGTGAGAAGGCGTACACCTTCGACGTGCACCGACCAATCGCAGGAGATCTCGTCATCGCCCTGTCGCTGCCGCAATACATTCACGTCGGCGAAAAGATCATGGCAGTGGTAAAACTTCAAAGCATCCGCGCGATCCGTTTTCCGAACCAACGCGTAGGGACAAGCCGCCGTATTCTCCGCATTGGTTTCCGACGGTTACGTCGAATGAGGTAACGCTGGCGGTACTGCCGTAAAGGGAATCAGCCAGTATTGGCGCCGTGTGCCTGGCTGCTGCGCCATTCGTCGTAATATGGCTCCTCCACACCGCGAGAGTCCGCAACCACAAAGGCTGATTGTGGTACAATGATCCCACCATGAAGGAACGCCTGCGTCAGGCTCTCTCACGCGGAGCCGCCATGGGGTACCTTGGCATCGGCCATCAACCGACGCAGCTCGGTCGTCGCATTTCGGTGCTCGGATACGCTTTGGCCGTCGTTCTCGTCGTTGTCGTATTGGGAGCTTTGGTCTGGCAAGTACGGTAAGTCCCGCCTACCGCCCCGTGCTGCCTAAGTGGCTGAAAAATTCGCTGGCCAATATCGCCCGTGAAGAACAAGGCATTCGGCCGGTTCGAACCGAGCGCGGCAAGAAAGCGTAGTTCGGAGACGCTGACGTCCTGGCTCTCGTCGATGACCGCGTATTCGAACGCCGGGTGTTTGCTTTGCGCGACCCTTTCCGCGAGCTGAGCGAAGAGACCAACCTCCGTCAGCAAACCGCGACTGCCTGGACTTTATCGGAGATCGACCAAAGCACCATACGTGCCTTTTCGGGAAGCCGCGTCTTGCGCCCGAGGCGTGGGACGTCACGATATGCCTCCCAGGACGTCACTTGCCATGCGTCGACGACGTGCTCCCATTCGGCGAGCACGAAGCGTTCGGACAACGTGTTGCCGGGGGTAGCCGCCGCTGCACCGCGCAGAGACTACAGAATCGCTTCGTGCGACGCAAGCTTCACAGGGCCGACTATGCGCTCATACAAGCGACGCCCAATCGCGTTCATCGAGGAGACGTCGATCCGTTCGCCGAGGCGCGGCTCGTTGCCAATAAGGCGTCGGAGCATGGTCCGCAAAGCATGGGCCAGGGCATCCGAGAATGTGGCAAGCAGAGCGCGCGCCTCGGGATTCTGCCGCGCGAGGAACACGGCGCGCCGGGTGATAAGATTGAAGACCAAGAGAACCACTGCGATCACAAGCAAAAAGTCGATTAGGGACCATATCTACCGTTGGACTACTCTTAATCGACCAGGAGACGCATCCCGGCGGTAACGATAACGTATGACAACATCGCTGCCAACATCACGCCGATCGCAAGATGTGGGATGAACGGCGATATGCACGCGGCTGCAATCAGGATTACTGAAACGACGGAGACGCGAACATTTATCGCGCGAACTATCTCCGGTGAGAGCTCTGGTGATAGCAACCCTGCAAGCATCGCGTAGAACCAGCAAGCGTCGAGAATTAGTCCCGCTGCCAGGACGTCGAGCACGTAGAGCGTTGCAGCTGCAGGTGCATGCGGAAACTCGCCGACGAGTTGCAAGGGATGCATGTGCAGGGCGTGCGCACGCCGGCCAAGTTTTTCGAGGCGGTGCGGCGCTACACGACGTTACCCGTTTCGGACCTGGTCAGACAAGACGTATTGCTGATGGCGGGCAGCGAGGACCATTACGTGCCTCTTAGCCAACTCCCTCAGCAGCTCGCTGCGTTGACCGGGGCGCGATCGGTCTCCGCGCGACTCTTCACGCGCGAGGAACAGGCGCAGAACCATTGTCAGATCGGCAACATCGGGCTCTCCATCGCCGTGATAATCGACTGGATTTCCGAACGGACGGAATCCATCTGATACCCTCTTCGAATATTTGGAAGTTAAGGCGAAGGACAATTGGCGGTCGATTGGCAGAGGTTCTACGAGAAAAAGAATGAGGGGTGGGGGGACCTCGGCCAGACGAGCGCCGTAAGCACCAGCGCACATACCTCGAACGAGTTTGTAGTCGAAGTTTGAGTTGAAGACTCACGGCATCCCGGGCGTGGCTCAGAAAATCGCGGCCCATTGTTGTCGCGGCTTTTGGGGTGCTAGTCGCAGCAGCAAGCGCTTATAGATCGAGGTTTGGTTCTGGATTCGCGATCATTTCACGATCCGACCGGCTACGAGTAGAGATGGTGCGGGTTGCCCGGGTCGACGAGGCCCCACATATCGAAGTACTCCCGAGCCTTGATGATCTTGCCCGCGCGAATCTCGCAACTCAAGATGATGGGGAGGCCAATCGTCGTGCCTATGGGTGGCCGGTTGGTCGACGACGGCCACTTATCCGTGACGATTGCCGTGTGCACGTACTCCCAGCAGAGTCTCGTCCCGTCGGCATTGGTGAAGATGTTGAAGGGTTTGATGCCCATCCCCGCTGGATGGTCACGCGCGGCGATGGATCGCGTCGCCAGGTCCCTGATTTGGTCGGGTCCGCGAAACGTTTCACCGGTCGCCATGATGATCCACTCGGCGTCGGGAGCGATCAGCTCGTAAAAGCCCTCTACGTCATCGGTCGTGAATGCGGCGGTGAATGCCTGGACGAGATCGGGCTGCTGGCCGGGACCAGTAGGCGGGGACACCGGAGCGGGATGCGCGATCATCTTATCCTTCTCGTTGTGATTCTTGATTTGCCTTCGGTCCACCGTTCGCAGCTAACGTCTTAAGCGGCATGCGTCGATGCTCTTGGTTTCGGGGCAAACAGCGACGGATCGATACCGATTTGTCGAGCCCACTCAGCTGTATCCCAATACGTCCGCTGTTCCGCAATCAACCCTTCCGCGTCCAGGCGGAAGAACGAAGCGACGGGCAAGGTGTACGACCGATTCGTGGGTCCGACGACACCTGACGGCAATTCCATAGGGCCGCTAAACGTAGCCGTCTCGACGACTTCGCAAACGACTCGATCGCCGTCCGCGAGTGTGCTGACAACGTCTTCCTTCAAGTTCGGAAGCGCCTTATCAAATATCTGAAATCCTTGGGCAATCATCGCTTTTCCGACGGGCTGCCCTTGGCTCAGCGAACTTCGAGAAACGAAGTCCGTGGACAATAGCGACAGTATGTCGGCCAACTTGTGCTCCGTCCAAGCGCGCCAATAGCGGTGCACTGTTTCCGTATTCGACATGTCAATTGAACTGCTTCATTAGGCTGCCCAGATCAAGGTACTCATGAAGGAGGAAGATCTTTCCGGCTTCATTGAGGTGGTACACGAAGCAGACGGGCACCGCATACTGACGGCCTATGAGAGAGTTCGGATCGGCAGGGAACTGCCAACCCGATAGTTCAGCGAAGGCGCCCAACTCTTTGGTTATTGTGCCTCGGTTCATATACTCAAATACTCCCCATGTCGGGGTGGCCACATCGAAAAGAATCTCTGGCTCTTTATCCGAAGCGAGTTTGCCGGATTTGCATAGTTCGACGACAGCCTTCTTGCCCTTGAAGCTCTGCATGTTCGGCATGAGAACCCATTCACAGTCATCGGCGATGGTGTCAGCCATCGCTTCAAAATCGTTATTTCTGCCAGCTTCGAAAAGCACGTGGAAAACGGGAAAGCTCGATGGCGACTGTAGGCTCGGTAACGTTTTCATTTTGCACTCGCACTAGCCGTGATTCTCGTTCGCTGATCGCGCCTGCATGCTGCGATGCTGGATCAAGCGGCTGCGCCACCGGCCGATTGTTTGTGAATCACTTGGTGTTATTCCCAGCGACGCGCTGTCCTAAACCAGCGGCGTTTTTCTCGGTCACATCCTAAGGTGCGGTACCGTCGCGACCCAACGCGATAAAACGGCCACGGAACTCCGCACGCTCAGCTATATGGTATGCACCCGCGATGGCGAGCCGGATCACTCAGGATGAACACGTGAGGCGTTGGCGGTTCGTTCCAAAATCCACTCGATGATCACGCGAAGAGAGAGACCTGGGTTGCCGATCTGGCAGCGATTTTGGGCTTGTTCCTCGCGCGTGAAGATACGCGCGGTAACCGATCGCGCTGCCGTCAGAGCCTTTAGCTGCGACGGCAATTGGTCGAGCGGCACGTAGTGATACTCGCTGCCCGCCAAAAGCAACACGTCCCCTCGCACCAGGTGCGAAATCGGCAGCGTCGCGTAGCGTTGCACCGCCTCGAAAAACTCGGCGGGCGTGCGTACGCCCGGCACCTGCATTCCTTGACGGGTGCCCCACTCGGCGACGAGGCTCGAGCGCATTCTGCTCGCAGTAATGCGTTGAGGGCGCCCTCGGCGTGCACGGCGAGCAGACCCGGCACGAGAACATTCGCAGCTGGACCCTGCCGCCGGAGAGTCACACGAAGAAAATCGGTCATGATGTCATCCGCGATCACGCGCCGGAGACGCGGCTCAAAGGTGCCCGGTTGAAGCTGGCCAAACCGCGCGGCAAACCGAATGTCAACCGCGAGGTCAAATTATAAGGAAAACCCTCGTGGTTATGGTAGCGCCAACGGGAGTCGAACCCGTCTCTCCGCCTTGAAAGGGCGGCGTCCTAACCGATAGACTATGGCGCCGTGGGGGACCGCCGACCGTTGCGCGTCGAGGGACGGCGTCCCTTTGACCGGCCGGTGCGAGGAAGCGTTGCGCGTGGGCCCGGCTGGATTCGAACCAGCGCGCTACCAGTTATGAGCCGGCTGCTC
>Ga0182024_10009189_pt1 | contig 20536 bp, 18 predicted proteins | sample P32metaG_FD_120480 | JGI IMG/M metagenome (GOLD analysis project Ga0182024, IMG submission 120480) | Permafrost microbial communities from Stordalen Mire, Sweden - P3-2 metaG (Illumina Assembly) | ecosystem: Environmental > Terrestrial > Soil > Wetlands > Permafrost | place: Sweden: Stordalen... | reverse complement strand
TTCGTACACAACGCGTTCCAGCGCTTCTTCGGTCTGCATGACCGCGATGGTGTGGGCGAAACCTTCGAGATATTTCTGCAAACTTCCCTGATTCGCGCCCTGGTGAAACCAACGTGACAATTCCTCGGGATCTTCGGTGGGAAGTTCCGAGTAGCCGGCGTCTTTCGCCAGTTCTATCACGGTTTTTGGCCTGAGCACGCCATCAAGATGCTCATGCAACAAAACCTTGGGCATTCTCTTTAAAAGTCCGGCATCCAGGTTCATGTGGTAACTCCCAGTTCATCGCCGATTTTCAGTGCTGCTGCACAATCCAATCTGTTGTTTTGGTCGCCAAGCGGTCCAGCGCTACGACCGACATTTCAAGATGCTCTTCTTTGGTGTCTTCGATTTTGTTGTGGCTGATGCCGTTCAATGACTGCACGAATACCATCACCGTGGGAATTCCGGCGCGGGACACTTCCGCGGCGTCGTGAAGCGGGCCGGATGGCATGCGATGAGAAGCGCCTGAGACTTCCTTCACTGCCTGCTCGCAGAGATCGAGCAGATGGGGATGAAACGGTACCGGTTCGATATTCCACAGCCGCGACCAACTTACGGTGCATTTTTCTTCTGTGGCGAAGCGCTGGCTGCATTCCTGAGCTTCGCGATACATCTGGGCCAAAACTCGCGCGTCCAAGTCGCGCTGGTCGAGCGTAACTTCGCAGCGCCCAACCACGGCGGTCACAATTCCTGGAAATGTTTTCAGGCTGCCGATAGTACAGACCGCGTCTTCGTGTTTCTTCGCGATGGTGCGGATTTCGAGCGCCAGCTGGGCGGCAGCGGCCAGTGCGTCGCGGCGAGCGTTCATGGGTGTGGAACCGGAGTGAGCTTCCTGGCCCAGGAACGTGATGGTGTGGCGCTCCACACCTTTGGTGCCCAGGACTACACCGAGCGCCAAGTTCATGCGCTCCAGCACCGGCCCCTGTTCGATGTGCAGCTCCAGATAAGCCGCCGCGTTTTTCTGTTCCTGCGCGGCGTCAGGAATTTTGTCCATCTCGACGCCGCAACGCCGCACGGCGTCTTCCAGTTTTACTCCATCGCGGTCGGTGCGGACTCGGTCCGCGGTGATCGAATGAGTTCCGGCAAAAGCAGAAGAACCAAACAAGCTGCGGCCGAAGCGCGCGCCTTCTTCGTCGGCCCAGTCCACGAGGCGCACGGTGACCGGTGGACGGCCAGCAAACTCGGAGTTAATCCGGCGCAGAACCTCGAGGCCAGCAAGCTCGTTGAGCGAGCCATCCAGCCAACCTCCGTTTGGAACGGAATCAAGATGTCCGCCGATCAATAAAGATTTGGCCGACGCGCCCGGCAGGGTGACCCAACTGTTACCGGCCGCATCCATATGATGCTCAACAGGCAGCCCTTTGAGTTTGGAGGCAAACCACGCGCGAGCTTTGAGCCAGGTGTCCGTCCAGGCTACGCGCTGCGCGCCATTTTCGTCGCCGGTCAGGGCGCGAAGCTCTTTCAGTTCCGCGACGGTGCGTTTGGGATCGAGGCTCATTCAGTTTGAATCCAATCAGAAATGAGAAGGTTCGCGCTTCAGCATCTTGCCGCGCCCGCGCTCGCCCACAAATTTTCCATCGCGAACCTGGATTTTGCCGCGCACGGTAACGGCCGATGGCCGTCCTTCAATTACCATTCCTTCGAAGCCACTGTAGTCACAGTTCACATGCTGGGTTTTTGCGGACACGGCGCCACGGTAGCTCGTATCGAAAATCACGAGGTCGGCGTCACTGCCCACGGCGATCTCGCCCTTGCGCGGGTAGAGTCCGAAGAGTTTGGCTGCGCGGGTGCTGGCCGCGTCGACAAAGCGTTCGAGAGTCAGTTGTCCGCGATTCACGCCGTAGGTGTAGAGGAGATTGATACGGTCTTCGATTCCCGGTATCCCGTTGGGAATATTTACAAACGAGTCTTTGCCGAGGAGCTTCTGTTCGATGTCGAAAGGACAATGATCCGTTCCGACGGTATCGATGGAGCCGGCTGCCAACGCTTGCCAAAGCACCGCTTGATTCTGTTTGGCACGGAGCGGCGGCGACATGACGTGCTTCATGCCTTCGACACCGGTCCGCTCAGCGTAGGTTTTATCCAGCAGAAAGTGTGGAAGGACCGATTCCACGTGGATTTTCACGCCACGTGATCTGGCGTCGAGGGCAGCCCGCAAAGCTTTCTCACAAGAAAGATGGACGACATAGCCGGTCGCTCCGGTATTTTCGAGGAAGGTGGCGAATCGGCCGGTACCCTCGGCTTCCACCGATTCCGGCCGGCTGGGTTCGTGCCACTCGGGACCGGTCTTCCCTTCCGACAGCAGCTTTTGTTGGAGGCGCGCCACCAATTCGGCGTTTTCGCAGTGAGCGGTGACAATCACACCGAGGCGCCTGGCAAGCTCGAGGGTCTGGTACATTTCGCCATCGTCTACACCAAAGAAGTTTTTGTAGGCCAGGAAAATCTTAAAGGATGCAGTGCCATCGGCGACGATCTGTGCCAACTGCGATTCGGTTTCTTTTACAAACTTGGTGACCGACATGTGAAAGGCGTAGTCGCATGCGCTATTGCCGTCGGCCTTGGATTTCCAAAGCTGGTAGCCTTCGAGTGCATCATCGTTGCGGTTGGGACAACACATTTCGATGTACGTGGTGGTTCCACCGATGAGCGCGGCGATGCTTCCGGTTTCATGGGTATCTTTGGCAAAGGTGGCCATGAATGGCAAGTAGATGTGAACGTGGGGATCGATGAAGCCGGGGAAAACCAGTTTGCCGGCGGCGTCGATAATTTCGGCGCCCGGAGGCGCTTCCAGGTTTTTGCCGATACGGGAAATGGTTTCGTTCTCGACGTAGATGTCGCCTTGCGTGCGCGAGCCGGCCGTTACAATTTCACCATTTCGAATCAGCAAAGGCATCGGTGTGCTCCCGAGGGTGTGACAGTGCGCTCAACATCCATCATGTTCGCGTACATCATGGAATGTGGATGCCCATTTTCTCGCGGTAAGCCTTCATTTGCTCCCAATCGTCGGTTACAGGGCGCTGCGATTCCGAAAGTTGTCCCCAGGTGATCGGCGGCCGCCCGGAGGGCTCCTCGAACATGTGGATGCAATCCTCCACAGGACAGATGTTGAAGCAAAGGCGGCAACCGACGCAATCCTCTTCACGGATTATCACCTTTGGCCGCGTGTTAACGGCTTCTTCCTTACCGTTGGATTGGACTTCGTAGGAGTGAGGCTTGACTAACTCACCATGCTGACTGATCAAATCGATGCACTGGTGCGCCGTGTCATTGCAGGCGACGTAGCAAAGATTACAACGAATACATTTTTGCTGGTCGATGCGTGCAACGGCGCGAAACGACAAATCGAAATTATTGAAGTCGGTGATGCGGTGCAGGCTGCGGGCGACGACATCCGAGATTCGTCGGTATCCTTTCTCATCCATCCAAGTGGAGAGGCCATCGCATAAATCTTCCACGATGCGGAAACCGTAATGCATGACTGCGGTACAGACCTGCAGACTGCCCGCGCCAAGCAATAAAAATTCCGCGGCATCGCGCCAAGTGGAAATGCCACCCATGCCGGAAATGGGCACCTTCGATTCCTTTATGACGGAATCTTTCGCGACCGCGGCCAGCATGTTGAGCGCGATAGGCTTCACAGCGGGACCGGCATAGCCGCCGTGCCCTCCTTGGCCCCCGATGTTGGGCGTGATTTCCAGCGTGTCTAGATCGACGCCCACGATGGAATTTAATGTGTTGATCAGCGATACGGCATTGGCACCGGCGGCAATCGCCGCGCGAGCAGGCATGACGATGTCGGAGATGTTGGGCGTGAGTTTTACGATCACGGGAATTTTTGCTGCTTCCATCGCCCAGCGGGTGATTTCCTCGCAATATTCGGGAACCTGACCAACGGCGCTGCCCATGCCGCGCTCGCTCATGCCGTGCGGACAGCCGTAATTCAGTTCGATGCCATCAGCGCCGGTGTCCTGGATGCGACGAATGATGTCGTGCCAGACCTGTGGCTTGGATTCCACCATGGCGGAGACGATCATGGCGCGATCGGGCCAAGCGCGTTTCACTTCCACGATTTCGCGAAGATTTACGTCCAATGGACGATCGGAGATAAGTTCCACATTGTTGATGCCGAGCATTCTCTGGCCGCCATACTGCCACGCGCCATAACGGTTCGAGACGTTCAGCACCGGGGCGCCGATGGTCTTCCACACTGCGCCGCCCCACCCGGCTTCAAACGCGCGATGCACCTGCATTCCGGAATTGCTGGGCGGCGCGGACGCCAGCCAGAATGGATTCGGGGAACGAATGCCGGCAAAGTCAATGCTCAGATCAGCCATGCGCCACGAGCCTTTCGTGAATGGAAAATGCGGCTAGCTTGCCGTCCTGAACGGCCATCACGGTGGAGGCCGCACCGCGAGCGCGGATGCAGTCTCCGCCAGCATAAATTTCCGGCCGGCTGGTTTCCATGTTTTTGTCGACCCGGATGAATCCTTTTTCGGTTTTTAATTTCAGCAGCAATGCCAGCGAAGGCTTCACTTGTCCGATGGCCTTCACGACCTGGTCGGTAGGGATAGAAAATTCCGAACCGGGGATGGGTTGCGGCGAAGGACGTCCGGACGCGTCCGGCGAACCCAGGGTCATGCGCACGGATTGCAGCGATTTCACCACGCCGTTTTCCGTGTGAACCCGAACCGGCTGGGTTAAGAATAGAAAATTTACGCCTTCCTGCTTGATGAATTCGTATTCGTGCGGGTAGGCGGTCATTTCATGCTCGGTGCGGCGGTAAATCATAGTGACGGTGCTGGCACCCAAACGCCTGGCTACGGTGGCGCAATCAATGGCGGTGTTCCCGGCGCCGATCACCACTACGTCACGGCCTACGACCAAGCTGGAGACTGCAAGTTTACTTTGCTCGATGTATTCAAGGCCGTCCCGGATGTGTTCTTCGCCAGCAATTTCGAGGTTAGGCGTGGTGCCCAGGCCTACGCCGAGAAATACGGCGTCAAATTCCGACTGCAGGTCGGCCATGGCACGCTCGGTATTTAATTCCTTGCCGCGCTCAATGCGGACTCCGAGTGTTTCGATCATGGCCGCTTCGGCCAGTGCGATGTCCACCGGTTCCCGAAGGGCGATAATCCCATAGGTCGACAAGCCACCGGGTAGCTCGCGTTTTTCAAAAATGGTTACACTGTGGCCGCGTTTCGATAGTTCGCCTGCGCAGGAGAGACCTGCCGGGCCGGCGCCAATCACGGCGATTTTTTTGCCGCTAGGTTTTGTTGGAGTGAAGAACTGCAGTTCTTTTCCATAAGCAAAGTCCATCGCATAGCGCTGGAGGCGACCAATGGCAATGGGCTTATGCTCAGCGCCGAGCACGCAGGCGCCTTCACACAATTCCTGTACCGGGCAGACGCGGGCGCAGGTGGCGCCGAGCAGATTCGATTCCAGGATAGTGCGCGCGGACCCAAGGAAATTTTCGGTGGCAATTTTCTTGATGAATTTAGGTATATCGATGTGCGTAGGGCAGGCATGCGTGCAGGGCGCGTCAAAGCACATCAGACAGCGGTTGGCTTCAACGGCCGCCTCGTTGCGGGTCAGCGGCGGCAAAAGTTCATGGAGCGCGTTTACCGCCGCTGCTTGCTGAATATCGGTCACCGGGATTTTCCTGACCGTTCCTCACGGCAAACAAGAATCGGAATACGAAAGAAGGTTATGTGCGAACAGCAGTTCTTACAATAGCCATTGTTGAGTGACAGAGCTACTTAGATGCAGCCGGGCGTTGCATCAAAATGAAATACAAACCTCCGGAGATCAGGAAGCCCACGAACCAGGCGTAGTCATATAGCCAACGTAAAGCCGGCACGGCGAGACCGATGAGCGCGACGGCGATGCCGGCGACCAACGCCACGATGGCCCTGGGATTGAAACCATTCCGATATTCGTAGATGCCGCGTCGGCGATACAAATCCTCAACCAGAAGCTGGCGTCGGCGAATCAAGTAGTAATCGCAAATCATGATGCCGGCAATGGGGCCGAGCAGCGCCGAACATCCCACCAGCCAGCCGAATATGTAGGCGCTGAAATCGCTGAGCAGCCGCCACGGCATCATGAGAATGCCGACCACGCCGGTGATGAGGCCGCCGGTGCGGAAGGAGATCAGGCTGGGGCGTAGGTTGGAAAAATCGTTGGAGGGGGACACCACATTCGCTGCGACATTGGTGTTGAGTGTTGCGAGCAGAAGGGCAACCAGGGCAATCAGCGCGACAGCCGGTTGATTGAAGCGGCCCAGCAGAATCACCGGATCCCAAATGGGCTGACCAAAAATCACCGCCGATGCGGAGGTTACCGCGACACCGATGAAGGCGTAGAGGGTCATGGCGGTAGGCAAGCCCAGCGCCTGCCCGACCATCTGGGCACGCTGGGATTTTGCGTAACGCGTGAAATCCGGAATATTCAGCGCCACGGTAGCCCAGAAGCCCACCATGCCCGTCAAAGCCGGTATGAAAAAGCGCACGAACTCCGATGAATTATGAAATTTGCTGGCGGTGTGCAGCACCGGACCAAAACCGCCGGCCTTGCGCGTAATCCAGAAAAGAAGAACGAGTCCAACGACCAGCATGAACGGTGCGCCGATGCCTTCGAGAAACTTGATCATCTCGATGCCGCGCAAGATGACGATCATGTTGATCGCCCAGAATGCAAAAAAGCAGACCCAATTGCTGGCGGGGAGATTTGCCGCGCCGGGCCAGACGATGCGGAGCATCGAGTAGATGGCCTGCCCGCCGATCCAGGTCTGAATTCCAAACCACCCACAAGCTACAAGAGCGCGCAGAACCGCAGGAACATTCGCCCCGCGAACTCCAAAGGAGGCGCGGACGAAAACGGGGAATGGAATGCCGTAGCGAGTGCCGGCGTGGGCATTCAAAAGCATGGGAATTAATACGATGAGATTTCCGAGCAGAATTGTGACGATCGCCTGGATCCAACTCATCCCGCCCGCGATCAAGCCAGACGCCAACATATAGGTTGGGATGCAGACACTCATAGCGACCCAGAGCGATGCGTAGTTATAAACGCCCCACGAACGGCGCTCCGGGGGGACGGGCGCCAAATCGGGATTGTAAAGAGAGGGGTCGACTGCGGTGAGTTCCATCATTCTTCGCCGATGTCCTCATTCCACACAGCGGGATTCGCGCGGATGTAGTTTTCGAGCATCGATACACATTCCTGCGAATCGAGATCGATGACTTGCACACCGAGCGAGCGCAGCCACTCCATGCCGCCCTGAAAATTACGGCTCTCGCCGACGATGACGGTATTGAATCCAAACTGGCGCACCAGGCCGCTGCAATACCAGCAAGGCGCAAGAGTGGTAACCATAATGAGCTTGCGATAGTTTTTTTGCCGGCCCGCTTTGCGAAATGCGTCTGTTTCGCCGTGTATCGAAGGATCGTCCTGCTGAACGCGCCGGTTATGACCAGCGGAGAGGAGCTTGCCGGTTACGTCAAAAATGGCGGCGCCAATGGGAATGCCGCCTTCCTCAAGCCCCTGGCGCGCTTCGGCAATGGCGACCGCCAACATACCTTGGTAATCCAAAACAGGAGTGGTCATGACTTTTTGCGGCACCGAGTAAGCGGCAAACCGTAGTGTTATACCATTTATCAACCTGGATGACGGGAGCCTCGACGGGAGCGCCATCATGTCTGCCGATTTCATGCGCCGCGCCATAGCTTTGGCAAAGGAAAATGTTCGTAGTGCAGAGGGTGGTCCGTTCGGTGCGCTGGTGGTGAAGGATGGACGTGTGCTTGCCGAGGGTGCGAACCGCGTCACCGGAACGAATGATCCTACCGCGCATGCAGAAATCGTAGCGATGCGCGAAGCGTGCCGGGTGCTCTCGGACTTTCAGCTTTCTGGTTGTGACCTCTACACCACCTGCGAGCCTTGCCCTATGTGTCTTGGCGCGATTTATTGGGCGCGCCCGGCGCGAGTGTTTTACGCGGCCCTTGCTGCCGATGCGGCCGCGGCCGGATTTGACGATGCGTTTATTTACGAAGAGCTGCAGCGCGCTCTCGGCGATCGCCGGCTGCCGATGAAACAACTGCTTCGCGACGAAGCGCTCGCGATTTTCTCTTTGTGGAAGCAGCAGGAAAATAAAACGCCGTATTGAACTTGCCAATGAGTCTCGCAGCGTTTCGCTCTCGACGGGTGGTGACCCCTAACGGAATCAGAGCGGCGGCTGTGCTCGTGCAAAATGACCGAATCCTGGAAGTAGTCCCGCCGGATAAAATTCCTGCGCACGCCGCGGTAACAGACTTCGGTGATGCCGCGATGCTTCCGGGTCTCGTCGACTCTCACATTCATATCAATGAGCCCGGTCGTACGGAGTGGGAGGGATTTCGCACCGCGACTCGCGCTGCGGCTGCGGGCGGTTATACGACGGTTGTGGATATGCCGCTGAACTGTTTACCAGCAACGATTACGGTCGCGGCGCTCGAAGCGAAACGCAATGCTGCCGAGGGGCAGTGCTATGTGGATTGGAAGGCTTGGGGCGGAGCAGTGAGCGACAACCAGGAGGACATAGAGAGTCTGGCGGCGGCTGGCGTGGCGGGCTTCAAGTGCTTTCTGGTTCATCCGGGTATCGATGGCTTCACGATGGTCAGCGAGCAGGAACTGCGGGCGGCCTTGCCGCATATTGCAAACACAGGACTGCCTTTGCTTGTGCACGCCGAATTGCCAGGGCCAGTGGAGGAGGCAACACAATTGTTGGAAGGCGCGGATTGGAGCAAGTATTCCACTTACTTGCAATCGCGCCCCGATGAAGCGGAACTCGCAGCGATTCGCCAGATGATTTCTCTGTGCCGCGAATTTAAATTTCGCCTGCACATCGTGCATGTCGCAACGGGCCAGGCCCTGAAGATGTTGAGCGAGGCGAAATCGGAAGGACTGCCGATTACCGTGGAGACCTGTCCGCATTACTTGCATTTTTTTTCTGAGGCAATCGGCGACGGTAAAACATTATTCAAATGCGCGCCGCCAATCCGCACTCGCGAGAACCGCGACAACCTCTGGAAAGGCCTTCAAGAGGGTGTGATTAATCTGGTGGCGACAGACCATTCGCCCTGTCCACCGGACATGAAGTTGCTGAGCGAGGGAAATTTTAGGAAGGCCTGGGGCGGAATCGCTAGCATCTCGGTGGCGTTGCCGGTGATGTGGACGGATGCGAGCGCACGCGGATTCACGCTTCTCGATATTGCACGGTGGATGGCCGCAGGGCCGGCTCGGCTGGCGGGTTGTGCGTTGCGGAAAGGGCAACTCGCCAAAAGTTTTGACGCCGATTTTGTGGTATTTGAGCCTGAATCGGAATGTGATGTGACCGAAGACCGGCTTTTTTACCGTCACACCGTTTCGCCGTATTTGGGCGAACGGCTGCGTGGAGTTGTGAAGAAAACTTACCTGCGCGGTAATTGTGTTTTTGCGGGTGGAGAATTTACAGGCGAAGCTTCAGGGCGGGAGTTGTGTCCGTGACAAAATGAACGCAAATAACATGGAGGATACGCACATCGTGGGATCGTCCGTCCCGCGCAAGGAAGGTTGGGACAAGATCATCGGAGCGGCTCGCTACGTCGATGATGTGGTGTTGCCGGGAATGCTTTATGGTGCAACCGTGCGTTCCAGCATTCCGCGGGGCAAGATCAAAAATGTCTTGTTTGGCCCCGGCATCGCGTGGGACGAATTTGCGATCGTCAGCGCCAAAGACATCCCGGGAAAAAATTGCATTTCGCTGATTCTCGACGATCAGCCTTGCCTCGCGGCGGAGCACGTCAATCATCAGGAAGAACCGGTCCTTCTTCTGGCGCACGCCGACCCCCACAAGCTGCGAAGAGCAGTGAATGCTATTTCCATCGAGTGCGAGGCTCTTCCGTCAGTGCACACCATCGAAGAAAGCGAGCGGCAATCACACATCATCTGGGGCACCGATAATATTTTCAAAACGTATCTGGTGGAGAAAGGTGAAGTCGATTCCGTGTGGGCTGACGCGGCGTTCATCGTCGAGGGGGAATATTTGACCGGGGCGCAGGAGCAACTGTACATCGAAAATAATGGAGTCATTGCGTCGTTCGAACCGGAGCACGGAATCACGGTGTGGGGATCGTTGCAGTGTCCGTACTACGTGCACAAAGCACTTATGGCGCTTTGCAATCTTCCCGAGGACAAAGTTCGCGTCGTACAAATGGAAACCGGCGGGGCCTTTGGAGGAAAAGAGGAATATCCGTCGATGATCGCCGCGCATGCGGCGTTGCTTTCGATCAAATCGGGCCACGCGGTAAAAATTATTTACGATCGCGCGGAAGATATGGTCGCTACTACCAAGCGGCACCCCTCGCGCACGCGACATCGCACCGCGGTCGACAAAGATGGGAAAATTCTTGGTGGTGAAATCGACTTCACGATTGATGGCGGCGCGTACGCCACGCTTTCTTCCGTCGTATTGTCGCGTGGGACGATTCACGGCGGCGGCCCTTATTATTGGCCGAGTGTGCGCATTCGGGCTAAAGCGGTGGCAACGAACACCCCTCCTCATGGGGCATTTCGAGGGTTTGGTGCGCCCCAGAGCCTGTTCGCTCTTGAGCGACACATGGACCGCATCGCTCGCGTCGTGGGCATCTCACCGGTGGAAGTTCGACGCCGTAATTTCCTGAAGCCGGGCCAGAGCACCACGACGCAACAAGTAATCCGCGAACAGATCGATCTGAATCATTTGCTTGATCGCGCGCTGAAGCTTTCTGACTACACTGCGAAGAAAGCGTGTTTCGTGAAGCAAAATGAAATGGGTAAGCGCAAAAAAGGTATCGGCATCGCCACGTTTTTGCATGGTGCGGGATTTACCGGTTCCGGCGAGCGCTATCTCAATTCTTTAGTGGGGTTAGAAGCCAGCGCCGATGGCAAAGTCAAAATTCTCGTTTCCAGCGCGGAATTCGGCCAAGGAACCAATACCGTGCTTTGTCAGATCGCGGCTGAAGCAATGCGAGTTCCTTACGAATCCGTCGCTATCGCGCGACCGGATACCGGGATAGTTCCGAACAGTGGACCGACGGTGGCTTCGCGGACGGCCATGATTGTTGGCAAACTGGTGCAATCCGCAGGCCAAGAAATCGTAAAAACACTGGCGAAAAGCGTTAGCCTGCCTGCTGAGTACACTCCTGAAGATTTTAGCGCAGCGTGCCAGAAACACATCGCTGTCCACGGTGAACTGAAATCTTTTGCGCGTTACCTGGCTCCGAGCGATGTCTTCTGGGACGACGAAAAATATCGCGGCGAAGCTTACGCTGCGTTTGCATGGGCGGTGTACGTCGCAGAAATTACCGTGGATCTGACGACGTATGCGGTGACGGTGGATGATTTCGTTGCGCTGCAAGAAATTGGCAAGGTGATTCATCCGCTGCTGGCGGAAGGCCAGATCACCGGTGGGGTGGCGCAGGCTATCGGATTTGCGCTATATGAAAAAGTGGTTTGGCAAAACGGTCGCATGATCAATAACCAGATGACGAATTACATCATGCCGACCTCAGTCGATCTCCCTCCCATCCGTGTATTCTTCGAGGAACTGGGCAACGTCCATGGGGCGCATGGGGCCAAAGGCATCGGAGAATTGCCGATGGATGGCCCGGCGCCAGCGGTGTTAAGCGCTGTGGAAGACGCAATTGGAATCCCTTTCCATTTCATCCCGCTGCTGCCGGAAGATTTATTCGAAGGGGTGCGTTCGGCGTCTGTCCAGCATGACGGATCGGCAGCGACGCGCGGCGCCCCGTGAGTCTGCCGACTCAAGCGGGCGTGAAGGCCGAGGTCTCATTCACCATAAACGGTGAGACGAAAAAAGTACTTGCGCACCCGATGGCCAGATTGCTGGACGTGTTGCGCAACGAACTGCAATTGACCGGCACGAAAGAGGGATGCGGCGAAGGAGAATGCGGCTCCTGCTCGGTTTTGTTGGACGGCCTGTTGGTGAACAGTTGCCTGATTCCGGTGGGCCAGATGCAGAGCGCAAACATTGTCACCATTGAGGGAATTTCAAAACGCGATCTCGGGCGGTCTATTCAGCAAGCCTTCCTGGAGTGCGGGGGTGCGCAGTGCGGCATTTGCACTCCGGGAATGATTCTCGCCGCGGTACATTTGCTGGGAAAAAAAACCGCGCCAACGCTGGAGGAAATTAGAGAAGGCCTGGCGGGCAATCTTTGCCGATGCACAGGATACACGCAGATTTTTGCCGCGGTCGCAACGGCTGCGCGTCGCACAGTTTCAAGATGAAAGTTGCAAGATGAGAGCCGATCCAGCCGATTACCGCTATTTTTCACCGGGCAACCTCGGTGAGGCTCTAAGCTTACTCGTTAAAGATCCAGAGCAATGGCTTCCCATTGCCGGTGGGACCGACGTGATGGTGCTGTATTCCGCCGGAAAGCTTTCGCATCGGAATCTCATGGATATCTGGAATATTCCCGAACTACGAAATATCGAGGTGAGTTCTGAGAAACTTCGAATCGGCGCCGCGTGTACCTATACGGAGCTACGAAAACATGAAGTTGTTTCACGGGAATTTAAGCTGCTTAGCAGTGCCGCAGCCTGGACTGGGGGAATCGCAAATCAAAATCGCGGAACGTTGGGCGGCAATATCGCCAACGCGTCGCCGGGCGCCGATTCGTTGCCTGCTTTGCTTGTATATGACGCCGAGCTAATACTGATTTCCGTGCGTGGTGAACGCCGTGTACCGTACGCAGATTTTCACCACGGTTACAAGAAAACTGCTCTTGCAGCCGATGAACTGATCCGAGAGATTATATTGCCCCGCAGGTTCTCGGGATATTTTGTGCATGCGCGAAAAGTTGGAGCGCGCAACGCGCAGGCTATTTCCAAGGTTTGTCTCGCGGCGTTGGGGCAGCTTCAGGACGGCAAGGTTCACGACGTGCGCATCGCGCTGGGAAGCATTGCGCCGGTACCGCTGCGTTTGTATAAGACGGAGAGCGCCGTATGCGGAAGAAAGATGGATGGTTCTTTGATTGAGATGGCTCGAAGCGTTGTCGCAAAGGAAATCCAGCCCATCGACGATATCCGCTCAACAGCGCGATATAGGGCGGAGGTGGCCGGCAACCTGGTCGAGGAGTTTCTCGAGAAGCTGATGGCTGCGGAGAGTAGCGCTTGAGAGGCAGACTCGCTCGATGGAATGCGTTGCCGGCGAGAGAAGCTGTTGGCGAAATTCTGCCATGTTGCGGGTCCGAAACTTGGGCCAAGGAAGTGGTCTCAAAACGCCCGATAGCGGCCGAAAGCACTTTGTTCAGAACATCTGATGAAATTTGGAGCAGTCTTGATGAGTCGGATTGGCTTGAAGCGTTCCGCAGTCACCCGCGAATCGGTGATGCGAATTCTGAGAAGGAGGCAACTGCTAAGTCTTCAGCGTGGTCCGTACAAGAGCAACGGTCGGCTGCGGCAAATGATGATGACGTCCGGGCAGCGCTGAAGTCAGCGAATCGCGAATACGAGCAAAAGTTCGGCCGCATTTTTATTGTTTGCGCTACGGGAAAATCGGCGAGCGAAATCCTGGAGATTCTGCGGCGGCGGTTGGACAATGATGAGGCTACGGAACTACGTCAAGCTGCTGAGGAGCAACGACTCATCATGCAGATACGCCTGAGAAAATGGCTGGCGGAATGAAGCGCATTTCCACGCATGTGCTGGACACGGCGCTCGGCAAGACGGCTGCGGGTGTACCGGTGCGACTGGAGCGTCAGGATTCTGCCGGCAAATGGGTGACGGTGAAGTGCGCGACGACGGATGCTGACGGAAGGTGCAGCGAATTGTTGTCAGGTAGCGAAATATCGGGCGAAGGCGTATGGCGGCTAACATTTGACACCGCGAAATATTTTGCGGCGACGCAACAGCGTGGATTGTTTCCCATGGTGGAAATCTCATTTCAAGTTCGCGATGGCGAAACACACTTTCACATTCCGTTGCTGTTGAGTCCAAATGGATACACCACGTATCGAGGGAGCTGAATCTTTGATCGTGTTGGCGGAAAATCGATACGGCAAGTCGCGTGTACGCCTGGTGCGCGTAAAACGCCACGCGGAACGGCACGATTTCAGCGAGTGGGAAGTCCAAGTGTTGCTGCAGGGGGATTTTACGAGCTGTTTTGAAGATGGCGACAACACCAAGATACTCGCCACGGACACGATGAAAAATACGGTGTACTCGCTGGCGCGGGTAACTACTGCTGAAAATATCGAGGGGTTTGCTAAAGAACTGGTTGAGTTTCTGCTTGGCAAAAATTCTCAAGTGTCGCAAGCGGAAGTGAGCGTGGAGCAAAAAATGTGGGAGCATTTGATGGTGAAGGGCAAGCCGCACCCCACCACATTTGTAAACTCCAGCAGCGAGAACCAGACGACAACCGTTTCGCGTTCACAAGGTGGTGCGGTCTCCATTGTTTCCGGGCTGGAAAATCTGGTTATCATGAAAACTGCCGGCTCCGCTTTTGAAGGATTCATTCGCGATCCGCTGACCACGCTTCCTGAATCGAGCGATCGATTACTCGGCACGGCGGTTAAGGCGAAATGGAGTTACAAGGCGAGTGAGCTCGATTTTTCCAGGCTGCGCGCCAATATTCGTGAAGCGCTGTTGGAAGTATTCGCCGGCCACGACAGCAAATCCGTGCAGCACACACTGTTCGCGATGGCCGAACATGTTCTCAATACAATCCCCGAAGTGGAAGACGTCGAATTAACGATGCCCAACAAGCATTGTTTGCCGGTAGACCTCTCTCGATTCGGGCAAAGCAACCCCAATGAGATTTTTGTTCCTATCGACGAACCTCGCGGTTACATCGAAGCGCGCGTCACGCGCCAGCGCTGAAAGCATGAATGAACAAAGACAGCACACAACTTGCAAAAGACGTCCTCGCGCGATGCGGAATTCTGGCGCGCTTTAGTGAAGATTCCGACGGTATTCGACGCACTTTTCTTTCAGCGCCGATGCATGATTGCCATCTAGAAATTTCTTCCTGGATGAAAGCGCTGGGAATGAGAGTGTCTGTCGATGCTGTGGGAAATTTGCGAGGTGTTTATTCGTCGACGCCTGGAAACGCAGGGGAAGCGCCGCGCATTTTAATCGGTTCCCATCTGGATACCGTGCCCAACGCCGGGGCGTTCGACGGAATTCTTGGAGTCGTGCTCGCGGTCAGCCTGGTCGAATCGCTTGGTGTTGAGAGATTGCCATTCGCCATCGAAGTCATTGGCTTTGCTGAGGAAGAAGGCGTGCGCTTCAGAGTTCCTTTTATCGGAAGCCGCGCGCTCGTGGGGCGCGTTGACGATGAGCTGCTCGAGCGTACAGATCAACGCGGAGTCTCGGTGCGAGCAGCGATAGAAGATTTCGGTCTAGATCCCGGACAGGTGCAGAAAGCGGCATTAGGCGATGACGTGCTGGGATACATCGAATTTCATATCGAGCAGGGGCCGGTCCTGGAGAACGTGGGACGCCCGCTGGCCGCAGTGGAAAGTATCGTGGGCCAGACTCGAATGGAATTTACGTTTTGCGGGCAAGCAAATCACGCGGGCACGACACCGATGAATCTGCGGCACGATGCGCTGGCTGCGGCGGCGGAGTGGATTGTCGGCGTCGAGGCTTTAGCGCAACGCACTGCGGGGCTGGTGGCGACCGTCGGCTCCCTAGAGGCAAAACCCGGCGTGGTTAATGTAATCGCCGGGAGCGTGCGCGTTACACTGGATGTTCGGCACGCTTCAGATCGCGCACGAACTGAGGCGGTGGACGACTTGATCCGGCAAGCGAAGTTGATTGCGGCGCGCCGAGGTTTGTCGGTGGAGTGGCGCAAACTCCTGGAGCGGCAGGCCGTTCCGTTGGATCCTTTTCTAACGCGCCAGATCGAACTTGCGATGCAGAAAGCCGGATGCGAACCGTACCGCATGGCCAGTGGCGCCGGCCATGATGCTATGATCCTCGCGGAAAAAATTCCCGCAGCGATGATTTTTTTGCGGTCACCTGGCGGCGTCAGCCACGATCCATCGGAAGCTATAGAGTTGAATGACGTTGCCAAGGCTCTTGCGTGTGGACGGCACCTGATGGCTCAACTTGCCTCATCACAAGAATTTCTTGGAAGGACGTGCCGTGCATAACCTTGGATATTCGCGCAGTTCGCATCAGCGCAATCACCTGTTGCTGACGCCCGACACGTTTGTGCGAACGACCATGCCGGGAATGAAAAATGCCGCCGCGGTTGTGCACATCAGCCCGGCGCTGGGCGCAGCGTTCACTGAATATACGGTTGAATTTGAGCCGTCCGGAGAGCTGCCTCCTACCGCTGCTCAACGGTTGATATACGTAATGAATGGCGCCGTCGTACTTGAAACGGACGGGAAACGTCAGGAATTGGGAAAGAAAGGCTACGCTTATATTCCGCAAGGCTTATCTCACCGCATACTCGCGGAACAAAAGAGCGTTATCGCCGTAATTGAAAAGCGATATAAAGCGGTCGATTCCGCTGAACCGCCGCAACTGCTGGTGGGAAATGAGAATGATATTTCTTCCCACGCGCTTGACGAGGATCCCGATTTGCAAGTTAGGTGCTTGTTACCGGATGAACCCAGTTTTGATTTTGCCGTCAATACCATGCTGTATCAGCCGGGAGCTGCGCTGCGCATGGTGGAAATGCACGTGATGGAGCATGGACTGATCATGCTGGAGGGATCCGGGATTTATCGCCTGGGGGATTCCTGGTATCCCGTGACGGCCGGGGATTTCATCTGGATGGCCCCCTGGTGCCCGCAGTGGTTTGGAGCCATCGGTAAAACACCCGCGAAATATCTCATCTATAAAAACTGGAACCGCCATCCCTTGCCCGACGCAGTAAGATGAAATTAGAAATCGATCAGCGGCAGCTTGTCGACGAAATCGAAGCGCTCGCCACATTCTCTGACGCTGAAGCGCCCGCCGTTACTCGAGTTGTTTTTAGCGATACAGACCTTAAAGCGCGTGCCTGGATAATTTCACGTTGCGAAAAAGCGGGTTTGGCCGTGAGACAGGATGCCATTGGAAATATTTTCGCGCACTGGACAGGAAGTGATCCGGAGGCGCCCGCCGTAGGGACCGGGTCACACATCGATGCCATTCCCAATGCCGGGAAGTACGACGGGGTGGTCGGAGTTCTCGGCGGACTGGAAGCGATTCGCGCGCTGCAGCGCGCCGGCTTCAGGCCTACAAATTCTATCGAACTTGTTATGTTCGCTACGGAAGAACCTACGCGGTTTGGTATCGGATGCCTTGGAAGCAGACTGCTTTCTGGGACACTTTCAGTGGATGCGGCTGAAAAGCTTTCCGATGGAGAGGGTGAAACGCTCGATGCGGTTCGCAAAGGAGCTGGCTTTGACGGCAATCTACGCGACGTGAAGTTGTCCGCCGAATATTACAAAGCATTTGTTGAACTGCACATAGAGCAAGGCCCACTGCTTGAGCGTGCGCGCATTCCGTTGGGTATTGTGTCGCGTATCGCGGCGCCTGCAAGTTTTTGGATTTCGCTGGAAGGAGCCGGAGGTCACGCTGGGGGCGTCTTGATGCCAGACCGCAAGGACGCACTCTGCGCGGCTTCCGAGTTGATTCTTGAAATTGAGAATGCGGCGCGCGCCAGCGGCGCGATGGACACGGTTGCAACCATCGGAGTTTGCCAGGTATTTCCGGGCGCGGTGAACAGCATCCCAAGCCGGGTGCAGCTAACCCTGGACATTCGTGACACCGATCGAATGCGCCGCGACAGAGTCATGCAATCGATCGAACGCAAAGCCCAAGAGATTTCCGCTAAGCGCCAGGTCTCGATTCAATTCGAATTGGTGAATGCCGACGACCCCGCCGATTGCGCGGCGCAGGTGCAAACCGCACTTGCCGATTCCTGCCGGCGCCACAATTTAAAATTTATGGAAATGGTCAGCCGCGCCTACCATGACTCACTTTTCGTTTCCCGTATCGCACCGACCGGCATGCTGTTTATTCCGTGCCGCAACGGTTACAGCCATCGTCCCGATGAGTTTGCTGCGCCGGAGGACATCGCGCGGGGAGTATTGGTCCTGGCAGAATCTATGGCGCAACTGTCCGCTTAGGCGTTAGGCGCACCCGGTTATCGTGTTACTTACTCCGAGCCCAGGAAGGCGTAGCGCAGTAAAAACAGAACGGAAAGAACCCAAATCAGCGGGCTGATTTCGCGATACTTTCCGGTGCCCACTTTGATGAAGGTAAAGGAAAGCAATCCGAGACTCAAGCCGGTCGCGATGCTGAACGTCAGCGGCGTGGCTACCAGCGTAAGGAACGCCGGAAATGCTTCGCTGAAATCGTCCCACTTTACACGCGCGACGGCACCACACATGAGAGCGCCCACAAGTATCAGCGCGGGGGCGGTGGCGTAAGCCGGAATCGCGGCAACCAAGGGTGCGCAGAACATAGCGACAAGAAACAGAGCGGCGATAACAATATTTCCAAGTCCAGTGCGCCCTCCGGCGGCAACTCCGGCAGCGCTTTCGATATAGCTGGTGACGGTCGAAGTACCAGTGAGCGCTCCAAATATTGTGCCAAAAGCGTCTGCTAGCAACGCGCGGCTCGCGCGAGGAAGTTTTCCATTGCGCAAAAATCCACCTTCTTCACAAACGCCGACCAAGGTCCCTACATTGTCAAAAAGATCGACAAAGAAAAATACAAAAACCAGCTCGCCAAATCCAATTTTCGTAGCGGCGCGAAGGTCCAACTTGAGAAATGTTCCGGAGGGATGCGGCAGCGAAAAAAAATGTGCGGGCCAGTGACTGAGTCCGAGTGGAATACCTGCAAGGGTGATGGCCACAATCCCCAGCAGAATCGCACTACTAACGTGCCGTGCCATCAGAATAGCGATCACGATTAACCCGGTTGCTGCAAGAAGCACCTGGGGATCGGAGATTTTTCCCAATGCGACTAATGTCGCGCGATTGGCCACAATCATGTTGGCGTTGCGCAATCCGATGAAGGCGATGAATAAGCCGATGCCCGCTGCAGTTCCGTATTTGAGGCAGTCGGGAATGCCGTTGACGATCTGTTCGCGGATGTTGGTCAGGGTGAGAATTAAAAAGAGCAGACCGGAAAGTAGCACGACACCGAGCGCTGTTTGCCAGGGAACGCCGCGACCGAGCACGATGGAATATGTGAAATACGCATTGAGCGACATGCCGGGTGCGAGGGCGATGGGGTAATTGGCCCACAGTCCCATGATGAGTGTGGCCAGCGCTGCGGAAATACACGTGGCAAACAGCACGCCTTCAACGGGCATCCCTGCTTCTGACAAAATTCGCGGATTGACAACGACCACGTACGCCATGGTCATAAAGGTCGTCAGACCCGCCACCAGCTCGCACCGTACGGTGGTGTGATTTTCTTTCAGGTGAAAAACGCGCTCGAGCAAGCCGACTCCCCGAAATAAAAATGTGCGCAACTATAGGCCGCCAAGGCGGCGGCGTCAACGGAGGAACGTAGTATCGACTGTTCGCACTGACGAACTTACGGCGGGCACGATTTGCGTCGTTTTTTTGCTGTCGAATTGAGAGCTTGCACCAAATCTGCGAGACCTGTATCGTAGCCGCTTTTATTCGCAGGTTAGTTCAGCGGAAAAACGGAGCAGCATCTGACGCAGGCCGTCACGCCACGAATTTCACAGCCCGCCAGTTACGGCTTGCGTCGCGATGTGCTGTCTCCGGTGGAAACGCTAGCGCAGTCGGTGTCCGCGATCGCGCCTACCGCGACCCCAGCCGCGACCATTCCGCTCGTTTGCGCTCTTGCCGGGAACGGAACCTGGCTGGCATACGTGTTTGCCACCTTCGCGATTTTGTTGGTGGCGGTGTGCATCAGCCGTTTCGCGCGGCATTCCTCTTCTCCTGGTTCGTTGTACACCTATGCGTCCACCATCCTCTCGCCGTGGCTGGCCGCGACGGTAGCATGGAGTCTGCTCTTGGCGTACATCGCGACGGGATCGAGTGTCATCGGCGGCTTCTACCACTACGCAAACCTGGTGTTACGCGACACGACAGGCCATGTAGCTTCCGCAGTGTTTCTCTCTCTTCTCGCAGCGGGCATTTCGATGGCGATCGCCTGTCGCGACGTAAAAATATCTGCGCGCCTCATGTTATGGATCGAAGCCGTCTCGGTGGCGATGATTCTTTTCGTGGTGGTGCTGGTTCTGGCGCGCCATGGTCTTGCTCTGGATTGGACCCAGTTTCGACTGCGCGGCATGAGCGGCAGCGGATTGCGTCTCGGACTGGTCCTCGCGCTTTTCAGTTTCGTTGGGTTTGAAAGCGCCACTACGTTGGGATCGGAAGCGCGCGAGCCACTGAAAACAATACCGCGCGCGGTAATTCAGAGCGCCATTCTCTCAGGGTCAATTTTCGTTCTTTGCGCATACACCGAAGTGCTTGGCCTGCGCACCGCCGGGCAAGAC
>Ga0182024_10009188_pt1 | contig 20537 bp, 16 predicted proteins | sample P32metaG_FD_120480 | JGI IMG/M metagenome (GOLD analysis project Ga0182024, IMG submission 120480) | Permafrost microbial communities from Stordalen Mire, Sweden - P3-2 metaG (Illumina Assembly) | ecosystem: Environmental > Terrestrial > Soil > Wetlands > Permafrost | place: Sweden: Stordalen... | reverse complement strand
CAGGCGACCGAACAATGCGACGTTGTGCCACTCGGTGCGCTCCTGCTGCTCTCCGGACTGCTTGTCCTTCCAGCTTTCGGTGGTGGCCAGCCGCAGATTGGCCACCGTCATGCCGGAGGGCATGGCGCGAGTCTCCGGGTCGGCGCCCAGATGACCGATGAGGATGACCTTGTTGATACCGCGCGCCATGTTCCGCCTCCGATGAAGGCGGCGATCTTAACTCAATGCCCTTCGCTTTGGTCTCCGCACTAACTGCCGGAGCTACCCACTTAACGCCGGCAGCCGCCCTACATTGCAAAGTATTATTTGAGCATATAAAGGTTTTATTCAGTCATATAGTTGAGGCAGAATGAGCACTTAGCTGCTGCAAGACAGGGTCTCTTGATGGCAATCGACAGGGGAGCCGCCCGCGCGGCAAAGCGCGCGCGCGGGCTTACAGGGCGCCGACGCCGACACTCGCAAGTGGCACTGGCTGTCGCGGCGGCGATTTATGGCGCGACTTCGCTGCGTATGACGGCCCACGCGGACGACGACACCTCGGTGGGCGCGACCTTGCAGGAGATCGTGGTCACCGCGCGCAAGCGCAGCGAGAATCTGCAGGACATTCCGGAGAGCATCGACGTATTCACGTCGAAGGACCTTCAGAACCTGTCCATCTCGCAATTCGAGGATTACGCCACCAAGACCCCGTCGGTCACCTTCGTCAGCATAGGACCCGGGCAGACGCAATTCTTCATGCGCGGGGTTTCCGACGGCAGCAGTCCCAACGCGCAGAACACCTCCTCGACCGGGTTCTTCGTCGACGACATGTCGATGAGCTACTACGGCGTCATTCCGGACCTGCACAGCTACGACATCGAACGCATCGAGGTGCTGAACGGCCCGCAGGGCACCTTGTTCGGTGCCGGCTCAATGTCGGGCGCGATCCGCATCATCAGCAAAAAGCCCGATGTGGATGCGTTCAGCGCGGGCGCCGATGTCGATGCCGGCAAGATCGATCACGGCACCGACAACACGACCTATGAGAGCTTCGTCAACCTGCCGCTGGTCGATGGCCGCACGGCGGTGCGACTTTCGGCCTATTCCCTGCACGACGGTGGTTTCATCGACAATCTGCTGACGACGCGCCAGTGGGTCAACGGCGTGGTCTCGAACAATGCGGCATGGGCGCGCCCCGATTACAACACGCAGACCGTCGCGGGTGGCCGTGCGGCCATCCGCCAGGTGATCGCCGACGGTTGGGAAGCCAGCCTGACCTACAACTTCCAGCGTCAGCTGCACAATGGCGCCTGGGACCAGGACCCGCAACACTACGGCCTCGATGAGGTCTCGCGCTTTGCGCCCGAGCACGGCAACAACTACCTGCGCACGTTTGACCTGCATCTCGACGGTGACGCCGGCATCGGCGATCTGGTCTATGCAGGGACCTATTGGTCGCAAGACCAGCACATCATCGATGAGTATTCGAACTACGTGCAGTACTCGACCGTCTCGCCATTCACCGCCGCGAACATCCAGAGCTTTGCCTGCCAGACCGGGCCGACGATTCCGAACACGTACCAGGGTCTGCCGCAGCCGGCCTACAGCGGCTGCCAGGTGCCGACCATGTTCTATGTCTACAACGCCGCCTCGCAGCGCTGGTCGAACGAGTTGCGGCTGCAGTCCAAGGCCGGCGGACAGTTTCACTGGCTGGCGGGCTTGTACGTGGAGAAGACCGAGGAGCAGTATTCCTCCTTCTACGAAATGCCGAACGAGCAGCAGGGTGGTCAGCCGTTCCAGAACCAGATCTCCTACTACAACGTCTATGCCAACGAGCACGCCACGCCGCTGCCGCACGAGTGGTACAGCTCCGTCAATGAGCTCCAGTATCTGCAATACACTGAATTTGCGGACCTGAGCTTCGATCTCACTCCGCGCTGGAACATCGAGGGCGGGGTGCAGCACTTCCAGTCCAAGTTCAACAGCAGCAGCGAATGGGCCAGCTACGCCTGGCAGCCCAAGGAACCGAGCGCGTACGCGGGTGGTTCGCACAAGTTCAACTTCAAGGCTGGTACGAACTACAAGCTCACCGACAACGTGATGCTGTATGCCATATTCAGCCAGGGCTTCCGCGACGGCGGCATCAACGGCGGCATCGGACCGACGTGCGTGGCAAACGGCGCGCCGAACTATTACAAGCCGGACACGCTCAACAATTTCGAGATCGGCTGGAAGTCGACGCTGCTCGGCGGCCGCATGACCTGGAACGGCGCCCTCTATTACATGCCCTGGAAGGATTACCAGGTGCCGGTGTACGACCTGGCCATCTGCCCGAGCACCTTCAATGCCAACATCGGCAACGCCCGCGTCTACGGCGCGGAATCGAACGTCGACTACCGGATCACTGAGGGCCTGACGGTCGAAGCGTCAATGAGCTATGACGATTCCAAACTGACTTCGAACAAATTCCAGAATCCTGACTACGTCGTACTCCCCGGCGAGCGGCTGCCGTTCGTGGCTTACTTCAATGCCAGCGCCAATGCCCGCTACGAGCGTCCGCTGAGCTCGGCGCTGCGCGGCTACGTGCAGTTCGACATTGCCTACAAAGGCGACACCTGGAGCGATCTGCGCACCTCCGACCCGAACGGTTTCGGTCGCACGTTGCAGCCGGCCTACGAGATCTCGAATCTGCGGTTCGGAGTCCAAGCCCCGGGCGGGCGTTGGACCGGCGAGCTTTACGCCAGCAACCTGTTCGACACCAACGCGGTCGTGTTCTCCAATACCGGGAATTACGATCACCGGCAAACCACGAACCTGCCGCGCGTCATCGGCCTGCGCGCCAGCTACCGCTGGGGGAAGAAGACCGCGGAATGAGCCGGCATGTGCTAGCGTCAGCCACCGCCGCCGAGCACATCCGCAATTGGAGCGGCCGCGGCCGGTTCGGCCCTGGGATAGTCCTTGCCGATGAGCCCGGCAAGTGTGGCCGCAATCTGCGATTGCGTGACCGTGCCGACCTGCGTCCGCTCGCCCAACGCCGGCGTATCCGGCCCCATGACCGCGATCCAGACGTTCTCGGAGCCCGGCTCTTCGACGCCGTGCTCCTTCCACTGCACCGGCCCGCTGCCGCGGCCGTGATCGCAGGTGATGATGAATGTGGTCTGGTCGCGATATTCCGGCAATGCCTGCAGGGTATTCCAGAGCTCCCGCACGAAGCCGTCGAAGTCGTGGGCCGAATGCAGCACCAGGTCGTAGCGGCCTTGGTGCGCCCAGTTGTCGGTCTCGCCATAGCCGACGAACAGCACGCGTGGATGCTGCGTGTGGAACGAATCGAGCAGCGACACCTGCATGAAGGAGTCGTAGACATCCTCGTCGTCGAACTGCGTGGTGGTGCGGTACAGGCGGTTCATGAGTTCTTGGCGCGGCGTAAGCTTGCCCGTGTAGGGCACGTCCCAGCCGACATGCAGCGGCAGATGACTGCGCGCAACGTTGAAGATGTCGTTGAAGGTTCTCCAGGTCGCGAAGGCGCTGACCTGTCCACGCAGATCGGGCAGGCCATTGAGCCACTCGAACACAGTCACATTGGGATTGGGGCCATATTCGTTGGAGTCGATGCGCGCGTCCGGGTGCCCGCTGAGCATCTCGTTGTAACCGGGATAAGAGAAGGCCATGCCGTTGGTGACATGCGCTATGCTGCCCTTGGTCTGATTGCCAAAGATCTGGCCACGCGCGGCCACTGTGCCCCAGAGAAACGGAAACAGTGCTTGGCGGCGCGCCTCGGGACTATCGCGCCAGAAGTCGCGCCGCAGATCCTGCTCCTTGTCCCAGATGCCGCCGTTCTCTTCGTTGAGCAGCAGCGGGTCGGCGCCCGTGAAGATCTCCTGCCAGCGCAGGCCGTCGCTGACGATCAGCACGACGTTGCGCGTCTTAAGCGCGGCGGGTGGCTGCGCCTGGGCAGTCGACTGGCAGGCGAGCATCGCCAGCAGAGCGCAGCCGCCAGCGATCAATGGCCGAAGAAGCATGGCGTTCATTCCTTGTCTTTGCAGCGCATGCTCGCACGGCTGCGGCGCCCTCGCTACCGTGAGAACTCCCGGCAACGCCATCTGCTGTCATGGTTCGTGGCGGCGGCGGCCTGGGCGAGCGCGACCGCCGCGCCGCCACCGACGGGCCAGGTGATCGAGCAGCGTTGCGAGATGCCTGCGGGCCGCTGCGGGTATCTCTACCGGCCGCTCGATCCGACCGGGGCGGTCGCCGGAAGTGTCGGCGTCTACTATGAGTTCTACCCGCACTCAGCGCCAGGTGCCGCGGCAGGCACGCTGGTGGCAGCCGAGGGGGGTCCGGGCTACCCCACCACCGGCTCGCGCGAGGATTACCTGGCGTTGTTTAAGTCGCTGCGCCAGACGCACGACGTGCTGCTCATGGATGACCGCGGCACCGGCCGCTCGGGCGCGATCGATTGTGAGCCGCTGCAGCGGGCACCGACGCTGACCCTGGCGGACATCGGCGCCTGCGGTCGATCGCTGGGGGCGAGTGCGCCGCTCTACAGCACCACACTGGCGGCAGACGATCTGGCCGCCGTGCTCGATGCGCTCAGGATTGCGCGCATCGACCTCTATGGGGATTCGTACGGAACCTACTTCTCCCAAGTGTTCGCGCTACGTCATGCCGACCGGCTGCGATCGCTGGTACTCGACGGCGCCTATGCGCTCGAGGGGACCGACTATGCGTGGTATCCGCACTACGCGCCGGCCATGCGCGCGAAGTTCGATCGCGTCTGCGAGCGCTCAGCGGACTGCCGGGCCGTGCCGGGCAGCTCCATCGAGCACATCCTGCCGGCGCTTGAAGAACTGCGTGCGCACCCCTATCAGACCACGGTCAGCGACGATGCCGGCCGGCTCGTGCCGCTGCGCGCCGATCCGAGCGCACTGGCGATCGTGATGTTCGGTGGCTCGCCCGCCTACGCGACCGTGCGGGAGACGGACGCGGCCGCGCGCGCCTTCAGCGCCGGCGATCGCGCACCGCTGCTGCGCCTGATGGCGGAATCGCGGAGCAGCGTCGACTCGCGCGATGCGAGTCACTCGCCGGCCAGGTTCAGTGCCGGGCTTGCCGCGGCCGTGTTCTGTCAGGACCCGCCGCAGGTTTTCGACCTGGCGCTCGATCCGGCGCAGCGCCTGACAACGATCGAACGCGAGTTTGCCCGACTGCAGCAGTCGCTGCCGGACCTCTATGCGCCCTTTACGCTCGCTGAGTATCGTGGCATGCCACCCGACTATGCCTTTATCGACGAGTGCCTGCAGTGGCCATCACCGGCCGCCGGCGCGCCCGCCCCGCCGCTGGTGGTGCCGCGGGCGCCTTATCCGGATGTGCCGGTGCTCGTGATCTCGGGCGAGCTCGACAACATGACGAGTATCGCGGACGGCGAGGCCGCCGCCAGCCATTACGCCCGCGCGCACCATGTTGTGATCGCCAACAGCTTTCATGTCAATGCATTGCCGCGTGCCCGCAGCGACTGCGGTACGCGGCTGGTGCGTTACTTCATATTGCGGCTCGCGGTCGCCGATGAGGATTGCGTGGCGCGCGTGCCGCCGGTGCCACTGCTCGCGCGCTTCGCACGCGCCTCCCAGGAGCTGGACCCAGCCCAACCGCTGCCGGGCAATCAGACAGACGAGCGGATATTGAGGGAGATCACCGCGACGTTACAGACCAGCGCGGATCTGCTGGTGCGGGCTCAGGAGAACGGTCCCGGAAGCTTCGTCGGCCTGCGCGGCGGCTCATTTCGTGTCGAGTCCCATCGGGCCGGCTATCGGCTGACGTTGCGCGCGGTACGCTGGAGCGAGGATGTTTCGGTGTCAGGGCGCATCGACTGGCCCGGACGGCGGGGCACGGTGCGGGCAACTCTTACACTGCAGGATGCGGCGGGCGCGCGTGGCACACTGACGCTGCACTGGCAGGCAGGTGAGCGCCAAGCCATCGCGAGCGCCGGCGGGCGCATCGACGGCCGGGTCGTCCAGGCGGCGGGGCCGGTTTATTAGAGGCGGCAAACGATATGTGGAAGGAAACTTGCCTGCGGGCCGTGTGCATCGTGGCGATCGGACTGATGTCCGGCATGGTCGCGGCGGCGCAGAGCGTGGACACGCCCGAGCCGGGCTCGGCGGCCGAGATCGCACAGGCCACGACCGAGCCGCGCTTTTTGTCACCGTGGGTGGCATCGCTGCCCGCATCGGCGAGCGTAGTGTCACCGCGAGCGTTCCTGCACCGCATTCCGGGAGCGGCCGGCGCGCTTGCCGACACTCGTACGAGCTACGGTTATTGCCGCGCGCTGGCGCAGTCCTCGCCGCGCGTCAGGCTCTTCACGATCGGCCGCTCCGAAGAGGGCCGCGACATCGTGTTGCTCGCGATCGCGGATGAGCAAGGCATTGCCGAACTTGATCGGCTCAAGGCCGCCACCGCGGCGTTGGCCGATCCGCGCCAGACTGAGCCAGCCGAGGCCGAGCGCCTGATCGCCTCCGCACGGCCGATCTACTACTTCAACGCGGCGCTGCATTCGGACGAGACCGGATCCACCGAGGCCATGCTCGAACTGGCCTATCGCCTGGCCGTGTCCGAGGAGCCGATGATTCGGCAGATCCGCGAGCACCTTGTGGTGCTCATCAATCCCGTCTCCAATCCGGACGGCCGCGACAAGCAGGTGGACTGGTTCAACGCGTATCTCAAGGGCAAGACGGACCTGGCGAGCCTGCCGCGACAGTCACCGCCGTACTGGTCGAAGTACGCCTTCGTCGACATCAACCGCGATGCGCATCAGCAGGTCCACGAGACCACGCGCGCGGTCTATCGGATGTTCCGCGACTGGCATCCGCAGGTCATTCACGACCTGCACGAGAGCGTCGCGCTGCTGATCACCTGGAACGGTACCGGCCCGACCAGCGAGTACATCGATCCGCTGTCGTACAGCGAACGGCTCGAGCTCAGTTTCCAGGAGGTCGAGACGCTGACCGGCTTCGGCATGCCGGGAGTCTGGACCTGGAACTTCGGCGACGATTTTGCGCACCTGTACCTCGATTCGATCGCGACCAATCACAACGCCGACGGGCGCGGCTACGAAACCTTCGGTAACGGCACCGCCGAGACGCTGCTGCAGGAGTCGCCACCCGATGAGGTGAGCCGCGAGTGGTACCGGCCGCTGCCACCGCCGGCGACGCCGTTCCGCTGGTCAATGCGGGACAATCTCAACTACACCGAGACGGCCGCGCTGGTGGCACTCAACGCGGCCGCGCAGCAGTCGAGCGCGCTGCTGCATAACTTCTACCTGAAGGCACTGCACTCCTGGCAGATGGGAGTCCAGCAGGCGCCATACGCCTTCGTGATTCCAGCAGACCAGGGAGATCCGATGCGCGTGGCGCAGCTGGTCGCCCGTCTTATGAGTCTAGGTATCGAAGTGCAGCGCGCCAACTCGGTGCTGATGCTGACCGAGGGAAGCTATCCGGCCGGAACCTACGTGGTGCGGCTCGATCAACCCTATCGAAACTACGCGGTGGATCTGCTGACGCCCCAGCACTATCCGGCCGATGCGACCGAGCCCTACGACGATGTCTCGTGGGAGCTGCCGGCGCACTATCACCTGGCCGTGACGCCGATCGCCGATTCACGTGTGCGCACGGCCGACCTGACACCGCTGCAGCAGCCGCCGCAGCCGCAGGGGCATGTCACGGGCGCCGCCGCAGCCTTCGTGCTGCGCGATTCGGGACAGGAGGGCTTACTCGAGGCGCGCTATCGCTTGAACCACTTCCGCATCGACATTGCCGAGAAGCCGTTCAAGATCGGCGATGTCGACTATCCAGCCGGCTCGTGGCTGCTCGGACCGCAGCCCGGACTGTCGGCGGCGCTGGGCGAGACCGCGGGCGCGCTCGCGCTCGAGTTCTTAGGTGTCGACTCGCTGCCCGATGTGGCGAAACACGCCGCTCCAGCGCCGCGGCTGGGAGTCTGGGTGCCCTGGGCCGACACCGATACCATCGGCTGGGCGCGTTACGCGCTCGATCAACGGCACATCCCATATACCTACGTGCGCGATGAGGACATTCGCGCCGGCAACCTGAAGCGCCGTCTCGACGTCCTGCTCTACGGTCACGTCGATCTCGAGCTGGCGGAACAGATCCAGGGCATTCCGCGCGCCTGGAGTCCGATGCCGTTCAGGAAGACCGCGGCCACGCCCAGCTTCGGTACGCCGGCCGAGTCCGACGACATCACCGGCGGTATCGGCTGGAATGGGCTCGCCGAACTGCAGCGCTTCGTCGATGGCGGTGGCCTGCTGATCACGCTCGGCAGCGGCAGCATGTTGCCGCTGGAGGCCGGCATCGTGCGCGGCGTGCGCCGCGAATCAGGCGGCGTGCCCCGCAGCTCGCAGGGTGGCGGGGCGGCTGCGGCCGCTACGGCGCAGGCCGCCGAAACGCGCGTCCCCGGTGCGCACGTGCGCGTCACCTTTGCGCACCCGGAGCACCCGATCGCCTACGGCTACGGGGCCCGGACCGTCGTGTTCCGGCAGAATTTTCCAATCTATTCGGTGCCCAGGCGCTGGCTGCGCATGGCGTACTGCAATACGTGTCTCGACGGTCCGTTCGATCCCAGCGGCGTCGTTCTCGAGTGGGGCGATCGCGATGGACAGCCGTTCGTCGTCAGCGGTCAGGCCTGGGGTGAGGATAATCTTATCGGGCACCCGGCCATCCTCGATCTGCGCTCCGGGGCCGGGCACGTCGTCGCGTTCAACTTCAATCCGCTGCATCGCGACCTCAATCGCGGCGATCAACGGCTGCTCTGGAATGCCATCATCAACTGGCAGGCGATTCTGGCGCAGCATTGACTCGCATGCGGCATCCGTTGCCCCCTAAGCTGCGCGACGCCTACCGGCAGGCGCTGACGGCGTTGCGCATGGGAAACGCCGGCAGTGCCGAGCGGCAATTGCAGGCCATACAGGCGGCAGCTCCAGGGGAGGCCGGCAGCCTCCAGCTGCTGGGCGCAGCCTTGCTGGCGCAGGGGAAGATAGCGCCGGCCATCGAGACGCTCGAGCGAGCGGTCGCGGCCGCGCCCGACGAGCCCCTCGCGCGGGTCGAACTTGCGCGTGCCTATCGCCAGGGTGATCGGCTCGAGGCGGCGCGCGAACTGCTGCGACGCCTGGTCAGGGAAGCCCCAACGCTGCCGAGTGCCTGGCTGGCCTACGGCGATCTGCTGGTGGATCTGGAATTGTTTGCCGATGCCAGGTTTGCCTTCGAGCAGGCGCGGCTGCTCGACCCCGAGCGAGCGCGTATCGAGCGAGCGACGGCCGCCCTGGTCGCACTGGACCACCGCAGCGCCGAACGCACGTTTCGCGCAGTGCTCAGAGCTGACCCGAGCCACGTGGGGGCACTCTGTGGCCTGGCCGCACTGGCACTCAGCGTGGGTCACACGCAGGATGCCGAGCGGCTGCTACGGCATGCGCAGCGGCAGAGCGCGCACGCGCTGCTGCTGCAGCGCGGACTCGTGCACACGCTGCTGGCTGCCGGCCGCCTCGAGGAGGCTGAGCCCGTTGCGCAGCGGCTGCTGAAAATCGAGCCCGAGAATCCGCAGAACTGGGTGGCGCTGGGCAGTCTCTATATCAGACTGCTGCGGCAGGCCGATGCGATCGTGGCCTTCGAGCAGGCCGCGCGCCTCAATCCGTCGCAGATCGGTCTGCGGCTCTCAATCGGGCATGCCAACAAGACCTTAGGAAACCGCGAGGCATCCGAGCAGGCCTACAAGGAATGCCTGCGGCTGGATCCCGCGTATGCGGAGGCCTGGTGGAGTCTGGCGGATCTGAAGAACTACGTCTTCAGCGACGCCGAGGTCGGGACGATGCGCGCTCTGTTGGAGGACACCACGCTATCCAACGATGCACGCGCACAGCTCAACTTTGCGCTGGCGCGCGCGCTCGAGCAGCGACAGCAATACGCGTACGCTTTTGCGCACTACGCCCAGGGCAATGGCCTGCGCCGGCGTACCTCGGCGTTCGATATGACGGCCTTCGAGTCGAAGACCCGGCGCATCATCGCCTGCTGCGACCAGGGCTTCTTCGACAGTCGCGTGGGCGCCGGCCACGACGATCCAGCGCCGATTTTCATCGTTGGCCTGCCGCGCTCAGGCTCGACGCTGGTGGAGCAGATTCTCGCCAGCCACCCGAATGTCGAGGGCACCATGGAGCTGCCCAATATCCTGACCCAGGTGCGCGAGCTCGACCGGCTCGACGCACAAGGCGATGGTTACCCTGAACGACTGCGGGACCTGTCGCCGGAGCGGCTCGCCCAATCCGGCCGGCGCTATCTTGCCGAGACGCGCCCGCTGCGCAGCGGCCGTCCGCGCTTCATCGACAAGATGCCGAACAACTTCAGCCACATAGGTCTGATTCAGCTGATCCTGCCGCGCGCCACGATCATCGACATGCGCCGGCATCCGCTGGATGCGTGCTTCAGCACCTACAAGCAATATTTTGCCGAGGGACAGTCTTTCGGCTACGACCTGGAAGACCTGGGCCGCTACTATCGCTGCTACCTGGCGCTCATGGATCACTGGAATCGCGTGCTGCCGGGCAAGGTCCTGCACCTGCAGTACGAGGCGCTGGTCAAGGACCCGGAAGGCATGATCCGGCGCCTATTGAGCCATTGCCGCCTGCCGTTCGCAAGCGACTGCCTGAATTTCCACCAGACGCAGCGCTCGGTGCGCACCGCGAGCGCCGAGCAGGTGCGCCAGCCGCTCTACCGCTCCGCGGTCGGCTATTGGAAGCACTTCGAAGCTGAGCTCGAACCGTTGCAGCGTAGCCTCGGCGACAGCCTGGCGCGCTTCGAGGAGTGGAGCTGAGCCGTCGTGGGAATCGCCCAGGGGAGACCCCATGTAGTGTTTTTGGGCCTCGCACGCCGCTGCGTTTATAGTGGTTCTTTTCCCTTTTGCCCGCACAGGAATCTCCAGACTGATGCAGACCATCCGCATCCGCGGTGCCCGCACCCACAACCTCGCCAATATCAGCCTCGACCTGCCGCGCGATCGGCTGATCGTGTTCACGGGGCTGTCGGGCTCGGGCAAGTCCTCGCTGGCCTTCGATACGTTGTACGCGGAGGGCCAACGCCGCTACGTCGAGTCGTTGTCGGCCTATGCGCGGCAGTTTCTGGCGGTCATGGACAAACCGGATGTCGACAGCATCGAGGGCCTGTCGCCGGCCATCGCGATCGAGCAGAAGAGCGGCTCGCACAATCCCCGCTCGACCGTTGGCACGGTTACCGAGATCTACGACTACCTGCGGTTGCTGTTCGCCCGCGCCGGCCTGCCGCGTTGCCCGCGCCATGGCATCGATCTGGCCGCCCAGACCGTCAGCCAGATGGTCGATCAGTCGCTGCTGGCGCCGCAGGGCGAGCTGGCGCTGCTGCTGGCACCGCTGATCGACGAGCGGCGCGGCGAGCACTCGCAGCTGATCGCGGAACTCGCCGGCAAGGGATTCGTGCGTGTGCGCATCGACGGCACCGTCTACGAGATCGATGACACGCCGAAGCTCGAGCCGAAGTCACGTCACACGATCGAGGCGGTGGTCGACCGGTTCCGCGTGCGCCCGGACGCCGCGCAGCGCCTGGCCGAATCCTTCGAGACGGCCCTTGCGCTTGGCAACGGCATCGCCGAGGTGGTGTTTCCGGACAACGCCGCACTTGCCCCGCTGCTGTTCTCCAGCCGCCATGCCTGCCCCGAGTGCGGCTTTTCCGTGCCGACGCTCGAGCCACGGATGTTCTCGTTCAACAACCCGGCCGGCGCCTGTCCGACCTGCGACGGGCTCGGCTCGCAGGAATTCTTCGACCCCGAGCGCGTCGTGGTACATCCGCACCTGTCGCTCGCGGGTGGTGCGGTGCGCGGCTGGGATCGGCGCAATGCACACTACTTCCAGCTGCTGCAATCGCTCGAGCGCCACTATCACTTCGACCTGGAAGCCGCCTGGAGCGAGCTGCCGGAAACGGTGCAGCACCTGCTGCTCTACGGCAGCGGCGATCAGCAGATCGAGTTCCGCTATCGCGAGGGCTCGGGTCGCGAGACCCGCCGGCGCCACGCCTTCGAGGGCATCGTGCCCAATCTCGAGCGGCGCTATCGTGAGACCGATTCGCAGGCGGTGCGCGAGGAACTCAGCAAGTACCTCGGCACCCGTGCCTGCGTCGATTGCGGCGGTGCACGGCTCAACGAGGCGGCGCGCTCGGTACTGATCGACGGACGCAATCTGCCGTCCGTCACCCACCTGACGGTTGGACAGGCCAGCGACTACTTCGCACAGCTCAAGCTCGAAGGCTGGCGCGCCGAAGTGGCCGCTCGCATCGTGCGTGAAGTGCGCGAGCGGTTGCGCTTCCTGGTCGATGTCGGTCTGGATTATCTCGGACTCGATCGCGGCGCCAGCACGCTCTCGGGCGGCGAGGCACAGCGCATCCGGCTCGCCAGCCAGGTGGGCTCGGGCCTGACCGGGGTCATGTACATACTCGACGAGCCGTCCATCGGCCTGCATCAGCGCGATAACGAACGCCTGCTCGGCACGCTCAAGCGCCTGCGCGATCTCGGCAACACCGTCATCGTGGTCGAGCACGACGAGGATGCGATCCGCGCCGCCGACCACGTGGTCGATCTGGGGCCGGGGGCCGGCGCGCACGGCGGTCACGTGGTGGCGCAGGGTACGCCGGCGCAGGTCGAAGCGGACCCTGCCTCACTGACCGGTGCCTATCTGGCCGGCCGCGAGCGCATCGCCATACCGGCCCGGCGGCGCACCGCCAGTGGCGATCAATGGATCACGATCCGCGGCGCGCGCGGCAACAACCTGCGCGATGTCTCGGTGGCGATGCCGCTCGGCACGATGATCTGCGTGACCGGCGTATCCGGCTCGGGCAAATCGACCCTGGTCGAGGACACGCTCTATCGCCACGCCGCCGCGCAGCTCAATGGCGCCAGTCTCGATGGCGCCAGTCCCTGTGACGGCATCGACGGACTGGAACGCTTTGAGCGCGTGATCGAGATCGATCAGAACCCGATCGGCCGCACGCCGCGCTCCAACCCGGCCACCTACACGGGCCTGTTCACCGCGGTGCGTGAACTCTTTGCCCAGGTGCCCGAAGCGCGTGCCCGCGGCTACGATGCCGGCCGCTTCAGCTTCAACGTCAAGGGCGGGCGCTGCGAGGCCTGCCAGGGCGATGGCGTGCTGAAGGTCGAGATGCACTTCCTGCCTGATGTCTATGTGCCGTGCGATGTCTGTCGCGGCCGGCGCTACAACCGCGAGACGCTCGAGATCCAGTACCGCGGCCGCAGCATTCACGAGGTGCTCGACAGCACGGTCGAGGAAGCGTTGCGCCTGTTCGAGCACGTGCCGGCGATCGCGGTCAAGTTGCGCACACTCATGGACGTCGGGCTGTCGTACCTGCGGCTGGGCCAGAACGCCACCACGCTCTCGGGCGGGGAGGCGCAACGCGTCAAGCTGGCGCGCGAGCTCGCCAAGCGCGGCGTCGGCCGAACGCTCTACATCCTCGATGAGCCGACCACCGGCCTGCACTTCCACGACATCGCGCAGTTACTGCGCGTGCTGCACCAGCTGCGCGATGCCGGCAATACGCTGGTGGTGATCGAGCACAATCTCGATGTCATCAAGACCTCCGACTTCGTGATCGATCTGGGTCCGGGTGGCGGCGAGCGCGGCGGCCGCATCGTTGCCAGCGGTACGCCGGAGTCCATCTGCACCGTGGCCGAGTCGGCCACCGGGGCCTACCTGAGACCGCTGCTGGAGCCCGTGGCGACCTCACGCGCGCCGGCGCTGGTGTAGAGCCAGGCGGGCCTACGGACGTCGCTGCGGGCCAGAGGTGAAGTGCTGCTGCACTTCGCCATCGATGATGCGCTCCTGGTACGTGCCGCGCGTGTACGCGGCCACCACGCGACGCCAGAAGTTGACCGCGACGGTATTGCGGACGTGCTCGGAGATCAGCCAGTGGCCGTCGAAACGGTCGAACAGCAGACGCACCGCCTGCGCGCCAATGCCGCGACGGCGCCACGGACGGGCGATGAAGAATTCCGCCATGGAGAATTCCGCGCTGGCGGCGCCCGCGGCCGGTGCGGTCTGGGCGGCTGTGCGCCGGTGCACCATGGCGAAGCCGACCGGTTGGTCGTTGTAAAGAATTGTCAGTATCTGGGCGGTGCGATCGCCGAACCAGCGCAGCAGCAGATCGGGTTCACGGTGCCCCACTTCCCCAAGTGCCGGGAAGACGCCGGTGGCGGCCGGGGCCAGATCGTTGAGGTAGTCCCGGTAGACACCCTCGATCCAACGGCGATCATGGCGTGCGCTGCGACTATCCCTGAGGCTGACTTGCATGGCAAAGATTGAGAAACAGGAAAGCCCGGCAGACCGGATGACTCCAGTCTGCACGGGCTTTCCCACGAGCACATCGCTCGTCGGCTTGAGTAACTTCCTGCGTCTGGCTTAGCGGCCCGACGAAGACGAAGCCGGAGCGGCGGGCATGGCCGACATGGCGCCACTGCTGCTCTCAGCGGGGGCGGCACTGCTGCTATCAGCAGGCGGCGATGCCATCGGGGCTGCCGGCGGCGGGGAAGCGGCGGGAGCCGCGGAATCTTGGCTGCTGCTGCAAGCGGACAGCACCAGCGCCGCCGCAATAGCGCTAAGAACGAGCTTTGTATTCATCGATGGATCCCCAGAGGTAATGTAAGTGACCGACCTGAACAACCTTGGCGAAACTAGTTCGAAGGCGCGAAGTAAGTCGCGAAGTAAGTCGCGAAGTAAGTCGCGAACTCTGATTCTATAGAGTATTCAGGTTATTTAAAACTGTGGTGCGCCGCGCATCAGAGGGGCGCCAGGCGCTGCCGGCTGTAGGAGTTGCCTGACCTCAGGCGGCGGCCTTGCGCTTACGTGGCCGCGGCGCCGCTTCGGCTGCTGCCTGCTCGCTCTTTGCCGGGGCCTTCTTGCGCGCCCGCTTCGGCTTGGCGTTGTCGGCGTCCTTGGTCGAGGCTGCGGCGACGCTCGCCGGTCCGTCCACCAGCTGCATCAGCGCCATCGGCGCCGCATCGCCGGCTCGCGACATCATGTGCAGGATGCGCGTATAGCCACCGGGACGCGTCTTGAAGCGCGGACCGAGATCGACGAACAGCTTAGCCACCACCTCGGTGTCGCGCAGCCGCGCCAGCGCCAGCCGGCGGTGCGCATCGCTGTCGATCTTGGCCAGCGTGATCAACGGTTCGACCACGCGCCGCAATTCCTTGGCCTTCGGCAAGGTGGTACGAATGGTCTCGTGCCGCAGCAGGGAGGCCGCCATATTGCGCAACATCGCATGACGATGCGGGCTGTTGCGGGACAGCTGCCGGCCTGAAAGCTTGTGACGCATGCGTTTCTCTCTGTACTAAATCAGATCAGCGCTCAGATCAGACCGCTGCTCTCTTCCTCGTGCTTCAGTCCGGCCGGTGGCCAGCCGTCCAATCGCATGCCGAGCATCAGGCCGTGGCTCTGCAGCACTTCCTTGATCTCGGTCAGCGATTTCTTGCCGAGATTCGGCGTGCGCAGCAGCTCGACCTCGGTGCGCTGCACGAGATCGCCGATGTAATGAATATTCTCGGCCTTGAGGCAGTTGGCGCTGCGCACGGTGAGTTCCAGCTCATCGACCGGCCGCAGCAGGATCGGATCGAACTGCATCTCGGTGGTCTTGGCGACCGCCTCATCCTCGCCCTGCAGATCGACGAACACCGACAGCTGGTCCTTGAGGATGCCGCCGGCGCGTCGGATGGCCTCTTCCGGCTCGATCGTGCCGTTGGTCTCGATGTCGATGATCAGCTTGTCGAGGTCGGTGCGCTGCTCCACACGCGCCGCTTCGACCGAATAGGTCACGCGACGCACCGGGCTGAATGAGGCATCCAGCAGCAGGCGGCCGATCGGACGGCTCTGCTCCTCGAACGCCACGCGCTGCACGGCGGGGCGGTAGCCGCGGCCACGCTCGATCTTCAGCAGCATGTTGAGCTCGCCGGCCTTGGTCAGGTTGGCAATCACGAAATCCGGATTCACCACCTCGATGTCATGATCGGTCTGGATGTCGCCGGCGGTCACCGGGCCGGGCCCCTTCTTGTGCAGGCGCAGCTCGGCGCTGTTGCGCGTGTGCATGCGGATCGCGACCGACTTGAGATTCAGCAGCACATCGACCACGTCTTCCTGCACACCCTCGATGCTGGTGTATTCGTGCAGCACCCCGTCGATCTCGACTTCGGTAATGGCGGCACCGGGCATGGAGGACAGCAGCACGCGCCGCAGCGCATTGCCGAGCGTGTGGCCGAATCCGCGCTCGAAGGGCTCGATCACCACGCGCGCCTGACGCGGGGCCACCGGCTGCACCTTGACGACGCGGGGCTTCAAGAATTCCGTTACTGATGCTTGCATAGCTACGTCACCCCAACTTTTGAACCAAGAAAAGTGTCGACTGTTGCGCGCCTGCGCGCAGCGCCAATCACTTCGAATAAAGCTCGACCACCAGGTTCTCGTTGATGTCCGGCAGCACGTCCTCGCGCGCCGGCACCGTCCTGAACACGCCGCGAAATTCCTTGTCGCTGACTTCCAGCCAGTCGGGGAACCCAACCTGGGCCGCCACCGCCAGCGCCGCCTGGATGCGCAGCTGCTTGCGCGACTTTTCGCGAATCTCGACCACATCGCCGGCGCGGCACTGGTAGGAAGGCACGCTGACGATCTGTGAGTTGACGCTGATCGATTTGTGCCCGACCAGCTGCCGCGCCTCGGCACGCGTCGAGGCAAAACCCATGCGGTAGACCACGTTGTCGAGACGGCACTCGAGCAGTTTCAGCAGCGTCTCGCCCGTGGCACCGGTGCGGCGGGCGGCGGCCTGGTAGTAGTTGCGGAACTGCCGTTCGAGCACGCCGTACATGCGCCGCAGCTTCTGCTTCTCGCGCAGCTGCAGCCCGTAGTCCGACAGCCGCTGCCGGCGTTCGCCCTTGATGCCGCCCGGGGGCACCTGCAGCTTGCACTTGCTCTCGAGCGGCTTGGAGCCGCTCTTGAGGAACAGGTCGGTACCCTCGCGCCGGGCGAGCTTGCAGGTCGGTCCAGTGTATCGCGCCATAGTGTGTTCCTTCGCTTAAACGCGCCGCTTCTTCGGCGGACGACAGCCGTTGTGCGGAATCGGCGTCACGTCGGAGATGCTCGTAATCTTCAGACCGCAGGCATTGAGTGCACGCACCGCCGACTCGCGTCCGGGTCCCGGTCCACCCACGCGCACCTCGACGTTCTTGACGCCGTGCTCCTGGGCAGCTGTGCCGGCCTTCTCGGCGGCCACCTGCGCAGCGAACGGCGTGCTCTTGCGCGAACCGCGAAAGCCGCAGCCTCCGGAGGTCGCCCAGGACAGGGTATTGCCCTGCCGATCGGTGATCGTAATGATCGTATTGTTAAATGAGGCATGCACGTGCGCGATCGCGTCGAGCACGTTCTTGCGCGCCTTTTTGGGCTTCTTGGCCCCGCCAGCGCCGGCCTGTTGCTGCGATGTCTTCGGATCAGCCATAAGTGTGGTCGCCTGCCTGCAATCTCAAGGTGCTGTGGGAGCCGGATTCGTGCCGGTTTCGGGTGCGCCGCATCACGCCTTGCCCGGCGGTGCGTTGAGCTTCACGGCCTGCTTGCGCGGACCCTTGCGGGTGCGGGCATTGGTGCGCGTCCGCTGGCCGCGAACCGGCAGGCCCTTGCGGTGCCGCATGCCGCGCCAGGTGCCCAGATCCATCAGGCGCTTGATATTCATCGACACTTCGCGCCGCAGGTCGCCTTCAACTGGCCACTTGGTCAGCTGTGAGCGGATCGCAGCGACCTCGGCGTCGGTCAGGTCCTTGACGCGCGTGGTCGGGGCAACGCCGGCGCCTTCGAGGATCTCGAGCGCGCGCGAGCGGCCGACGCCAAAGATGTGCGTCAGCCCGATGCTGACGTGCTTGTTCATCGGAATATTGATACCGGCTATGCGTGCCATTGCTCTTTCCTCAACCTTGGCGCTGCTTGTGACGGGCGTCGGTACTGCAGATCACGAACACCACGCCGCGACGCCGCACGATCTTGCAGTTCTTGCAGATTTTCTTGACTGATGGACGTACTTTCATGACACACCTGCGCTAACACTGGCTGCGGCAACCGCCCTCAGGCGGAGCCACCACGGCCGCCACCCAGAAGATTGGCCTTCTTCATGAGACCCGGATAATGGTGCGACATCATGTGCGCCTGCAGCTGCGCCACGAAGTCCATCACCACCACCACCACGATCAGCAGCGAGGTACCGCCAAACTGGAACGGTACGCCCTGCGATGAAATCAGGATCTCCGGTACCAGGCAGACCGCCATGATGTAGATGGCGCCCCAGAGGGTCAGGCGGGTCAACACCTTGTCGATGTACTCGCCGGTCTGCTGGCCGGGCCGAATGCCGGGGATGAAGGCCCCGGACTTCTTGAGATTATCGGCGGTTTCGCGCGAATTGAACACCAGTGCGGTGTAGAAGAAACAGAAGAACACGATCAGCGTCGCGTACAGCACCAGGTGCAGCGGCTGGCCGTAGCCGAGCGAGGTGGCGATGTTCTGCAGCACCTCGCTGAACTTCGAATCCGGATTGGAGCCGAAGAAGCTGGCGATCGTGGCCGGGAACAGCAGCAGGCTCGAAGCAAAGATCGGCGGAATCACGCCCGACATGTTGAGCTTGAAAGGCAGATGGGTGCTCTGACCGGCATACATGCGGCGCCCGACCTGGCGCTTGGCGTAATTGACCGTGATGCGTCGCTGCGCGCGCTCGACGAACACGCAGAAGCCGGTGACTCCGACTACGATGCCGATCAGCAGGATCGCGAACAGTGGATTCATTTCGCCGCTGCTGACCGAATCGAACGTGCGCCCGACCGCGCCCGGAAGTCCGGCGACGATGCCGGAGAGAATCAGCATCGAGATGCCGTTGCCGACGCCGCGCTCGGTGATCTGCTCGCCGAGCCACATCAGGAACATGGTGCCGGTGGTCATGGTGATGGTGGCCGGCAGCAGCCAGTCGAACAGGCCCTTGGCGTTGGTCATGCCGCCGTTGCCGAGGGCCACCGCGGCGCCAAACGACTGGAACAGCGCCAGGCCGACCGTGACGTAGCGCGTCAACTGGGTGATACGACGCCGGCCCGACTCGCCTTCCTTGCGCGCCTCCATGAGCGAGGGCACCACCATCGACAGCATCTGGATGATGATCGAGGCCGAGATGTAGGGCATCACGCCCATGGCGAAGATCGACAGCCGCTGCAGCGCGCCGCCCGAGAACATGTTGACCACGCCGAGGATGGTGTTCGACTGGTCGTTGAAGTAACGCGCCACCGCCTCCGGATTGATGCCGGGCACGGGAATGAAGGTGCCGATGCGATAGACCACCAGCGCGCCGACCAGGAACAGCAGACGGCCGCGGATCTCGCCGAGACGTCCGGCGTCGGCGAGCGCAGCTGCTGGGTTCGAGAAGGCGGAGTTGGCCACTTCAGTCCTCGAGCTTGCCACCGGCAGCGGTGATGGCCGCGGCGGCGCCCTTGGTGGCCTTGATGCCCTTGAGCGTCACGGCTTTCTTGAGCTCACCCGACAGCACCACCTTGGCCTGGCTCGCCCCGGCCGCCACGATGCCGGCGCGCTTGAGCACTTCCAGATCGATCACCGCCGCTTCGATTCCGGCCAGCTCATGCAGGCGCACTTCCGCGCGCGTGCGCTTCAGGGCCGAGCGAAACCCGACTTTCGGCAGGCGGCGCTGCAGCGGCATCTGGCCGCCTTCGAAACCGACCTTGTGATAGCCGCCCTTGCGGGCGCGCTGGCCTTTGACACCGCGACCGCAGGTCTTGCCCTGACCGGCCGAGGCACCGCGCCCGACCCGCAGCCGCGGGCGGCGCGAGCCGGCGCCCGGCCGCAGTTCGTTCAGTCGCATGCCGCTCATGTTATTTCGACTCCAGTGGGTTCGACTCCACTTTCAGCAGATGTCCGGCGGTGCGCATCATGCCGCGATTGGCCGGGGTATCGGCGATCATGACGCTCTGGTGCGGGCGCCGCAGACCCAGGCCGCGCACCGAGGCCGCAATGTGCCTGAGCTGCCCGTGGATGCTGCGCGTCAGCGTCACCGTCACCAGCTTGTGCTCGTGGCTCTTGCCGTCCGCCGGGTTCATCAATTGCTCCAGAGAATGTCTTCGAGCTGCTTGCCGCGCTTGGCCGCGATGTCTTCCGGCGAACGCACGTTGGCGAGCGCGTTGACCGTGGCGCGCACCACATTGATGGGGTTGCGCGAGCCGTAGCTCTTGGCGAGCACGTTGCGCACCCCGGCGCATTCGAGCACTGCGCGCATGCCGCCGCCGGCGATCACGCCGGTACCTTCCGAGGCCGGCAGCATGAACACGCGGGTCGCGCCGTGCGCGCCCCTGATCGCATAATGCAGCGTGTCGTTGCGCAGGCTGACGACCACCATGTTCTTGCGCGCCTGCGCCATGGCCTTGGAGATGGCCACCGGCACTTCGCGCGCCTT
>Ga0182024_10009187_pt1 | contig 20537 bp, 18 predicted proteins | sample P32metaG_FD_120480 | JGI IMG/M metagenome (GOLD analysis project Ga0182024, IMG submission 120480) | Permafrost microbial communities from Stordalen Mire, Sweden - P3-2 metaG (Illumina Assembly) | ecosystem: Environmental > Terrestrial > Soil > Wetlands > Permafrost | place: Sweden: Stordalen... | reverse complement strand
CGCTCCCAGAACGTGCTCGGGCCTGAAGTCCCGCGAACCCAAACCGTAGATGCCGGCAAAGAGCCGCGGCATCTGATCCGGCGTGACGGCGGGAAGGTTCGCTTCCGCACGATGATCCTGAGTCACGAGCGCCTTGCTCAATGCCGTCCGGATTTCCCGTCCCATCGGGTTGTCTCCCGACATGGGCTCGTCCGTCCGCTCGAGGACGATGACGTTGCGCTTGCCGGCCAGCGCTCGGATGACGGCGGCCTCCGGGAATGGCCGGAAAACATTCAGGTGAATCGAACCAACCTTGGCGTTGCGCCGCTCCCGCAGGTAGTCAACGGCCGCCTCGATATTCTCAGCCGCCGAGCCGAGCGACACGAATACCGTGTCCGCGTCTTCCGTCTTATATTCAGTAATCAAGCCATAATGGCGGCCGGTCAAGTTTCCGAAATCCTTGTAGGCTTCTTCGAGGAATTGAAGAATCGGTTCCGTGAAGTTGTTTCGGCGCGCCACGACGCCCTGCATGTAATGCTCCTGATTTTGCACGGGGCCAAGGAGCACGGGGTTCGTCAGGTCGATCATGCGCGGCACGCGGCGGCGCTTCGGTCCGAACAGGATGCGCTGGCTTTCGGTCGGACAATCGATCATGTCGTCCGGCGCGCCCAGATATTCGCGCATCAATTCCGATTCGTGCTTGTAGAAGGTGCGCTCCAGGTGCGAGGTGAGAAATCCGTCCTGCACGTTCATTCCAGGAGTCAGGCTGAGTTCCGTGACGCGCCGTAGAATAAGCGCCTGGTCAGCCGCTTGCTGCGCGTCCTTGCCAAACAGAATGATCCAGCCGGTATCGAGCGCTCCATACACATCGTCATGCCCGCAGTGAACGTTCAGCGCGTGCTTGGTGAGCGCGCGGGCGCCGACCTCGAGAACCATCGTCGAGCACTTGCCCGGCGCGTGGTAATACTGCTCGACGCCGTAGACGACTCCCTGTCCCGAAGTAAAGTTGACGACTCGCTGTCCGCAGACCGAGTGCGCGATGGCTCCGCCTTGCGCGGCGTGCTCGCCTTCGGCCTCGACGGCAATAGTGTTGTGACCAAAGACATTGAGCTTGCCTTCCGCATACGCCTGCTGGTATAGCTCGCCACCTTCGGTGGACGGAGTAATCGGATAGAAAATTCCCGCGTCAGTAATGCGTGTTTCAGTGTGATATGAAACCAGTTGATTTCCGTTGGCTGTTACTCGAATACCGGGGTACCGTGGTTTTTCCCGCACATGGCCCTCCCTGTTCGAGGTCATGCTGGAGGCACCTGACAATAGCTTCAGGCGTTCAGCAAAGGCCTTTAGCTTGGATGTGGAATCCTATTGAGGAGGAAAGTATCACTAGAGTACGAACTACGCAAGCATTCTCGGGGTTTGGGAGGGTAGGTCCACCGTTTCCCTGTCGATAGAACAGGAGGCACGTCGTGCGCCGCGCCGTTGGTCAGTTACTTGTTGCAATTCCATCGCGGAACCCTTCAGACCGTTATTGTAGTCCCGTCGAATTTCGTGAACGTAAATCCGGAGAACGGTTCGCTGAACGTCCGTTTCATGTCAAAGAGCATGCTGATCGTCGCGGCCTCGCCGAGCGCATTCGACTCGACCGCATCGCTGCGCCAGTGCACCCCCGCCATATTGCGACCCTGAGAAACGTTCGAGACCACTTTGTTCAATTCGCCGCCGACGGTCAGCGGCGGTTCCCCCGGCGGCGCGACGTACGGAATCAGCGTCTGGCCGAAGTCCGCCGGGTTCGGCACCACGGGATTCTTGATCAGCTGGGTGTCGTCAAACAGCGCTTTCAACATCGTCACGCAAGCGCCCGCCACTGTCGCGTGGCCCGAGCCGTACGACGTATGATTCGGCGATCCCTCGGGGAACGCCATCGGCAGCAAGTTCGTTCCGTGCATGCTGAACACGGTATTGAGCACACTCGATACGTTTAGCAAATCGTTGTGGATCGGATAGTGGCGTGTTCCAAGCCGATTCACTTCCACGCGTCCGCCAAACTCCTCCGGTCGCAGGCGCCGGTGAACGAGCCACTTTTGATACCAAACGTCTTTCAATGCCCGCGTTGCCGGTTCGCACGCCAGCGTCAGCACCGCCGGGCCCCCGAATGTCCCGAAGCCTACCTGCGCCAGTGATCCGTTCGAATCGAACATCAGATTTCGCGGCCGGCCGGCGCCGCCGTCGTAAATTCGTCCGTAGGGATTCCCGGGATTCGCGAAGTACCCGTTGCTCAGCAAGTTGATGCAGGATACGAAATAGGCTTCGAACAGCGCGTCGATATTGACGTAATGCGTCAGGTCGCGGCCGCTCCTGCAATACGCAAGTGCCGCCGTTGGAATTGGCGGTGTATTCACACCGTTCTGCACTGCCAGCCAGCTGGGGAAGTCCGTCATGTAGTCGACGCCCGGTTGAACCGTTACCATGCGCGTGTCGATTCGCATGGATCCGAAGTTGCACGGCTGCAGGAGAAATTGCGAAATGTAGGGGCCGACCGTGCATCCAGGATAACTGTCACGGAACAAAGTCTTTGTTGTGACCGCGCCGCCTGCTTTCGGCCCACGGAAATCCGACATTTTGGACAAGTCCGCGGCTGCCGCCTGCGCCATAGGATTCGAATCGTAATCCGCGAAATTGGTATCGCGCAGCAGAGCCATCCAGTACAACTCCGCCATTTCGCCAGCCTCCTGCGCGCTGGCGAACGCCGGGGCCGGAGCCAATTTCAGCTGATGAGAGTCCGTTCCCTCCAGATCAAAAGCGTACCCAGAGCCTGGATTCACAAGCCGGCGCTGCTGGGTTGGGTCCGGCGATCCGAAGTGGCCATTCACGGCCAGCGCTTCAAAGTCGGCGAATCGCCCCGTCGAGATCGCAGCGATCATCGCCTGGTACGCCGCAGGGTCCACTTCCCCGGTGGTCGAATCGTGCTTCAGGTTCTTTGAATAATTTCCAATCTTGGACGGGTACAGCCTTTCGTCGCCGTTGTCATCATGATTCGGAATGCGTACATTGCTCTCCCGCTCGGCGACCTCGACACGGATTCTTTCCGACGATTCAGCGCGCGCGCGGCCGCCCTGCGGCCCGATATCATCGGCATTCGCGGTGCCCTCTGACAGGATTGAAATCGCGGGCAGGGAAGCGGCGATTCCCGCGGAGATGCCCATGGTATTCAGGAACGCGCGCCGATTGACATGAATGTTCTTGTCGTTATTCCTCATCGAATCCCTTCTGCAAACACATGAGCTTGGTCGTCCTGAATGACCTGGACTTTAGGATCCGTCAGGCATGCTCAGCCAATGTTCCATATTGGATAGAGGCGAGCGGTATGAGCTACTGGCCTAAGGATCAGGTGTGGTGTACGGCTGCAAATCATTATTTGGACGAGAGCAAATCGTCTGGCGATGGAGGTTCAAGTAGAAAGAGTGCCCGTGGAAGAATGCAGAGCAGATCTCCATAGACAGTCGATGCGTCTGTTTGGTAGCCTCGGCGGCATCGCGATCGGGCAAGAAAGAATGTGCAATTAACCGACTCAGCTCGCCATTGCCGATCGATCAGCCTACATTGTCCACTCCAAGGAGGAGTTATGCAGCCTCTGAGAACTCTTAAGATCCTGGGTTTGGTGATCGCGATGGGCCTCCTCTCCTCGCTGGCGTTCGGGGCGACGATCACGGGCAAGGTCACCGGGCCGGACGGCACGCCATTTCGCGCCGCATTCGTGCAGGCTCGCAATGCGAAGACCAAAGTGACGGTGATAGTGCTTACCGGGAACGACGGCAGGTACCGCGTCGAAAATCTGTCCGCAGGCGATTATCAGGTGCTTGCGAATGCGGTGGGTTACCGGTCCGACCCTAAAAGCGGAATCGTCCTTTCCGCGAATCAAAACGTCACGTTCGACTGGACGCTGCAAAAGCAGATGGTGCACTGGGACGAAATTCCGATCATTCAAGGCATCGACCTGTTTCCGGAAGGTCCCGGCAAGGATAAATTCGCGCACTGCGGCTCGAGCTGCCACGGCTTCGAGCAATTCATCAATGTGCGGCGCGACGAGGCCGGATGGCGAGAAACCCTCAAGGACATGATGTCCACGAGAATCGGTGGCAGCGTCGTCTACGGCACGATCAAGAACGACCAGGACGTCAACGAGCTGGCGGCCTATGCCGCCAAGATTTTCGGCGCGGGACCGGGCGCGCTTCCGGAATCTCCGGCTGACCTGCCAGCCTATGTGGATTGGATGAAGCAGTTCAGCGATGAAGCGCTGAAGATTGTGTACGTCATGTACGAAATGCCGCCGGGCCGCATGACCTGGGACGCGAACCCGGACAAGGACGGCAACATCTGGTGCCCGTATTTCGGGACGGTGAATGGCGTGGGCCGATTGAATCCGGATACGGGAGACCTGCAGGAATATTTGTGGGAGAGCCAGTCGCCCCGGGTTGGCACGCGGTCCGTGCAGATGACGCACGATGGTGTTTCGGCGTGGGTCGTCGAAGAGGGCGGCACGCTGGTGAAAGTCGATGTCAAGTCCGGCAAACAAACCAAGTACAAAGGTCCGGGCAAGACGATGAACACTGTGCGCGAAGATCCGAATGGGATCTTGTGGGTTTCAGGCAGCCCCTACTCCTATCGCTTCGACCCCAAGACCGGGATTTACACGGAACTGAAGGACGTTCCCGCCACGTACGGCGCGAATCTAGACAAGGCCGGCAACATCTGGTTTGACGAGGCCGCTGGACAGGGGCGAATTTTCAAGGTGGAATACAAGACTGGGAAAGTCACGACCTGGACTCCTCCGCCGCAGCCCGGTTCGCGGCGCCGCTTTCAGGTGGATGCGAACGGCAATGGTTGGCTGGCCCAGTACGACCGAGGCCAGATCGTGCGCCTCGACACGGAAACGGGCGCCTTCAAGGAATACCAGCTCCCCGGCGAGCAGCCATCGCCATACCCCATCGGCATCGATACGAAGAACCAAGTCTGGTACGCCTCCGGAATCATGGACACGGTCGGGCGTCTGGATCCCGCCACCGGCAAGATCACCGAATATCCCGCTCCCGCCGTGGGAAACGGAATGAGGGAACTCAACAACGATCCAAAAGGAAGAATGTGGTTCGCATCGCCGGGAAACAACACGGTGGGTTACATGTATCTCGCGAAGTAGGTTTAAGTAGCACAGGCACTCTTGCCTGTGCGGGTTTGGTGATCGTAGCTAGTCGGGATGAGTCGTGCGTGCGCCTAACAAACCCCCACAGGCAAGAGTGCGTGTGCTACTTAGGTTGCGTAGCAGCCGCGGGCATCCTGATCCGATTCGTAAATGAATCCTCTTCATCCGGAATGCAGGGCAGCTCTTCCATATACGCTTTCTTTCCCTTGAGCAATTTGTAAGTTTTCGTGTCGCCGACCCAGGTCGCAGTATAAGCCTTCGGATCCTCGACGATGAGTTGCAGCGTCAGCGTGTCATGGTCCACGCGCTTAAATCGCTCCACGAGGTGAATGTCATCACTGTGCGGGTCGCCGTAAAAATCGAGCCAGCTTTTTTCCGTCAGGCCGACCGTGTCCACGACGAACGTATCCCCGTCCCACTTTCCGATGGAGTCACCCATCCAGGTAGGCTCGAGGGCGCTCGGATGGCTTCTCCCGTCGGTCCAGATTTGGCGGAATTCGTGCTCGCGCTCGAAAAACATGAAGACCCGTTCCGGCGATTGAAAAATCTCGAAGGGTTGCGGGAAAAATTCGATTCGCGGAATCCCGGCCGGATAGCATTTCAGAATTGGATCGTTTCCGCCGGCTTGCGCTTTGGGACCGTAGCCGGGTTTGGCCGCGGAGTATTTCTCCTTAGCCCAAGGGGTCATGGGCGGTGGAGTCTTGCTCGGCGTTGCGTAGATGCCCTGGCCGGGGATGTTGGCGAAAAACTCCCACATTCCGGACAAGTCATGAGGATCGGCGGGTGCCGTAACATTGCTTTTTTCCGCAGCGGATTGCTGGCCGGGCATTTGAGCCTGCATCAGTGCAGGTAGCGCCGGTATCGACGCAAGCGTTGCAATCCACGCCATTGTTCTCACGCGTTTTCGCATTCTGAAGCGTCTCCGTTCCGTCAGGTTCCAGTCTTATATTTCGTTTCGTGGCGATTGGCTTTCCGCGCACTATCGTTTTCAATTGGGCTCAGTTTTCCAGTTCCTGGAGTCCCAACTCTTTGCCGTTCGGAAGGACGAGCTTGTGGAGAAAGCCCACGGGCGCGCCGTTCCTTGCGGGAATCAGGTTGATCGAAACTTGATCTCCTGGCTTTATTACTTCCTTTGTCCAACCGGCGCGAATCAGTTTTCCCGGGCTGTAGGTTTCCACGCTCCAGTGCGCGATGCCGCCCTTGGCGTCTTTCACGTCCAGATAAATTTGGACATGCGGATTGGTCCATGCAAATTCCGTTATGGTTCCCTTGATCGTGATGGGGTTTTTGTCGTCGTACGCGGCATTTCCGTGGTGCGCCCACACGGGGATGCCGAGCATCAGAACGGCGGCAATCGCAATCAAGAATTTCAGTTCATATCTTTTCATTTCATGCTCCCAATATGATTCCATAAGCCACGGGAAATTTCGGCGGCAGGCAATCGTCAAAATTTATTTTTTCGCCCGCCGCAAATGGGCCCTGTCCTTTTCGTTTTCCTCGCAGGAGTACGACATGATTTCCGTATTCTGCCGCGTAATCGGCAAAGTGATGGACCATGGCTCCGTGAAAAATTTGGGATCCTCAAATGTGACGGTCCATTGGATGGTGTTATTGTCCACCTTTTGAAACCGTTCGACCAGATGCAGCTGGTCGCTGTGCTCGTGCCCCGCCGTGTCGAGCCAGGTCCTGTCGTCCAGCCCCACGGTGTCCACGACCAGCGTGTCTCCGTCCCATTTGCCGATGGAATCCCCAAACCACGTCGGGTCGACATCCTTCGGGTGGCTGCGTCCGTCCGTGTGAATGATGCGAAACGTGTGCTGGTTCTCAAAAAGGATGGTGAACACGGTCGGCGTCTGAACGATCTGGAACGGCATGAGGCCCGCCTGAATTCCTCGTGCCGGGCCGATCGGCAGGCATTTCGTCAGAGGATCGTCAATCTCGTCCTCTTTCGCAAACCGCGCGGCTGCGTAGGGAGTAAACGGGGGCTGATGTCCCAGGGCTTTCGAGATGTCTGGCGTGAACGGCGCGGACCACACCCCATTCAAGTCCGGCGGGGCCGCCGTCTGGGGATTGCCCGATGCCACGCGGCTGCCGCATGCAATCACGAAAGGGAGCACGAGCAACAAAGATGCAGCGCAAACAACTTGGGCGCGGAAATAATTCCTAATGCCGGGCATCGGTTCCACTCTCACGTCGCTCTCACTTTACTTCTTGCCGTCGGCGGCTGCCGAGCCGTACGGATTCTGGGAGACGCCACCCGACCCTGCGGAGAGCTCGCGTCCATCAGGAAGCTTCACCGTTGAGCAAGCCCCGAGATGCGTACCGTCCTTCGCACGAAAGCCCTTCACCGTCACCAAATCTCCCGGCTTCAACGTATCCTTCCGCCAGCCCTGACGGTAGATCACATTCGGAGGCCCGCCCTCGAAGGCCCAGTTCACGACTTTGCCGTCCTTGCCCTTCACATCCACGTAGAAATAGATGTGCGGATTCATGAATTCCATCTTGGTAACGGTTCCGGTGAGCGTGAGGGGATTATCCTTGTCGAACTCCACCGAGAACCCATGGTGCGCAAAAACGGGTGCTGAGACAGACAGGAAAATTAAGCCTAACGCAATAGACGACATGGTCCTCAAAATCGCACCTCGAAGAACGTTTGGCAGCTTGTCTTCTTGTATATCTTAAGGATTCGCGTGGTCAAGCAGGATGATTTCACGTTGTTGCCGGGGAACGCCAATCTCCCGATTGGCGTTCCCGGGTCAGGGCTGGCCACGCTTTGGTTGGACCAGGAGATTTGCGTCCGCGTAAGGAAGAGCGCCTTCCGTCATCAGGTTGAAAGAACCTTCCTCGCGAAGCTCGCGAGCCAGGCGCCCGAGAAATCCAAGCGTCGCCCGCATCGGTCCTGATCCGACGCTTACGCGCGCGACGCCGAGTTGCTGCAACTCCGCAACCGGCGGCGTCCCTACAGTCGCCAGGATATTCAACGGCCCGGCAAGCCCGCGCGCCAATTGCGCGATGGTTTCCTTGTCTTTGACGCCGGGGGCGAAGAGCGATGTCGCGCCAGCCACGCGATAGGCGTTCAGCCGCTCGATCGCGCGCGCCAGCCGCGTCTCCGCCGGGCCGATGCCGTACAGAAAAATATCCGTGCGCGCATTCAGCGCGAAGGGAACTCCAGCGCCTATGGCAACTTCCAACACCGCGCGAATAGTTTCCTTTTGCAGATTTGCATCCGCGAGAAATTCGGATTTTCCCTCGACGCCGTCTTCGAGGTTCATTCCCACGGCTCCGGCGGCGATCACCGCTCGCGCTGTGTCCGCCACTTCTTCAGGAGTGCTTCCGAAGCCCGCCTCCACATCCGCAGTGACAGGTACTTCGACGGCTTCGGCGATCCGCCGCACAACGGCGAGCATTTCTTCCCGAGGTATTTTCTCCCCGTCAGGATAGCCGAGGGAAAAGGCGACGCCGGCGCTCGAAGTGCCGATCGCCGGAAATCCCGCATCCTCAAAAACTCGCGCGCTCGCAACATCCCAGGCGTTCGGCAAAACCAATATCTTTGGGCCGCGGTGGAGCTCGAGAAATTGGCGGCCCAGTTCCGCTTGAGTCGGTTTCATCGTGTGCCTCGACGATATTGTATACCCGTCGAGAATCCGGAAATCGTCAAGCAGGCCATCAATCATGTTAAATTACCGACCAAAGCCATACTGGATTTCCACTGGAGGATTCGATGATTCGTACGAAAATGCTGGCCGGCGTATTTTTCGCGACTATCGCGTTCACGGCGTCGCTTCATTCTCAAGTTTCTCAGTCCGTCGCGGTTCGCGCAGGACGATTGTTCGACAGCAAAACGGCTCAACTGCTGACGAAACAGGTCGTGCTGATTCAAGGCGACCGAATCACGGACGTCGGGCCGGATGATCGAGTCAAAATTCCCGATGGCGCGCAAGTGATCGATCTCAGCCAGGCCACCGTCCTGCCCGGACTGATCGATGCTCACACGCACATGTATGACAGCCTATCCAACGCCGGCCGTGTCACCACCTCCAAGGAAGCCTGGACCATCCTCGCCGTAAAAGAAATGCAAACCGATCTGCGCGCCGGTTTCACGGCGGCTCGCGACGTCGGCACTCACGGTGAGGGCTACGGCGATGTGGACGTGCGGGACGCCATCAATAAAGGAATCATTCCAGGTCCGCGCCTGCAGGTGGCGACGCGCGGCATCGGCGGCGCCGGGTCAGATTACATCGGAGCGCCGGGCGGCAATCTCACGGCAGGCCAGCAAACCATCACCGGCGTCATACAAGCCCGGGAAGTGGTTCGCGACCAGATCCGTTATGGCGCCGACCTGATCAAGATTTTCCCCGCGGGCGGCTATTCCTTCAGTTCAACGGGCGAATTGTTTGTCGAGCCGATGCTTACCCTCGAAGAAGTCCAGGCCATCGTGGACGAAGCGCACCGCCACCATAAGGCAGTGGCGTCCCACGCCTATGGAGGCGACGGGCTGCGCTATTCCGTGCTCGCCGGAGTCGATACAATCGAGCACGGCCAGGCCCTCGACGAATCCGAAATGAGCATGATGATCCAGAAAGGAATTTATTGGGACGTCACGGGATACCGCTACTCATTGCCGGAGATCGTGGCGCGCGACCGGAAAGAGACTGGAGGAAAATACGACCTCCCCGCGATCTTCGAGAACACGTTTCAGATGGGACTCTCGATGGGCGTGAAGATGATGTTCGGCAGCGGAGTCGACGGAGACCCTTACGCCCATGGAGACCAGTACACCGAATTCGAGTGGCTCGTGAAGCATGGCATGGCGCCCGCAAAAGCGATCCAGCTGGCCACGGCGGTGGACGCGCAAGTGATGGGATGGCAGACCGACATCGGCTCGCTCGAAAAAGGAAAGTACGCGGATATAGTCGCCGTGTCCGGCGATCCCTTGAAGGACATCACCGAGATGGAACGAATTAAATTTGTCATGAAGGGCGGAAAAGTTGTCCGCAACGATATGAAGTGAGGACACATGCAGTCCATCAAGAATTCCGCCTTCGCCGCGGCGTCAACGGGGTGCTCAAACCATAGATCTGATTTTAAATTAAATTCCTTCTCGGCCCATGGAGGAGATTCGACGATGAGAAAAGTTCATGCAGGAGCTTTGACGCTGATCCTGAGCCTCGCGCCTTTGACATTCGGCCAGACGAAAAGCGCCGCAACTCCGGACGCCGGAGAAGACTGGAAAGCGCTGGATCACAAATGGCTGGATTCGGAAAGAATCGGAGACCTGGCTTACCTCGAAAAATTCTTCGCCGATAGCTACGTTCTCGTGCTCGCCAACGGCCAGTCCTACACGAAAAAGGAATGGCTGGGAATCCTGAGGGGCCCCGATCGTCCCACGCTCCTGTTGCTCAATCCTGAAAACATTAAGGTGCATGTTTTTGGAAACGTGGCGATTCTGACCGATCACACGACGATAAAAGGCCACGACAGCAAAGGCAACAGCCTGGACGGCGAGTTCAACGTTTTTCGCGTGGTCATCAAACAGAATGGAACTTGGCGCGCCACCGGCGTGGTGATGAACCAGGACTTGACCAAGAAGTAGGAGACGGACTCGTAGCGCCGGCGTCTCGCCGGCGATTTTCTGCGCGCCTACGATACGGAAAATCGCCGGCGAGACGCCGGCGCTACAAATTCCACCCCGCGCGGTTTGCAATGGAGTGGGGAAAAAGCAGCGGGCGATGAAGAGGTACAGATTAGACGGAATCCTGCCAGGAGGATCGCAATGACACGAGCTTACGGGATGGCCGCAACCACAATCTTCATCATCGCATCAGCGGCCGCGACGCTGGGTCAGGGGCCGAAAAAACCGGCCGCCGCGGGTGAGGACGTTGCCGCCACGATTGCCATCATGGACCACATCTGGCTCGATGCCGCGCACAACCGCGACGCTGGAACTCTCAAGTGGCTGTTTGCCGACGATTTTGTTGAAGTCCACCCGGGAGGATTTATTGTCAATAAGGAGGAGCAAATCGATCAGATCATGGATCCCCAGCGCTCTCTCAACGAACTCCACCCGGATGCTATTCAGGTGCGTTACATTTCTCCGGATGTTGCCGTCCTGACGGATACAACCACAATTCGCGGTGCGAGCGGTGGCGTCGATTACGCCGGCCCCCAACGTGTCATCCGCGTTTTCGTCAAGCAGCAGGGCCGGTGGCGCGCCGCGGGCGCGGGAATCGTACGCATTGCTCCTAATTGACCAAAAAGCTGCCCGCCCCAAGAACGGGCGGACACTACAAAACTGACCGTCAACGCCGCAGCCTTTGTAGCGGCCGCCCGTCTTTGGGGCGGGCAGCCGTCAGCTCCTCTAGACCCAAACTGATTGCCAACCAATTCGCCGTCGTTATTGCAGCCGCTGGATCTGCAGTCGATCGGCGAGTTCATCCAAAATTTTGCGCTGTCCCTCACTCAACGGCACGCCATGCGCCATCCGTTCAAGGTAGATTTTCTCCGAGCGCTCCCCGGGCAGCCGAACTTCATCGACGCCGGGAAGGGTCGGAGACGATTTCATGACGTCCCAAACTTCGTCCACCTGCTGTTTGAATGACTGCACGTCCGCGAACGCCGCGATATCCACGGCCACGATGGTTTGCCCCGTATTGCTCGGGGTTTTCGAGTCCACGGTGTAGTCGACCACGTCCCGGCCAAACGCGGCGCTGTTCAACATTCCAGCCAGCAAGCCAATCATCAGCGCCAGCCCATATCCCTTCGGCCCACCGATCGGAACAAGAAAGCCCTCACTCGCGCGCTTCGCATCGGTCAGCGGTTTTCCCTCGCGGTCGATCATCCAGCCTTCCGGCATTGGCTCGCCGCTTTGCGCTTTGAGGCGAATTTTTCCGAACGCCGTGTTCGTCGTGGCCATGTCCAGCGTGATCGTCGGATGCCGCAAGCCAGGCACGGCGATGGCGATGGGATTCGTGCTGAGCAGCACTTCCGTCCCGCCCCACGGAGGCAACAGGTTGGCATTGCCCACGCAGAAATACATCCCGATCATGTCCTGCGCCGCCGCCATTCGCGGGTAAAGCTGCGCGGGCCCCGCATGATTGCTGCGGCGCGTCCCCACCCAGCCGACGCCGCACTCGCGGGCCTTCTTGATCGCCAGTTCCGCGGCGCGCGTCATCACCAGATGGCCCAGCGCGTTGTCGCCATCGATGAGAGCGGTGCCGGCCTTGCTCGTCACAATTTGTATGTTGGGCCGGGGATTGACGGCGCCGCTTTGAATCTGTTTCAGATACTGCGGCAGGCGGAACACGCCATGCGCGTCGCCTCCGCGCGCGTCGGCTTCCGCCATCAGCGCGGCCACTTTGGCGGCGTCTTCCGGAGGAACCCCCGCGGCCAAGAGCGCCCGCGAAATGAATTCAACAAGTTTTGCGATCTCAACGAGCGGCTGGCTGGCCGCAGGTTTTGCAGTTTCGCTCATCCCTCTTCTCCTTAAACGCCAGGCCTTCCCTCGCGGTGGTTTGAGTGGCGCAGGCTTCAGCCTGTGGATTTTGTCATCCGCGTCCAAACGAAATGCCACAGACTGAAGTTTGCGCCACAAAGAGCGCCCGCGCGTCGCTACACCATGCTTCCGATGAAGCCCGCATCATACTACTTCCATTTTCTTTCCAGAGTCGACTCCCCCGCGCGAGACGAAAAAGCATTGACTCAGCGCCGTTAGTCGCGGTATCCATGATTCAATATTAGAAATCAACGATGGGTATTGCTAAGCCATCAATAGCGATGATTTTTGCGTCAGCCAAACAAACGTGGGTCGAGCGGGGATCAGTTCTGGAGGTTGCATGAACAGCGAGCGAATCACGCGCGCCGGATTGACGATCGGATGTTTCTTGATCTCAATCCCCCTGTGGGCGCACCACGGCGCGTCGGAATATGACATGACGAAGATCGTATCCCTGCGCGCGACCGTGACCGAGCTTCAGTACGTAAACCCGCACACCTTGCTCGTGTTCACCGTGAAAGACGACAGCGGCAAGGTCAGCGAATGGGAAGGCGAACTCCCGAGCCCGAATCTACTATCGAGGAGAGGCTGGAGCAGGAGCATCCTCAAGCCCGGCGACCAGGTCACCGTAATCGGCTCCCCCGCCAAAAACGGCGAGAAAGGGATGCAGGTGAAAAAATTGGTTTTCCCCGATGGCCACGAACTCCCTGGAACCGTCCTGCCGCCGGATTCCTCCAAATGAGAATTCCAAGGTTCGTTTCACTCGCGAGTACCTTGCTGCTCCTATTTTCGTCTCCTCTGTTGGCGCAAACTCCAACGGGAAAGCAGAAGGTGGCGCACACAGGAGATCTGACTGGAGTTTGGTACCCGTCCTCGGTAAACACGTTCAATTTCATCTGGACCGACGCGCAAGGCCAGCACTTAAACGCCCTTCCTCTCACTCCCTGGGGCCAGGATAAATTCAAGGGCAACCATCCGATCGGCGGCGAATACACAGCACTCACTTCCAATGACCCCAATAACGATTGTCTTCCCCCCGGTGTGCCGAACATCTACACCCACGCCTATCCGTTGGAAATCCTTCAGGTTCAGGGCCGCGCGATCATGTACTTCGAATACGGCCACTTCGTGCGCCAGATATTCACGGACGGCAGGGATCATCCGAAAGATGCCAACCCGACGTGGATGGGCGACTCCACCGGCAAATGGGAGGGTGACACGCTGGTAGTCGATTCCACCGGCTTCAACGACAAGTCATGGCTGGATGTCGCAGGGCACCCGCATTCCGAAGCTCTGCACATTGTGGAGCGCATGCGCCGCGCCGACCATGACACGCTGATGATCGAAATCACCATCGAGGATCCGCAGGCCTACACGGCCATCCTGAAGACCCAGCGAAAATACATCTTGAAGCCCGGCTGGAACATCATGGAGTACATCTGCGAAGACACACGCGTGAAGTTCGATGATTTCGAAAAGAAGGTAGGCGCCAAAGGAACCAAGACCGCCGAGGTGGCGGTGGAATCAGGGTCCTCCCAATCCATCGTGGGCGAGTGGAAGGGCACAATCACCCTGGCGGATGGCCGTTCCTTGCCCGCGGCATTTTCCTTTTCCGCGTCTTCCAGTGGCTTACTGACGGTGGCCGACCCCTCTGTACCCATGAACCTTCAATTCCGGAACGTAGCGGTAGCCACCGGTGGAATCGTCACAGGCCTTACGTCCGATCAAGTAAATTTTCTTGGGAAACTTTCGGCCGATGGCAAACAAATTACCGGAGACATCATCCTGCCAAGCGGAACCGGCCATAAAATCTCAATGACCAGGCCTTGAAAAGGCGGCTAGGAACGCCATTCTCCTGAATGGCGTCTCTCAAATCGCCAATCGGGAGATTGGCGTTTCCGGAATTCAACCGATACGATCCGGCTTTGCGCTGTCCCGTCGCGGGAGAACTCAAGTAGCACAGGCACTTTTGCCTGTGCGGGTTTCGCGATTGTGAACGTGTAAGCTCTTGTGTGCGTGAGGCCTTCAAAACCGCACAGGCAAGAGTGCCTGTGCTACGAAATATTTGTTTGCGCGCTCAACGCGATTTTCCACCCGTCGCCCCGGTTCAGAAACACGCGCAGATTCCAGCTGGTCGGCTTCGCGGTGGGATTTCTTCCCTGAAACGCTTCCATGATCACCACGTTTCCAAAATCAAACATGTGCATGGTCTGAACCGCGGACCCACCGGAGCCGCCATTCTCTCCGTAGAGCTTTCGTTGCTCGGTCAATTCATTGATGTGCTGCAATCTGGGAACGTCGCTTCGCGGCGTGAGGGTCTCGTGATTCTCGTCTGTATGGGCAGCCCAATCGTCCGGGTTCGGATGCCATTCATCGTTCTTCAAACGAAACCACGTAGCCATGGCCCCTTCCTGCGCCGGACTTTCCGGTTTGTAGGGGAGCGTCTTGCAAGGATTTTCGCAATCTTTGTCTGCCGCGTTGGGAGGACCCGGCGGCGCCATGTAATCCGGCCTTTCGGCGGGGATGGGCATGTTCAGGTAGACGAACGCCTGCCACCCCGACGCGTTCTTCACCCAGAGATGCGCAAAGCGCTGGTTGTGGTGAATCCCCAATTGGCGCTCGACCTGTCCGAGAAAATCCACGGTCCGCACATCCATTCCACCTTCATTGTCGGCGGCGAACTGGGCCAGCTCCTCAAGAACCTGCGCCTTCGTATGCATTTTGCCATTCGCCTCAACCCACTCGAAGCGGTCATCGAGAAGAGCGGCGACTGCCTTCGCGTCGCCCTTTGCGAGGGCATCCGCTAAACTCTTGTCAGCCTGCCGGAACCCGGAGTTGTCATCCGCGGCGGCGAGCGGACGGATCGATATTGCAAGCAACCCGGCGCCTAACAAGAGGGTGGCGGCAAGTGCGCTCGTGAAATAGCGTCTCATGGTATTCGTCTCCTTAATGCGTGGATTCATCCCGGCGCCGTTCGGCCATGCGATCGGGAGCGTGGCCCGTCTTTTCATTTCCATCCCGCGGACAGTGGCCCGTGGCCGGATGATACCACTACAGTGCGTCAACTCCGAGCGCTCCGTTTGGCTTCGCAGGGCGTGCCACATCTGATCGCCTGCAAGGTTTCGGCGAGACGACGGCACTATGATGTAACAGACACAATTTTCTTGATTGGAATCCAGGTTCGGGCGATAACCAAAATGAAGAGAAAGAATTCGCGCCAAAATCAGTTACGCGACGGCGGCCCGGCCCTCCGGCGCTTTGGCGGAAAAGTTCTGTGCGGCGGGCTGCAGACCTTGAATTTGAACTAATTTCAAAACCTGCAATGGCTGCGGGGACGCGTGCCTTGCCTTGTAGTTCTCGCTGGGAATCCCCGTTCGCGCGTAGGATTTTTCGCAGTCCTGGGAAGAAGGCCCGCGCATGTTCCCTTCCATGTAGGCCAGCCCCGGGCACCGCGTGCAGGTTGCGCCATGCGCGCATTGGGAACACGACGGCATCTCTCGCAGCGTGATGGAGCGGACCTCTTTCAGTTGCGGCGAATCGCGCCAGATATCCACAAATTTCGTGCGCCGCACGTTGCCGCTGGGCAATGGAAACTGAACGCATGGATACACGTCTCCGTACGGAGAGACATAGCAGGCAGTGTGGCCGGCGCTGCAGGGCAGCATATCCAGAGCGTCTTCGTCGACGCCCTGCGGCGGGGCGCAAAATTCCTCCACGTTTCCTACCAGCGCCTCGTCCCGGAACACCTTCTCAAGCGCAGCCTGGTCCACGTTCAGCTTAAGGATGGACCGGTCCCCATCCATCATGGGGGTAACCGTAGGGTCGATAAAGAACTGTGCGTCGAGTTCGGCGGCCAGCGCTTTCACGGCCCTGTAATCGGCGGCGTTCTGGGTCATGAGCACGTTCGCCATGGTGACGGGCAGGCCCTGCTCCCGCAACAGGCGCACCGCCGCGATCGACTGCCGGAACGACCCGGGCATCTTGGTAATGGCGTCGTGCACCTCGGGACGATGCGAATAGACGCTGATTTGCACCGACTCCACGCCCAACTCGCGAAGGCGCGCCGCTTCCTTCTTCCGAATTAAAACTCCATTCGTCTTGAGCTTGATGCAGAACGTCCGGGCGCGCGCGTGCTCCAGAATTTCGAAAAAATCCCGGCGCATCAGGATCTCTCCCCCACTGATGGTCAGGTAGAAGACTCCGGCGGCCGCCATCTGGTCGAGAAGGTCCTTGATTTCCGCGGTCGTCATCTCTCCATGGTCGTCATGGTCAAGGTAACAGTGGATGCATCGCTCGTTGCAGCGATAGGTCAGATCCAGTTGCACGCTGAGCGGAATGTTCAATCGGAGGGCCTTGGCGGCCATTTCCGCGACCAAACTCATCGTGGCATCTCCTCGCGCGAACTGCCCGGCTGGGCGAGTGGCTCGTTGGAAAGCAGCAGAATTCCGTGCTCAGCCAATCCCTCGACGAGCGTTTCCGCATTCTTCAATGCCACTTCCGGCGCGATGTCATATTGCGTGCACACCTTGTTCGCCACGATCTGTTCGAGCGGTGTCACGCCGTCCGCCGCCTCCCAAATCACTGACGCGACCTCGTTCAGTGTAAACAGCGTGGAATTGGAGGCGGACATGACCATCGTTTCATCGCCCAGCGCGCGTGCGGCGATCGCCGTGCTCCGTGCCACATATAGATTGTTCTTCATACGATCAGCTCCCAGACCGAGGAATCGGGCACAAATGTCAGCCGCCGTATGGGTACGCGGGCGGCGAAATCGCAAGCCGAATCAAAAACCATTCTCACAAACTCGGGATCCCGCGCAAAAAACAGAATATTCTCGAGCAACCCGCGCACTGCATCGGCGCCCTCAACGGGCTCGATCTTGTTTTCCGGTCCTTTGGCGAGCAGGTACAATACCTCTATCGGCGCTTTTAGATTTTCCCCCACTCGGCCAAGCTCCCCGAAAAACGGCGTCCCCACGGCGACGTATCGGCTGTCCAGCCGGGTCACATAGGAAATCTCGTCGGTCAATAAGGATGCGTCCGGAGGGGCCAGTCTGGCGATCGTGGTCTTGCCCGCCCCCGAGACGCCGGAGAACAGAAACGCCCGTCCGTTCCGGATAGCGCTGGAGGCGTGCAGGAGGAAACCACCCTCGCGTGCCAGAAGGAGCGTATGCACGATGCGCAACACGGAATCGAGCGAATAGGGATTAATCGTCTGCTGAATGCGCCCGCGCGCCGTGGACGGATTCCACTCGGCGCGAAAATCCCCGCGCTCCATCAGCCAGCGTCCGGATTCCCACGACACCTGCACATCCTCATCCCCGGATTCCGTGCCGGGCGGGGCCAGCTCAATTTCAAAATCAAAGGCGACGTTGCTGGAGGAATTCACGAAGCCGGCATAGCGCTCTTCAATCAGACGAACGAAAGCCGGGTCGTCGCACTGCAATCGTATGGGCAGGCCGCCGATCTCTACTACCACATTGGAACATTGCTTTACCGCAGTTACGCCTGGCACTTGGCCCTCCAGAGGAAAATATTCCGCCACCATGCGGCGAGCCGCAGATAGAGATACGTCGCGCGATCGGAAGATTGCAGCAAGCGGATGATCAAGGAATTCGATCCGGCGTCCGGAAGCTCGACTTTTCGGGAGCCACGCTCGATCGAAACCACGCGCCCCAGCAACTCTAGGGAAGAAACGGGAGGATCGTCCTGAAGCACGCGGTCGCCGCGTGTAATCAGCCGCAATTCCCCCGGATTGTCCTCCGTCGCCGCCCATTTTCGATCCACGACTCGATGGATGATCAGCCGCCCATTCCGCGAGAAAAGTACGACTTCTCCCGGTGAAATTTCTTGCGGAGTGGCACGGTGGATCGATACGAAATCACCAGGAAGGATGGAGGGCACCATACTCGTGCCCATGACGCGCAGACGGACTTCGCCGAGCGTGCGGACAACTTCCTCTGTCAGTCCGCACGCCAATTCGATTGAGGTAATTCCCTGGCCGCCGGTTCGCATTTTCAGCGTTTGGCTACGAATCCTTCGTCCTGAAGCGGCAACCGTGTTGAGTGCATTGATGCTTGACGCACTCCAGCGCAGAAACCTCGAACACGGACTCGAACCATGGAGACGCCTCTTTGTATGGTTCTTTCCGCGGCCGGTTCAGGCGTTCTCTGATTTGAAGGGTACACGGTGTCCAGCCGCCCCTTTCAAGATTCAGCTTCGAGATAGATTCGTTCGCGGACGTGGCCGTGGTTGTTGTGCAACCCCCTGTGGCCGCGTCGTTGAACACTGTAAATATATGTCTGAGCATGGTCGACGGACGGGAACTTTGTGAGGACGAGATGCTATAAACGTTAACCCGGTGGAACACTGGGCCCGGTCCTCACAGGCAGGCGAGGGCACGATCCGCGGGGGGAAAAAGCCAAGAAAGCAAGAGGAAGGAGATAAGACTCGAGATTTCTCCGGAAGCGATGCCGTCCAGTCGTGTCCCATCGTGTAAGGCGGATTTTACCGCCCCGGGATTGCAAAGGGAGAAACCAATTTGGATCGTGACGTCGGAGGTCGCCATGCTGTGCGCGGCGGTCGATTTGCCCGCGCAGCACTCCGCGCTCAGGCCGTCTCGCAAGTGTCCGCGATTGAACTTATGTCAGGGCTCTCCATACATAAAATATTTTACCGATTTCATGGTTCTCTTGTAGACGTCAAGCAAATAAAAGATGAAGAATAACAAAGGAATGCGAAGGGAAAAGATGTGAGCGATGGAACGCCAGGAAAACCGCGGAGTTTGCGCTCAATCGAATGGCTGAACTTTTTTCTTGCAGACGTGCAAACAGGCCTCGGGCCCTTCTTGGCCGCCTATCTTGCTTCGAGCGGATGGAACCCGGGTCGTGTGGGTTACATCCTGACGTTTGGCGGTTTGGTTTCGGTCGCGATGCAGGCTCCGGCGGGAGCCGTGATCGACGCTGTGCATCGCAAACGGACCCTGGTTGCGGTGAGTCTCGGAGTGCTGGTCGCTGGGGCGTTCCTTCTCATGGGGCGTCTCAGCCCGATTGCGGTATATTCCGCCCAGTTCCTTATCGGCAGCTCGGGACCTTTTCTCGGTCCCACGGTTGCAGCTATCACACTCGGAATAGTTGGGGCCGCTGCCTTTGACAAGCAGTTCGGAAAGAATCAAGCATTCAATTCCGCTGGGAACGTGTTCACCGCGCTGCTCGTCGCGTATGTCAGCTACAAATTTGGTTACCATGCGATCTTCGTCGTAGCAGTGCTGCTCGCCATTCCCGCTGCCGCGTCTCTTTTTGCCATTGATGCCAGGCAGATCGACTATGCACGCGCTCGTGGAGCCGTCCAGGAACAAGGTCAGACGAAAGCAGAGGGATTGTCATTTCTCCTTAAGGACCGTGTCCTTGTATGTTTCTTTGCGACCGCGTTTCTTTTTCACATGGCCAACGCCGCGATGTTGCCGCAACTGGGCGAGATGCTATCGAAAGACAACCCGAAAGCCGCTGCTCCTTTCATGTCCGCCTGCATCATCGTGACGCAGATCGTGATTGCGCTCACTGCGACTTGGATTGGGAAACGAGCTGCCGCGAAGGGACGAAAACCGCTCTTGCTCTTCGGTTTTGGTGTCCTCCCCGTCCGTGGAGTTCTTTACACACTTACGCATTCTGTGGCAGCGCTGATTGCGGTTCAGACGCTCGATGGGGTCGCGAATGCCATTTTCGGCATTGTCTCGATTCTAGTTGTCAAAGACAGGACTCAAGGAACGGGCCGCTTCAATGTGGCTGCGGGATCATTTGGGACCATGGTGGGCATCGGGGCAGCTATGAGCACAACGATCGGCGGAATATTAATCCAGCGTCTCGGCTAT
>Ga0182024_10009185_pt1 | contig 20544 bp, 17 predicted proteins | sample P32metaG_FD_120480 | JGI IMG/M metagenome (GOLD analysis project Ga0182024, IMG submission 120480) | Permafrost microbial communities from Stordalen Mire, Sweden - P3-2 metaG (Illumina Assembly) | ecosystem: Environmental > Terrestrial > Soil > Wetlands > Permafrost | place: Sweden: Stordalen... | reverse complement strand
TTCAGGTTTACCGCATCCTCGGCAGCATGTTCCTCGTGTATTGGATTCGCGACGCCATACCCGGCGCCTTCGCCCTGCCGGCGGGAATCGGCGACGTTGCGACAGGCCTGCTTGCGCTTCCGGCGGCGGTGTGGGTTGCGTCAGGTTCACCGATCGGGCAGAAAATCGGTATCCGGTGGAACTTGCTCGGCCTTGTCGACTTTGCCGTTGCCGTCACGATGGGAATGCTGACTTCGCCCGGCCCGGCGCATCTGCTGGCCCGCGACCACCCCAACACGCTGATCGCCACGTTCCCCACGGTGATGGTCCCGGCGTTTGCCGTACCGTTTTCGACCCTCCTGCACGTGCTTTCCCTGCGGCAGCTCAAACGCTTGCAAGGGACGGCCACAACTGCGGGAGAACAAGCCATTCTTTCCAGCCGGAAGACACCGACTGCTCACACCGCAAGCTGAGCCGGCTGTCGAGTTGGCGAGGGGTGAGCGCATTAACCCGGATCATTCGGCAGCCGCGGATAAACGCAGATGAACGCAGATTGAATCGAATTCTCTCTAAATTGCAGCTTGCGAACGCCGTACCGGCCGCAATCGTCACGCGAGCTCATTCGCAATCCGCGTTTATCTGCGTAAATCCGCGGTTCCCAAGTTGGCGAGGAGTCTTTGCCTAGGCCGGACCTTTATGGGATGCGCTCTTTGTCTCGACCACGTTGCTCGCTCGGTGGTTATCCATAGCAAGAGATACAACTGCCACGATGAAGAGCAACGATCCGGTGAGCATGCAAACCCAAAATAGGCTCGACGGCGCTCGTTGAAAGAACAACGGCGACTGAAAGAGAAGTGCCATCGCAAACAACCAGTCGGTTCTCCTGCTCGAACGGGAACTTTCCTTAAATTCCCGCACGAATTTGGAGAGCCGGGCACCCACTCGATGAGTCCTCATATCCGAGCAACGACAACTCCAGACGCAGTTGCCAAGCTTATTGCCCGACTGGCTGCGGCTGAGGCGGCGCTGCCACCACTGCGGCGGGTCGCGGCGCTTGGGCTGCGGGAGCCACAGCGCCCGCGGTGACCGGTCGTGGAGCGGGAGCTGATCCAGGCGCTGGGGCCGGGCGGTTCGGGATATTCATCCCGGCACCGGCCGTCATGGGAGCCGGCGGTCGCGGAGCGCCAACCAGGAACGATTTCGGCATCACCGCGCCGGCGCTCTTATGATCCGGCTGCAAGACCAGCGTCATGCGGCGGCCTTCCATCTTGGCGTCGCGCTCCACCTTGCTGACCATGAACAGCTCCTGCTTCACTTTGTTCAGCAGGTTGCGGCCCAGGTCGAGGTGAGCCATCTCACGGCCCTTGAAGCGCAGGGTGAACTGCACCTTGTTTCCCTCTTTCAGGAACTCGCGGGCGTGATTGATCTTGATCAGGAGATCGTGCTCGCCGATGCGCACGGTGTCGATGTTCAGTTGCTTAAGACGGCCGCCGCGCGAATTGGCGCGGGACTTATCTTCTTTTTTCTGTTGCTGGTAGCGCCATTTGCCGTAATCCATGATTCGACAAACGGGTGGACGGGCGGTAGGGGCAACTTCGACAAGGTCGAGCCCGGCCTCGCGCGCCATCCGGAGCGCTTCAGCGGTGGTAATGACACCAACTTGTTCTTCCTTGTCGTTGATGAGCCGGATCGGCGAAATGCGGATCTGGTCATTGTGGCGAAATTGCGTAGAAATGGCGTGAATCTCCTGATGGTCGTCAAACAGCCGGCCAGGCACACGCCCGGCTCGGGATCGCTTCCGATTGTAGATCTAAAACAGACGTTGAATAGTCAAAAATGCGCAATTTGATGTCGGATGTCGATTTTTATGCGACCCTCAGCGCTCTGTTAACGAAGGTCGTTCGCAGCTCGAATACGCGCACAGCTTCGCTGATAGCGGCTAAACGGGGACTGCTAACACCCATTACGCCGGCGATCCCGGGGTCGCATGGGCCGCTCCGCGTGTTGCAATCTCCTGCCGGCAGCGCTGGATAAACTCGCTGGTGCTCATCTTCCCGACATCGCCGGCACCCATCGCCCGCACACTGACTTCACCGGCGGCGGCTTCTTTTTCGCCAAGGATCAGCTGATACGGAATCTTCGCCAGGCTGGCGTCGCGAATCTTGGCTCCGACCTTGTCGGAACTGAGGTTCGCTTCGACCCGCAGGTTGTCTTCTTTCAAGGCGGCTATCACTTCATCGGCATATCCGTTGAATTTCTCGCTGATTGGAAGCACCGCCACCTGGACCGGGGCGAGCCAGAGCGGGAATGACCCGCCGAAGTGCTCGATGAGGATGCCCATAAAGCGTTCCATGCTGCCGAAGGGGGCGCGATGGATCATCACCGGGCAATGAGCACGGTTATCGGACCCGGTGTAATGGATGTTGAATCGCTCGGGCAGAACGTAATCAAGCTGGACTGTGCCAAGCTGCCACTTACGGCCGATGACGTCGCGAACGAGGAAATCGACCTTTGGCCCATAGAACGCGGCCTCCCCTGCCGCCTCGACGAAGTCCATCTTCATCTCGACGAGGACGTCCCGAATTTCCTGCTCGGCCTGCAGCCAGACTTCCTTGTTGCCGGCGAATTTGGGCGAATCTGGATCGTGCTTGCTCAGTCGCACCTGCACATCCTGGAATCCCAGCGTGCTGAAGACGAACTGCACGAGCTCGATGGTGGCGCGGAACTCGTGTTTCACCTGGTCATGCGTGCAGAAGATATGGGCGTCGTCCTGGGTGAAGCCGCGAACGCGGGTCATGCCGGATAGCTCGCCGGACTGCTCGAAGCGATAGACGGTTCCGAATTCCGCCAGTCGCAGTGGCAGGTCGCGATAGCTGCGCGGCTCACTCGCGTAGATTTTGATGTGATGCGGGCAGTTCATCGGCTTGAGCAGGTAATCCTCGCCGCTCAAGGCGTTCTGCCAGACGATCGCGTACTTCCGCGCGATATCGGTCACATCCCACGGATAGGTCTTATCCATGCCCGCCTTGGTGACGAGCGCTTTCTCCATCGCCGGTTCGATCGGCTTGCCGGATTCCTTGGCCGCCTCAAGCGCGTCGAGCAGCTCCTGCGCGTTCTCCTTCATGAAGCGCACCAAGGGGAACTGGCTCTCCTTGTAATACGGATAGTGGCCGCTGGTTTTGTAAAGCTCGACCCGCCCGATGTGCGGGGTGTAAACCATGTGATACCCGCGGCGGAATAGCTCATCCTGCAAAAAGTTTTGCAGGATTGTTCGCACCATCGCGCCGCGCGGCTTCCAGAGAATCAGACCCTGGCCGACCTGGTCGTCAATGGTGAAGAGCCCGAGCTTCTGGCCAATCACGCGGTGATCGCGCTCTTTGGCTTGCTCAAGCTGCTTGACGTATGTCTCGAGTTCCTTCTTATCAAAGAACGCGGTTCCATAAATGCGGGTGAGCTGCTCGCGTTTCTCATCGCCACGCCAATACGCGCCGGCGACGCTTTGCAGCTTGAATGCCTTGATGCGGCCGGTGTTCGGAATATGCGGGCCGCGGCAGAGATCCAAAAAGTCGCCCTGACGATAGGTGGAAACCGTCTTCTCGCCGGCTTTTTCCAGCTCGTCGATGATCTCGTCTTTGAAGCGCTGGTTCTCGCCGTGAAGTTCCTGCTTGGCTTTCTCCGGGGAGACGTCTTCGCGCGCGAAAGGCAGCTTCGCATCGATAATCTTCTGCATCTCGGCTTCGACCTTCGGGAGATCCTCCTGCGAGAAGCCCTTCGGGAATTCGAAGTCGTAGAAGAAGCCGTTGTCGATGACCGGGCCGATCGTGTACTGCACGTCACGGCCATAGAGATGGCGCAGCGCCTGCGCCAGCACGTGAGCCGTGCTGTGGCGAAGGACGTGGAGGCCGTCCGGATCGCGGTCGGTGATGATCTGCACTTCATGCGAACCCGTCAGCGGGAAGGCGAGATCAACCAGTTTCCCATCAACTTTGCCGATGATCGCGGCCTGACCGAGCCGCTTGCCGATGGAATCGGCCAGCTGCGCGACGGTTGAGCCGTCGGGGATGTCTTTGATGCTGCCGTCGGGGAGTTTCACTGACGCCATGAACGTGGTCTCGAGTGAAGATTTCAAATCTCAGATTTCGGATTTCGGATTTCGATTCCGCCAAAACTATAGTCCGCCAAATGGATACTCGCATGATCGACAACGCCAGGCAATCACCGATGCCCGTTTTCAATTCGTCGCGTGATCGCGCTGTTGCGGGCGGATGCTTTTCCATAATTGAATCGCCCAGTTCAGATCGTTGAAGTTATCGAAGTAGATCGTCACGCACGCGATCTCGCCGATGGCGGCGGTCCAGGTGTTCAAGCCCCAATATTTGTGGCCCTGACACACTTCCGGAAGAAGATAGGCATGGCCTCGCAAGCCCCGCTCGTCGCGATCGAAAATCTGCACGGGAATGCCCGGTCGACCTTCGATCATGCGATCGATCGCCTGCTCGGCGTCGGATTCGGTGGTTTTGAAGACAGACGCGTAAATCGAGCGGTCGGCAGTCCAGAATACAATATCCCCACCGTCGGCCTTGCGATTAAATCCAGGGTCGATCAGCACGCTCCAGTCGGTGCCGATGAGTTGGCGATCCAAGGCGCTTCGGCGGCACTGAGCCGCGGCCTTTCTCGAGGTTCGAGGTGTTTAGTCCTTGGTGCTAAACCTGCGCACCGATGATAGTCGCTTCAAAAACGTTCTGCCCATTGACCAAACCCTGCGCTTTACATGCGAAGCGGCCATGCCGCGACCATGTTTTCTGGGCGAGGATATAAAGCCGCTGGCCCGGCAGAACGGGCATGCGAAAGCGGATATCTTCAGCGCCGGCAAAGCCGATAAAACCCGTCCATTTCTCGTATTCGCGGGTGTAAAAACTGCTTAGCTGGGCGGCGGCTTCGATCATCAGAACGCCGGGAAGGATGGGGCGCCCGGGGATATGCCCGGGCGCCCAGAATTCATCTTCACGGACATCCTTGTAGCCGATGACCCGGCCGGCTTCGGTATCCACCCAGACGATCCCGCTGAGATGTTCCATATCGCCGCGCTGCGGATTGCGCAAACGGATGGCCTCCTGGTCAAAAATAACCTGGTTCAGGTCGAGACTGGAGATGTCGAACAGCAGTCTTGGGGGCATATGCCGCAGCTAAAAGAAGCATTGCCTACTCTTCAGTAACCGCAGCCCCGCCCGTCGGCTCAGTTTCGCGGTTTTCGAGGATCCGCTGGCGAATCTTCTGTGCTTCGGACTTGATGTCCTGCATCTTTTTGCGAACGCGGGTGCCAGCGGCCTTGTTACCCCCAACCGCCTTGTTCAGGTCATCCTGGACCTCGGCAACCATCTGCTTCAATGCTTCATATTCCGGCAACGCCATAGTAAGCCTCCGTTAACGATGCTAAAACAGCTTCTAAAGGCGAAAAACTCTACAAGTGTGGCAACGCGGTGTCAATTCGGCCTTGGCGCAAAGAAAATCGACATTTCAGATTATTGCACGAAGGTTGAGCGTTATCGCTCGCGCACCCGGCGGTGGAATGCCTCGAGCAGCTTCTTCGTGATCGGACCGGGTTGACCATCGGCGATGACGCGGCCGTCGATTTTCGTGACCGCCACGACCTCCGCGCCGGTGCCCGTTAAGAAGCATTCGTCGGCGATGTATAAATCATGGCGCTGCAAGGTTTTCTCGATCGCCGGGATTTGCAGGCTCTGACACAACTCCAGCATCACGCGACGCGTGACGCCTTCGAGAATCCCGTCATTCGTCTGCGGCGTCTGCACCTGTCCGGTGCGGACGATGAAGATGTTGTCGGCCGTGCACTCGGCGACGTTCCCCTCGTGGTTCAGCATGATCGCCTCGGGCACGTTGGCGTCGATCGCTTCGAGCTTGGCCAGGATATTGTTGAGGTAATTCAGGCTCTTCAGCCGCGGCGACAGGGCGTTGGGATGGTTGCGGATCACCGACGAGGTGATGACCGACATCCCCTTTTCGTACATCTCTTTAGCATAAAGCTCGAGCAGGGCCGCGATCACAAACACCGACGACTTCTCACATCGCACCGGACTGAGGCCTAGCGATCCAACGCCGCGGGTGGCGACAAGGCGGATGTAACAATCGGTGAAGTCGTTGGCGCGAACCGTTTCTTCGATGGCCGTGCTGATCTGCTGTCGCGTGTAAGGCAGCGTCAGGCGGATGCCTTTGGCCGACTGGAAGAAGCGATCGAGGTGGGCTTCGTTCTCAAATACACGGCCGTTGTAGGCGCGAATGCCTTCGAAGATGCCATCGCCGTAGAGCAGCCCGTGGTCGTAGACGCTGACTTTCGCTTCAGATTGATCGACGAGTTTCCCGTCGAACCAGATTTTCGAGGCCATGTTGCGATACCTGTGTGGCTGGTTGCTTCGTTTCAGCTTGTTGTGACATGGGCTTCCAGCCCATGCAGGCGATCTTCACCTTCGGCTATCGCACTAACTCAAATCGCCAAGTTAGGAGCGAAGCGATCTTCTTGTCCGAACATCCTTCACCAAATCAAGTCAGTCAACACCGCAAGCGGCGAGCTTGGTTTATCCAATTATCGTACGACTTCCCAGTCAGCACATTGCTCGGCATGGGCTGGAAGCCCATGTCACAGACACTTGGGCCAGAGTCTAGCCGATTGGACCGACCGGCTTCTCAAGTTTTCCGTCTTTTAATACCAGAACTCGATCCGCCTGCCGCGCCAAGCCGCGATCGTGAGTGACCAGGACGATCGTCTGGCCCTTCTCGGCGTGCAGCTTCCCGAAGACACCCATGATCTGCTGGCCGGTTTCAAAATCGAGATTGCCGGTTGGTTCATCGGCGAACAGGATTCGCGGATTGTTCATCAAGGCTCGGGCGATCGCGACGCGCTGTCGCTCGCCGCCACTCAGGACCGTAACCTTATGCTTCAAGCGGTGGCTCAGACCGAGCGTCGTCAGCAATTCCTCGGCGCGCGCTCGCAGCTCCGCCCGACGGCCGCGGAAGTTGAGCCATGAAAGCTCAATCATTGGCGCCAGCAGCGTGTTCTCCATCACATTCAGCTCGGGAAGCAGGTGATAGAACTGAAACACGAATCCGAACTGCGTATTTCGCACCCGGCAGCGATCACGGCCGCTCATCTCGCTCAAATTCTGCCCATCAAACTCGACAAACCCCTCGTCGGCGGCGTCGAGCGTGCCCAGGATATGCAGAAGCGTGCTTTTGCCCGAGCCTGACCGCCCTTCGATCGCCACGAACTCGCCGGCTTTGAGCGTCAGATCGACGTGTCGCAGGACTTCCGACTCCGTCTGCCCCGTGCGAAACGCCCGGCGGATGCCCTGGCAACGCAGAATCGGCGTTTCCAGGACAGCACTCGCGGCGGCGGGTTGTTCAAGCGTTTTGGGCATCGATTTGTGCTCTGGAGTCACTACTCCCACCGCAGTGATTCCACCGGATGCATCTGCGACGCACGCCATGCGGGAATCAGCGCGCCCAGAACCGAGCTGACGACCGCGATCGGAATGATGATCGCGATGTCCCGGATGTTCATCGTATTAGGGATTTTATCGAAGAGATAGACCTCGGGATTCCAGATCTGCACATGAAAGATCTCGCCCAGCCAGGCGTGGAGCTCGTTGATGTTGTGGACGATCAGGTAGCTGCAAAGCCAGCCGAGCCCGCTGCCAACGAGGCCAATTGCCAGGCCGTAGCCGAGAAAGATCTGCGCCACCCCGCCGGGCGTCGCGCCGACGCTCTTGATGATGCCGATGTCCTTCGTCTTCTCCATGACGATCATATAGAAGATGCAGAAGACCAGGAAAATCGCCACCAGGCTGATAATGCCGAAGAGAATGACCGTCAGCAGCTTTTCGTTCTGAATCGCGTCGATCCAGACGTGCTGCTTTTGCCGCCAGGTTTCGACGGTGGGCGGCTCGTACTTGAAGTCGTCTTCCCGAGCATGGCTGTCGATCACGCGGACGCAGACCGCCTCGACATCCTTTCCCGCCTGCGCCAGATCGTATCCCGGCTTAATCTTGACGTGAATATCGCTGGTGCGACTCGGCTCGATATGTTTCTGGTGGGTAACGGCGTCTTCGGTCTCGCTCTGCCCCATCGCCAGGTCATTTTGCAGCCGATCAAACGGGACGTACACGAAGCTATTATCGTATTGCCACATCCCCGTATGGCTGTCATCGGCGAGCCAGTAGCTCGTTTCGTTTTTGTCGTTGGGATCGACCGAGCGCTCCCCAGGCCGGATGGCGATCGTCGTCAGATTGATATGCAGGCGATACAGCTCCGGCGATCGATTGACGGTTTCCCCCTCGCTGTTGCGATGAATTCCGAGCACCGCCGACCCGGCGATCATGCCGGGATAGGTCGATGGGTCCGACCCGCGGCCGTTCCAACCCTCCTTATAGACCTGAGGCGGCAACGGCAGCTTAAACGACGGCTGCTTCGCCCCCGCCGCGGCCATATCGAGCCATTCCTGCTTTTTCTTCGGGTCGGTTTCGGCCTTGGCCTCGTCCAGATACTGATTGTGCTGAAGATAGAGCGATTCGGGAAAGCGATTGACGGTCCCGATCTGATCGATCGGCAGCCCCATCACCTGCACGCCGACGGTGTAGACATTGGGCCGGCTCGGGCTGGCGAAATTGATGATGCCGAACGTATGAATCGTCGGCACCGCCGCCTCCACCGACGGCAGCTTCAGCATCTCGCTGATCATCTCTTGATAGTGCGGAAAGCCGGTGAGCGAGTCCTGGGCCGATTCAACGATGACATCGCCGGTCAGGCCCTGGAATGAGTGCTCGAACATTTCAAGCCACCCGCCCATGACGCTGATGACGACAAGCACCATGGTCGTGCAAAGCGTGACCGCCAACAGCGCCACCCAGGCGATCCGCCGTTTGCGGAGGTATTTGAGGATGAGGAGGAGCTTGTACATCGAAATGGTGGAAATCGAGCGAAAACGTCTGTTGTGACATGGGCTTCCAGCCCATGCGAGCGATCATCACCTTCGGTTCGCGCAGGGGCTCAAACATCCAAGCTCGGAGCGAAGCGATCTTTATTCCCGAACTTTCTTAGACAACGCAAGTCGCTGGACGCCGCGAGCGGCGAGCTTGGTCCATGTAGTGTTTTGTAATTCCTCAGTCAGCACATTTCTCGGCATGGGCTGGAAGCCGATGTCACAAGAAAGCCGCTCAGAAATCTCCATCGTGACACGGGCTTCCAGCCCGTGCGAGCGATCATCACCTTCGGTTCGCACACCAACTCAAATATCCAAGCCCGGAGCGCAGCGATCTTTTCTTCCCAACTTCCTGCGACAACGCAAGTCACTCGATGCCGCGAGCGGCGGGCTTGGTCTATGTAGTATTGTGCGATTCCTCAGTCAGCACATTTCTTGGCTTGGGCTGGAAGCCCATGTCACAGACGCATCACCTATGACGCTCTTAACCCTCCACGGGTTTCATCAACGGGAAGAGAATTACATCGCGAATGCTTTCGGCTCCTGTCAGCATCATCACCAGCCGGTCGATTCCCAGCCCCATTCCCCCCGCCGGCGGCATGCCGTACCGGAGCGCCGACAGGAAATCCTCGTCCACCTTATGTTGTTCGTCTTTGTCGCCAACCTGATGCGAAAAGTGCCTGGCTTGGACGTCGGGATCGTTCAACTCGGTGTAACCGGGTGAGATTTCCTGACCGTTGATCGCCAGCTCATACACGTCGGCGAAGAACGGATCCTCTTTATTCTCGCGAGCCAGCGGAATGACTACTGACGGCACATGCGTGACGAAGGAGGGATCGATCAGCGTGTGCTCGATCAGCTTCTCGTAGACCTCGACAAGCTGCTCGGCCGGCGAATACGCTTTGATCTTCTCGGGATGAGAAAGCTTTGCCAGCAGTTCCGCCTTCGAATCCTGTAGCGGTGTCTTATCGAACTTCCATCCCGTTCGCTCTTCCACCAAATCTGTCATCCGCACCCGCCGCCAAGGGCGAGCCAAATTGATCGTCTTTGTCACCTCGCCGGCTTCGTTCTTATGCTCGATCTTCAGCCCACCGAACAGCTTTCCCGCGATATGGCAGACCATTCCCTCGACCAGATCGGCCATCGTTTCCCAGTTGCCGAACGCCTCGTAGGCTTCGAGCATGGTGAACTCGGGATTATGCCGCGGGCTGATTCCTTCGTTGCGGAAGTTGCGATTCAGCTCGAAAACCTTGGTGAATCCGCCGACCAGCAGTCGCTTCAGATACAACTCCGGCGCGATGCGAAGATAGAGCGGGATATCGAGCGCTTTGTGATGCGTCTCGAACGGCCGCGCCGCCGCCCCACCGGCCAGGGTCTGCATCATCGGCGTTTCGACTTCCAGGTAACCCTGGTCCGACATGTATCGCCGAACTTCCTCAACGATCTTCATCCGCAGCTTCAGTTGCCGCATCACCTGCGGATTGGCCCAGAGATCGACATAGCGCTGCCGATAGCGCAGCTCGACGTCAGTAAGACCCTCCCATTTGGCGGGTGGAGGCAGAAGGGATTTGGCCGCCATGCTGACTTTTGTTGCCCAAACGGTGATCTCGCCCTTGTTGGTTGAGCCAAGCGGCCCTTCGACGACGATCTGATCGCCCAAGTCGATTAAGTTACGAATCCCCCACGATGTTTCATCAACGCGGCGTTTGTCGATCGCGACCTGCAAGTCACCGGTTTCGTCCCGGAGCTTGAGAAAACTCAGTTTCCCCATGTCGCTCTTCAGCATCACCCGCCCGGCGGCTTTCACCACCGGCCCGGCGTCATGCCCCATTTCGGGCTTATAGGACGCGCGGATCGCGTCCAGCGGGCTGATGCCAGTGGTCCGGACGCCGTACGGTTCGACGCCCAAGTCGCGCAATTTCTGCAACTTCTGGCGGCGGTCGGATTCATATTGCGTGGTTGAGTCGGCCATCATGTTGTTCGGAGCAAAGTTCGCCGATAATAGTAGCACGTCCGGAAAAGTGTAGTGCGGCTGGGCTGATTGCGACCCTTTGACCCGTGAGCCGCGTACATGCGATGTTCGAGGAACGCCATCGAATGACACGCACGCTCGGCCGACTATTCCTCGCCATCGCCCTCGCGGCCCTCGCGTTACCAGCGCCGGCCCGCGCCGGCGAGCGCACGCTAAATCGGCCCCATTACCTGATTCATACCGACCTCGACCCGCAGTTGGCCGACGATCTGGCTAACCGCCTGGAAGCGATGTACGGCGAGTATTCCCAGCGCCTGGCGACGCTCGGCAAAGCCCCAAACGTTCCGCGGATGGAGGTCTATCTATTCCGCAACCAATCCGACTACCTGCGCTTCACCGACGGCAAGATTCGCAACAGCGGCGGCTTGTTCCTGCCCGGCCGCAACCTGCTGGCCGCGTTTCTGAACGGCCAGGGCCGTCAGCAGATGCGAAGGACTTTGCAGCACGAAGCATTTCATCAGTTCGCTTACAACGCGATCAGTCCCGATCTGCCCATCTGGCTCAATGAGGGCCTGGCTCAATTCTTTGAGGAAGGACTCTGGAACGGAGCCGGTTTTTCGGTCGGCGAGGTGCCGCCGAGACGCGTTCGCCAGCTTCAGGCCGACATCCGGGCGAATCGAATGGTTCCGTTCGGAACATTGCTATCCATGACGGATGTGGAATGGGCCAAGCGGTTGTCATCCAGCCGTGAGCAAGGGAGCGTGCAATATAATCAGAGTTGGGCGATGGTTCACTTTCTGGCGATGGCTCACAGCCCACGCGACGAGAAACAATTTCTCTATCGCAACCGGCTAATTGACTTTCTGCGCCTCCTGCACATCGGCAAACCCGCCGACGAGGCGTTCCAAACCGCGTTCGGGAACAACATTCCCGCCTTCGAGCAGCGTTTCAGCGAATACGCCGCCACCCTGACAGCCACGCCCGAAGCGACCATGATCGAGAACCAGAACGTGCTGGCGGACCTGCTGGTCGACTTCAACCGTCAGGGCCGGCAGTTTGATGATGTGGAATCGTTCCGCCGATTTGTGGTGCAAGGGCATTTCAAGCTGCACTATCAGCTCGGCGAGCTGGAATGGAATACCAACCCCGACATCAACGTCTACTTCGCCGACTCCGACGGCCAGCGCTTTCTGTCCACCGACCTCTATTTCGCGAGCAGAACCGCCGCCGCGTTGCCCGATTTGGTCTGCCGCTTTACCCCGCAACTCAAGCTGAGAACCCGCTTCTTCCAAACCGCCAATGGGGCAGTCGATCACGATCTGCAGATTGAAGTGACACAGGCGACGGCGTCGATTCGGTGATCGGGCAAACCTAAACAGGTGATTGGATTGCCCTGAATTTTCGCCCAAATAGGTTAGGCCAGTAATACCAATTCAGGCTATATTTAACGAACTATCCATGAACTACCCTTCCGCCATCATGATCGACCCGGAGATTCAGGGCGGCGTTCCGTGTTTTGCCGGCACACGTGTTCCGGTGAAATCGCTCTTTGACGCGATCAAGCATGGGCGATCAATCGATTACTTTCTCGAGCAGTTTCCTTCCGTGAAGCGCACGCAGGTGGAAGCGGTTCTCGATGATGGTCACGAAAGACACCGGAGTCGCCTATTAGCAAAACCCGAAGTCCCTTCCTTTGTCGGTCATGATCCTCTCGGCGCCTACCAATGATATAGATGATATTTTGCCGCTCATTCCACGCGCCCTATTCGAACTCGACCAGATGAAACCGCGGACTATCGTCCGGTTCTCTTAGATACGGCTGTGCTGTACCCACAGGATGTGAGCGCCACGTCGGGCATGTGAGATGAACGACGAATCGAAAATTCCAACCGACAAATGGTCCGATTGGCTCCTCAGCCAGCGGCATGCGGGGGACGCCGCGTATCAGCGGGTCGTGAGGGGCATGATCGGGCGGATTCGCGATCGCGTGCTGGCTGGGGCGAAGCTGGAAGCCGGGATGACGATCGCTGACGTCGGGACCGGTGACGGGTTGATCGCATTTGGGGCAATCGATCGGATGGGCGATTCGCTGAAGGTTGTTCTGACGGACGTATCTGGCCCACTTTTGCGGCATGCCGAGCAACTTGCCACCGAGCTTGGGGTTCGCCAGCAATGCACATTCATCGAAGGAAGTGCCGAGAGGCTTGAGGCAATTGGCGACGCGACTCTGAACGTCGTCATGACGCGTGCCGTGCTCGCGTACGTGCCGAATAAATCCGCCGCGATTCGAGAATTCAATCGAGTATTGAAGCCAGGCGGGCGCATATCGATCGCCGAGCCAATCTTTCGCGATCAGGCGCTCGAATTGCTCTCGCTGACCATGGCGCTCGGATCGGGGCCAACGGACGGCACGATCAATTTCCTGCACCTGCTTCAGCGCTGGAAGGCCGCTCAATTCCCCGCGACGCAGGAGCAAGTCGGGAAGAGCCCACTGACCAATTATTCCGAGCGTGATCTCGTGCGCCTGGCGCGCGAAGCCGGCTTCGTCAATATCCACCTCGAACTGCACATCGACGAGCGGCCTTCATCGATCTCGACGTGGGATGTGTTTCTCGACGTCTCGCCGCATCCGCTGGCGCCGAATCTCAGATCGATTTTTGAGACGCAGTTCTCCTCGGAAGAGCGAGACATCTTTGAGCGGACGATGCGCCCGTTGGTCGAATCGGGAAAGACCACCGAAAGTGATGCGATCGCCTACCTTACGGCGTCAAAGCCGTGATTCGTTTCGCGTCCACGCGGGGTAGCAACGCGAGCCGCGCTCACCAGCTTCGCGTGACGTTGATGACGTGCAGCCAGTGGTCGTCCATGAGGACGCCGTCGATCTGGACTTTGGCGCCATCGGGGATGCCGCGCAGCTCATTGCGAGCGGCTTTGCTGGCGGTTTGCAGATGGATCACCGAGGCACCGCGATCAAAAGAACTGGTGAGGGCGGGACCGCCGATTCCGTCTCGCGGCGTAAAGACGTAGCCGGTCCATTGCACGCGCTGGCCGGCGATCTGCTGCCGCCAGAGGTCGCGGTCGTCGTTGCTCATCGTTGTATCGGCGGCCTGTGATTCAAACGCCTGCAGCGAAGTCACATTGGGTTCGATCGGAGCCGGTGAAGATCCGTCGTAGGAGACAGGAGCCGTCATCACCGGCTGCGGCGGCTGGGCATTCACATGCCGATTGTGCGCGTTGAATCGACTGATGATGATCCACGGGACAAAAAACAGCAGCCCGAAGAATCGGAACGCTCCGCGCGGCGCGCCCCACCCGCATGATTTCCGGCTGGCCCGCGGCGGTTGCGAAAACGCCGTCACCCGCGTATTAGCGTTTCCGCACCGCGGGCAGAACCGGGCGTAATCCGGGTAAACCGCCCCGCAGCCTCGCGTTGTGCACGGCACAGATTGCATAACGTGAGATTATACGCATGCGTGAGCTGGCTGCCGCCGACAATCCGGAGGCGAAATTAGAATCAGCTAAAGCGCGGTGCCGCCGGGCTTTTCGGCAGGGTTTTCAGGGGCCCGACGCGGCCGATAACCTGATCGCTATCCGGAGTGATAACTTGGGGCGTTGTGTCCGCTAGCCGCATGCTCGGGCTTGGCCAGCAGGCGATGGCCTCTGGCGCCCTTGATGAGCAGCGCGCGGAGGTATCGGCGGCGAAGGATTTCCCGCCAGCGTTCGATCTCGGCCAGCGAACCCGTTTCCAGCTTGATGAACCCACCGGCTTTGGTACGGTGGCCACCGCCTTCTCCGATTTTGCGGAGCAGTCGCTTGGCCATGTCGGCGGCGGACATTCTGGAACTGCTGGTGCGGAGACTGAGCATCAGGCGGTTTTCGTAAACCGCCGTCACCAGCGCCCAATCGACTTTCTCAAACCGCAACAGCATGTCGGCAACAACCGCCGGCTTTTCCATCGAGTCGATGTGCTCAATGTGCGAGAGAATCGCGTGCTCGTAGTAGACCGCGTTATTCAGGCCCGACGCGAACGTCGTGTAGTACGACTGGGGCAGATCGACATAGCGCATCTGATACAGTCGACGGGGGTCGGCCCGCAGTGTAAGGCTCGAGAGCGCGATGTTATCGAGTTCGCCGGGCGTGCCCGCGGCGCCCGCCAAGTCCGATTCGACGGCAAAGAGCAGCGTCGCCGCCAAGTCCGGCTTGATGGGAACCTCCAGCTCCATGAAGTAGCTGAAGATGATCGAGCTCGTCGCGCCGACATCGACGCGAATATCGGAGAACTGGCAGTGTAATTTCTGGCGACTGCGGTGGTGATCGATCACGCCAATCGGCACCACTTCCGGCGGCAGCGGACTGAATGCAAATGCTGGCTGCGTGTCGAGCAACAGAATCGCATCGTATTCGTGCAGCGTCGCGTCATCCCATGGAACCAACTTCAGGTTCGCGTTACGCACGAAAACTTCGTTGATGCCGCCGCCGATGCGGCCCTTGATCGACATGCTGACTTTCGCGTCCTTGAGCTTGTGCTCGAGCAGGTAAGTCAGCGCGCTGGCACTGGCCAGAGCATCGGGATCGGGATGCAGATGGGTGGTGACGAGAATGTTCTTCTTGTCGCGCAGAACCTTGAGCAGGCGGGCAGCGCGCGGCCGACCGCGAGCGCTGCGCTCGGCGGCATTGGCCGAGTCAGCGACGGTGCCAACACAGGATTCGACGAAGCTCGTCGTCATTGCCAACCCGAATTATAGCCACCCTGCTCGCGGAACGACCGCCGCAGACGCGCTCCGCGTTGCGTCGGGGCTCAACAGGGATTGTAAGTCCCCGCAGTCGCTGACGATGCGGTATCGGAGGTATCGTCGCCGCGACCGGCACGCATGAGCAAGATGAAATCCGGGCGATAATGTCGCCAATTTACGAACTGATAGGTGCTCGGACATTCACCTCCCGGCCGCCGTTATTTGGGAATCCAAATTATTGCCGCCGGTTCATTTCCCCACAAACAGCACATCGACCGGCGTTGGCACGCTGACGATTTGCCCCGTCGCTTGCAGCTTTCCCGTGTCGGTGTCGATGCGGTAGATCGCGATGGTGTTGGTGTCCTGATTGCCGGCGATCAGCCAATTGCCGGTGGGGTCGATATTGAATCCGCGCGGGGTTCGGCCCTGGGTGCCGGTGCGGTCGACAAACGTGAGCTTGCCGCTGTCGGGATCGACGCTGTAGACGGTGATGCTGTTGGCGTCGCCGCGATTGGAGTTGTAGAGAAACTTGCCGCTCGGGTGCATGCGGATTTCCGCCGTCGATTTCTCGCCCTTGAAATCATCGGGCAACGTCGAGATCGTTTGGATTTCGCTGAGCGCGCCGTTGACGGCGTTGTAATCGAACGCGGTGATCGTGCATGCCATCTCGCTCACGACGTAAGCGTGCTTGCCCGATGGATCGAACGCCAGATGGCGCGGGCCGGATTTGTCGGCGATCGCGGCCGTCGCGGCTTCGGCGGGTTTGAACTGGTTGTGCTCGGGATCCAACTGGTAAACGAAAATCTTGTCCAGGCCCAGATCGCACGAGAGCAGGAACTTGTTGCCGGGATCGACATAGACGCTGTGCGCGTGCGGGCCTGCCTGGCGCGCCGGATCGGAGCCGTGTCCCTGATGCTGATCGATGCAGGATGGCGCGTCGAGCGAGCCGTCGGCTTTCACCGGAAGTTCGGCGACCGCGCCGCTGGCGTAGTTGGCGATGAAGACATCCTTGCCGTCTTTATCGATCGAGATGTGCGTCGGCCCACGGCCACCCGACGGCTGCTGATTCACGAACGTGAGCGCGCCGGTCGCGGTGTCGATGGAATAAGCGCTGACGCCGCCGAACTTGGAGATTGGCAGTTGATCGATCTCGTTGACGCTGTAAAGGAACCGATGATTCGGGTTCAGCGCCAGGAACGAAGGAGACACGGCCTCGGCGACCAACGTCGGTTCGCTCACTTTCCCCGTCGCCGTATCAAGCGACGCCATGTAGATGCCTTTGCTGGTGGCGGTGGTCTCCATCCCAGTGCCGGGCGTGAACGTGCCGATATAGAAACGTTCGGCAGTTGGTGAATTCTCACTGGCGCTCGTGGGCTTGTTGGAAGAGCATCCGCCGGCGATTGCAAAAATGGCGCAGCTTGCAATACCCGCGATAATCCGGCCGACAATAACTTTGGTTGATTGGTTCATGCGCGAAAGTTTACAGTGGCGCCGGCGTGAGTTCACGCCGGAGATAATTTCGCGCTGTTGTTTGACCCAAATCATCCAAGGCCGTACATGCTCGCCATGGATTGGTTTCAGAAGTTAACCCAAGGCTCCGTCGCGTGGGAACTGGCGATGCTGTCGCTGGCCATCACCATGGGCCTGGCCCTGGGCGCGGTGCGCATCCGTGGGATCAAGCTCGGCGTTTCGGGCGTGCTTTTTTCGACACTGGTTTTTGGGCAGCTTGGCCTGACTATTGACCCCGACGTGCTCTCGTTTCTTCGCGATTCTGCCTTGATTATCTTCGTTTATGCCCTTGGCCTGCAAGTTGGCCCGGGGTTTCTCACGTCGATGCGCGAAGAGGGGTTGCGATTGAATGTTCTCTCGATCGGCGCCGTGGCGATAGGCGGCTTCATCACCTGGATGATCGCCAAATGGGGCCATATCGATTTTCACGCTGCTTCAGGTGTGTATGCCGGCGCCTTTACGACAACGCCGGGCCTGGCCGCGGGACAGGGCGCGCTACGGCATATGGCCAACACCAGTCCGCAGGACATAGCGCTCACTGGCCTGGCTTACACGGTGACCTATCCATTCGGCATCGTCGGCCCGATCCTAGCAATTGCGCTGCTGCGGCGGATGTTCCGCATCGACATCGCGGAGGAGCAAAAGAAACTTACCGCCGCGGTGGAAGTGAAGCGGCCGCCGATCGCGGTGGTCAATTTTGAAATCACGCGCGAAGATTTGTCCGGAGTTGCCCTGCGCGATCTCCAGGAGTTGCGCAACACCGGAGTGATCTTCAGCCGGCTGATTCGCGCGGGAGAAGTTTCAACCCCAACCGGTGAAACGACTCTCCAGCTCGGCGATACTTTTCGAGCCGTCGGTCCGCGCACGGCGCTGGCGCGGGTTGTGAAGAGCTTCGGCAAGGCGACCACCGCCGACGTCGACCACGCCGTTGGCGACTTCACGCGGCTCGATCTGGTCGTTACCCGCACCCAGGTCCTTCGCAAGACATTGCGGGAGTTGAACCTCATTCGCCGGGCGGGCGTCTCGGTGGTTCGCGTGCATCGCTCGGGCATCGAGCTGGCGCCGAAGGCGACGTTGCGGCTTCAGTTTGGCGATCAGTTGTCTGTCGTCGGACCCGCGGCCGGCGTGAAGACGGTTGAAGAAGAGCTTGGCAATTCTCCGGATACGCTCAATCGCCCGCAACTGATTCCGCTGTTCCTGGGAATCGTGCTCGGCGTGGCCGTCGGCAGCATTCCGATCTTTGTGCCGGGGCTGGGCACGCGATTGACGATCGGCCTCGCCGGCGGGCCAATGATCGCCGCCATTCTGCTGTCGCAGCTTGGGAACGTCGGCTCAGTCGTCTGGTATATGCCCGTCGCGTCGAACACGCTCTTTCGTGATTTCGGCCTGGCGGTCTTCCTCGCCTGCGTGGGACTGATGGCGGGCCATCACTTCCTCGAAAACCTGCTCGGCAGCACCGCCGGCCTCGTGCTCATCGCATGGGGCATCGTGGTGACAATGCTTCCCGTGCTGATCCTCGGCGCGTTCGCCCGCATCGTGATGAAGATGAACTTCTTCACCCTCGCCGGCTGGGTCGCCGGCGCGATGACCAGCAGCCCTGCCCTGCTGTTTGCTGATGAGTTGACCGGTTCGGACGCGCCAGCGCTGGCGTATGCTGCCGTCGCACCGCTCTCGCTGCTGACGCCGATCTTGTGCGCGCAGTTGCTGGTGGTGCTATGTGGGTTTTAGAAGAGAATCTCTTTTCTGCGCCCCAGTCCGATTTCCGCGGTCATTGGGGAAAATTTTAACCGCATGTTTCCGAGGTCGGGAAGCGGAGAGTTTGAAAAACGCATCGAGGTTAAGTCGCTCTCGGATCGTTACGATAGAGCCACCATGGTTAACTACGCCCGGAAGTGCTGCAGAGCTTTGCGGACAGTAGTCATCGGCCGGGGCTGTCACCGTTGCCTGCTTGTCCGTTCATGGGTCTCCTATCGGTGACTCGTGGAGCAAAGATGAAGCCCTTCGGCCTCGCTCCGAAGGCTGCGGCTCGTCCGATAACGCCAAACTCCGGCAAACAGCGGAACACTTATTCAAAGTCGTGCCTCCCACGACCGATGGTATGGACAAGGCAAGCCCTTCATGTTGGGGCTGCAAACGAGGGTCCGGCTGTGATCCGTGTGGGTCTGACCGTTCAACCCTTCTTCCCTTCCATGTCGATAGGCGGTTGTCATGAGCAGATGGACGACGGTGATGGCGGGAGCGTGCGTGGCATTGGCCCTTGTGGGATGTGCGGCCCAACCTACGACAGTGACGACCAACCCCGCCGGTGCGTTCGTTTCCGTAAACGGAACCGGCGCGGGAACGTCGCCGCTGAATTATACGTTCGACTTTAGCAAGCAGCCGGCATATCAGGTGACGGCGACCAAGCCGGGTTTCTTCGACGCGAACGTTACCGTGAAGTCCGACGGTACCGGGGTGAACAACGGGGTGCTGACGGTCGCCCTACAGCCGGACGACGCATATTCGCAGACGACAACGACCGAGGCGACAAACCGATGGGTCCGGGTCGAGACTCCACAATCAATGAAACAGGACGATGCCTGGCAGAAGATTGTGGACAGCGTGACCGGCCGCTATTCAAGCATTGAACAGATGGACACTTCCTCGGGCTATATACGCAGCGTGCCGATCATCCGCACGTTCAAGCATCCCGTTTATGGTGAGTACAGAATCCGCACACAATTCGTCGGTGCGGTGTCCTCCCGCGCCCCGTTGACTTACAAGATGAAGATAATGGCCGAGCAATCGACGGCGAACGGTCAATGGATCCCCTACGATCGCGTATTCAAGGAAGATGCACAGTTGCTCGACGAAATGCAATCTCGGCTAGGTCGGGTAAGCGAAACCCACACCGACGCAGGTCATTAGCATAGAACTGATCGGAGACAAAAGCCCCCGGCCTGCTTGTCAGGTTCGGGGGCTTTTTTCGTTTCATCGGTGACTCATTGGGCGCGGATGAAGGCCTTGGGCTTGGCTCAATTACTTGCCGAAGTCCGCTGAGACATTCTTGTTTTTGCATCCGAAACCAGAAAAGGGAATCTCACGCAAAGACGCAAAGAAAGAGCGATGGTGGTTGCAAAGCGCCGAACAACGCATTCTTCGGCCGCCGAATGACGGATTTGCGCTGTCGGTCGGGCCGCCGTTTTCTGAATTCTCTTTGCGCCTTTGCGTCTTTGCGTCTTTGCGTGAGATTTTTTCTGCAGTCAGGGATTGAGAAGAAGAATCTCACGCGGTGGCGCGGAGACGCGGTGGCGCGGAGACGCGGTGGCGCGGAGACGCGGTGGCGCGGAGACGCGGTGGCGCGGAGACGCGGTGGCGCG
>Ga0182024_10009184_pt1 | contig 20544 bp, 19 predicted proteins | sample P32metaG_FD_120480 | JGI IMG/M metagenome (GOLD analysis project Ga0182024, IMG submission 120480) | Permafrost microbial communities from Stordalen Mire, Sweden - P3-2 metaG (Illumina Assembly) | ecosystem: Environmental > Terrestrial > Soil > Wetlands > Permafrost | place: Sweden: Stordalen... | reverse complement strand
GCGGAGAACGCCGCGCGATGTTGCGAACTTGCTAACGTGTAGGTTCGCCGCGGGGTGGAGCAGTCTGGTAGCTCGTCGGGCTCATAACCCGAAGGTCGCGGGTTCGAATCCCGCCCCCGCTATTGAGAAAGGCCCTGCATTGCAGGGCCTTTCTTCGTTGATGGGCAGCGTGTTCGTCTCCGGGTAATCCCGTAGAGGACGCCCGTGTAATAGCGGATTGTCGTGGATGACGGTAGGGGTCACTATGCGTTCATGGCCTTCAATTCGCTGTCCGTCGAAGCAGCGCCCCACCCTGGCTCGGGACGCTCTGCCCCCGCAGACCTGCCGCCGGGGGAGCGCGGGGTGCGTGGCCGCATCGCCGCGGTCGTCGCGCTCCTCGCGTTGGTGGCGCTCTCGTCGAGCCTGTGGCACGGGCGCAGCGGCGGCGGACTTGGAGGAGCCGGCTTTTCTCTCGCGTTCACCCTCGACGGCTGGCGATCCTGGGGGCTCGTCGTGCTCACACTGGTGGCCGGCGCCTTGCTGGTGGGCGCTGGTGTGCTGTGGACGGCGCGACGGCCGTGGGGGATCGTTCTCGGCGGCGCGATTGTCGTCGCCGCTCTCGCCCTCGGATCGTGGGCGGTGGTCACCGGCCAGCGGTTTGGCACGCTGTCGGTGGCGGAGTTGCAGGCCGCCCACCTCGGCACGTCGCGTGCGCAGCTCGAGCAACGGCTCGGGGCGCCGCTGCTGACCAACGTCACGGCCACGGCGAGCACGCCGGCGGCGGCGCTCGAGTGTGACATCTACCGAACGCATGCCGATTCGAACTTCCCCGTCGCAGCACTCTGCTTCCGTGACGGGGGCCTGGCGCTGAAGCTCTCCGAGCAGGGGGGTGTCGTGCCGTGACCATCGCCTCCGTCACCGCCTCGGGCGGCGTCCTTCGTCAGTCTCGCGGCGAGGAGGGCACCCCCCGGCGTGTCCTGGGCGGCGCCTGTGCAGAGCTCGCGCGGCGGCTGAACGCGCCCGTCGGGTTTCTGCGTGGCCTTGTCGTCGTTGCCTGCTGGTTCTCGCCGCGTCTCGTCTTGGTGTACGTCGCGGCCGTGCTGCTAGTCCCGCGTGGCATGCGCCGCTGGCCAGGATGGGGGAACCTGATCGGTGGGCTGAGAGTCGGCGTGCTCTACGGCGTCCTCTTCGCCGTGGCCGGCGGCGGCGTCTTGGGGTCCCCGATGTTCGATCAATCGCCGGCGGTCTGGATCACGCAGGGTGGTGTAGCTCTGGTGACGATCGTGGTGCTGTTCGCCTCGCCCGGCGTTGACTCCGAACGGCACCAGCGCGAGCTCGCGCTGGCATCGCTCGCACTGATTGCCGTCGCCGGCGCGCTGGTCCTCGGGATGATCGTCGCTCCCCAGATTCGCTGGGAGCAGGTTGCGGCGGCTGTGGTCGTCCTCACGGGCGGGGTGCTCGTCGTCGGCGGGCGGCGCGCCCGCGGGTTGCTCCTGCCCGCGGTCGTTGCCGCCAGTGGTCTCGTGTTGCTTGCCGCGTCGGGCGCACGGTTGCAGGAGGTATCGGACACACGCATGTGCGGCCCGTGCGTCTTGCCGCGCTCGCGCCCAGCTACCGTCTCGCGATCGGGACCCTCCATGTCGATCTCTCCGCGCTGGCCGCGAGTGGTCGGGTGCTGACGCTCACGGTGTCCGTAGGAGTCGGTGACCTCGAGCTGACGGTGCCCGCCACCGCCACGGTCGAGATCGACGCCCACGTCGGACGTGGGTCGTTCTTCACGACGCTCCCCGGCAACGCGTCCCTGCCCGTCACCGGCTTTGCGATTCATCGCCGCTTCAGCTCTGCCGCGCTGTCGGGGAGCACGGGTCCGGCCATCTCGCCGTCGGCGCTCGCCCGGTTGCGCTCGCAGCTGGCCATGCGGGTTCGCGTCGACGCCGACGTCGGAATCGGCACGTTGCGGATCGATCGTGGCGGTATCGCAGCCGGAGCGCCGGGGCCGAGCTGATGGCCGGACCGGCGCTGCAACGCACACCTCGAACGCCGCCGCGGCGGTTGGACGCGTGGGCGCAGCTGGGCGGCGCGGTGGTCTGTGCGACGGGAGTCCTGTCGTTGGTGGCTGACGGTCGCGAAGTGTCCACGCTTGCGTGGACGTGGGCGGGAGCCGGCCTGAGCGCGCTCGCGGGCGTGGCCTTGATGGCCCTCTGCCGCGACGGCGTTCCGCGGGACGCGGGCCAGCCGGTGTTCGCCGGGGCGTCCCAGGCGATTGCCGGCTCACTGGGCTGGCCGGTGTGGGCCGTTCGTGCCGTGGTCGTGGCGCTCGCACCGCTCGCGGGCGTCGGCGTCGTGCTCTACGCTGCCGGCTCGCTGGCCTCGGCGCTGCGCGACAGCGGCCAGCGGTCGGTCGAGATCGACTGGCGCGGGAGTACCGGCGTCGGTCTGCTCGGCCTCGCGTGGGTCCTCGCGGTGCGCGCCGCCGGCCTGCGTGCGGGAAGCGACGGCGAGTTGTACTCGGTGCTGCTGATCGGATCTGGCCTGCCGCTGTTCTGGGGCGCCTCCGGCGCGGGTCTGACGAACGGTCCCGACGACGTGCACGCAACGCTGCGCAGCTGGCTCGGCCTCCTGCTCGCCATCGCCGGCGCCGGTCTCGTCCTCGCCACGACAGGGCTCTTTCATCAGGCCGAGCGCACGATCGCCGGTACCGCCGTCGCGCTGGCGGTGCTGGCGTTCGTCGTCGGACCGCGGTGGCTGCGCACGACGCGGCTGTTGATCGCCGAGCGCGCCGCCCGGGAGCGCGCGCAGGAGCGTGCCGACCTGGCCGATCATTTGCATGACTCCGTGCTCCAGACGCTCGCCCTGATCCAGCGTCGAGCCGACGATCCCTCCGAGGTGGCGAGCCTGTCGCGCAGCCAGGAACGCGAGTTGCGATCCTGGCTTGGCGACGGCGCCGAAACGATGCGCCCGCGCAGCTCGCTGGGTGGCGCGCTGCGAGCTGCTGCCGCCGCCGTGGAGGACGCCGAACGCGTCCCGATCGAGGTCGTGCTGGTGGGCGATGCGCCGCTGACGGAGCCGCTCGCCGCCCTGATTGCCGCCACCGGCGAGGCGCTCACCAACGCCGTCCGTCACGGCGCTCCTCCAGTCTCGCTCTTCTGTCGTGCCACTGATCGCGAGGTCACGGTTTACGTGCACGACCGTGGGGCGGGCTTCGATCTCGATGACATCCCCGCCGATCGTCGCGGGGTCCGCGAGTCGATCATCGCTCGCACATCTCGCCACGGAGGCACCGCCGCCATCCGTGTGAGGCCGGGCGCGGGCTGCGAAGTGGTTCTCACGATGGCGCGGAGATGACGAGCGCTCCGCCCGCTCCGCGCGCTCCGCGCGTGCTGGTCGTCGATGACCACGCGATCTTTCGCTCAGGCGTCCGCGCCGAGCTCGAAGGGCTCGTCCAGGTGGTGGGGGAGGCCGGCACCGTCGCCGACGCGCTCGAGCTCGCCCGAACCACCCGGCCCGATGTTGTGCTGCTTGACGTCCACATGCCCGATGGAGGCGGACTCGCCGTGCTCCGAGGGATTGCGAGCGAGCTGCCCAACGTGCGCTTTCTCGCGCTGTCGGTCTCCGACTCGCCCGAGGATGTGATCGAGCTGGTTCGCGCCGGCGCTCGCGGCTACGTGACCAAGACGGTGACGCCGAGCGAGCTCGTTGACGCGATCGTTCGAGTCGCGACGGGGGAGGCGGTCTTCTCGCCGCGCCTGGCCGGGTTCGTGCTTGACGCCTTCTCAGGCCCGGCCGGCGCGGCAAGCGCCGGCGACGCCGAGCTGGACCAACTCACGCCACGAGAACAGGAGGTGCTGGAGCACATCGCCCGCGGCTACCTCTACAAGGAGATCGCCCAGCAACTCGGCGTGTCGACACGCACCGTGGAGAGCCACGTATCCGCGGTCCTGCGCAAACTCAGCCTCTCCAACCGCCACCAGCTCGCGCGCTGGGCCACTCAGCACCGGCTCGTCGACTGAACCCGACCGAGTCCACCGAACCGAGCGGGGCAAATGCGGCGCGCGGCACGCCGGTAATTACTCACCAAATCGGTCGGACATCAACTCGGGCATCAATTTGAGCAAAACCGCGGTCGACTCAGAACAACGAAAGCCCTGTAGAGCCGCATAATCGCTACCCCGCAAAACCGGGGTTTGCAGGTCATAACCCGAAGGTCGCGGGTCCGAATCCCGCCCCCGCTATAAAGGAACCCGCTGCAAACCAGCGGTTCTCTTCGTGGGGCCGCTCGCTCGTCGTGCTGACGCCCGCGCCGTAGCGCTCTGCGCTAGCAAGTCGGCGCTTCAGCCGCCGGCAGATTCGGGCAGACCCAACACCTGCCCGCCATCGGCGTGGATCACGTTGCCGGTCGTCCAGTGAGACTCGGGCGCGACGAGAAACCACACCCAGGCTGCGATGTCTTCGACCTGCCCCATTCGGCCGAGCGGGATCCTGCGCGCAAGGTCGGCGTACGTCGCTTCGACGTCGTCGGAGTACGTCGCGTGTATGGGAGTGTCGATGGGTCCGGGCGCGATGGCGTTGACGCGGATCCCATCGGCGGCGAGCTCGTACGCCCACGCCCGCGTGAGGTATTCGAGCGCGGCCTTGGTCGAGCCATACAGCGTGGTCCCGGGCTTCATCATCGAGCCCACGGACGAGCTGATGTTGACGACTGCCGCGTCCTCCGAGTCTCGCAGCGACGGCAGCGCACCCGCCACGAGGAAGAACGGGCCGCCGACGTTCACGGCGTAGTGGCGGTCGAACGCCTCGCGGCTGAAGGAGTCGATCGGGCCCGCCTCGATCACTGCCGCGTTGTTCACGATCACGTCGATTCGCCCGAACGTCGCGAGCGTTTGCTCGACGACGCGATCGGGTGCCGACGGATCGCCGATGTCGGCGGCGACAGCCAGCGCGCGGTCGCCTAGATCCGCGCGCACCGATTCGAGCGGTCCGATCCGGCGCCCCACCAGCACGACGTCGAGGCCGTTGGTTGCGAGCAGCCTCGCGCTCGCGGCGCCGATGCCCGTTCCAGCGCCGGTCACTATTGCGACGCGTCTCATCCGCCGAGCTCGGTCCCGTTCTTGGAGCGCTCGTCGGGCATCACCCGTAGACGTGGTCTGGCACGAGGTCGATGGCATGTCCGCTGCCGGACTCGAGGATGATCTTCAGGGACGGCTCGGTATCGAGGTAGTAGAACTCGATCGTCTCGCCGATGCGCCCGCCCATCAGCACCGGCGCGCCGGCCTGGTCGAACCGCTTCTTGAGCTCGGCCGATTCGTCGAACCCGTGGAGCATCACGGCGACGTGATGCAGCCCTGCTCCGTGGCGCTCCAACCACTCCCTGTAGATGCTCGGCCCCTCGAGCGGCTGCAGCAACTCGAAGCCGATCTCGCCGACGCGGGTCTCGGCGCCGAGCATCGAGTACTCGACCTCCTCGCCGCGCAGCGTGGTCCCGTGCAGCCGCGGCGGCTCGTGGCGGTAGACGTTCCACGGACCCCAGCCGAGCAGCTCCGTGTACTGCTCCATCGTCTTCTGAAGGTCCTCGACGACGACTGCGACCTGCGAGATCAGGAGCGGACGGCCGAGCAGGCCACCCGCGACGGACTCTGCGCTCTGCTTAGCTCCCACTGCTCCTCCTCTGACTGTCGATCCGAACCGTCTCGTACGGCGCCAGCGTGAGTCCCCCGGCCGATAGGGGCGCAAAGCCGGCGCGGAACTGCTCCGGCTCCGACATCGCCTGCTCGGCCGTCGCCTCGTTCAGTCGCCGAACGTGGGCGTCGCGGTCGAGTTCTGCGAGCTCCACCGGCTGCGCGCTGGGGGTCAGGTTGGCGAGAAGCATCGTGGTGCCGGCGTCGTCGCGCACCGCGAGCCCTGCAAGGTCGAGCGGTCGGCTCGCGGCGCACGCGACGATCTGCCGGCCGCGCAACGAGCTGATGTCGGCCAGGATGTGAAACAGCGGGAGCGCCTGACCGGCGCGCGCCGGGAAGCTGTGAGGAAGCGGCGGCGCCTGATCGCCCTGGATCACCCCGCGCCAGCCGACGGCCTCGAAATAGGTGACTGCGTGGGTGCCCTGCTCGGCAAGATGCTTCGCGCTCGCGAGCGTCCACGCCGCGCCGATTAGCGACGCCTGGCGCGGATCGACCGAGTCGGGGAGCTCGCCGGTGGCCTCGCCCTCGGCGACGGTTGCGTTCACGTTGAAGCGGCGCTTCAGCGTGACCGGTCCCACGAACAGCTGCTTCCCGCCGGCGAACTCGCGGGCCGCGCGCACCTGCTCGCCCTGAGCCTCGGGCGTCTCCATCAACGACACGTCGTCGAACGCGTGCACCTGAGCGTTCAGCGACCAGAAGACGCCGTCCATCTCGAGCACTGTCGGCCGAGTCCGGTTGAGCTCGCAGAAATACATGTCGGTGCCGCCGGCAACTGGGACGCCGGCCAGCCCGAGACGCTCGCGGACGAACCGGACGAGCTGCGGCGGCGTCGTCTCATCGGGGGCAACGGTCTGTGCCCCCTCCGGTGCCACCAGCAGACGAGCGACCTCCGCTGCGGCGAGCATGGTTCGCAGACGCGCTAGCTCCTGGTCCGCCTCCGGGCCCAGGAAGACCGCCAGTTCGAGCTGCGCGTCGAGCGCCCGCGCCGTCGCAAGCGCGCGCGCTAGCGCCTCTGCCCACGCGTGATCGCCGAGGTGAAGGTCGAATCGCACATGCGCGGATCCGAGCACGCGCAGAAGCCGCGTCTCGGCGGCCGACGGTAAGGGTGCGTCGGCGGCCAGGACGACCCCGACCGGCGGGACGAGCGTGCCGGTGGGCGAGCCGAGCTCAAGTGCGAGAGTCGGTCGCGCCGCCGCGACGGAGTCGAGGCGCCGTGCGTAAGCCGTGACCGCCTGCGTCTTTGGCTGCCCCTTCTTCAGCTGATGCGGGAATCCGAGCGAGAGCGGCGTGCAGTAGGTCTTGAACGACGCGTCTGTCCAGTTTCGCTGGTCCTCGGTCTCGAACAGGTCGCCCTCGAACTCAAAGACGGCGCTTCCTCCGCGCTCGAGCTCTATCTCGAGTCGGTTGCTGGAAGGGACGAGCGGCACGTATACGCCGTCCTCGAACCGTTGCGGCGCGACGAGCAGCGGGAGTGTCCCCTCCACGGTTCCAGCGGGGGACTCGCACCGAAACGGACGGCCCGCGGTCTCGCGCCACGGGTGCAGGACGCAGAAGCCGATCCGGTTATAGGACATGTCGCGGGCGCCGCGGCCGTCCATCGTGAACGTGATTCGGCCTTCGGGCGTCCCGACGATGGCGCCATCCCAGGCGAAGTCGGTGTCGGGGCTCGCGTGTCGGACTCGGAAGTGGACGGCAAAGGCGTCGGGACGCGAGTCGACCTCGACGTGCGAGGCGGTGCCGGGGATCGTGTTCCAGTTGCGGTCTCGCACCGCGACGTAGATCCGTCGCACGAGTTCCAGCTCGCCGTGCTTCACATAGCGCAGATCGACGCCGTCGAGCGCGGCTGTCAAGGGGCCCGCGCGCAGGGGCGTGAGCTGCTGAAGTCGCTCGTCGCGTCCATGGACGACCACGTTGCGCGAGGTCGGCCGCGTGGGTGAGGCCTGACTAGACAGCCGTCATGCCCCCGTCGGCGGCCCACAGCGCGCCGGTCGTGTAGGCGGAGCGTTCGGACGCGAGGAACGCGATCACTTCGGCGACCTCCTCCGGTCGGCCGGCGCGCCTCATCGGAATCGTCTCCAGCAGCTGCTCGTGTGCCTGCGGCGTCACCCACTCGGTCATCTGCGACTTCGTGTAGCCGGGAACTACGCCGTTGACGCGGATGTTGTCCTGCGCGTAGTCGGCGGCGAGCACGCGCACGAGCCCGCAGACGCCGGCCTTGCTCGCCGAGTAGGCGTCGTAGCCGGGCGCGCAGCCGAACAGGCCGGTGGGGGAGCAGACGAGAACCACCGCACCACCGCCGCTGTCCAACAGCCGCGCGATGCCGTGCTTGGCGGTCAGGAACACGCCCGTCAGGTTGATATCGATGGTCTTGCGCCAGATCTCGAGTGAGAGCCGGTCGGCGCGGTCGTCCTGCCCGGCAAGCTGTACGCCCGCACAGCCGACCACTAGGTCGAGTCCGCCCCATGTCTGTACAGCGTCGGCGAAGGCTGTCTCCACCTGCTGCTCGTCGCTCACGTCGGCGAGCAGCGCGAGCGCTTCGCCGCCCACCGCCTGGACCTCCTCGACGGTGCGGCGTGCACCCGCCTCATCGACGTCGAGTACGCCAACCAGCGCCCCCTCGCGCGCGCACACCTTGGCGGTCGCGCGGCCGATCCCGCTGCCGGCGCCGCTGACGACCGCGCGCTTTCCGTCCAGCAGGCGCGGTGCGCCGGCGCTCATCGGAGCTCCAGCGAGACGAGGTCTGGTGGCTGTACGTCGTTGCTGCGGTCGGCGGTCACCTGGATGTCGATTCGCATGCGGTCGGTGCGCAGCCACGCTCGGTAGCAGTCCACCGGGCGGCCGGTCAGGTCGCACGAGACAGACTCGATCAGGGCGAGCGCGGCTCCGGCATCGACCTCGAGCAGCTCAGCGAGCCGCGCGCCGGCGATCACCGCCTCGATCGAGCGGTTCCCACCGACGACCGAGATCCCGCCGTGCTCGGCGAGGCGCTGATAGAGCGACTCGTCGGGGTCGAGTCCGAGCACGGCCTCGGCGGCGATGTCCGGCAGATAGTTGATCACGTAGAGAGCGACGAGCCCATCGACCGAACGTACTCGCTCCACGACCACGCCCTCGGCGCCGGACGGAACCTGTAGCGCGTCACAGGCCCATAGCGGCAGCGCCACGCGCTTGAGGTTGAGCATCTGCGAGGTCACGGCGAGGCCTGCGCGTACGACTTCGCCGTGGAAGAAGCCCTCGGTTGACTGGATCAGCCACGACCGCAACCGCGAGCTGCTGACGAACGTGCCACGGCCCTTCTCGCGACTCACCAGGCCCTCCTGCTCGAGCCGAGCGAGCGCCTGGCGAATCGTGGTGCGCGAGAGTCCGTAGAACGATCCCAGTTCGGCCTCCGACGGGACGCGCGTACCCGGCTCCCAGCGACCGCCGACGATCTCTTCCTCCAGTAGCTGAGCGAGTTGGAAGTAGAAGGGGACCGGCGACGCACGGTCAATTGTGGCGTCCGGCAGCTTCACGCCGTCAATTGTCGCGTCCGGCAGCTCGCTCGTGAGGTTAGTCATCGAAAGTGCAGTTGTACCTACAGGACGATGATGTTATGTTCCGGCGCGACAATCGTCAAGCGACCACCATGAAGATCCTCGCCGCAAGTGACTCGTACATGCCTCGGCGTTACTTTGAGGAGGCGTTCGTTGAGCTCGAGGAGGCCCACGACATCGCCTACATTGCCGTCGAGGACGCCGCTCCGTTTCGGCCCTCGTCGCCGTCGGAGCGCAAAATTCGCGAATACCAGGGCTCGCCCGGTCAGCTCTGCGAGCGGATGCGCGGCGTCGAGGTGCTCGCGGTCCACGGCGCGCCCGTCACTGAGCAGGTGCTCGACGCCTCGCAGGCGCTGCGGCTCGTCTGCTGTGCCCGCGGCGGTCCAGTGAACGTCGATGTTGAAGCGATGAACACGCGCGGCCTGCCGCTCGTGAACACGCCTGGCAAGAACGCCGAGGCCGTCGCCGACCTGACGATTGCGTTCCTCGTGATGCTCGCGCGCGGCCTGCCGAAGGCGCAGCGCTTTCTCGATCAGGGAAACCAACTCCGCAACAACTGGGACGGCGCGCAGTTCATCGCGAGCGACCTGCGCCGCCACACGCTTGGACTCGTCGGCTACGGGCAGATCGGCACCCGTGTCGCCGCGCGCGCGCAGGCCTTCGGCATGGCCGTGCTGGTGTACGACCCCTACGCGGCGAGCGCCGGCGCCGGTGTCGAGCAGGCGGAGACGCTCGACGGGCTACTGGCGCGCGCCGACTTCGTGTCGCTGCACGCGCGTGCGACGGCGGACGACGAGCACATGATCGACGCGGCCGCGCTCGGGACGATGAAGGCCGGCTCGTTTTTGATTAATACGGCCCGCGAGTCGCTCGTCGACGAGGACGCGCTCGATGCGGCACTCGCCTCTAAACACCTCGGCGGCGCCGCACTCGACGTGTTCAACACCAACGCGGACGGCGGCCGCCACCGCCTGCTGCGCCACGAAAACGTCGTGCTGACGCCGCACGTTGGCGGCGCGACGCACGAAACGCTGCAGCAGGGCGCCGAGATGGTCGCCGCCGAGATCGCCCGTTTCGCGGCGGGCGAGCCGCTGCTCAACGTCGTGAACGAGGCGCGGTGAGCGTATGAGCGACGATCTGCTGCTCGCTATCGACGCCGGCACGGGGACGTGTCGCGCTGTCCTCTTCGCGCTCGACGGGTCGCAGGTCGCGATCGGCCAGCGCGAGTACTCCCACCCGGGGCTGCCCGGTGCCCCCGGGTCGCAGGTCTTCGAAACCGCCCACAACTGGCGACTGATCTGCGATTGCGTTCGGGAGGCGCTCGCCTCGTCGGGGGCTGCCGCCGACGCGGTGAAGGCGGTCAGCGCGACGAGCATGCGCGAGGGCATGGTCCTCTACGACGCCCGCGGCCGCGAGATCTGGGCGTGTCCGAACGTCGACTCGCGCGCACGCGAGGAGGCGGCCGAGCTCGTCCACTCGGGCGCCGCCCAGGAGATCTACGACCATGCCGGCGACTGGGTCTCGATCACCGCGCCGGCCCGCTTCCTGTGGCTCGCGCGCCACGAACCCGACGTGTTCGCGGCGGTCGCACACATCGGCATGCTCGGTGACTGGATCGTCACGAGGCTGTCGGGCGAGTTCGTCACCGACCCCTCGCTCGGCTCGAGCTCGGGGATGTTCGAGCTCGCTGAGCGCGACTGGTCAGCGCGCGTGCTCGAGATCTGCGGCCTTGACCGCTCGGTGTTCCCGCCGGTGTTGGATCCCGGAACCGTCGTCGGCAACGTCAGCACGCAGGCGGCGGCCGAGACCGGTCTGCGCTCGGGCACGCCGGTGGTCGTCGGGGGTGCGGACACCCAGCTCGCGCTGGCCGGGATCGGCGACTCCGAGCCGGGGCGGTTCACCGTCGTCGGGGGCAGCTTCTGGCAGCACACCGTCGTGCTCGACAAGCCGCTGATCGACCCGCAGGGACGGCTGCGCACGCTCTGCCACACGGTGCCCGGCGAGTGGATGATGGAAGGGATCGGTTTCTACTGCGGCCTCGTGATGCGTTGGTTCCGCGACGCCTTCTGCGACACCGAGACTAAGCAGGCGGCAGACCAGGGACGCGATGTCTACAGCCTGCTCGAAGAGCGCGCCTCGAGCGTGCCGCCGGGCGCCGGAGGCCTGTTCGGGATCTTCTCCAACCTGATGACGGCGCGCAGCTGGGTGCACGCTGCGCCGGCGTTCATCGGCTTCGACATCAACGCCCCGGAGCGCTCCGGCAAGAAGGAGTGCGTTCGAGCGATCGAGGAGGCAGCGGCGTACGTCTCACGCGGACACCTCGAGATCGCCGCGGAGATCTGTCGGCGGAAACCCGAGGAGGTCATCTTCACCGGCGGCGCCGCCAAGGGCACGCTGTGGCCGCAGATCCTGGCGGACGTCATAGGCGTTCCGGTACGGATCCCGACGGTCAAGGAGTCCTCGGCTCTCGGCGCAGCTATCTACGCGGGTATCGGTGTCGGGCGCTATGCGAGCACGGGCGACATCGCCGCCCGCTTCGAGCGGACCGTCGAGCCGCAAGCTGACGCGCACGTCGCCTATCGCCGCCTCTACGACCAGTGGCTCGAGCTTTACGGACGTGCGCTCGAGCTCTCCGACGCCGGCGTTGTGCGACCGCTGTGGCGCGCCGCCGGGACCTGAAAGGACGCCATGCCAGAAGCCGATGAAACCGCGCTCAAGAACTTCGAGGTCGACGTGCCGGCGCCCGATCACGGCGCGCTCGTGAAGGGCTCGGGGTCCTACGACTGGGGGATGACGAACCGCCTCGCGCGGATCTTCCGTCCCGCCAGCGGACGGACGGTGATGCTGGCGATTGATCACGGCTACTTCCAGGGACCGACCACCGGGCTCGAGCGTGTCGACCTGAGCATCGTCCCGATCGCGCCCCATGCCGACGCCCTGATGCTGACGCGCGGCATTTTGCGCTCGACGATCCCGCCGTCGCATCAAGGCGGCATCGTCATGCGTGCGAGCGGCGGCCCGAGCATCCTGCGAGAGCTGTCGGACGAGCGCATCGTCCTCGACATCGAGGACGCCGCGCGAATGAACGTCCACGCCGTGGCGGTCCAGGTCTTCGTCGGCGGTGAGCATGAAACGAGATCGGTGCAGAACATGACGCAGCTCGTTGACGCGGGCTACCGGTTCGGCATTCCAGTACTGGGCGTCACGGCGGTCGGCAAGGAACTAGTACGCGACGCCCGCTACCTCGGTCTGGCGACACGCATCTGCGCCGAGCTGGGGGCGCAGCTGGTGAAGACCTACTACTGCGACGAGGGCTTCGACCGAGTCACGGCGGGCTGCCCGGTCCCGGTCGTGATGGCGGGAGGCAAGAAGCTGCCGGAGCTTGAGGCGCTGGAGATGGCGTATCGCGCGGTACAGGAAGGCGCGGCCGGCGTCGACATGGGGCGCAACATCTTCCAGAGCGCCGCGCCGGCGGCGATGATCCAGGCCGTCGCGAAGGTCGTTCACGAGGACGCGCGCCCGCAGGAGGCTTATGAGCTATTCGCCGAGCTGGCGCACGGTGCGCTCGCGTGACGCTCAGCGTCGGCATCCTGGGCGCCGACCTGCTGCATCTCGGCGACCAGATCGACAGCTTGGGCGAGGCTGGCGTCGAGCTTCTGCACGTGGACGTGATGGACGGCGTCTTCTGTCCGCAGATGACCGTCGGTCCTCCGTTCGTGGCGGCTTTGCCCAAAGGCTTCGTCGCGGACGTGCATTTGATGGTTGACGACCCGATCGACAAGCTCGCCGCCTATGTCGAGGCCGGCGCCGGGATCGTCACCTTCCACGTCGAGTCGACGCGCCATCCCCACCGAGCGTTGCAGAGCCTCGCGGGCAGCGGTGTGACCCGTGGCGTCGCACTCAACCCGGGCACGCCGATCGCCTCGGTCGAGCCACTGCTGGACGAGCTCGAACTCCTGCTGGTCCTGGCCGTCAACCCGGGCTGGTCCGGGCAGAGCTTCATCCCCGCCACCGCGGCACGCCTGACGGCGGCGCGGGAGCTGATCGCCGGGCGCGAGATCGTGCTCGGCGTCGACGGCGGAGTGACGCGCGAGAACGTCGGCTACGTCGCGTCGCTTGGGGCAGATCTGATCGTCGCCGGCAGTGCCGTCTTCGCCGACGGCGACGTGAGAGGCAATGCGCGCTTCATGTTGGAGGCGGCCGTGAGCGCGAATGAGACCGGGTCGCCGAACACACTGGCCCTCGCGGCCGCCAAGGAGGAGAGAACCTATGGCTGAACTCGTCGGACAGCCCCCACCAGGGGTCGAACAACACACCGTCGCAGTGACGGAGCTCAAGGCTGGAGCGCTCGGGCTTCCGGGCGTCCTGATGCAGGCCATCACCGCGATCGCCCCGGCGATCGCGGGGCTGTTCACGCTGCAATTCATCGTCAGCGAAGCGGGTGTGGGCGCGCCACTGGCGTACCTGGGAGCCTTCATCATCGCGCTGCTGCTGGGCTTTGTGCTGGCTCAGTACAGCAAGCACATGACGTCCGCCGGCACCTATTACACGTTTGTCAGCCGCTCGCTCGGCGGCCGGTGGGGCTTTCTCGTCGCGTGGGTCTATCTGCTGTTCTACCCGGTGGTCGTCGCCCAGGTCGGGTCGTTTATGGGTAGCACGCTGCAGTCGACGCTGCAATCCGAGTATGGAATCACGTTTCACTGGTGGTACTTCATGGTCTTTCTGATTGCTCTGGTCGCGTTCACTTCTTGGCGCGGTATCGAGCTGTCAACCAAGGTGATCATCGCGCTGGGCCTGTTCGAGCTCGCGGTGTGCGTTGCGCTGGCGTTGTCCGGCTTCATTTCGTCCGGCTCTGGGGGCGTCAACCTCAAATGGCTGAATCCAAGTAACGCGCCGAGCACCCATGGCCTGTTCCTCGGCGTGGTGTTCGCCATCTTCGCCATTTCCGGCTGGGACGCGGCGGCTCCGCTGGGCGAGGAGACCGAGGATCCGAAGCGCACCGTCCCGCGCGCCGTGATCGGCTCGATCCTGATCATGGGGTTGTTCCTGGTCTTCGTCTCCTGGGGGCAGACGGTCGGCTGGGGCACGAGCAGGATCCCCTCGCTGATCAGCTCGGCCCAGTTGCCGGCCTTCGTGCTCGGCCACCGGCTGTGGGGCGGAGCGTGGGTCATCGTCCTGATCGCTCTGTTCAACTCGGCGATCGCGGTCTCGATCGCGTGCATGAACGCGTCGACACGTTTCCTGTACGGCATGTCCCGCACCGGCGCGCTACCGAAGAGTCTGCGGACCATCTCGTCTCGCTTCCAAACACCGAGCACGGCGATCGCAGTTCAGACCGGCATCAACGTCGCGCTGGGGATCGTCCTGCCGATCCTGATCGGGGTGGCCAACGTCTACAACCTCACCGGCACTTGGTTCACCTTTGCGCTGGCGCCGGTGTACGTGGTGGCCAACGTGGGCCTGTTCGTGTTCTACCGCCGCGAGCATCGGAGCGAGTTCAACTGGCTCAAGCACGCTTTGGTTCCGATCATCGGGATCGCGGCGCTCGTCTTGGTCGTCTATTACTCGGTTAGCCCGCTGCCGGCGTACCCGATCTCGCTGGCACCGTTCATCGTGCTCGGGTGGCTGGTCGTGGGCGTACTGATCGTGGCCTGGCTGGTGCGCAGCGGACGCGAGTCGCTCATGGCTCACGCCGGCGACGCGGTAGCCGAGCGAATGGAGACAGCTGAAGAGCATGCTGCACACACCGAGTTCCTCTAGCGGTGGTGGAGGCCCGCGAAGCGGAGGTCGCTTCGCGGGCCGCGCAGCGGTCGTCACCGGTGCCGCGCAGGGCATCGGTCGTGCGATCTGTGACCGGCTGCTCGAGGAGGGCGCGGCCGGCGTGATCGCGCTCGACCGCACGCCGCAGGAGCATGCCGACACGCGCTGCGTGCCATTTATCGCCGACGTGAGCGACCCCGACGCCGCAACTCGGGCGGTGGCCGCGTGCCTCGAGCGCTTCGGACGGCTCGATCTCATGGCAGCACATGCAGGTATCGCGGATCCGCGGCCGCTGCTCGAGACGAGCGACGACGATTGGCGGCGTCACATGTCGATCAACGTCGATGGCGTGTTTTACTGCGTGCGTGAAGCGGCGCGCGCTATGGTCGTGCAAGGCACGGCCGGCGCGATCGTGTGCACGTCCTCGATCAACGCCTGGCACGTTGAGGAGACGATGGCGGCCTACAACGTGAGCAAGGCGGCCGTGTGTGCGATCGCGCGTTCGGCCGCGATCGACCTCGGCCGACACGGGATCCGCGTCAACGCCGTCGCGCCGGGTGTCGTTGACACGCCGCTCGCGGCGCTAGTGATTCACAACCCGGAGCTCGCGCCCAAATACCTGAAGACAATTCCACTCGGCCGCTTCGCCCAGCCGCGAGATATTGCAGATGCAGTGCTCTTTCTCGCCGGTGACGACGCCTCCTACATCACGGGGCAGATGCTTGTGATCGACGGCGGCCAGACGCTTGGGATCACAGGCGACCTCGACACCGCGTCGGACGCAGAGGCGTGACCCCCGACTCGCTGCGCGAGCGCTGGCTCGATCGCTACCGCGGTCAGATCGGCCGCGCGCGTGACGAGGTGACGACGCCGGCACTGCTCCTCGATCTGGCTGTCGCAACGCGCAACATCGCGACGATGGCAGAGCGCTTTCGCGGTCTGCCGGCGTCGCTGCGCCCGCACATCAAGGTTCACAAGTCGGTCGAGCTCGCGCGCATGCACGTCGAGGCCGGCGCGATCGGGGTCGCCTGTGCGACGGCCTGGGAGGCGATCGTGATGGCCGAAGGCGGGATCACCGACGTGCTCGTCGCAAACCAGGTGGTCCATCCCGACAAGGTGGCCGCGATCGCCGCACTCGCGCGCGAGCATCGGATCACCGTCACCGTCGACGACGTCCGCAACGTCGAGCAGCTCTCGCGCTCGGCGTCGGAGGCGGGCTCGCAGTTCGAGGTGCTGGCAGAGCTGGACGTCGGTATGGGTCGCTGCGGGGTGCGCACCAAGGAAGAGCTGCTGCCGATCGCGGAGCGGATCGCCGAGCTCCCGAACCTCAGCTTCCGTGGGCTGCAAGCGTACGAGGGCCACTGCATGCTCGAGCCCGACCGCGACCAGCGCATCCGCGAGGCCAGCGTCGCCAACGAGCACGTCGTGGCGGCTGCGGACTTCCTCGCCGCGTACGGACACCCGTGCGCCGATATCTCCGGCGGTGGCACCGGCACCTACTTCATCACCGGCGCACACCCGCGTATCACCGAGGTGCAGGCAGGCTCCTACGTGCTGCTTGACTGTTTCCACGACAACCTCGTTCCGGGCGGATTCGAGGTGGCGATGACGGTGCTGGGTACCGTCGTCTCGCGCCAGGGCAACACCGTCGTCCTCGACTGCGGGCGCAAATCCGTTGGCATCGACTTCGTCACCCCGCCGCTGGTGAACCACCGCGAGGCGCAGGTCCGCTACTACGCCGAGGAGCACTGCCTGGTGGATTTCCCGGGGAGCCCGCCGCTCGATATCGGTGACCGCGCTGAGGTGATGGCCGGCTACGGACCGACGACGGTCAACCTGCACGACGTCTTCCACGTGGTGGAGAACGGCGTCGTCACCGACATCTGGCCCATCAACCCGCGTGGCGCCGGCCCACCCGCGTTCTTCTAGGCCGTGGGCGGTAGTCGTAGACCTGCGCGTGGCGAATTGCGAGTTCGCAACCCCCGGATGGTGCCGCAGGTGCTCTGAGTCGGGACCGCGGCGGCGCCCGTTGGGCTGCGCTGAGATGAGCTGCTCGGCGACCTGCCGAGACAAACGCCGAGACTAGGAGGTGCGATCGAAGACGGCTCGCCTTAACTTGAGGCGCTCGCGGCGGAAGGGGCTTTCTCGTACACGAAGGCGTCGGTCGGGCACGTTCTCAGTCCGCTTTCAGGACTGCCTCAGTTGGAGCCCAGGCGTGGGGGGCACCATGAACCCATGACCACTCCACTCCTCATCATCATCAACGCTGGAGCCGACGTCGCACTTCTCGGCCTGCTCGGCTTCGTCATGTCGCGTGCCGCAGCGCTCACACCGCACCGCCAAGAATCTCATCGCGAGCCGGTGCCTCGCACGTCACGACCCCCGCGGCGCTCGCGCCCACGGGTGATCGCCGTCGCGCGGTTGATCTCCGCCGGTACACCCGGGCGGTAGACGAGTAACAGCGTGTCCCGTTGGAACCGTGCGGCTCACGGTTCCAACGGGATGCGCGGGCGTCAGAGAGTCGCGGCGGACGCCCTCAGGGCGCTGTCCGCGCGATCGTGGGACTGTGGCCCGACGCGACGCGACGCGACGCGACGCGCGGCGTAGGCGTACACGCGTCCGCAGCTCTGCTCGAAAATCGACGAAAAGCGCTCAACACGTGCTTGGTCAATCGCGTCCACGCTCTTTCAGCCGACCGGCTTGCTGAGCTCCATGATCGCCGCCACGTGGCGCGCGAGCGACGACGGCGACAGGGCGCCGGCCGGGAGCTCGACGACGAAGGCCGTGTCGTGTGGGAAGGTCGCGTCCTGCCAGCTCGTGATGCTGCCGGGGACGAAGGGGTACGCCCGGAACGGCAGGCCGACGGTGCGCGCGTAGCGGCTTTCTATCGCCGGGTCGCCGCCGGAGGAGCTGTCGACCAGCGAGGCGTGCTGGTGGTACCAGATGCTTACCGCGGGCCGCAGCCGCTTGACGAGTTGGTTGATCGCCCTCGATTCGGGTTCGGAGAGCGGGTACGGGCCGGAGTAGAACGTCCCTCCGGGCTGCTCGAGATGCTGCCAGCGCCACGGGGCGTTGCGGTTGAGGTCGACGCCGTGGGCGTTCTGGCGCGTGCCCGCGAGGCAGCCGTCGGGATTGAACTGGTCGACGAGCCACCAGACGGCCCCGGCGGGCGGCGCGAGGCTTCGCAGTCGGCGCGTGATCGCCTCACCGGCGGGCTCGGTGCCGTGGATGCAGCCGACCACCAGGATTCGGCGAGCGGCGGTCGGCCTGCCGACGACGAACGCACGGATCGGGCGATGATCGACCGAGTATCCGACGATCACGATGCGGATCGGGACGCGCGGCGAGGCGACGTGCGGGCGGGCGTGCGCCTGACCCGCGAGAAACGCCAGGCAGAGCGAGGCGAGGCACGCGCCGAGCGCGAGAACCCGCGCCGTGCCTCGGTCGGCGCTCATCGCCGTCAGGCTCGGGCGACGATGAAGCGAAACACGTTGTCCTGCCGATAGCTGCCGTCGCTCTTGCGGCTGTCAGCGAATGCCGCGCTCAGCGCTTCACGGGTGGCAGGCTCGCCGGCGTGTTCGATCGCGCGACGCGCCGGTCCCGAGGACAGCTGGGTTCGAACCGCCGTCTCAAGGTCCGGATAGCTGAACGGGGTCGGCACCTCTGCCGCGTGCTCCGGGCGCAGCCCGGCCGCGCTCGCCAGCTCTTCGAGTTTGCCGGGCTCGCTCAGAGCGAACGGGCCGGCGGCACCGGCCGGTGGTGGCGGCAGCAGGCCGCCGATCGCCGCGATGATCACGCGGCTCTCGCACTGGTCGGGAGCACCCCAGGTGACAATGGCGACGGGGGCGTCGCGGCGCGCGACGCGACCAAGCTCGCGGATCGCGGCAAGCGGATCGGCGGCGAACTGGACCGAGTTGAACGCGGTGACCGCGTCGAAGCTCGCGTCGACAAACGGCAGCGACTCCAGATCGCCCTCGTGGAGCTCGGCGTCTGCGAGCCGCTCGCGGGCAACCTCGAGCAGCCCAGCTGACGCGTCCAAGCCGGTCACCGTCGCGCCGCGCGCGGCGGCCAGGCCGAGTGCATACCCGGCGCCGCAGCCGGCATCGAGCAACGCCACACCGGGACCGACGGCGATCGCGTCGAACACGGCGTCATAGAACGGCGTCGCCGCCGGCTCCGCGAGACGCGCCCAGTCGCGTGCCGCCGCACCCCATAGCCGCCCCTGCACAGACGCTGACCCCATCGCCCGCCCTCCGAGTCCCGCACGGTTGCCGACCGGCTCGCCGATCATCCCACGCCGTCGCCCGTGACGCATCCAGGATCGCGGCGTGCTGCGGGTCAGGGAGCGCTCGGCTGCTCGGCCGCGTCCGCAATTCGCACCCGCAGATGGCCGTGCGCCTCACGCAGCGAGTGCTCGACCCTCTCGGGATCGGCGCCGCGCGCGAACAGGAAACCGAGGTAGCGATCACCTTCGGGAAGCGGCACGACCGGCCGGCCGCGGGGGATCGTGATCTCCAGACCGCCAATTCCCGCCACCGCGCGCGCCCGTGCCTGGCCGCCAACCTCGACCAGCACACCGGCCTGCTTGATCGGGAGCATCATCACACCGGACGCCGCGCGCTCTCGCGCCGGATCGGCGAGCGCGAGGCCGAGGGCGTGACGGAGGATCACGGCCTCGAGGCTCAGACCGGCACCGAACCGCAGCGCGCGTGAGCACAGCCCGCCGATCGAGCGCGCCGCCAGCTCGAGCACCGACACCCGCTCGCCGTCCACGCGCAGTTCGGCGTGCACCGGTCCGTCCCGGAGCCCGAGCGCCTGCGCCGCACCGGCGGCGCGCCGCTCGACCTCGCCGAGGACGGCTGCGGGAAGGCGCGACGGCGTGACGTACAGCGTCTCCTCGAAATAGGGGCCCTCGAGCGGGTCCGGCTTGTCGAAGATCGCCAGCACCTCCAGGATCTCATCGCGCATCAGTGCCTCGAGGGCCACCTCGACGCCCGGGACGTAGGCCTCGAGCAGCAGCGGTTCGGCGGCGGGACGGCCCGCCGTGATCAGGATCGAACGCACCCGCGCGACGGCGGACCGAACCTCGTCGAGATTGTTGGCACGGATCACCCCGCGGCTCCCCGACAGCGAAACCGGCTTGACCACGCAGGGCAGGCCGACCAGCTCGGCTGCCGCCGTTCCGTCCTCATCGCCTTCGACGGCGACAAAGGCCGGCTGGGAGATCGCGTGCTCGGCGAGCGCGCGGCGCATCGCCCACTTATCGCGCGTGCGGGCGACGGCGAGTGGCGGGTTGTGGCGCAGGCCCAGGGTCTGCGACGCGAGTGCCGCCGCCATCACCCCCTGGTCGTCGACCCCGACGATCGCCGCGAACGGCGTCTCGGCTGCGGCGGCAACGATCGCCGCCGCCGCGCGATCGGGATCGGCCAGTGGCAGCGTCATCGCCGCGGAGCCCATCGTCGCCGACATCGCCGCTCGGCGCTCGGAGGCGACCGTGACCGCGACGCCGAGCTCCCGGGCCGCGGCGATGAAGTCAGCGGCGCGATAGGTGGCGGAGGGCAGGATCAGGAGCAGGCGGTCCATGGCGCTATGGTAGG
>Ga0182024_10009183_pt1 | contig 20545 bp, 22 predicted proteins | sample P32metaG_FD_120480 | JGI IMG/M metagenome (GOLD analysis project Ga0182024, IMG submission 120480) | Permafrost microbial communities from Stordalen Mire, Sweden - P3-2 metaG (Illumina Assembly) | ecosystem: Environmental > Terrestrial > Soil > Wetlands > Permafrost | place: Sweden: Stordalen... | reverse complement strand
GCAACGATGAGCGCCCGAGTGACCCGTGTGTTGCCGAACGGATACCTGGTAATCGAAGGTACAAAGCGGGTACAGGTCAGTTCGGAAAACCAGATCGTGACCGTACGGGGTGTCATCCGCCCGGTTGATTTAGATAGCACGAATAGCGTGCCGTCGCTGCGCATTTCACAAATGGAGATTCAAGTGAACGGCAAAGGAGTTATAAACGACTCCGTGCACCGCCCGAACTTTCTCTATCGGCTCATATTGGGAATATTGCCTTTCTAATGCCAATAACATTTCGATTGTTAGCGCTACTTATCGGTACGGTCGTTCTTCAATTTCCAGTAACCGCAGAAACTCCCACCGTGCGGCTGAAAGAGCTGGTGTCACTAGGCGGTATAAGTGACAATCAGCTAATCGGCTATGGAATTGTGGTTGGTTTGAGAAAAACAGGGGACAGCCAACAGACGCTTTTCACCGCACAGAGTCTCACGAACATGCTTCAACAGATGGGCATAACCGTGAACCCGTCCGTGATATTGGTGCGTAACACGGCGGCGGCGATGGTGACGGCCACTTTACCGCCTTTCGCGCAGCCTGGATCTAAGATCGATGTGAGCGTGGCGGCGATGGGCGATGCAGCCAGCTTGCAGGGAGGCATGCTCCTGATGACCAGCCTCCGCGGCATCGACGGCCAAGTGTACTCAGTGGCGCAAGGGCCGGTAGTTACCGGTGCCTTCATTGCCGGCGGGGTTGGCAACACACAGACCTTAAACCATCCCACGCTGGGCCGCATACCGAACGGCGCCATCGTGGAACGGCCGGCGCCCTCGGTAACGCCGACCACGCAAGTAAAGTTGCAATTAAACAGTGCCGATTTTACGACCGCGGCTCGAATTGCCGAAGTTGTGAATCACCATTTTGTGTCCGAGCCAAGCCCGATCGCTCACGCGGACAATTCGGGGTTGGTGAGCGTTGCGATCCCCACCGACTTTGCCAAGCATACTACCGAGTTTATCGCCGAACTGGAGGCGTTGCCGGTGCAAACCGATCGCCTGGCCAAGGTAGTTATCAATGAAAGAACGGGAACCATCGTGATGGGCAAGGAAGTGCATGTCTCGCCGGTCGCGATCATGCATGGAAATCTTACGGTGGAGATACAGACGTCCTACGCCGTTTCGCAACCGGGCCCGCTGTCTTCCGGCACTACCCAGGTGACTCCACAAGTCTCGGTCGGAGTGAAAGAGGAGAAAGCGCGGAACGTAGTGCTCAAGGAAGGCGCTACCGTCGAAGAACTGGTGCGCGCTCTCAGTTCCATCGGTTCCACGCCGCGCGATATTATCGCGATCCTGCAAAGCCTGCGCAGTGCGGGAGCGTTGGAATCAGAGATCGAAATCATTTGAGCACGTAGAATGGATATTCGACTTTCAGCCGCCGCACTGCCGCCATCGAGTCTGCGGGCTTTGCCAGCGCGGAACACGCCATCGGATACTGACAACTCGGCATTTCATGAGGCGCTGGCAGAGGCATCTCCTAAAACCGGCAAAATCGCCGATGTCGCCAAGCAGTTCGAAGCGCTGGTGGCCGGGCAGGTGCTCAAAGCGGCGCGGGAATCCAGCCAGGGCGGGTGGCTAGGAAACGACGACGATCAGACCGGCGAGATGACGCTGGAAATGGCCGAGCAAGGATTCGCGCAAGCCTTGGCTTCTCGCGGCGATTTCGGAATTGCAAAAGTGGTAACGGCGGCTCTAGAGCGCAAACAATCTTAGAACTGCCAACTGCGTTTTGAGCTGGTGGCCTCCATCGGCTCGTACGGCAACGAGGAACTGACCGGGCGAACGGATTCGCCGGAGGAAGTCTCCGCGGCGATCTTCTCAGGTGGTCTCGCGTTCACGTTTTCCATAGCGCCAATCCAGCCCTGTAGGAGGGTCTGAAGCAGGCGGCGAACCTCTTGGAAGGGGATCTCAGATTTCTCGGCATGCGCGCGAATCAGCTGCCGCTGCATATAGCTATATAGCTCGCCGAGCGTGTCACAGTAGGTGGGATGCACTTCGCGCCGCAGCGATAAGCGCAGCTCCGAAATAATCTCAACCGCTTTGGTAACTGAATTACCCCGGCGCAGGATGTCGCCGGAATGCAGGGCCGCCAAGGCTTCATCCACAGCCTGCGCACCCGCCTCATACAGAATGCGGATCAGTTCCATGGGCGAGGCGGCCGCCACGCGTTGGGCGAGGTACTCTTTTTGCGGGCTTCCGGGAGACATATGCCACGTTACATATCGCATCAACCGAAAGCGTTTAGAAACATTTTTCGATACCCGCGTTTGAGGGGGGCCCCGGCCCCACAAGAACAAATGCCCGGACTCAAGTCTTTTGTTGCATCTACCGATGGTTGGCTTTACAGGTAAAAAATAAGGTCAAACTACGTCGATATGGACGATGCGATTCGTGCGAATAGTGTGTTGTGGATTGTTAGTGACTTATCGGGAGGACAGGTTGAAGAGCAGGATCATGAGCTTTTGCTGTCGTTTTCCGGCTGGACTGCGGCTTTAGAGCGGCTTGGAAAATCGTCTTTTGACGCGGTGCTGTTGCAGCTTCCGATCGCGCCTTACTCAGCCGAAGAGTTATTGGCAAAAATTCAGGCGGCTGGATGCGTCGCGCCGGTGGTCATCTATGAGCCGTCCGGAGCCATCAGCCGCGCGGCCGAGCTGACTTTGCGCGGCGCGTTTCAGTACGTTTACCATCCCGTTCGCCGGGAAGAACTTCGTGAACTCCTGTTAGTCGCCATTCGCCACCGTAGCCCGAGGGTGCAATCGGCCTCCGAATCAGGCAATGGCCGCCAGCTCTTGGTTGGCTCCAGCAGTGCGATGCGGGAAGTAATCGAGATCATCACGCTGGTAGGCAACCGGCGGTCTACGATTCTGATCACCGGGGAAACGGGCACCGGGAAAGAAGTGGCCGCGCGATCCATCCATCAGGCCAGCAGCCGATCCGCCGCGAGAATGGTCGCCATCAATTGCGCCGCCCTTCCCGAACATTTGCTCGAGGCCGAACTATTCGGTCACACCAAGGGCGCATTCACGGGAGCGGTCAGCGCGCGTGTCGGATTGTTTGAGCAGGCGCATGGCAGCACGATCTTCCTGGATGAAATCGGAGAAATGCCTCTGCCTTTGCAGTCCAAACTGCTGCGGGTGCTCCAGGAGCGCGAGATCCAACGGATCGGCAGCTCGGAGCCGCTGGCCCTGGATGTTCGAGTGATTGCCGCGTCCAACACCAATCTGCTCGAAGCCGTAGCCAATCGCCAGTTCCGGGAGGATCTGTATTACCGGTTGAACGTGGTCGCTTTGCGCATGCCCGCACTGAGGGAAAGGCTTTCCGATATTCCGGAGTTAGCGGGGCACTTCCTCACTAAGATCGCCGAACACGAACGGAGCCCTCGCAAGCAACTTTCCCATGAAGCGATCTCGGCCTTGACGAGCTATTCCTGGCCGGGCAATATTCGGCAACTCGAACATGCCCTGGAGTCTGCGGTGGCGCTGAGCGGTTCGAGAATGGTTCTTTATCCGGGGGACTTCGATTTGCCGCCGGAGATCCGATCGGAGGGAATCGGCCCGCTCTCCTCCATCGATGTGCCGGACGCCGGCGTCAATTTCGAGCAGCTGATGATGGGCATTGAGCGAAGATTGCTGGAACGGGCGCTGGCCAAGTCGGGCGGGAACAAAGCCCGCGCCGCCAGCATGCTGCATATGAAGCGCACCACCCTGATCTCGAAGTTCAAATCCCTCGAAGTCTGCGCGTGAGCTAGTAAATGGCGCAAGCTCGTACACTCACGGCTCCTGCCTCGGCCAAACCTCTCGCCGCTGCCGCTCCTCTATCGAAAGCCGGCGAACTCGCCGTGCCCATCGCGGTGCTGATGATCGTTATCGCGCTCATCACGCCCCTTCCCAGCTTTGTTATCGACTGTCTGATCGTGCTGGACCTGATGATGTCCGTCATCGTGATGATGGTGGCGATGTACATTGGCCGTCCGGTGGAGTTCAGCGTATTTCCGACCGTTCTCCTGTTGCTGACTCTCTTCCGGCTGGCGTTGAATGTCTCCACCTCCCGCCTCATTCTGCTCAACGGCAACACCGGGACCTCCGCGGCCGGCCATGTAATCGAAGCCTTCGGCAGCTTCGTCGTGGGCGGGAGCTATATCATCGGCGCGGTGATCTTTTGCGTTTTGATCGCGATCCAATATGTGGTCATCAACCACGGTTCGGTCCGCATTTCCGAAGTTACGGCCCGCTTCACCCTGGACGCTCTTCCCGGAAAACAAATGTCCATCGACGCCGACCTGAACGGCGGTCTGATCGACGAGGTAGAGTCCAGGCGCCGCCGAAGAGAGCTTAGCAGCGAGGCGGAGTTCTATGGAGCCATGGATGGCGCTTCTCGTTTTACTCAGCGGGATGCCATCGCGAGCATCATCATCACTGGGGTCAACATCGTGGCCGGCTTCCTGATCGGCGTGCTGCAACACCACATGGACCTCGGGCATGCATTGCAGACCTACACGGTTCTCACCATCGGCGACGGTCTGGTCACTGTGATCCCGGCTCTGATGATCTCCATCTCGGGCGGCCTGATTGTGACCCGCGCGAGCTCGGACACGAGGTTAGGCGCGCAGTTCCAGGATCAAGTTTTCGGAAAGTCCGAGCCGCTGCTGCTGGCTAGCGGCGTGCTATTGGCTTTGGCGGTTATCCCCGGGCTGCCGACGGTGCCCTTTCTGGTTTTGGGCGGCGGCCTGGCAACGATCGGCTGGCGGAAGCGCCGAAAACTCGACGCCGGCGTCGCGACTTCGACGGATTCAGCGGAAAAACCAGCCAAGGAAAATATCGACGCTCTGTTGCAAGTTGATCCATTAACGGTGGAAGTGGGATTGGGATTAGTGAAGCTTGTTGAAGGCGGATCGAACTCGCCGCTGCTGCAAAGAATTGCGTCTATCCGCAAAAATCTCGCCGCCCAATTGGGCTATTACATGCCGCCCGTGAAGGTGAACGATAATCTGTCGCTGCGTTCGGGCGAATACTCGATTCTCATCAAGGGCGTCGAAGTGGCTCGCTACGAACTGCAAGCAGGACAAGAGCTGGCGATACCTAGCGCTGCGATGGACGGCAGTGTGGAAGGCAAGCCCACCAAAGATCCAGCATTCAATCTGGCGGCGTTGTGGATTCCGGCGGAGCGCGCTCCTTTCGCACGGAGTCGCGGTTATACGGTTGTAGATTCGGTGAGCGTCCTGGGCACGCATTTTTCCGAAGTCGTGCGGCGGCATGCCCATGAACTCTTCAATCGGCAAGACACCAAGAGCTTCTGCGATCGCGTCGCTCAGAACAATCCGAAGGTGGTGGAGGATTTGGTGCCAAAAATGCTACCGCTGTCGGTGATTCAGCGAGTGCTTCAGAACCTGTTGAGGGAACGAGTCCCGATTCGCGATGGTGTCACCATTCTGGAGGCGCTTAGCGAAGGCGCGCAAATGACTAAAAATCCGATTCTGCTCACCGAGTGTGTTCGCCAGGCGATTCGCCGCCTGATCGTCAGTTCGCATATCAACGCGCAAGGCGAAGTGTCCGCGTATCTAATGGAGCCCTCCGCCGAGCATGTTGTGGAAGCAGCCGTCGAGCATTCTGAAAACAACAGCGTCTTGGGGCTGGCTCCGCAAGCCGCGCGCGATTTCGTCAGCCGCATCACCCGCAAATTCGAAAAACCGGAGTCGCCGGCAATTCTGCTGGTGAATCCAGGGGTGCGCTACTTCATCAAGCAGTTGCTTGAGACGGCCTTCCCCGATGTCGCGGTTCTCTCGCACAGCGAAGTCCCGCCGGAAATCAAAATAAGGTCTCTGGGCTGGATCGGATGAGTGAGCAAATGGAACAACCCGCAGTTTCCATGAAGATTAAATCGTACTTTTCCAGCTCCGTGGAGAAGGCCATCCAAGAAGCCCGCGAGGAGATGGGGCCGGAGGCGATGCTTCTCACTACCAGGCGATCGTCGCGCCAAACGCGGCATCTGGGCGCTTACGAAGTGGTTTTCGGACTGCCCGCGGCCAGCGCTGCCGCGCCTTCGGTTAGCTCCACCTCCGATCTCAGCAGCGAGCTACAAAGTTTGCACGCTCAATTGGAAGAGGTAAAAAGCGCGCTGCATGTGAGTGGCGTCCGTGCATCGGAGCCGGCGGCGTCTTCGTCCGTATCGGAGGAGCTTTATCGAGACCTGCTCGAAGCTGACCTGGAGCGCGATCTCGCTCGCAAGGTCGCCGAAGAAGCCGTTGACGCCTGGCGTCAAACGCAGCCATCGCCGGCATCGCTCCGTGGCGCGGGTATGTTGCGGCGCGTGGCCATTGAATCGCTTTCAAAACGTCTTCGCTTCGCTCCCGAATTTGCGCAGCAGCCGCAGGAATCCGGGCGATTGGTGATTTTTGTGGGCCCCCCTGGCGCGGGCAAGACCAGCACCATCGCCAAATTCGCGGTTCAACACTGCTTGGCGGCGCAGCGGTCGGTTCGAATTATTTCCGTGGACCCGCACCGCGTCGCTTCGCACGAAAAACTCCGCGCCTTAGCGGGAGTGATCGGCGTTGGCTTTACACCAGCCAATACGATCAGTGAATTCGTAGAGGCTCTCCGGGAGTTTCGTACGAAGAATGTGATTTTGGTGGATACGCCCGGATATGGCGGCCGGGATTTCGAAGGCGCTCAGGACATCAGCCGTTGTCTTGCATCCGCCGTTCTTAAGGAGATCCATTTGATCCTGCCGGCATCCATGAAACGCGCCGACCTGGCCCGGTATGTACGGCAATACGAGTTGTTCCAGCCCGACTATCTTCTGTTCACCAAATTGGATGAGGCCGAATCGTGCGGAGCAGCGCTTTCGGCGGCGATCGCAGCCAATAAACCGCTCTCATTCTTCTCCAACGGCCAAACCATTCCGGAAGATCTCGAACCGGCAAGATCTGGGCCGTTGATCGCTTATCTAAGCTTGCGAGAAGCAGGCACGCGAGAACCGGCGGAGGCAGTTACAGCAGCCTAAGATGGCCACCAACGCAATAACTAACGCGGAGTTCTACACGCCCGCCGCCACGATTGAAGCCAGCGAGCGAGAACGCTTGATTCTCGATCATCTGTCGCACGTCCGCTGGGTTGCGATGAGAATTCATGAAAAAATCGGTGGCGCGGTCAGCTTGGAAGATCTCGTTTCGGCGGGCGTCATCGGCCTGATCAACGCGGTGGACAGTTACGATCCCAAGTTCAACGTGAAGCTCAAGACCTATGCCGAGCATCGCATTCGCGGATCCATTCTGGACAGCATCCGCGGACTGGATGGCATTCCGGCGCACAAGCGCAAGCGTCTGAAGGAGGTCGAAGCGGCCATCGCAACGGCCGAGCAGCGTTTGCAGCGCGTTCCCGGCGAGGAGGAAATCGCCGCCGAATTGAGGATCTCACTGGCGGCCTATCAAGACATGCTGACCGAACTGCGCGCGGTTAGCCTGGGGAGCCTGGACGAGGTCGCCGACGGATTTTCCGAGAGCAAGCTGCTGCGCTACGTGGCTCAGGACGAGGAGAACGCCCCAGCCAGAATATTGGAGCGCGCCGAGCTCGAGAAACTTTTGATCGACGCGGTGAATAAGATGCCCCGGCTAGAAAAAACCATCCTCACTTTGTACTACAAGGAGGAGCAGAACTTGCAGGACATTGCGCAAATTCTGGGCATCCACACCACGCGAGTCTGCCAATTGAAATCTCAAGCCGTTTTACGCTTGCGCGCATATGTCATGAAGAAATGGCCGAGCAGCCGAGGAATTCTTTAAATGAGCCAGGCAGAAGAGACCACCCCATCCACCACCGCGAGCGCCGCCGGTACGAACCTGGCCTCGACGGAAGGCGGCGGGGGCCAACGGCTGCCGGAAAATCCGTCCTCGGCAGCGCCATTGCTGATGGGCGTGGAGCTGCCGATCCGTATTCTGCTCGGGCGCACGCAGCTTTCTCTGCGGGAGATTACGCAACTCGGAAGCGGCGCGGTGGTTGAGTTGGATTGCTCTCCCGACGACCCGGTGCAAATCATGGTGAACGATCGCGTCATCGCTCAGGGAGAGATCGTCGTGGTGGCCGGCAACTACGGCGTTCGTATTACCAAAATCGCCACCAAGGAACAAAATTCCCCATTACCCGCTGGCGACAGCGGACTGCTGAATCTCGCTGAAAAGCTACGGTAGCACCCATGTTCCTCACTCTCATTCCACTGATCGCTCTGGCGCTGAACTTAGTCGTCGTGCTGGGCGTGTTCTTCGGCTTGCATCGGCCGCTATGGAAGCTAAGGAGCCGCGTCAGTGGGTGCGAGGGAAAGATCGAATCCAGCGCCGTTCAGGTCGCCGAAAGAATCCAGGATGTCCACCGCAAGATAACGCAAATTGCGGAGATCGATGCGTCGCAACCGTCCAGCTTGGCAGCTACCCCAGGAAGCGGCCTTAGTACGACGCTGCGCAGCAAGGCGCTGAAGATGCACCGGATGGGTCAGCCCATGGACCGCATCGCCGAAAACTTGCGAGTGCCTAAAGGCGAGGTTGAGTTGCTAGTTAAAGTGCATCAGATTGTGATGCGTCCTTATGAGGACGGGCGCAACCTAGTACGTCAGGATGCGACGGGCTAAAAAATCTTAAAACCCCGGCGGCATAGGAGCGATACAGCAACAGGCGCAAAAGAGGGGAGCCATGACCATCAACAACGACGAAACTCGAAATGTTTCCCAGCTCGATCTGGACCGTACCAGCGGATCGCGTCCCATCGGCGATGCGGCCACCACCAGCTCGACGTCCGCTAATCAAACTTCGGCCAATGATTCCATAGCCCTGTCCACGAGCAGCGATTTGGTTCAGCAGGCTCTGAGCTCCGGCGCGATGGAACGGACTAACCGGATCCAGCAATTGCAGCAGCTCGTTCAAAGCGATCAGTATCAGGTGGACGCGGGAAGCCTTAGTAAGTCCCTGATCGCGGCACATATGGCTGGAGATTAGTGGCGATCCCAACCCAATTAAGTGAATGCATGCCAGATCCGATCGCTCCGGGGACTGCGCGAGAGCACCTGCACGCCGCCAAGACTGGCATGCGCCAGGTCAAACAGCTGCTCGCACAACCCTCGGTGGAAAATGCCGACCAGTCCGCCACACTTCTGCGCGAAGTGGAGGTACAGCTTGGTTGCGTGGCGGCTATGTTGCGCAACAACGGAACTCAGCCGGACGCGGAGTTTCGCTCGGCGCTAGAAGAGCTGCAAGCCGAGGTTGCCGTTCTGGCGCGATTTCTTGCCGAAGGGGACAAGCTGCTCTCGGGCTGGCTTCAGGCTGTACAAGCCAGGCGCGGGGGATACACTCAGCGGGGACAGGCCGCTCCGCTGGTTCTGGTCAACAAGCTGACCGTGGAAGGATGACGCAGCATGGGTAATCTATTCACGGCTCTGAATTCCGCCGGCCAGGCGCTGCAGGCTTTTCAAGCCGCGATCGACGTCACACAGAGCAATGTGACCAACGCCAATAGTCCCGGCTACGCAAACCAGGTTGCGGTTATGCAGTCCTCCGACGATGCTTCCGGCACCGGACAAAGTGTAGGCGTAACGGAACAAACCGTGGACAGCCGGAACCAATACGCCGAAACCGCGGTACAGCAGCAAGTTTCACTTCTGGGCGAATATCAGCAGCTTCAAACCTCATTAGCGCCTTTGCAGACGGTGTTCGACGTTTCCTCGAGCAGCGCCATTCCTTCGGCGCTCAATCAATTGTTCCAGAGCTTTTCCAATTGGAGCACGCAGCCTAACGATGCCACTGCCCAAGCCTCCGTAATCAGCGCCGCTCAACAAACCGGAGCCGCGTTCCAACAAGCGGCCGCACAGCTCGCCACCATCACCTCCTCCACCGATGCCTCAATGCAATCCACCGTGGCGCAAATCAATCAGGACGCCGCGCAGATTCAGCAGTATAACGAGCAGGTCTCCTCGGTGGGTTCATCCAATCCGGGCTTGCAGGCCCAACTGTACAGCGCTCTCCAGGATCTGTCGAGTCAGGCGGACGTCCAAGTACTCCCGGGCAACGGCGAAACGGTAACAGTCTTACTCGGTGGGCAGACGCCGCTGGTGATCGGTAACCAACTGAATACACTCCAGGTCGCAAACGATCCTTCCTCGACGCAAAACGGCCCGCCGAACGTAGAAATCTTGGACAGCACGGGAGCGGACGTAACCAACTTAGTTACTTCCGGAAGCCTTTATGGATTGCTGACGGTTCGCAACAACATACTTCCGTCGCTCGGTGGTGGCGGAACGCAGGTTGGCGGCCTGAATACTCTGGCGCAAAGCTTGGCCGCCACAGTGAACAATCTGCTGGCACAAGGTTCTACCACTTCCTCGCCGCCCTATCAAGCGGGCCAGCCTCTGTTCACCTACAATCCGGCCTCTCCTGGCGGCGTAGCAGCCAGCCTCAGCGTGAATTCCGCTATAACCCCGTCCCAATTGGCCGCCACCGACCCAGGCCCGCCCACCGTGTCGAATGGCATCGCACTGCAACTAGCTGGCTTGGACAGCGCTCAGGGCGGTCAGATTAACGGTTTGGGTTTTACACAATACTTCGGCACGCTGTCCGCGAGTGTCGGAAACGCCGCGAACAACGCCAATACATCGGCGACGGCGCAGGCTCAACTCGTCACGCAGGCCGAGAACTTGCGGCAGCAGCTATCCGGTGTTTCGATTGATGAGCAAGCAATCAACTTAGTCCAGTTACAGAGCTCCTACCAGGCAGTGAGCCGGGTCGTGAACATAGTCGACCAATTGACTCAGAGCTTAATGAATATGGTGCAGTGATTCCAATCGAGAAGCGCTTATGATTAGCGGATTAAGTCCATCCAACCAACAATTCCTCACGTCTATTGGCGAGATGCAACAGCAGATGCAGACCGTGGAAACCCAACTTTCGAGCGGATACCGCGTCAATCAAGCGTCCGACGCCCCCCAAGAGGTGGAAGATATTTTCCAGACGCGTGCCAACCTTGGCCAGGCAAATCAAGTGATCCAGAACCTCACCACTGTGCAAGCTCAAGTGAACGCCGGAGATTCGGCGTTGCAGAATGCTATACAGGTACTCCAACAGGCCTCGACCTATGCCACCCAGGGGGCCTCAAGCACTACCACGGTCGCTCAGCAACAGGAGCTCGCCACGCAGGTCCAGTCCCTCCAGTCGCAGTTAGTGTCGTTAAGCCGCACCCAGGTGGATGGCGTCTACATCTTCAGTGGCGATCAAAGCGGCTCGCCGGCTTACCAGGCGGACCCTTCCAGCCCCACTGGCGTGGATCAACTAATTACGACTGAGGCCACCCAGCAAATCGCCGATCCAACGGGTGTCACCTTTCAAGTTGCCATGACGGCCCAGGACCTGTTCGACAACAGCGACTCCAGCGGCAACCCGACGCCGCAAAATGCTTTTGCCGCCTTACAAAGCCTTCAAACCGCGCTCCAAAGCGGCAATCAAAACGGCGTTGTGCAAGCCTTGTCCTCCGTTCAATCCGCCAGCGCCTATCTGAATCAGCAGCTGGGCTTCTATGGCGCCGCAGAGAATCGAATTAGCTCGGCAATTAGTCTGGCCCAGAAATTTCAGGTGCAGGACCAGACCCAATTAAGCAATTTACAGGACGCGGATGTTCCCACAGACGCCGTCGACCTAACACAGCTCACCACTAGCATGGACGCAGCCATGGCGGCGCAAGCGCGGCAGCCGGTCTCAACACTTTTTGATTATCTGCCACTTAGTTAGAGACCACATTCAGAAAGCTCAGGTATTCCACTTATGATCAACATGCCAAGCGCGCAACACATCCCCGGCTAGCGGCCATAATAACTTACAACTGGTAAAAAAGACTTTAAAAAGTGGCCGAGCTTGAGCGATATAAGTGTGTACTGAAAAGTGGTGCGGCAGGCATTTAGCGCACTAAAAGATTAAAGGAAGGTAAACCTCGATGTTTAAAGTTCATGCTCCGAAGATGTTTTTGACTATGCTCGTGCCACTCTTTGCGAGCGGCCTGCTGCAGGCACAAACATCCCCACTCACATCCGACCATACGTCGGTCTCCTTGAGCTGGGTGCTGGGGACCGGGGATGGGTCGCCGGTCTCACCGAAGATTATTGCCAGCTCTTCCACCTACTTCACCGTCGATCCCAGCACCGTGCCGTTCTGGCTTACCTTGGGAGCGATGAGCGGATCCGCGGTAAGTGCCGGAACGGCGGTGAGTTTTGATGCGAGCGCTACAGTGACTCCCACGCTGAGTGTCGGCACTTATAGCGCGAGTGTACATTTCAAGGTTAGCGGCGATTCGGATTTTGTACTCCCCGTAACCCTGGCCGTTTCTCAAGCCGCGGCTACGGTGTCAGTTAAGGAAGCAGTAAGCAACGCGGTAACAATCAACTGGGCGCAAGGGTCGGCCTATCCTACTCAGACTTTGACCTACGTTTCCAGTGGCAATCCAGTCGAGTTTACGTTAGCGCCTTCCTCGACCACGACCACGAATGGTAGTGTCGCGAGCTGGCTGGGAGTCGCTCATGCCAGCGGCGTAGCCTACAGTTGGGGCACCCCGATCGCCCTGACGTTCCTCCAGGCGGCTTTCGACACGGCTAATGTTGGCGATACTTTGACAGGCCAGGTAATCGTGACGCCAGCCGACGGCGCTAGCGCGGTTACGATTGCCCTAACCATTAATGTAACTTCTCCGCCTGCCGTTATCACGCGTATCTTCCCGGCCGAGACGCCCGTTCAGGCAAGCAGCCCGGTGGCGATCAATGTGGTCATTACCGGCACCGGTTTCTACAACTCAGGTAGCGGTAACGCCACGGTGGTTAAGGTGGCCGGCACCGCAGACTCTAATGTCACCTTTGTCAGCAGCACCACGATGATTGTAGTTATACCGACTTCATCTCTCGGCAGTGCTAGCGCGGTTGCGATCCAGGTACAAAACGGAACCAGTACGGCGTCGTCAACAACCCTGAACGTTACCGCCAACCCGATCGTTTATGCGACCACCGACAGTGCTAGCGTAGTGGAGGCTGCGGCAGGTACGAATCCTACCATCGCTCCCTATGAGATGATCACTCTGTTCGGCGTGGGCTTCCTCGGCGGTGACACGAATACTTTCACGGGAGCCTTAGACTCGTTCTCGCGCTATCCGAACGTGATCGTTGACAACACCGGCACCGCTACCAACCTGACTGTTACTTTCACAACGTCGGCCGGAGCCGCGATTGCCAATTGCGGTACAACGGGTGCGGCCACTTGTAACGCTTACCTGCTGTTCGCCTCGGATACGCAGATCAACCTATTCGTTCCGGCCGAAGTTGCTGGCAACACAACGGTCAAGTTCAAGGTGACATACGGCACGGCTGTCAGCAGCGTCTATACCGCGACGGTTGCCGTCGCCAACCCGGGCGTGTTCACCACCAGTTCCAGCGGACAAGGACAGGGCGCCATCCTGAACCAGGATTACTCAGCGAACTCTACAGCCTCTTCGAGCACCAAAGCGGCCGTTGGGTCTACAGTCATGATCTTTGCATCGGGATTGGGCACACCCAATAGCACCGCAACAGACACAGCGGCTACCACTGCCCCGACCTACCCAACCGGTTGTGTCTCTCCGGCTAACTACATGACCGCCGTGAATAACGGTACCTTCACTACGGGCAACGCGAAGCCGGGCACGGCCTACAGCTCGCTGGATGGCGCCGTCATCCTGGGCACTAACTTGGCGAATGATAAATTCGCTCCTTGTATGGTTAACTCAGGCACCAGCGCCGTGACCGTAACGATAGGCGGTAAATCAGCGACCGTGAGCTATGCGGGCTGGGTGTCCAACTCGGCGGCTGGCTTGTATCAGATCAATGCCGTGGTTCCCACCGGAGTCACCGGCAGTGTTCCCGTCGTCGTGACGGTTGGTGGAACCGCCAGCAGTCAGGCCGGCGTTACTTTGGCGACTCCGTAATCCAGAGCGCCGTTACATTTCACTTTCAACCAGGGCGGTGGGGTCTTCGATGGCCCCGCCGCTGTCTTCTTTTCTAGCGGCTCCAATCAACCTGCCCCATCCCTGCTCAACTTTGTTTCAATCTTCAGCCCGGTTCATCGATACAACAACCATGGCACAGCGTCAGAAACATCGTGAGAGCGCAGCGCAAATTGCTGGCCGGGTCCTGATGGCTTGGCGCAGCGGGCCGGGCGTCGAATTCGAAAGACAGATTGAGTATTGCCGCGGTTTGCGATCCCAGTCCTGCCCAGTGGACACTTCCGAGAGCGAACGGATGGACGCGCTCGAGGGAGCGCTCGAATGCCTGCAGAATCTTCCACACGTTAGAGTGAGCGCCGCGATACGGCTGCTCGAGCACTTGGCTCAGCCGCAGCGCGACTTAGCTGCCTAGTTCTTCGATGAGGAAAGCGCGGCGGGTTCCGGTGCTAACCACTTGTCCGCTGAAGCCCACTTTGCCGTTCAGGGTACAAGTTACTCTGCGCTCCACCGGATAATCCAATTTGACCACTTGCCCTTCGCGCAGTTGCAGAAGATCTCGAAGCAGCATCTGAGATCCGTCGATCCACAAATCCATGCTCACCTTAACGGCCAGCATCAATTCCAGGGTGCTGCCGGTGGCGGGACCTAAATTCGCCGGCGGAATCTCGGCGGCCACCTGCTCTTCGGCTACTCCGGAAAATAGATCGAATGGTGCGATGAGCCGGAGCGCTCCCAATGGCTCTTCGCCGGCTAATTGGAACCGGGCGACAAATACGGGTTCGGTAGGTGGCAGCAGCCGCCCGGGCGACGGCTCGGCTTCGATGCTCACCGGTTCCAACGGTGACTTGATAAGCGTCGACCAAGCACGGCACGCCTCGGAAAAAATCAGGCGGAACAGCAGGTGCACGACCTGTAATTCGATCTCGGTCGGTTTACGCCCAGGCGCGGGAAAACTTCCCAGCTTGGCCCCCAACGCCAACCCCAGTAGAGGAAAGCATGCGGAATTTTCCAGCTCCACGAGCAGCTTACGGTGGTCGCGACCGACCCGAGCCAATCCAAAGCAGGAGGAGGTGTCCGACAAACTCAAATCGCCAAAGGAAGCCTGGGAACCGTCGTTGTACGTGGTTGTGAACGAGCTACGAAAGAACGCCGAAAGGCTCAGGGAGAGCTTCCGTGCCAAGCCCTCATTGGCAGCCTGAATCAATTCGCCCGGCGAGTTTTTCAGCTTCGCGAAGTTCTTGAACTCCACTTTCGTCAAGTTCTCTTCCATGTTGTAACTGGGTGCTCTTTCCATCGGCGGCCACAGGTAAACACTTTATTCAGCAGGTTAGGTATTCCCTCCGGCTATAATCTTTTCCCGGACTTTGTCGATAAACGCTCTAACCACTATTGGAGAAGTCTTGATCCAGCTCACCCGGCTGAACCACGTGCCGCTGATCGTAAACGCCGACTTAATCGAACATGTCGAAGTTACGCCGGATACTGTCGTAACTTTGACGACCGGTCAGAAATTCTTAGTGCTGGAATCGTCCGAGGAGATCGTGGCAAAGGTAATTCAATTTCGTGGTGCGATTTTGCGAGAAAGCGGCTGCCCGTTAAGGAGAGAGGATACCCGCCTCTCGCGTCCGGGTTCGGAAGAGAAGCCGGCAAGTCTCTTGGCCAGGTAACCGCACGTCATGGCGAATAACGCTGAGCCAAATACCAAAAAAGCTTCCAGCAAGCCAGACCTGGCCACGCTCGGAGGCTTGCTGCTGGCGGGCGGCGGCATTTTGGGTGGTCTACTGCTGGAAGGCGGAAGGCTCACCGACATCGCGCAGGTCACTGCGCTCATGATCGTGCTCGGTGGAACCATCGGCGCCGTCATGGTGACTACTCCGCTCAAGACGCTCATCCGCGCCGCCAAATGCCTCAGCTCTGTCTTCCTGGAGCGGGCCGAAAGCCCCCAGCAGGTCATTGAGGAAATCATCTGCTACGCCACCAAGGCGCGCAAGAACAGCATTATTTCGCTGGAATCGGATCTGCCGAACATCGCCGATCCGTTTCTTGCCAAAGCGATCTCACTCAGCGTGGACGGCACCGATCTGCAAGAACTCCGCAAGATGATGGAACTCGACATCGCACTCGATCAGCGCAGCGGCGAGGCTATTACTAAGGTGTACGAAGCCGCGGGCGGATACGCCCCCACCATCGGCATCATCGGCGCGGTGCTGGGCCTCATCCAAGTCATGAAGCACTTGGAGAATATCGAAGAGGTGGGGCGCGGCATAGCGGTCGCCTTCGTCGCCACCGTCTATGGAGTTGCGTCCGCAAATCTTTTCTTCCTGCCCGCTGCCAATAAGATTAAAGCGCGCTTCCACCATGCCCTGCACATCAAGGAATTGATGCTGGAAGGTGTGTGCAGCATTGTCGAGGGCCTAAATCCCAAACTGATTCGCGTGAAGCTGGAGGCCTTCGCCGAAGACGAGGCCGAATCCCCCAAGAAAGCTGCGGCTCCCGAAACACGGGCGGCCCGTCCAGCCGCTGCTGCCGAGGGATAATTCATGCCGAAGAAACACGGTCCGGAACCGCCAGAAAATCACGAACGCTGGCTCGTCTCTTATGCAGATTTCATCACCTTGCTGTTTGCCTTCTTTGTAGTGATGTTCGCTTCTTCTCAAACTGACAAAGGACGCGCCAAACTGGTTTCTGAAGCAGTGGAGAAAGCTCTGAAGGACGGCAGTTCGCTGAACGTGCCCCCGACCGTCGCCAAGATTCTAGGCGGCACCGTGGACAACAAAGGCCAGGGCAACGCCATGATGAGAGGGCCCGGCGGCGCGCAGCATTCGGCCAAGGAAACGCCTCCCGATATCCTGGAACTCTTGCCGCCGCTGGAGCGCTTGAATAAGGAGTTGGCCGACGAGATCAAGACCGGAAAGCTGGAAGTCCGGATGGAAGCCAGAGGCTTGGTGATCAGTCTGCGGCAATCGGCCTTCTTTTCGTCGGGCGACGACACGCTCGACGCCGCCGCGCAGCCCACCATGAAGAAGCTTGCCGAAATCGTGGGGAGCCTGCCTAACTCCATTCAACTGGAAGGACACACCGACTCCATCCCCATCCACAACCAGCGATTTCGCAGTAATTGGGAATTGTCTTGTGCCCGTGCGATCGCGGTCCTGGAAACCCTGTGTGGCACGTATCAACTGCCTCGCGCTCGATTTTCCGTGGTAGGCCGCGCCGACACCCTCCCGGTCGACACCAATGACACGTCCGAGGGCCGCGCCCGGAACCGGCGGGTGGATGTTGTGATCGTGAACAGCGTCCGCGCTTCGGATCAGAATCCTGTCCAGGTTCCCAATTCCAACGTCAAATCCGCTCCCGTTCCCCAAGCTGCCAACTCCAACCCCAAGGCCGCCCCGCCCAGATAGAGTCGAACCCCACAAAAGAGTACTTCGGGTGCTTTCGTTCCATCAAAAAAAATGTGAAAACTTGCCGCGGATTATCGACAAGGTAAGTGCACGCTGGAAGCCAAAGCGTGATTCGGCGGGATGCCGAACAGATCACGAAAGAGGATGAAACATGATTTCGCTTCAAACTAACACCACTTCGTTGTTCGCGCAGCAGGCCCTCAACCAAAACTCGAACTTCGAAAGCAATACGATCGAGCAGTTGACGTCCGGCTATCGTATCAACTCCTCTGGAGATGATGCTGCGGGTCTCGCCGTCGCAAACCAGTATCGCGCCGATATTGCGGAGCTCAATCAGGGCGTTCTGAACGCCAGTAACGGAAGCACCACACTGCAGATCATCGACGGCGGATTGAACAATATTTCCAACATTCTGGATCGTCTGCAAACGCTTGCTACCGAGTCTGCCAGCGGAACCTTCTCTGGCAACCGGGCGACCCTGGACTCTGAATATCAGACGCTGCTGACCGAAATTAACCGCCAGGCGGCCAATGTCGGTTTGGCGACCGGCGGCAGCGCTACCGGTTCGTCCAAGTACAACACGAGCGCCCTTCAAGTCTTCATCGGCGGAGGCGACACCCAGGCGGACTCGGCCGTCACGATCGACTTGACGCCCGCGACAATCACCGTCACTGGAGTGGATGTTGCCGGCCTCGGACTAACCTCCACGTCGGTCGGAGGCGGTGGCGCGACTCCTACCACCGACGCCACGGCGGCCCTGACGGCCATCACAACCGCGATCAGCAACCTTGGCACCGTGCAGGGCGCGGTGGGCGCCGGCGAGAATCTGCTCAACTACGCGACTTCTCTGGCCAATTCGCAAATTACCAACTTGTCCTCGGCCGAATCGTCGATCCGCGACGCCAACGTCGCTCAGGAAGCTGCGAACCTGGCCCAGGCGCAAACCCTGCAGCAGTCCTCCATCGCGGCTCTGGCACAAGCCAACTCCATGCCGGCCGCTCTTCTGAAGCTGCTGCAATAATTCAAAACTAAAGCTCCTTACGGGTTGGGCCGATCTTAACCGAGAACGGCCCAGTTCCATATTTTTTTGAGGAGTCTTCATGAGTACAGGTTCGGCCAGCCCTCTTAGCTCGAGTTCCATCAGCTCGCTGCTCAGCCCCTACACCACCACCACCGGCTCCAGCTCCTTCTCCACGGACCTTCAAAACTCCGTCAACCGTGCCGTGGCGATCGCTTCCCTTCCCATGCAGGAGCTACAGGCCGATCAGAGCACGATTAGCGGCCAGACCAGCGAACTCAGCACCCTGGGCACGCTGTTTGGCACGCTGCAAACGTCCATTCAGTCGCTGGGGTCCGCAGCCGGCAGCAATGCGGTTACGGCCTCTGTCGACGACACCTCAGTGGCCTCAGCCAGTATCACGGGCAGCGCGTTGCCGGGAACGTACGCCGTTCAGGTCCTCGATCCAGGCTCTTCTTCAAGCGTGCTTAGTAACGCTTCTGTGGCCGACCCGACCAGCCAAAATATCAGCTCCAACTCCTCATTTACTCTGAGTGTTAACGGCAGCGACTATACCATCCAACCCGCTGCGGCAAACCTGAATTCGCTCGCCACGGCAATTAATTCCAGCGGGGCGCCGGTGCAGGCAGTCGTGATTAATACCGGATCTCCGGAGTCGCCCAATTATCAGCTCATTATTCAGAGCACGGCTCTCGGCGCCAGCTCTATTCAGCTCAACGACGGTAGCGATCTGATGAGTTCCCTCACCACCGGCACGGATGCCTCCTATACCGTGAACGGGCAGCCGCCGGGGGGCATCTCGAGTGACTCTGCCACTGTAACGGTCGCGCCCGGCTTAAACGTCACGCTTCAGAGCGCGGGTACGGCGAACGTCACGGTTGCCGGCAGCCTGAATTCGGTTTCCAGCGCGCTTTCCTCGTTCGTAAACGCCTACAACGCCGCGGTTACGGAACTTCAAAAGAATTTCGGACAGAACGGCGGGGCGCTGGTGGGTGACAGCAGTGTCTTGGAAATGCAGCAGGCGCTCGAGCAAGTGGTGAATTACACCGGGTCCAGCGGCTCGATCACCTCACTGGCGCAGTTGGGCGTCGAGTTCACCCAGCAAGGCACTCTGACCTTCGACTCCAGTGCGATCACAGGCCTCTCGTCATCTCAAATCAACGATGCCATTTCATTCCTTGGCGATGCGAACAGCGGTTATCTGCAATACGCAAACAACACGCTGCAAAGTATTACCGATCCGACCAGCGGCATCATCGCGTCCGAAACTCAGTCTCTTTCGAACCAGAACCAGCAGGATCAGGATCAGATCAACACCGATCAGGCCCAGTTGGCTCAGCTTCAAACCAATCTCCAGAATCAGATGGCGCAAGCGAACGCGTTGATCGCAACGCTACAGCAGCAAAATACGTTCCTGCAAGGACTGTTCCAGGCGGAGACCAGCACTAATCCAAATGCAGCCACCGTTGGATAAAGCCGCGCATCATTTTCGATCTGCTATTCTGGCGGGCGATCACGCCGAGGCAACGCGTCTGCTGGCCGTATATGTGGAAGCGCTGCGTCTAACCTGGGACTTACTGCCTCAGCACGAGCGCGCCGCTTCTGGAATCCCCCGGCAGGCGCTTGAACTTCTGGCTTGGGCTCGCGCGGTGACCATCACGCAGCGCGTCCTAGCATCCGAACAGCTTGTGATTGTCGATAAAGTCATCCGCTACCGCCCCGCCGCCGCAGCCGAAGCGCAGCCCCACAATCTCGAAGTCTCCATCTAGCCATTCTTTCAGGCGTCGAAATCTCAACGGTAAGTGTCGTTTCCAAAACGCCCGAGACCCAGTAAGTCCCTGAAAGATCGTCGCCCGCAACGTGGCCTGCGAATTGCACTCCGACCGCCTTCATGTTGGATAACGTCGCTTCCAGCGTCGAGCACTACATGACTTTGCTCAGCGCCCGGCAAAAGCTGGTCGCTTCGAACATCGCGAACGCCGACACGCCCGGATACAAAACCAAGGACATCGATTTTCGCGGCGAATTCGAGAGCCAATTGACGAATTTGGAACCTACCGTGGTGGAGGTGTCGGACCTGAAGACCAAGAACGATGG
>Ga0182024_10009182_pt1 | contig 20547 bp, 18 predicted proteins | sample P32metaG_FD_120480 | JGI IMG/M metagenome (GOLD analysis project Ga0182024, IMG submission 120480) | Permafrost microbial communities from Stordalen Mire, Sweden - P3-2 metaG (Illumina Assembly) | ecosystem: Environmental > Terrestrial > Soil > Wetlands > Permafrost | place: Sweden: Stordalen... | reverse complement strand
GCGGTCGAGTCCGCTCAATGTTCCTGACATTCTTCTACGCCCTTCTTTGTGTTCTTTGAGTTCTTTGCGGTTAAGTCCAATTCGGTTGCGGCTCCGCCGCGCTATGCCTTCGCGTAAAAAATTTGGGCCGGGCGGGCTAGGCAGGCGAGACGGGGCCGCGGGGTGGAGCGGGATCGGATGAGGAGGGAGGGGGCGGGACGGGGCCGAAGGGGGAGGCCTGGCCAAATGGGGCGGCGGGGCCGGTGAAAGGAGAGGCGGGGCCGCCGAAGGGCGGGAGGGAGGGGCGCAGGGAGCGGTAGTGTTGGATGGCGATGACGGTGACGCCGGCGCCGAGGAGGCCGACGAGGGCCCAGACCAGGAAGCCAAGGAGCGGGATGAAGCGGATGAGGCTGTATGTGAAGGCTCCGGTGACGACGGGGTAAACGGCGGGAGAGAGGGACCATTTGAACCGGGCGCAAATGAGGCGGCCGACCCAGAGGAAGACGACGGAATTGCCAAACCAGGCGATGGCGATGCCCACGAGGAAGAGAATGCCCAGCATCGGAATGCCGATCAGAAAGAAGCAGAGGATGATGCCAACGATGGTGAGGGCGCCGAAGACGATCCAAACGAGGAATCCGATTGCGCCGGTACGCAAGGGGTCGGCGGCCAGGAGGCGCGCGGAGTTATCCAGAATATCAGGCATCAAGATGGCTGCGACGGCGGCTGCGCCAATCCACAAGACCATGATTATGCAATGCCAGATGAACCAGGGGCGGGAGTTTCTCACGAATCCGAAGGGACGCGGCCACCGATTGCCAAAGCCACTGGTGGCGCTGGCGAAATTACTCCCGACGGCGCTGGTGCTGCCGAGAATGGCGGCGGTCCGGGTGCGCTGGAGCGTGCCGCCGACGACGGAAGCGTCGCCGGTAATGCGGCCGGCGACGCGGAGATCGCCACCGACGACGCTCACCGGGCCTCTGACCTCGCCGAGGATGGTGGCGTTGCCGCCCATGACGGAGATCGGGCCTTCGACCGTGCCGATGACGAAGAGATTTCCTGAGACGAGGCTGATGGGGCCGCGTATCTCGCCCTTGGTGATGATGTTGCCACCGAAGCGGCTGACCGGACCGGCGGTAGTGCCTTCGCCGATTGTCTCCGCATTATTCAGGTTCTCGGCTTCCTGGAGCCAGCTATAGCGCTGATCGTCACTCGCCTGGACGGTATTGGGCGGGGTGGCGGAGGCGGTGGCGAACTGATTGCCGGAAGAGGACGAGCTAGCGTAGGAGGAACCGGCGGAGGCCGCTGACTGGAAGTCGGCAAAGGCGATGGAAGTGGCGAGGCAAAGGATGGGAGCGAGGAGGCTGATCGATTTCATATAAATAACTGGGTTGAACGGAATGGAAGCCGGGCGAGAAGGGAGCGGAGGAGGGCGGCGAGGAGGAAGAGGAGCGCGAGCATGATGATAAGGGGGCGAAGGAAGAGCGGTGCGGCGAGCGCGATGGAATGGGCGCAGAGGATGAGGATCGAGATCACGTTCTGGAGGGGGCGGATGGCGTTGAAGAATTGCCGGATGAATCCAAGCAGGGAGGACCAATGGATGAGGGCATTGATGAGCGACGGAACGGCGACGGCAACGAGAAGGGCGAGGCCGGCGAGAACGATGAGGCCGGCGAAGAGGAGGGCGCGGCGCTCCTGACGATAGATGCGGGAGAGGACGGCGGACTCGAAGCCGAGGTCCGGGGCCGGGGCTGGGCGCTGCTTCAGGAAGGCGCGCAGTTCGGACTCGGGGAAGAGATTGTCATTCATGGACGGGCTCCGGATTGAGGATTTGCTGGAGGGCCCGGCGGGCTCGATGGAGGCGGGTCTTGACGGCGCCGGGCTCGATATGCAGGTGGGCGGCGATTTCGGCGACGGGCCAGTCGAGCTGGTAATGGAGGAGGATGGGCTCGCGGAGGGCGGAGGGGAGGCTGCTTATTGCGGTGTCGAGAGCGGCCTGGCGCTCGCGGGCGAGGAGCGCCCGGTCCGGGGTGAGATGAGAGGGGGCGGCGATGTCGTTTTCCTGCTCGGGGAGGGTCTGTTCCCGCGAGTTTTTGCGGAGAAAATCGCGGGCGATATTGGCGGCGATGGTAAAGAGCCACGGGGCGAGAGGGCGGCGGTCATCGAAGCGGGCGAGGTGGAAGTAGGCTTTCACAAAAGTGTCCTGGGCGAGGTCCGCGGCTGCGTGTTCATCTGCTGTGTAACGGCGGAGGAAGCTGATGAGCTGGGTGCGATGTTCCCGGACCACTGAGCCAAAATCGTCGCGGATCTGGTCTCTGCCGCGGAGCGGGGCTGGAGGTGTGGCCATGCGATCTCACCGCGATTGCTGCGTAGTAACTGGGTCTGAAGGATGGATGATTTTGGAGGATGGCTGAAGGTGGAGGGAGTCAAGGTCTCGTCATGGGAGCTTACGGATCGGCGAGCGAAAGGTTACAAGGTAATCTTCCATCAATAAAATCAGCAATTGGCCCATGATGGGCCACGCCCATGATGGGCGGCGCGGCGGCGAGGGTGCGCGCGATGCTCCTACGCGAGGAACAAGGCGTCGGTGAGGAGCTGGGTTTCGGAGGCGAGTTCTTCGATGCGGCGGTTGAGGGCTTCGTCGCCGAAGGTGGACTCGTCGATGTGGGAGGGGGCGGCGTAAACGAAGCGGGGGATGATGTGGCAGCGGTAGTCGAGCATGAGGCTGTTTGCGAAGGGCATGATGGACATGTAGCTGCCGTGCCCGCCGGCGGCGCAGATGAAGCCGACGACTTTGCCCTCCCATGCCTTGCCGGTGAGCTCGAGGAAGTTTTTGGCGGCGGCGTTAACGTCGTAGTTATAGATGGCGGTGGCGACGATGACGGCTTTGGCCTTGCGAACTTTTGGAGCGAGGGCGATGACGTGGGGATGGGCGTAGCATGCGCCGCCGTCTGAGATGGGGAGGTCGTAGTCCTGGAGGTCGATGAAATCGGCGGCGCCCGGGCGGTTGACAAGATGCTTGTGGACGATGCGGGCGAGGATGCGGCTGCGGCTGTCGGGGTTTAGGCTGCAGGAGAGGATGAGGTAGCGCATGGCTGGGGTGGGGCGGGTTTTTTTAACCGCAGATTATCGCAGGTTTACGCAGATTTCTTGGGAGAAGGGACTGAATGGGATGCTTAGAAATCTGCGTTAATTATTCCGGCGTTTGGTGGAGGGAGCCGCAGCCCTAATGCAATTTGAACGGGGCGGGGTTCTTGGCATGCAGGCGCTTTTCCGGAGAATCGTAATGCATCATGTAAAATTGGCGCTGGGGCTCGGTTTCGTCCATAACCTGCTCCCAAGTCATCCTGGTCGGGAGGTGATCGACCTGGGGAGCATCGAATACCGGAAAATTGAGCGCGGTTGCGAGCGGGGGGTTGTCTTCAGGGTTCATTCGAGAAGCGGATAATGCGGTCGATGGCGGCCTGTCCGCCGTGGCGCAGGATGAGTTCACGAAAATATGGATTGGCTGGATCGAGATGCCAAGCGCGGACCAATGGCGGATGTCCTGCCAGTCCTGTTCCGCGCCCGAGCGGGTGGGACTGATGGCGGCGTGGAGCTTGAGGGCGATGAGATGCTCGACGCGCGGGACTCGGACAGGCTGATCGGCAAGGATTTCCTCGCGTGCCTGGGCGTCGAGGTCTTTCCATGTCGGCTCGTCAACGAACATAAGATCGACTGGGGCCATGCCGTCCGGGCCCGGTTGGAATTGGGCGAAGGCAGCCGTTCCGTGAATAAGGCGAAAGCCGAGATCGCGCATCAAATCGAGCCACTGGGGGCGTTTCCCGTCCGGCACGAGCAAATCGATATCGACGGTCATGCGCGGAAGTCCAAGGAGCACGATGGCGTTGCCACCGATCAAAAGCGACGGCAATTCCCTTTCCCTGGCCGCACTAAATAAGGCGCGAAGGGTGTTTTTCATGGCTCGGCGGCGACAGTGGGATTTTGCAATCGATGCCGGGGGAGCGCTACACTTTTACCCAGGATATCTATTCCCGCACGGCGGCGATGGCGGTTATGTCGTCGGGGAAGGGGGTGGAGGCGGCGAAGGTTTTGGCGGATTGAAGGATTTGGGCGAGCCAGCCGGCGGCGGATTGGGAAGCGGGCGGAGTGAGGGAGGCGGCAAAGGCGGCGGCGCCGAGGCGGTGGGCGGCGGGATTCTGGATTTCGTAGAGGCCGTCGGTGTAGAGGAGGAGGGCGTCGCCGGGCTCGAGGTAGCGGATTTCTTCGAGGGTGACACCGGTTTTATAGAGGCCGAGCGGAGGGCGGGCGGAGCGGAGGGACTCGACGTGGCCGGTGTGGCGGACGATGAGCAGTGGGGGCTGGCCGGCGCCGCAGAATGTGATGCGGCCGCGCTCCGGGGAGATGAGGAGAGAGGCGGCGGTCATGAAGGAGCGGCCTTTGAAAACGGCCTGAAACTCGCGCTCGACGTAATCTATGACGGCGACGGGCTGGTGGGCTTCGGCGGCGGCGTGGCGGAAGAGGAGTTTGCTCAAAGTGGTGAGGAGAGCGGCGGATGCGCCGTGGCCGGTGGCATCGGAAATCCAGACCAGGAGGGAGCCATCGGGAGTCTTAGCCCAATCGTAGATATCGCCGCCGATCTGCATGAGGGGATGGTACTCGGCGGCGTAGGACCAGCCCGGTAACGGGAGGTGGCGCGAGGGGAGGATGGCCTGCTGGGTGAGGCGGGCGGCCTCGAGGTCTTCCTCGTGGGTGCGGCGCCATGTTTCGAGCTCGGTGTTCTGCTCCTGGAGTTGCTTGCGCAAGGAGTGGAGGCGGATGTGAGTCTCGATCCGGGCGCGGAGGACGGCGATGTTAATCGGTTTTGTGACGAAGTCATCGGCGCCGGCCTGCAGGCACTCGATTTCATGGTCGGCATTGGAGTGGCCGGTGAGCATGATGATGGGGCATTGTGCGACTTCGGGATCGGACGAGGAGCGGATCAACTCGCAGGCCTCGGCGCCGTTGAGGTCGGGCATCTGGTAATCGAGGACGACGAGGGCTGGGCCGGCGCCTTCGAGCAATTGGAGGGTCTCGGCGCCGCTCTGGGACTCGATGACGTCGTAATCGCGCTCGAGCGAGCGAGCGAGAAGACGGCGGCTGGCGAGATCGTCATCGACGACGAGGATTCGAAAGCGAGGGGGGCCGCCGGATGACGTTGGCATGGTGACGGGCTAAGGTTAACTCGTATAACGCGGGCTGGGAAGGGTGCATCGGGCGGGGGAAGCCGTAAATATTTCGGATTTCGAATTTTTCCTCTGAATTCTGGATTTTCCTCCCTACCGTGCGGGCATGGCGAATGTCGTCTTCCTCTGGCACATGCATCAGCCGTATTACGTGAATCCGGTGACGCGGACGGCGATGATGCCGTGGGTGCGGCTGCATGCGGTGAAGGGATACCTGGACATGGTGTCGATCATCGAGGATTACCCGGAGGTACGGGTGAATTTTAACCTGACGCCGGTGCTGCTGCTGCAAATCAAGGAGTTGATCGACGGGGAGATCAGGGACCTCTGGTTTGAATGGGCGCGAAAGCCGGCGGGGGAGCTGATGGAAGGCGAGAAGCTGGCGATCCTGGAGAATTTTTTCAAAATCAACTGGGAAAACCTGGTGAAGCCGTACGCGCGGTACTGGGAGCTGCTGCACAAGCGCGGGCTGACGTTTTACCGGGATGAGGTGCGGCGTGGGCTGGGATACTTTACGGAACAGGAGATGCGGGATGTGCAGGTCTGGTTTAACCTGGCGTGGTGTGGGTACACGGCGGACAAGCTCTACCCGGAACTGTCGAAGCTGCGGACGAAGGGGCGGGATTTTACGGAGGAGGAAAAGAATCGTGTGCTGGATATTCACCTGGAGATATTGCGCATAGTGCTGGAGCGGTATGCGGCGGCGGAAGCGCGAGGGCAGGCGGAGCTGACGACGACGCCGTTTTATCATCCGATCCTGCCGCTGGTGTATGACTCGGCGTTTGCGGAGCGCTGCCTGCCGGGGCGGAAGTTTCCGCACCGGTTTCATTGGCCGGAAGATGCTGAGGCGCAGTTGCTGCACGCGGTGGAGCAGCATGAGCGGCTGTTCGGGAAGAAGCCGCGCGGGCTGTGGCCGAGCGAGGGATCGATCGCGCCGGAACTGATCCCGCTGATGGAGCGGGTGGGGATCCAATATTTCTGCACGGATGAGGAGAACCTGTTTCACTCGATCAAGCGGGATCCGGCGTTTGCGGGGAAGCAGGTGGATCACCTGGAATTGTTCCAGGGATGGAGGATCCATTACGATGGTGCGGCGGTGAATGCGGTATTCCGCGAGCGGCCGCTGTCGGATTTCATCGGGTTTACGGCGTCGAAGAATGAACCGGGGGACGCGGCGCGCCATCTCCTGCATCACATGACGCACATCTCAAGCCTTGTGCCGCACGAGACGGGGCTGATACCGCTGATCCTGGACGGGGAGAATGCGTGGGAGACGTTTCGCGATGGCGGAGAGGCATTCCTGCGGGCGCTCTACTCGGGAATCGCGGCGGCGCCGGACCAGTTGCGGAGCTGCACGATTGAAGATTATTTTGCGCGGAATCCGCCGAAGAGGAGCCTGACGACGCTGCACACGGGGTCGTGGATATGCGGGAATTTCGATATCTGGATCGGGGAGGAGGAGGAAAATCGCGCCTGGGATTTGCTGGGTCAGGCGCGGAGTTTTTTGCAAGCGAAGATCGACGGAGGAGAGCTGACGGATGACGGGCAGAAGCGGGCGATGGAGGAGATCTACGCGGCGGAAGGGAGCGACTGGTTCTGGTGGTATGGGCCGGATTTTTCGACGGAGAACGACGCGCTGTTTGACGATCTCTTCCGGCAGCACTTGAAGAATGTGTACGCAATCTGCGGGGAGCCGGCGCCGGCAGTGCTGGAGGCGCCGATCACGCGGATGCGGCCGGTGCATGTGTATCGCATGCCGGAGAGCCTGATCGAGCCGGAGATCGACGGGGTGATGTCGTCGTACTTTGAATGGATGGGGGCGGGGTTTTACCAGCCGGGGAGCGAGCAGTCGGCGATGTATCGGAGCGAGCGGCTGCTGGATGGGATATGGTTCGGGTTTGGGGCGGAATCGCTATATCTGCGGTTCGATTTTCTAAAATGGGATGAGGCGTCGCTCAAGGTGGTGTTTTATGAGCCGCGGGGGTTCATGCTAAAGGCAGGGCCGTTCGGGGAGAATGGGGCAAAGGAGTTTACGCTGACGACGCCGGGCGGTGTGGAGCTGCGGCGAGGGTCGATCGCGAAACGGGAGATAGTGGAATGGGAGGTGTCGCTGCTGGACCTGGCGCTGAAGCCGGGGGCGCCGGTGGCATTCCAAGTGCGGGTGATGGCGGGGGAAATCGAGACGGAGAACTACCCGGCGGCGGCGGCGATACAACTGACGGTGCCGGGAGCGGATTTTGCGGCGGCGAAGTGGATTGTTTGAGGAGTTGGCCGCGGATTTTTTTTGAGGAATGAGAAAAAGGTTGCGGAACTAACTTTGTATTACAAAGTAATAGATATGACTCATCGATTCGCGTATCCCTTGAAGTCTTTTGGAACAGACATTTGCGCAGAAACTTTGTGGTACAAAGCATTGTTGGGAATGGAGGTGGGTTTATGAGACGAGCAGGGATTGATCCTGAATTGCCGATGCGTACAAAGCTGCGGCGGCGGTGGGCGCCGCGGGAGATGATCGCACCGCCATTCCTGAATCCAGGGGCGGCTCCAACGCCCGTGAGGAGGCGAAGCGCACTGTTGATCAACCCGTTTTATCCGAAGGACGCGCAAGCCAGTTTCGGGAAGCACGTGCTGACGCCAACGCTGGCACTGACGAGCTTTGCGGCGGCGACGCCGGAGAATTGGAGCGTCGAGTACTTCGATGAGAATCTGCTGCACGGGCGGCCGCCATTCGATCCGATGCCAGAGGTCGTGGGAATCACAGTGCACTTGACGTTCGCGAAGCGCGCGTACGAACTGGCGGACTGGTATCGGGCGCGCGGGAGCAAGGTAATCCTGGGCGGGCTGCATGTGCTCTCATGTCCGGACGAGACGGCGCCGCACGCGGATGCAATCGCAATCGGGGACGGGGTGCAGCTCTGGCCGCGAATTCTGGAGGACATAGAGGCGGGGCAGCTCGAACCGGTCTATCGCGCAACGTACGAAAGCGACTACCGGACGGATCCCGCGCCGCGCCGAAGGCTGTTGCAGCGGAGAAGCTTCCTGACAACGACGAGCCTGATCGCCACGCGCGGGTGCCACAACCGATGCGGGTTTTGCTACCTGTCCACAGACGGCCTGCGAATGCCATACCGAGTGCGGGACACGGCGCAGGTGGTGGCGGAATTCGCCGCGGATGAACAGCCGTATGCGGTGTTTATCGACAACAACCTCGGGTCGAGGCCGGCGTACCTCCGGTCGCTATGCCGGGCACTGCGGCCGCTGGAGAGAATCTGGAGCGCGGCGGTGACGCTGGATGTAACGGACGACCCGTCGCTGGTGCGGGAGATGGCGCTCGGGGGATGCACGGGGGTGTTCATTGGATTCGAAAGCCTATCGGACTCGAACCTTGCAAATGCGCGCAAGCGGACGCCGCGGACCGAGGATTACGCGCGGCGCGTGCGAATCCTGCATGATCACGGCATCCAGGTGAATGGGAGCTTTGTGCTCGGGTTCGACGAGGATCGCAGGGATGTGTTCGCGACCACGGCGGATTGGATCGAGGAGAACCGGCTGGAGTGCGCGACGTTCCACATACTGACGCCGTACCCTGGAACGCCGCTCTTTCACCAAATGGAAAGGGAAGACCGGCTGCTGCACAAGGATTGGAGCCGGTATGACACTGCACACGTGGTCTTTCGCCCCAGACATATGAGCCCGGAGGAGCTGGAGCATGGATACGGCTGGATTTACCAGCGGCTCTTTTCGCACGAATCGATCTGGCACCGAAGGCCAGAGGATTGGCGGGCCGTGGCACCGTACCTTGCCATGTCCTACCTCTACAAACGCTCAAACCGCTTTTGGCATCTGCTTATCAAACACGATCTGGTGCACACGGTGTGGCGTCCACTGGTGGAGTGGTCGCGGCGGCGGCACTTGAAATACCGCGCGCGGCTAGCCACGGCAACGGAACGACAAACGGCACCGGCAGCTTCGCCCGGGGCGATCGCTTCTGCGGGGGTTTGAGTCCTTAGGTGAAGGCGCGGAGGTTCTTTTTAACCGCAGATTTACGCAGCCTTCGACGGGCTCAGGCCCTTGCGGGATATACGCAGATTTTTAAGGGGTGGGGGTGGGGCGGGGCTTATGGGAAGATTTCTTGATGCTCGCGGATTTGACGTTGGTGGTGCTCTGGGTGCGGTTGGTTGTGTTGGTTGAATTGGTTGTGTTTACGGTGCGGTCCGTGATGTTGGTGCGGTTGACGTTTACTTCGTTTACGTCGGTGACGCTGCGGTGGGTCTGGTCGCCGCCGTCGTAGGAGCCATCGTGATCGCGGCCTTCCACGTAAACGGTATCGTGGCCGCCGTAGCCAGGGCCGCCATAGCCGGGGCCCGAAGGGTCTGAAGCGCAGGAGGTGAGGAGAGTGGCGGCGACGGGGATGAGGATAAATGATTTCATAGGGTCTGTGAGGGCTAAATCGAAGAGGGGGAGGAGATTGGCCCTGCGTACACAGAATCCCTTCATAGTTTCCATAAACATCAGGAACGGATTATGCGAATGGAAGGAGGAATGCAGTGCCTGCTCGATGATCTCCGGTGTCTGGAAGCGGCCCAGGGCTATGTGACCCTGGGACTTTATATGCAGGCAAACCGGGAGCTGGAGCAGATGAGCGCGGATACGCGGCTGTGGCCGGAGGTGCTGGCGGTGAAGCTGGGGATCTTCGACGGGCTGAGGTTGTGGGACCTGGTGGATGTAACTGCGCGGCAACTGAATGAATCGGCGAACGGGAATATCCGGTGGCTGGTGATCGCGGAACAGGCGCGGATGGAGATGCGGGCGGCCCAGTGGCGGGAGGCGCTGTTTGCGCGGGGAGCGGGGGCGGGGAAGGTGGAGTGGGGGATTGCCTGATCAGGATTTCGAACTGAATGTCCCGCGGGTGGAGGGAGCGAGGGAAGTGGTGGATTGCTCGAAGTTGCCGATATCGATGGCGGCCTGGACTTCAGCGGGGACTTCGAAGCCGCAATCCTGGAAGGCCTTCGCGGCGCACTCTGGGCAATAGCCGTGGCTGAGGGAGGCGTTGGTGTGCTCGTAGATGTAGGTGTCGATCTGGCTCCAGTAGCCGTCGTCTTCGCGGACACGCTTGCAGGAGGAGCAGATTGGGAGGAGTCCCTCGAGGGTCTTGACGGTATCGAGGGCGGCCTGGAGGGCGGCGTTCGCGCGTCTGGTCTCGGTTGCCTGGCGCGAGGAGCGCTGGGCAAAGTAGCAGAGGCCGCCCAGGAGAATGGAGCAGACGAGGCCGGCGACGAGCACCACGGAGGGGAGCGGGGAAGCCAGCCGGGCAGCCAGAGGCGGAGAGGGCCAAATCTGGAGATTCCAGGTGACGCCGGGTAAATCGATATCCTGCTCGACCAAATCCTCGCGGCTGGATGAGGCGACAACGTCGCGGCTGAAGAACTTTTGGGTTCCGTCAAAAATTTCGATGGATTCCCCGGGAGCGACAGTGGAGGGGATGTAACGCCGTAGGGCGGCGTATGCGTCAAAGGTGGCGGCGATGAATCCATTGGAATGGCCGTTGGCGACGATGGGGACGAAGAGAATGAATCCGAAGCCGATGGAAGGGATGGAGAGGATGCGAGTAAGGACGGGCTGGCGCTCCCGCGCGGCCTGATCGAGGGCGGCCCGCTCGCGGGGATCGAGGGGAGTGGCGGGATTGGCGGCGGTGGGCGAGGCCGGCACCACCCAGCGGGTGTGGAAATTGGGATCGATCCAGGCCAGTCCCTTTACGTCAGGGGAATGGCGCAAAAAATAAGCGGCATCGAGTTCCCAGCGCTGCTGCCCGGGCGGGGCGCCAAACTCCGACAACTGGGCCATGCGGACGAAACCACGGATGCGAGAATCGATATGCGAGGTGATCTGATTGGAGGCGCTCTCGGCTCCAAACTTGACGGTCTGGGCGGTTTGCGAATCCTGGGAGGCGGTCAGGGCGAAGAAGAGGACGAGAGAACCGGTGAAGATGCCGAGGGCCATGGGGGCGGGGAGCCAGCGGGGCGTGGTCTCGTCCGGAGCGAGGGCGAGATTCCATGCAATGGTGAAGATGCCGATGCCGACGAGGCCAAGCCCCGCCGCGGTATGGAAAGCGACGCGGGTCAACTCTCCCCAGCCATTGGTGCCGGCGAGGCCAAAGAGATAACCGGCAAGCGCGACAAGACTGATGCTGATGATACCGGAGGCGGCCGAGCCAGCAATGGCGGCGCGCCAGCGGGCGGCGCCGGGGATGGAGAGCAAGACCAGGCAGAGGCCGGCGAGCAGGAATGAAAACGCGGTGACAGGCGACATCCGGCCGGGGTCCGATGTCTCGGTGTAAATGTAAGCGCGAAAGAGGGCTTGATCGATGCCGAGATCGGCATGAAAGAGGTATTCCGCGAGGGTCATACCTCCCAATGCGGCAATTGACGCCCCAAGAATGGGAGTGGCCAGTGGCGCCCTGCCAAAGGCCCATGCGGCCAGAGCCAGCCCGGCGAGTACGAAGCATAGGGCCGTATTGTATTTCGTCGGCGCCGTGCCGGGCTGTAACTGGATCAAGGCCGGAAGATGCAAGTGCCAGCCGATGAGGACGATGCACCCGAGCACGGCGCAGCAGCCACCGAGCACGGCGACGAAGAGACGCACGCGAGCGGCGGCTTCCGTATGACGTGGATGCGGGGAAGCGGGCATTTGTCCCCCATCCCAAGAGCACGAGGGATGCCGGGGTGGGACGGGGAATGACGGATCTCGAAAACGGAGGGACGAGACCAAGCCGCCTTTTTACACGTCGCCGATCACAGTGACGGCCAGGGAGCGGGTATGGGGGGTGTTGCGGTGCTCGAAGACGAAGATGCCCTGCCATGTGCCGAGCTGCATGCGGCCGGCGGCGATGGGGATGGACTCCGAGGTGCGGGTGAGGACCATCCGAATATGGCTGGGCATGTCGTCGGAGCCCTCGGCGGTGTGGATGAAGTAATCTGCGTCCTCGGGGACGAGGCGATTAAAGTAGGCTTCGAGATCGACGCGGGCGGAGGGGTCGGCGTTCTCGTAGATGATGAGGCTGGCGCTGGTGTGCTGGATGAAGACGGTGACGAGGCCGGCACGGATGCGGCTCTGGCGGACAATGGCTTCGACCTGGGAGGTGATCTCGAAGGTGCCCTTGCCGCGTGCGCGGATGGTGAAGGATGCGGTGTGGGTGGGCATTGGCGGCGGCGGGAAATTCGAAAATCAAAATTAGAAAATCGAAATTTCAGGCGCCCGACTTGGGCGGGCAAACTCTCACCGCGGCTACAACGCTTCGCGCGGATTGGAGAGTTCGCGCAATTTCGGTTTGATCTGACGTTGGAGCGTGATCCCGCATGGCTCATCGAGCCATGGCTACAGCGCTGACGCGCGAAGCGGCGCCTCAAATTAAATACAAACTGCTCTCTAGTAGCGGTAATGCTCGGGCTTGTAGGGGCCGTCGATGGGGACGCCGATGTAGGCGGACTGGGCGGGGGTCAGGCGGGTTAGTTTTACGCCGATTTTCTCGAGGTGGAGGCGGGCTACTTCTTCGTCGAGTTTCTTCGGGAGGATGTAAACGGCGGGCTTGTAGGTGTCGCGGTTCTTCCAGAGGTCGAGCTGTGCGAGGACCTGGTTCGAGAAGGAGTTGGACATCACGAAGCTGGGGTGGCCGGTGGCGCAGCCGAGATTGACGAGGCGGCCTTCTGCGAGGAGGAAGATTTCGTTGCCGCCGGGGAAGGTGTACTTATCGACCTGGGGCTTGATGTTGGTGCGGCGGATGCCGGGGAAGTTATTCAACTTATCGACCTGTATCTCGTTGTCGAAGTGGCCGATGTTACAAACGACGGCCTGATCCTTCATGGCGGATAAGTGGGCGATGGTGATGACATCGACGTTGCCGGTGGTGGTGACGTAGATATCGCCGCGGCCGAGGGTCTCCTCGATGGGGGTAACTTCGTAACCTTCCATGGCGGCCTGGAGGGCGTTGATGGGATCGACTTCGGTAACGATGACGCGGGCGCCCTGGCCGCGGAGGGATTGGGCGCAACCTTTGCCGACATCGCCATAGCCGCAGACGACGGCTACCTTGCCGGCGATCATAACGTCGAGCGCGCGGTTGATGCCATCGATGAGGGAGTGGCGGCAGCCGTAGAGGTTATCGAACTTGGACTTGGTGACGGAGTCATTGACGTTGAAGGCGGGAACGAGGAGCTTGCCGGCTTCGTGAAGTTTGTAGAGGCGGTGGACGCCGGTGGTTGTCTCCTCGCTTACGCCGCGCCAATGCTTGACGAGTTCGTGCCAGCGGTAGGGATCCGAGGCGTGGACATCCTTGAGCAGGTCCTTGATTACTTTCTCCTCGTGGCCGGCGGAGGGGGAGTTGACCCAATCGTCGCCTTCCTCGAGTTGATAGCCTTTGTGGATCAGGAGGGTGACGTCGCCGCCATCATCGACGACGAGCTCGGGGCCTTTGCCTTCGGCGAAGGTGATGGCCTTGTAAGTGCACCACCAATACTCCTCGAGCGACTCACCTTTCCATGCGAAGACGGGGACGCCGGTTTTTGCGATGGCGGCGGCGGCGTGATCCTGGGTTGAGAAGATGTTGCAGCTTGCCCAGCGGACGGTGGCGCCAAGGGCGACCAGCGTCTCGATGAGGACGGCGGTCTGGATGGTCATGTGGAGGGAGCCGGTGATGCGAACGCCTGCCAGGGGCTTGCCGGCGGAGTATTTCCTCCGGATGGACATGAGGCCGGGCATCTCCTGCTCGGCGATGCCGAGCTCCTTGCGGCCCCAATCGGCCAGGGATAGGTCGGCTACTTTGAAGTCGTCTGTGGTTTTGGGTGCGATGGCGGTGGTGGACATTTGGGTTGGGCGTTAGTTCAAGTTTGGATAGGACTTATAGGGCTAATGGGACCTATGGGAGTTATTTGGCGGCGGTTTTCAGGGCTTCGGCTTTGTCTGTGTGTTCCCAGGTTATCTCGGGGTCGCTTTTTCCGAAGTGGCCGTAGTTGGTGGTGCGGCTATAGATGGGGCGGAGTAAGTTGAGCTGCCTGACGATGTCGGCAGGCTTGAAGGAGAAGACTTCGGTTACGGCGCGCTCGATTTTTTCCTCGTCGACGGTGTTGGTACCAAAGGTATCGACGTGGATGCTGACGGGGCGTGGATGGCCGATGGCGTAGGCGAATTGGATTTCGCAACGGGTGGCAAGGCCGGAGGCGACGACGTTCTTGGCGACGTAGCGGCCCATGTAAGCGGCGCTGCGGTCAACCTTGCTGGGGTCCTTGCCGGAGAAGGCGCCGCCGCCGTGGCGGCCCATGCCGCCGTAGGTATCGACGATGATCTTGCGGCCGGTGAGGCCGGTATCGCCCTGCGGGCCGCCTACGACGAAGCTGCCGGTGGGGTTGATGAGGAATTCGGTTTTGGCGGTGAGCATCTCCGAGGGGAGTTCGCGCTTGATGACTTCCTCGATGAGGAAGCTGCGGATCTCCGAATGTTTGACGCCCTCGGAATGCTGGGTGGAGATGACGACGTTTGAGATGCTGACGGGGCGGCCATTTTCATAAACGACGGAGACCTGGCTCTTGGCGTCCGGGCGGAGCCAGCGGGCGCCTCCGCTCTTGCGGATGCGGGTCAGGGCGCGGCCAAGGCGATGGGCGAACATGATGGGTGCTGGCATCAGCTCGGGGGTCTCGTCGCAGGCGAAGCCGAACATGAGGCCCTGGTCGCCGGCGCCCTGCTCGGCGGTTTCCTTGCCGTCGACGGCGCGCGCATCGACGCCCTGGGCGATGTCCGGGGACTGGGCGGTGATGACATTCATGATGAAGACGCGGTCCGCGTGGAAGACGTCGTCGTCATTGACGTAGCCGATCTCGCGGATGGCATCGCGGACGATGGTATTGTAGGGGACGGCGGCCTTTGTGGTGATCTCTCCACCGACGACGACGATGTTGCTCTTGGCGTAGGTCTCGCAGGCGACGCGGCTGGCGGGGTCCTGGGCGAGGCAGGCGTCGAGGACGGCGTCGGAGATGGTGTCGCAAACTTTGTCCGGGTGGCCTTCGCCAACGGATTCAGAGGAGAAAATGAAGCGTCGAGACATGAGAAGAAGGGGTTTGAATGAGGCTTAGGCGGCTGGCTTTGGAATATATTGACCAATCATGATAGGATGATAGGTATAAACCAGTCCGCAAATGGCGTCAATTGTAAAATCCCTCCGACTTTTGGCCGATCCGACCAGGCTGCGGCTGCTGCACCTGCTGCAGCGGGAGGAATTGACGGTGGCGGAGGTGCAGGAAATCCTCGGGATGGGGCAATCGCGGATCTCGAGCCACCTCTCGCAGCTCAAGGGCGCGCAACTGGTGCGGGACCGGCGGGCGGGGAAGAATATCTTTTACGCGCTGCGTGAGGATTTCCCGCTGAAGGCGCAGATCGCGGAGATCGTGGCGGCCGGTGCGCGGGAGATCCCGGAGACGGAGGAGGATATAACGGCGCTGCAATTGGTGCTGCATAAGCGGCAGGACAAGGCGCGGGAGTATTTCAACCGGCTTGCGGGGAAGTTCGGCCGGAGCTACTGTCCGGGACGGACGTGGAAGGGGGTGTCGCATTTCCTACTGACGCTGGTGGGGCCGATAGTGGTGGCGGATCTGGGGGCGGGTGAAGGGACGCTGTCGCAACTGTTGGCGCGGCATGCGAAGAATGTGATCGCGATTGATAACTCGGAGAAGATGGTGGAGTTCGGGGCGGGGCTGGCGCGGGAGCATGGATTCGCGAACCTGGAATACCGGCTGGGAGATATCGAGGACCCACCGATCGAGGCGGGGACGGTGGACTTGGCGCTATTCAGCCAGGCGCTGCATCATGCGAACAACCCGGCGCGGGCGCTGGCGGCGGCGCATCGAGTGCTGAAGCCGGGGGGACGCGTGGCGGTGCTGGATCTGCTGGCGCATCAATTCGAACAGGCGCGGGAGATGTACGCGGATACATGGCTGGGATTCACCGAGGCGGAGATGCACCGGATGCTGGAGGGGGCGGGATTTGTGGACCTTGAGGTGGAGGTGGTGGCGCGGGAGGAACAGCCGCCGCATTTTCAGACGATGTTCGGGACGGGGATCAGGGCCTGCTAACACTATGGGAGCCCATTGCGTTGTGCCGATTTTGGGGCTGGGCAAGGCGCGAGAAAGGGGGAAGTAGAATTCGGGGATTGGCGGGCATATTCGATGCTTTGAGGAGTTGCAAATGTCCCTTCCGACTCCGTCCACGCCGGCCGCCCCGGCGCAAAGCACACCCGCATCCTCGCCGAAGGGTTATGTCGTGCTGCCTCCGGAGGTGGAGGCGGCTCCCGATAAGGTGTTCAGCGGGAAGTTCGTGGTTTTCACGATTTTCGTAATAGGACTGGCGATCGTTGGGGGATTGGCAAAATCCGGGAAACCAGCGCTCATCCAATATGTGACGCTGAGTCATTACTTTAATGTGGCGAAAGCTGCGGCGATGGCGCCTGCTTCGGGCGCTGCGGCGGCTCCCGCCAGCCAGGACGCGGCTGCGCCGGCGGCGCCAGTGGCTCAGAAGGTTTCCGCGGCTCCGGCAGAGAATGCAGCCGGGCCCGCGCCGAGTGTGGTAACGCTCGATCCGAACACTTTTGTGGTGACGAGTATTTCAATCGGGCAGCCAAGCTTCGCGATCATCAATGGAACTGCGAAGGTGGTGGGAGATGCGGTGGAGGCGTCCGGTGTGACGGGGTGGAAGGTGAGTCAGATCGAGGACGGGACGGTGTGGCTGCAAAATGGTGCTTCGCTCGCGGCGCTGCATCTGAGCACGCCCGGCATCAAGGCGCTGGACGACAATTTGCGTCCGCTGAATTAGAGCTGTTTCGATTTATTTTGACGCATGCTCTGGGGCGGCGCGAGCCGTTGCGCGGCGTTTAAAGCTTGGCCTGTATTAACCAATACAGGCGCTGCGCTTGAAAAACCACGCACCAGCCCGCGGCGCTCCCATATCGTTGCGCCAAATTAAACCCGAACTCCGATGTTGGAGGGGATGAGATGGCGCAAGATGCTGAGCCGAGATGACTTGAGGAAGGCTCCACCGTATCTGAAGATACGGTGAAGCCTGACGAATGGCACTCGCGGCCAGCAGATTGCGTCAGATCGCCCCGATCAACTTCGGAATTCGGGTTAAACCGAAACAATTCTAGAATCGACAGGAGGCCGGTTCTTAGGTAGCGAATTGCGGCGTGAAGAAGCTGTTGGGGCTGATCATCGCGTTTGCGTCGGCGGCGCTGCCTGTTATCTGCGAAGGGCAGGATGCTTCGGCGGTGGCACTTGCACAGAAGGAGGCGGTGAGGGAATTTCCGCCGCTGGGCGAGAGTGGCACGATATTTAATGCGAAGTTCCTGGCGAGGGTGAATTCGCTCAGGAAAGGAGGGGATTCCGTGTTGCTAAGGGATGACTGGCCTCTGCTGATCGCGAAACAAGTGGCGCTGGAGATGGGGGTTGATCCGGTACCGGATCCGACAATCGCAGTCGCGCCGGTGGCAAGGTCCACGCCGACGCCGTGGGTCCCGCACGGGACGATGCTGGATCAACCGGGGGCCGATACTGGCGATGCTCTGCCAGGGACTGCGAGCGCGGCGCCGCAGGCGACGGACGATTTGTTATCCGGAGCGGAGAAGAAGTATTATATCTATGGGACGGTGATTCAATGGACAGCGGACGGGCTGAAGATAGAATGCGTGAAGCCGAAGAGTTCGGGGTATGAGAGCCCGCGAGGTTTCGTGTGGTTGATAGGGAAGGATGTAAACCTGGGGGACACCGTGAAGGTGGTGGCGATCAAGCTGGATGGGAAGAAGGATGGGCTGGATGAGTATAAGGCGGAGTAGAGGGGAAGCCTCACGCAAACGCCCGCTTGAGGCGGGTAAACTGCGACGGGGCAAAGGCGCAAAGGAGGGGCGCCGGTTTTCGGACGGCTTCGTATGTTAAGAGACTTTCAGGTTGCGGCGGAGGAAGGTGGGGACGTCGAGGTCCTGGCCGTCCACGATGGTGGGTTCGCTTTTTTCGAAGCGGCCCCGGGTTACGGGCTCGAATTGGAGGGTCTCCTGGCGCTCTTCGCGGCGGGCGGCGGCGGGAGCGGGTTGCGGGTCGGTTGCGGTCGATACGATGCGGGGCTGGCGGGGCGCGCGAGGAATGCGGGGGGTGGGCGGGTGTTCGGCGGCGGGGGGCGGGGCGAAGTCGATGAGGGAAGTTTGCCGGTCATCGCCGGGGGCATGAGCGGCGACGATCTCGGGCTCGACGGGAAGGGCGGGGTCTTCCGGCTGGCACGTGACGGAGCTGACGGCGGCGGGCGCTGCTTCCTCTGCCTCGACTGGCTGGCGGGCGACGTGGACTTGCGGGGCGGGAGCGGGCATTGGCGCCGGGACGACGCGGGGGACAAATTCGGGCGGGGTGGCGTCGGCGGCCGCGGCGATGGCGGTCGAGGAGATGACGGTGACGGTCATGCGTCCGGCGAGGCGCGGGTCGACGGATGTGCCGAAGAGGATTTGCGTCTCCCCGGCGGTGTGTTTGCCGAGGGCGCCCATAAGCATCTGCACTTCGTTCAATGTCATGTCGGGACCGCCGGCGACATTGACCAGGAGATTGTGGGATTCATCGAGCATGCGGCCGCGGTCCATGAGGGGATTGCGCAATGCGCGCGTGAGGGCTTCGTGCGCGCGATTGTCGCCCTCGGCCTCGCCGTAGCCGAAGAGGCAGCGGCCGGCGCCGCCCGTCCCGGGGCGGAGCGCGGCACAGAGATCGTCGAACCCGATGTGGAGGATGCCGGGCTGGATGAAGAGGCCGGCGACGGCGCGGACGCATTGGCTGATGGTCTCGTCCGCGGCGGCGAAGGCCTGATGAATGCCGGCCTTGGGCGAAACGGCATCGCCCATCACGTCATTGTCAAAGCAGATGACGGCATCGGCGATGGACTGCAACTGAACGAGGGCTTCGTTGGCCTGATTGGCGCGGCGGGCGCGCTCGAAAGCAAAGGGCATGGTGGCGATGACGACGACGAGGGAGCCGTTTTCCCGGGCGAGGTTTGCGACCAGCGGGGCGGCGCCGGAGCCTGTGCCGCCGCCGAGGCCGACGCAGAGGAACACCATGTTTGCGCCTTCGAGCGCCGTGCGAATATCCTCCTGGGACTCCGTGGCGGCGCTGTAGCCGATCTCCGGGTCGCCGCCGCCGCCGAGGCCGCGCGTGACGCCGCGGCCGATCTGGACTTTCTGGCTGGCGACGGAGCTGGTGAGCGATTGGACATCGGTGTTCATGACGAGCAGGTCCGCGCCGGGGATGGCGCCGTCGAGGACGATGCGGTCGATAACATTGAGGCCGGCGCCGCCGAGTCCAACGACCTTGATCGGGATTTGTTCGGCTGCCTGGGTGGCGAGTTGTTGCTTGTGTGTGAATTCAATCATGGAGCGCGGTTTCTGGACTGGTTGATGGTTGGGACGGCACGGCAGCCACGGGAGATGGGACTCATCTCCTGCGGCCAAAGAGCGGAAGTTTCATGGCGAACTTGTGGAGCCAGCCGGGTGGGCGTTCCATCTGGGCAGCCTGGGCGTATTTGACGAGGCCGATGGCGGTCGAGAATTGCGGATTCTCGAAAGCGGAGGTGAGGCCGGACATCGTCTGGGCATGGGTGATATGAACGGGGAGCTCGAAGATTTCCCTGGCGAGATCATCGATTCCGCGAATGAGGCTGCTGCCGCCGGTGATGAAGATGCCGGCGCCCATGAGGTGCAAATCGCCGCCGGCCTCGAGGCGGCGGTGGAGGAGTTCGAGGGTCTCGCGGACGCGCATGTGAATGATGGTGTTGAGGGTCTCGCGCTCGACTTCCTTGCCGGCAAAGCCGCTGTCATCCTTGAGCGCGACGGTCTCGCCGGGGAGCGACATGCCAAGGTGGACGCTCCCTTCCTCGATCTTCAATTTTTCGGCGCGGGCCATCGGGATGCGGAGGCCCATCGAGATATCGTTGGTGATGTGATCGCCGCCAATCCCAAGGCAGCCGCTCTGGCGCACGGCGCCATCGACGTACATCAGGAAATCGGTGGTGCCGCCGCCGATATCGATGGCGAGCGCGCCGAGGTTTTTCTGATGCTGGTTGAGGATGACCTGGGCGGCCGCGAGCGGATTGAAGACAACGTCCGCGACGTCGATCAATTCCTTCACGCAGCGAACCGCGTTTTTCACGCGGGTGCCGATGCCGTGGATGATGTGGAAATCGGCCTCGAGCTTGTGGCCCATCATGCCGACGGGTTTGAGGATGCCCTCCTGTCCATCTATATAATAATGCTGGAGGATGGAGTGGATGAACACGTTCT
>Ga0182024_10009181_pt1 | contig 20548 bp, 15 predicted proteins | sample P32metaG_FD_120480 | JGI IMG/M metagenome (GOLD analysis project Ga0182024, IMG submission 120480) | Permafrost microbial communities from Stordalen Mire, Sweden - P3-2 metaG (Illumina Assembly) | ecosystem: Environmental > Terrestrial > Soil > Wetlands > Permafrost | place: Sweden: Stordalen... | reverse complement strand
GCAAGAATCTTCACTAGACGCTCTCCAAGGACAACGCATCGAGCGTCTCCAACGCGCGATGCACTTCATTCTCCACTTCCATTAGTTTGGCCCCGGCAAGCGCTAGATTGCCCGATCTCCCCATGGTTTCAAGTTCCCCGGCAAAGACGGATGCGCCGGTGGCGGAAAGATTGCCCAATGCTCCTTTGAGGGTGTGGCCCGCCCGCTCCACTCCCGCAGCGTCTTTGCGCGCAATGGCTTCCTGAGCGTTCTGAATCTGCCCCGGATACTCCACACGGAATATGGCCACCAACTCCGAAAGGAAAGCCCGATCCCCATCGATCCGCTGCAGCAGCTCTTCGGCGTCCACTGGAGCAATCGAAGGGTCATTGTTCGGCGCCACGACGATAAAGTCCTTGAGCCGCTTTTCCAAACCGCCGTCTAAAATCTCATCGAGTGCCTTTACATCGATTGGCTTGGAAATATAACCGTCCATACCAGCCTCCATACACCGTTCCCGGTCACCTTTCATCACCCGTGCCGTCATGATCTCCCGTGGGTGACCGTCACCCGTCCCGAAAGGTCGAGCGCCGCATAGGCGGCCATGATTGCAATTACGACCGACAACGCAACGACCCAATCGTCGTAGAAGCCCTGAATTCCTCTCATCACACCTTCAACCCGGCTTGGATTTCCCGCTATCTACTACTTCGGCTGTTTTCCGTTTGACGACTCGACACCTTTGCGGCATAACAGGCTCAAATTGGAGCAGGGGCAAATCGAAACTGTTCCGAATCCAGACGACCAACATCCTGGAGCGCTTTCCCTATGTTGTGAAACCGCTGTAATGGTTCGCGGATGAAATTCCGCTGTACAGTTGTAATCGGACCAAAGTTGTCGTATATTATAAGGAGTGCGACCGAGTCGCAACTAGAAGCGATGACGCCCAAACGCTGCGAGCTTTTGAATGAGGTAGAGACGAAGGGTGTTCGGTTGACCTCGCAGAGACGTGCGTTGATCGAAACCATCCAGCAGGCAGACGCCCATCTCGACGCTGCGACGCTATTGTCTCGCGCTCGCCTGCGAGACCCGAAGATCGATCGGGCGACCGTCTATCGTACGCTTGAGCTGCTCAAGCGGCTGGGCCTGATCGATGAACTCGACCTGATGCACCTCAACGGAGAAAAACACTATTACGAAGTTAAGACGCAGAAGGACCATTTGCATCTGGCATGCTTCCATTGCGGGGAAATCGAGGAGTTTGACAGTCCCACATTCCAGAAGCTGAAACGGGAGATCGGCGCAAAGAACGATTTTGAAATTCAGGTGATGCGTCTCGAGGTGGGGGGACTGTGCAGGCGGTGCGCCGCGCAGCAAAAGGTTTCGTAACCATGCTCTGAATACTAAGCCAGATCCCCGCGGCCAACTCTTGGCGGAGACCGCGAGGACCTGGGGACCACAGCCAAGGAGACTGCGGGCTCCCTTCACTATAGGGTTCCTCCCCGCAAAATTTCAACTGTCACGAAATGGCCGCCGCTTTTTCTTCGCTGGCCGTGGGACGACGTGTGTGTTTTGGGCGGGAGCAAATGAACGTCAGCACGCAGATGTATCCCCGGATTTCCTGTACGCTTCGCCAAGCGAAGTCTCGTGTGCGGCTTTCTGTGAGGAAAGCCGCGTGGATGGCGTTGATCCCACCAGGTTCAGCAGGAAATCCTGGTCTCGCAGGCAAGCGCAGGTTGTGTGCGGTGTCGTCCCTGGCTTTCCTCCTTCTGTTATCTGTGCTTACAGCCGGTGCACAGCGCGCCCGTCCCGGCCGCGGCGCCACCTCGGTGCAGGATCTGGCCCAGCTGGCGGCTCCCTCCGCATCCGGGCCGGATGCGGCAGATCAGGTTTGCGCGCGCTTTGCTTCCGGATCAGCTACCTCCGCGCCGCCCGAGCTGAAGAGCCAGAATGGAGTGCTGGAAGTTACGCTTAAGTTCCTTACCACCACCGATTCGCAGGGGCTCGTCCGCTATTGCTACGTGACGGATACCGGCCTCGAAGCGCCCACGCTACGCGTGAATCCCGGCGACAAGCTGATCATTCATTTCCAGAATGACCTGCCCGCGGCTGGCGCCTCCAGCGCCAGTGACAACATGGCCGGCATGAAGATGAGCCTCTCCTCCGATAACACGAGCGATGACACGAGCAGCAGTGCCTGCAATGGAACCATGTCGGCGAGCGCGACCAATATCCACTTCCATGGAACCAATGTGGCGCCAACTTGCGGACAGGATGAGGTCATCCACACATTGATCCAGCCGGGGCAGAGCTTCGATTACGACGTGCAGATTCCCCAGAACGAGCCACCAGGGCTCTACTGGTACCATCCCCACCCGCATGGCTTGAGCGAAGGCCAGGTGCAGGGCGGAGCGACCGGCGCGCTGATCGTCGAGGGCCTGCAGAACGTCGACACTGCGTTGGCAGGGCTGCCCGAGCGGACCTTCGTCCTGCGCGACCAACTGCTGCCGGCGCCGGAAGCCAACGACTCCAACATTCCCGCGTGGGATCTGTCGATCAACTATGTTCCCGTGACCTATCCGAGTTACACGCCGGCGATTATTCAGACTAACCCTGGCCAACAGGAGTTATGGCGCGTGGCCAACACCGGCGCCGATACTATCTTGAATCTGCAATACGTCATCAACGGAACGCCGCAGGCGGTGCAGGTTGTGGCGATCGATGGATATCCCATCGCGTCGGGCAGCAGCGGGCAGGCGTCCGAGAGCGAGACCAGTATTCTGCTGCCACCTGGAGCGCGCGCGGAATTCGTAGTGACCACGCCAAACGTTGGGGATAAAGCGCAGTTGGTCACTCAATATTGGAATACCGGGCCGGACGGCGACTCCGATCCCGCGCGGCCAATCGCGAGCATCGTAAGCCAGAACGGTGTCGAAGGTTCGTCCGCAAGCAGTGGCGCAGCTGCCAGACATCTGCCGTCTCATGCCGTGCACTCCAAGGTCACACGCTTCGCAGCGCTCGCGGCGGCGACGCCGGTGGCACAACGCAATCTGTATTTCTCCGAGGTGCTGCTCGATCCAACCAACCCTTTGAGCCCGACTACTTTCTTTCTTACCGAAGAGGGACAAACGCCAACCGTCTTCACCATGAACCAGGCGCCGAACATTATTGTGCATTCGGGCACAGTCGAAGACTGGGTGGTTGAAAATCGGGCCCAGGAAGATCACATCTTTCACATCCACCAGCTTCACTTTCAGGTGCTTGAAGTGAACGGCCAGCCGGTCAACGATCCAGCGATTCGCGATACCGTCGACATCCCTTACTGGAACGGCAGTGGAGCCTATCCCAGCGCGAAAGTGCGCATGGATTTCCGCGATCCCAACGTTGTGGGAACCTTTGTCTACCACTGTCACATCCTCGAGCATGAAGACGGCGGGATGATGGGCGAGATCCAAGTGCTGCCGTCGGGCTCGGCCTCGACGACAACCGCGGCGGCCTCTGCGGCGAGTGTCACCCCCAACGGGAACATTACCCTGACTGCGAATGTCGTGGACGCGGCGGCCGGAAATCCGACACCCACCGGGCTGGTGCAATTTCAGCTCAACGGGGAGAACGTGGGGGACCCTGCATCACTCCGGGACGGGCAGGCTACGTTAACCACGGCCATCAATGGGGACCTCGGAGCCAACAATCTGACCGCCTTCTACCAGGGAGATTCAACGTACACCGAATCGGCCTCTTCGGCCATTCCCATCACTATCTCGAAGTTCGCGCTGTCTTCATCGGGGACAACGGCCCCTGTGGGGTCGGCCGCAATCGCTAACGTCACAGTGAATGTGGCCCGTAATTTCACCACCCCCATCAGCCTTACCTGCTCGATGCCCGCCACTCTGACGCAATCCGCATGTTTTGTGGACCCGCATTCAATGACGGGCACCGGGCAAGTTTCTCTCACCGTGAACACAACGCCGGCACATCCTCTCAGCAATAAGCAAGAGGGCGCACCCGGATGGTTCGCCGCCGGAGGCGGCGCCAGTCTCGCCTGTGCCTTTCTTTTTGCTCTACCGCGACGCAGGGTGCGCGGCTGGGCGATGTTGGTCCTGACGCTCGTGGCGGTCATCTTCACAGTCATCGGGTGCGGCGGCACGGCAAAGATTGATCCGGGCACGGCAAAGGGCACTTATACCGTGGTGGTTACAGGTACGGGAGGGAGCGGGTCATCGCAGTACCAGACCAGCGTAAATGTTCCGATCACGATCCAGTAAGCAGTTGAGTAACGGCGGGCACCCGAGGATTTGTTTAAGGAAAGCCGCATGGAGTTCGACAACGCCACCAACCTCGACAGGAAATCCGGGGGGCCCCCCACCATTGCTTTGGTCGCAGAAGTAAGTGCGGTTGCACCCTTCTGGGAAAGCAATGGAAACCGATCATCATCGTCCCAGGTACCCAGCGCTTCGCTTAGGAGCGGATTTGGCGATGGCCGTGAATACCCGGGCTAGTCAGCGAAGAGACCAGGAGAGAGAATGTCGAAGAAAGTCAGTTGCCTGGGCCGGATGGCGAGAACATTGTGCGCCGTCGCAATCGTATCTGCCGCCGTGGCGTGGGCTAGTGTGGGTGGGAGTATCTCCGGTACGGTCAAGGATCCTTCTGGACGTGTGCTTCCAAATGCGGATGTCACTGTTCGGGAGTCAAGCACGGGACTCTCTTACCAAACGCATGCCGACAGCAAAGGGCACTACACCTTCCCTGTTTTGCCGGTTGGTCATTATGAACTGAATGTGCAGGCTTCTGGTTTTTCTGGTTATCAGCGAACGGATGTCGTGCTCGACACCAACGCGGCTCTCACCCTCGATGCATCGCTTCAGGTCGGCGGCGTCGCTCAAACCGTGAGCGTGATCGACAACACGTTGCACGTCGAGACAACCAGTACCCAGATGGGCCAGGTGATCAGCGGCCGCCAGATGACTGCGGTTCCCCTGAATGGCCGCAGCTACACCGACCTGCTCTCTCTCCAGCCCGGAGTCGCCCCGCAGACATCGATTACTTCCACCACCGTGCAGGATGTAGGCGCGACCGTTCTCAACCCCTCGGGAACCCTTAATCCCGGCACCATCTCCGTCAACGGGCAGCGGGAGTTCGCCAACTACTTCAGCGTGAATGGCGCCGACGTCGAAGAGGACGTCAACGCCGGCACGGCGATCGTGCCTAACCTCGATGCGATTGACGAATTCCGTATCATCACCAGCAATTTCGACGCCGAGTACGGCGAATTCAGCGGCGGCCAAGTCAATGTCATTACTAAATCCGGCAGCAACGGATTTCATGGCAATGCATTCGAATTTCTGCGCAATACCGATCTCGACGCACGCAACTACTTTTCCCCCACCCGCGGCGCCTTCCGCCAAAATCAGTTTGGCGGAACCTCCGGCGGGCCAATTCATCGCGACAGGATATTCTTCTTCGCCGACTACCAGGGGACGCGGCAGACGCAGGGCATCGATACCGGCACCATCAGCGTGCCTTCGAACGCGGACCGCTCGGGCAATCTTTCCGACCTCGTGGGCAACCTGACCGGAGTGGTGGGCGGTCCTTACTTCGCAAACCTGCTCACGCAGAAACTAGGCTATACCGTGACTTCGGGTGAGTCTTACTATGTATCCGGATGCACTACCTCGGCGCAGTGTGTCTTTCCCAACGCCGCGATTCCCCAAGGGGCGTGGTCGACTCCGGCACAGCGCATGCTCCAGTACATCCCGGCTCCGAATACCGCCAACGGCTATGCCACATCGTCCTTCAATCAGACGGTGCGCGACGATAAGGGAGCCGTCCGCATCGATGCGAATACCCGCCTAGGCCTGCTCTCCGGTTACTACTTTATGGACGACTTCGATCTCGATGACCCGTATCCGGTGGCGCAGAGCGGCGCCAGCGTCCCGGGCTTCGATGCCATTACCACGGGCCGCGCACAACTCTTCGCGCTCGGCCATACCAAGACCTTCAATGCCACGATGGTCAATGAACTTCACCTCAGCTACATGCGCAACTTAACCAATCTCGGTCAACCCGTGGGCGGTCTCGGCGTAAGCCTGACCTCGCAGGGCTTCGAGAATGCCGACGGCACTCCCAGCATTGTTGCGCTCGATCCCAAGGGAGAGGGGGTTGAGAACCTCAACTTCAACGGATACTCCACCGGCGCCGCGGCCAACCAACTCATTCAGGTCAACAACACCTACCAGGTCACCGATGCGGTCTCCAAGGTGCTTGGCAATCACACTATGAAGTTTGGCGCAGAGTTCCATGCCGACCAGGTCAATGCTCACCCCATTGCCCAGTTCAATGGCAGCTTCGTCTTCTCGGGAACGGAAACCGGCGTCGACTTCGCCGACTTCCTGATCGGCGTGCCTAGCCAATACAACCAGAGCCAGCTCAACCCCTTCTACGCGCGGAACAAATACGTCGGTCTCTTCGCGCAAGACAGCTGGCACGTTCTGCCTAACCTCACGCTGAATTACGGCCTTCGCTGGGATCGCATCGCGCCCTGGTCTGAGAAGTACAACCAGATATCCACCTTCGTGGCGGGTGCGCAGTCGGTCGTCTTCCCCGGTGCGCCTCTGGGCATCCTTTATCCAGGCGATCAAGGTATACCGAATACGCTCGCCCCTATCGGCAACCTCAGCTTTGCGCCGCGTGTGGGCCTGGCATGGTCGCCGCAAGCGGAAACAGGCAGCTTCCTGGGAAAGATCCTGGGCGCTCCGGGAACAACCAGCATTCGGGCAAGCGCCGGCAACTTCTATACCGCGATCGACGCGCTTTCCATCGGCGTGCTGGCTGCAAATGCGCCTTATGGAACCACCTATACCAGCCCGGCTCCCCCGCTCTTCGCGACACCATTCATCACCGCGGCCAACGGTCAGGATAATGGCCAGCCCTTTCCGTATAAGTTTGCCCCGTTGAACTCCTCGCGGCGCAACCCCGATCCCAACATCGACTGGAGCAGCTACGAGCCGATAGAGGGGATTCCCGGATATGACATCCACGGCCGCACGCCCTACACCGAGGAATGGATGCTTTCCGTGGAACGGCAGGCCGGACCGAATACAGTTTTCAGCGCGAGTTATATAGGTACTTCCAGCCATCGTCAGCGTGTTCTTATTGAGCCGAATCCGGGAAATCCGGCGCTCTGCCTGAGCCTCAGCCAAATGAGCGACGTGCAGCCGGGAACGCTCACTTGTGGCCCAGGCGGCGAGGACACGGTCTACTATCCGATTGCCGGCGGTCAGGTGAACGGTACGCGCGGGCCGCTGGGATCGAACTTCGGCAGCAATGCGCTCCAGTCCACGATCGGCCACGCCAACTACAATGCGCTGGAGCTCAGCGCCCGTCATACCAGCGGCCGCCTTGAATTCTCCGCCGCCTACACCTACGGCAAGTCTCTGGATCAGTCATCGAACGTAGCCGAGGAGGTCAACCCCTTCAATCCCGCGCTCAGCTATGCCGTCTCCTCGTTCGATGTGAAACACAACTTCGTCGTCAGCTACGAGTATCAGCTGCCGTTCGATCAGTTCTTTCATCCTGACCGCCTGACACGCGGCTGGTCTCTTTCCGGGATCACGCGATTCGCCAGCGGATTCCCGATAACCATGGTCAACAATGGTGACAACTCGCTGATCGGGACAAATCCGAACGGAATCAACAACAGCAGCATCGACGAACCCGACTACACTGGCGGTCCGCTTCATTTGAGCCGTAATCCACGGAAAAACGGGAACAACTACTTTGACACCACAGTCTTCCCGATGAATGCCCTCGGCACTCCGGGCAATGCCAAGAGGCGGTTCTTCTATGGGCCAGGCGCGGATACCTACGATATGGCCGTCGCCAAGAAGCTGGCGCTCACCGAATCGAAATCCCTGCTCTTCCGCGTGGAAGCATTCAACATCTTCAACCACACACAATTCAATGGCCCCAGCTCGGTCGACGGCGATATCGGGAGTTCTACCTTCGGAGATGTGATCAGTGCCTCAGCCCCACGAATTCTGCAGGGGGCGCTGAAATTCACTTTTTGAGCAGCGTCTTATCGCCTCTGCGATACTGTTGCCGATGCGTAATTTCTCCAGGGCCCTCCTGTTCACGTTGCTTCTTCTGTTGATCCTGCTCGTCTCCCGCCGCCCCGCAGGCGCTTATTCGCTCCTCACTCACGAGCAACTCGTCGATCTGACCTGGCAGAGTTCTATCGTGCCCCTGCTGCGCAGCCGCTATCCTAACATCACGCCGGCGGAGCTCGAAAAGGCCCGATCCTATGCCTATGCAGGCTGCGTCATCCAGGACATCGGCTACTACCCTTTTGGCGATCCCTTCTTCTCCGATCTTACGCATTACGTCCGCTCCGGCGACTTCGTCGTCCACCTTTTCCGGGATGCAAAGAGCGCTAACGAGCTTGCCTTTGCTATCGGGGCGCTCTCCCATTACGTGGGCGACAACATCGGCCACGCCGAGGCCACGAACCGCGCCGTACCCGTGGAGTTTCCCAAGCTGGCCGCGAAATATGGTCCCGTGGTTAACTTCGGCGAGGATAAAAATGCGCACATCCAGACAGAGTTCGCCTTCGACATCAACGAGATCGCGCATCGCCGCTTCGCGCCGGTCCATTACCTTCGCCACGTCGGCCTCAACGTTCCCACCCAGCAGCTGGCGGCCGCCTTCTACGATACCTATGGCCTCAGCGAGGACTTCTCCAAAGCCCGATCCCACCGCATCAACGTCGGAGGCTTTCGTTTCGCGATCCGCAGCTTTATTCCCCGCATCGCCTATGCCGTCACTCTGCTCCACCGCAGCCGCATGCCGGCGGACTCAACCAGTCCAGACCTGCAGAAACTGGAGAGCGAGATTGCGCTGGTCGCCACTACCAACAATTGGGACCAGTATCGCAAGCGGGCCGGCATCGGAACCTATTCGCTGGCCGGCCTCATATTCGTCCTGCCTAAGATCGGACCCCTGAAGCTGGTCGCGATCAAAGGCCCTACGGCCGCCACCGAGGAGGAATATGTGCGCAGCGTCAACCAGTCCACAGATGCCCTGGACGCGACGTTAAGCAAGTTTGGCAAGCCGCACCAGACGCTTCCGAACCGCGACCTCGATACCGGCGCACGGGTCCGCCCCGGCGGCTATCGCCTCACGGACGACACCTACGCCAAGCTCCTTCACCGCCTGGTGGCCGCGCCCAACCACACCGTCCCGCCTGGGCTCAAGGCCGATATCCTCGACTACTACGCCGACCCGGCAGCTCCCATTCATACCAAGAAGAATCCAGTGAAGTGGGCCCGCGTGCAGGCGGACCTGCAGACTCTTCAGACACTGCCCGTGAGCAAACAACCCATTGTCACGGAAACCGACTGAGGCGTCTTCATGTTCATTGCCAAATCTGCTCATCGGCGTTGCCGACCCGCGAGGGGGTGAAATGAATCTGGGGTTCGCTTCCGGGATGACAAAATTTAGGTTTCGTGGGGATGACAGATTGATTCCGTTTGTGATGTGCGGCTGAGCCGCCCAGCAATGCGTGCGGGGCTACTTTCAACCAGACTTGTCCAAATCAGCTTCTCGGAGCGGTTAAATTGGACAGCACTTGGAGCATTCACCGAGGACCATCGGCAGTGAGACCGAATATCTCACCGGGAGCACGGTGCAGTCCCGAAGGGACAGCCTGAAAGTAGCCCAGGATGTCAGTCCTGGGTACACATTGGACCAAAATCAAAACAGTCCCGCAGGGACGGCTGAAAGATTTGTGCGATCAATTCAGCCGTCCCTCACGGGACTGGACTCATTTTGTTAATCCTACCCAGGACTGACGTCCTGGGCTACTTTCACGCCGTCCCTTCGGGACTCGGCAGTCGTGTCGGGTACGTCAAGGGCGCACCAAAAAAATAGGCAATTTGTACCTCAGCAGTTCAACAGAAACAACCTGCTTTTCGTTTGGCCATTCGCTCCTCAATGGAATCAGCCAACTACATCCTCCAACAACTCGCTTTCTCGCTGATTTGTACAGCTCTGACTTTCAACCGTCCCGGCATTGCCGGGACTGAGGCATACGCTGAAGTTGTGAAACTGGGAAGCCTCACTGTGCGGGAGCGCGTCACCCGCTCTTTCGTCATGCTCCTGTAGCCGAGCCGCGAAAGCTGTCTTGAAACTCCTTGAGGAACGAATCCAATTTCAGCGGTGGGCGCCCGAGCAGTTGCGCCAACACTTCGGTCACTTCCCCGCCCTGCCCGTTGGTGTAATACCGCTGCAGATCCAGCAAAGCGTCCACCTGCCATTCCGGCATGCCCAGACCCAACATGCTGGTCCGCTGGGCTGCCTCCGGTATATCGACAAACTTAGCCGGCCGATCGCAGACGCGCGCGATCCGCTGGGCAAGTTCGGTATACGTAACTGCCTCTGGACCATTCAGCTCATAGGTCTTGCCAACATGCTCACTGGGCGCCGTCAATACCCTGGCAATGACAGCGGCAATATCGCGAAGATCAAGATAGCTGGTTCGCGCGTCCCCCATGGCCGCAAAGAACGCTCCTTGCTGCCGGACGCTGGGCGCTACAAAGGACACGATGTTCTGCATGAATGAATTTGGGCGGAGGATGGTAAACGCCAGACCGGACGCTTTTAGCTTGTCTTCCACCATGCGATGCCAGCCGGGAAAAGACTTCGGGTAATCGCCGGCGCCCAATGCCGAGTTCAACACCAGGTGCTTCACACCCTTCTCCCGGCTCGCGTCAATCACATTGCTCTCCAACTCCACCAACGCGGGGATCGGCGAGCATACGAGATAAACCGAATCGACGCCGGTAAGCGTGTCCTTCATGCTTTCCCTGGAGGCGAAGTCTGCGATCACGGTCGAAACTCGCGCCGGCGCTTTGCGGGCATCCTCCTCACTGCGATACATCGCGCGAAAGGGCACGCTGCTCTTGCGCATTTCGTCCACGACGGCGCGGCCCGCGTTTCCTGAAGCTCCGGTGACAAGAATCATGGTCTCTCCTCTTATGGCAGAAGGCGGCGCAGGGTTCTGCCGCACGCCGCTCTTTTCGCGGTATGGTACAACGGCGAGGTGAGCCGCGTAAGTACGCACAAATTAGTAAGCGGGTAGGGCCGGGTGATCCGAAAAAGTTGGAGGGAATGGACGGGTATGAAAGATTGCGAGCCAATGTCCTTTGCTCAGCACGGAAAGAGCGACGAGATCCAGGGCCTTATTTTTTTCGTTGAAGGAAACTCGCCGCTTCGTCGTTCATGCCGCCGTCCGCCCATGGGGCTCCCTCATCGGAAGAGGTTGCCCTCCTTGCCGATGCAACGGGTTTGGATGCCGCCGTCATTTGATAAGACAGGTATTCGATCGTCAGTGTCGCCACCCCGCCCAGGCGGACGTTGGTCACTGTCTTGTTCTCTTTGGGCATGTAAAAGTAATTGTCGACCTTCTGGTAGGTGTGATGGATGACCGATTTTGTAGTCCAGAACGAGGGATTCCGAGCCGGCTGGGCCTCGATGCGTGTCACCGCGAAGTCGTTTGCGTCCACCCAGATCTTTCCGCGATACAGGAATCGGCTCTCCACTTTTGGCTCAACATTCAGCACATAGTTGGTGCCCTCGGTACCGGCAAGCGAAAAGATATAGTTGTCCGGACCGAGCTCGGTGTGCTTTCGGTTGCTCAAGTCGCCGGCCTGCTCTTCGCTTTCAAGAAGCCGGTGAAACACGCGATTCAGGATCAGCTTCGACCCGGTAGAGCTCACGATGGTGAACCGCTTGGAGGCCGGCGCATCAAAATTCACCTCCACTTCCATCGTCGCCTCCGCAGAGGTGGGAAAGCCCCGATACTCGAGACGGTAACTGCGCTTCCCTGAATAATGCTGGAGGCCTTCCGCACGTTCCTTGTTCTTCTCGAGCAGACATTGCACTACCTGGTCGGCGCCGAGCGCGGGCAACGCGGCCTCGGTCTGCGGGCAAGCCGCCGGTGCGCATAGCAGCAGTACCGCGATTGACAGCGTCACTGGAAGCCTGGCGCCCGCTTCGATCCGAAGCAGCGGCCTATTATCCTGCATGGGTCTCTCTCGCAGTCTGTGGTACGCGTCTTGTCCCACTAAGTCTCCCTCTCTTGGATGCAAAAAGTCGCCTGCTTCTCGTGGTTGCCGGTTACGGATGGCACCATTCGCAGGTGACGCGGAGGGCGGCCCTGGCCGAACCGCTCTTTCTGAGGCCGGTTGCCGCCCGGATTCCCTGGCGAGTGTTCGTGGGATCAGCGCACTTCATGCGGCTTTCCTTAAAGAAAGCCGCACGCGCCGCCACCTTGGGTGTCGCGTAGCAGGAAATCCGTGCTGCTGGGGAGTATCGGTGGTGTTTGACCCCGAGGGCGTTAAAACCTCGCCCAATCGATGGCAAAGAGCACACGTAGTAAATATTAGATCCCCTTCCCCCTGGCCTGAGCAAAAGAAGACGGACACTGCCTTCTTCTGGCAAACTGTCTGGGCGCCGGAAAGATATTTCCTGTAGCGTTATAGCGTCAGCAAAGAGGGATCCATGTCAAAGCTGCAATATCAATCGGGGTTTGCCAACGAATTTGCAACCGAAGCGGTTGCAGGCGCTTTGCCCCAGGGCCAGAATGCACCGCAGAAGTCGCGCCTCGGCCTCTACACCGAACAATTCAGCGGTACCCCCTTTACTGCTCCACGCGCCACCAACCGCCGGGCATGGCTCTATCGCATACGCCCCTCGGTCACGCACCAACCCTTCGTCAACCTCCCCGGTAATAAGATGCGGAGCGGACCTTTTGAAGAGGTCCCGGCTACACCAAACCAGCTTCGCTGGGATCCGCTGCCCATTCCCGACACGCCCTGCGACTTCCTTGACGGCATCATCACCCTCGCCGGCAACGGCGGCCCGGCGGGGCAGACGGGGTGCGCGGTGCACATTTATGCCGCTAACCAAAGCATGTCGGGACGCTTCTTTGCCAACGCCGATGGCGAGATGCTGATCGTGCCCCAGCTAGGCAAGCTGCGCTTCGCCACCGAGCAGGGCATCCTGGATGTTGCGCCGGGGGAGATCTGCGTGATTCCCCGCGGCCTCAAGGTGCGGGTGGAACTGCTCGAGGCCTCCGCCCGCGGCTATATCTGCGAGAACTATGGCCTCCCCTTCCGTTTGCCCGACCTGGGCCCGATCGGGGCCAACGGGCTGGCCAACCCGCGTGACTTTCTTGCCCCGGTCGCTGCCTTCGAGGATGTGGAGGGCGCCTTTCAGATTTTGTGCAAGTTCCAGGGCCAGCTATGGTCCGCCGGAATCGATCACTCGCCGCTGGACGTGGTCGGCTGGCACGGCAACTATGCGCCTTACAAGTACGACATGGCGAACTTCAACTGCATCAACACAGTCAGCTTCGACCATCCTGACCCCTCGATCTATACCGTCCTCACCGCACCTACCGCGGTGCCGGGCACGGGCAACGTCGATTTTGCCATCTTTCCGCCGCGCTGGATGGTCGCCGAGCACACCTTTCGCCCGCCCTGGTTCCACCGCAACGCGATGAATGAGTTCATGGGCCTGATCTTCGGCCAATACGATGCCAAGGCCGAAGGGTTCGTTCCCGGCTCAGCCAGCCTGCATAGCTGCATGCAGGGGCATGGACCCGACGCGGAGAGCTTCGAGCGTGCCGAGAATGCCGACCTTAAGCCTCATTATCTCGGCGGCACCCTGGCCTTCATGTTCGAGACCCAGTTAGTGCTTCACCCTACGCGCTTCGCGTTGGAGACGGATTGCCTGCAGCGCGACTACTTTCAGGTATGGCAATCGCTCAAGAAGCACTTCACGGGAAGCCCAATTCGATAAATGCAACGATAGACTTTGAACGATGAATACCACGCATGATCCTGAACGGCAAAGCTGGGTCGCCGCGGCGAATCGCCCCGGCAGCGCATTCCCGATACAAAACCTGCCTTTTGGCGTTTTCCAACGGGCAGAGCCGTCCACCGGCTCACCAGGTCCTTCGGCCAACCAACCCACCGTTGGCGTGGCCATCGGAGACCAGATTCTGGACCTGCGCGGCTGCTCCACCGCGGGTCTTCTGAAATCGCTCCCGGAGGCCGTGGGAACGGCCTGTGGTGCGGAAACGCTCAATCCACTGATGGCCCTCTCCCCGGGGACCTGGTCGCTCCTGCGCGCCCGGCTCAGCGATCTGCTCCGCGCCGACCATCCCGGTGCACTGGGCCACCAGCAGGCCCTGACGCCGCACCTGCTCCCGATGGCGGAAGCTACGAAGCTCATGCCGGTCGCGATCGGCAATTTCACCGACTTCTATGCCTCGATCTACCACGCCACGAACGTGGGCAGACTCTTCCGGCCGGAGAATCCCCTCTTACCCAACTACAAGTACGTGCCTATCGGTTATCACGGCCGGGCATCGTCGATCCTGGTCAGCGGCGCTCCCGTGAGGCGCCCGCCAGGCCAGATTTTGTCCGCCGCCGACGCTCCACCCCACTTCGCGCCGAGCCAAAAGCTCGATTACGAGCTGGAAGTCGGCTTCTTTGTCGGGCCCGGCAATAGCCTGGGAGAGGCGATCGCAATCGATCGCGCCGCCTCGCACATCTTCGGCGTGTGCCTGGTCAATGACTGGTCCGCACGTGACATCCAAGCCTGGGAATACCAGCCTCTCGGGCCGTTCCTGGCCAAGAGCTTCGCCACCACCATCTCGCCCTGGATCGTCACCATGGAGGCGCTTGAGCCCTTTCGCCTACCGGCGTTTGCGCGGCCACCTCAAGACCCACCGCCGCTTCCCTACCTCGACTCGGAGCGGGACCGGCATATAGGCGGCATCGACCTTACCCTTGAGGTGTACCTGCGTTCCGCACGGATGCGCGAGACGGGATGCAAAGCTGTTCGCCTCAGCCGCGGCAACCTCCGCCACCTTTACTGGACAGTCGCACAGTTGCTGACGCATCACGCCAGCAATGGCTGCAATCTTCAGCCCGGTGATCTGCTGGCCAGCGGCACCGCCTCCGGACCCCGGGATGAGTCCCGCGGCTGCCTGCTGGAAATCACCCGCAATGGCCTGGATCGCCTCCCGCTGCCCACGGGAGAGTGGCGCGTCTTTCTTGAAGACGGCGACGAAATCACTCTTCGCGGATATTGTGAGCGGCCAGGTTTCGTTAGCATCGGCCTGGGCGAGTGCTCGGGCACCATCACGGAAAGCTAGTGAAAATGCCGTAGAGCATTTTCACTTCTACTCTGTACTGGCGAGAGTAGCGAAGTGCGGCTTTTCTTGAGGAAAAGCCGCGATCGAATTGGTCACTCCATATGCACCAGAAGTGAAAATGCTCTAGGGCTTGGTTGCAGCGGGCACTTCCGCGCCCCCGGCCAGCAGCGATTGAGCAAACTCCGGTTCCTCGCCGCGCAGCATATGCTCGATAAGCTCGTGGATGCGGATCTCTTCGAAGGGCCGGGTCACGTCATGCCCGCTTGACTGCCCGGGAAAATGGATCATCAGAACCGGGCGCGGATCGAAGCGGCCACGGCTGGCAGTCTCTTCCTCCCTGGTCCATTCCGTTGTCCGCCACATGGGCACGCGCCAGGAGTGATCGGAGCAGACGATTACCGTTGTCTTCGCAGCGCCGGCGGTGGCGTTCAACGTCCCCATCAACTCACCCAACGTCCGATCGGCCAGCGCCAGGTTGTCGATATATGTGCCGGTGAAACTTTGGCGTCCCAGCTTTCGGTCGTAAATGCCCGGAGGGTGCGGCACCGGCAAATGGATGAAGACGAAGCCGATGCTCTGGTTACGAATCAATGCCTCTGCCTGGGGCATGATCGCCGCCAGGTCCGCCGCCAACTTTTCCCGAGCGAAGCCGGGCTTATGCTCTAACCCCCGCACGGTCGCCCGAACGGGTGCCACTGCGTTTTCAAGGACAGATTGATCAGACAAAGCTCCGTCTGACTGGCCGTCTCCCATCCGCCAAAAGCAGTAGTTGAGTGTTCCCGCGAGAATGCGGCAATAGGGGTTGTACCAACCGACGACACCGGTGGTCCAGCCCAGGCGCTGGGCATCAGAGAACAGCGTGGCCCGGGCATCGAAGGCGCGCCATTCCTTCTGCCCGGCCAATTGAATCATCGGGTCTCCATCCAGACCGCTGCGGAGGTTGTCGACGGCCGTCCCTAAAAAAAACCCAGGAATCACGCGATCGGTGTAATAGCCCGCCGGCTTCAGATTACTGAACGACACGCTTTCGCTCTTCAACTTGTCAAACGCGGGCATGGAAAGCCCGGGAAATCGATGATCGAAGGTTTGGTCGTAGGAAAGCTCGTCGAAAAGCAGCCACACGATCCGCCCGCCGCCCGGCGGATCCTCTCGATCGGAGGGCAATCGAGGATGCTCCATGGGCACGAGCGCGTCGGCCCGCTCCGCGCGCAGGCCCAGATACAAGAGCTCAGGGATCATCCACACCATGCTGCAGCCTGCGAGTAACAGCAGCACTCGCAATCCGCCCACAGCGCGCCGGTAGTCAAGGGGCCTAAGCCAGCGCATGGCGAGTCCACCAAGCAGAGTTACAATGAAGACCACATCGGGCCTGAGGTAGGGGATCGGCGCACGGCGCATAGCCGCCCCGGCAGTGACCATCCCTGAGGCAAGCTCAGCGGCGACCAGCGCCCAGAGCACGGTGCGGAGACCGGTCTCGGTCTTTTGGAGATAAGCGAATAGCAGGGCAGCCAGCAGGCTGACGACTCCCAGGTCGATCAGGATGCCCCAAATCACGCTTCGCATGGGCAAAAAGCTGTGATAGAGCACGGGATGGTAGTGCGACAGCTGGGGCCAGACACGAAGGATCAGGACGACTATGGCCGCGCCAAAGCCCTGGACGATGGTCTTGAGGTTCATGTCTTCTCGAACAGAAAGAGCACGCGGCCGTTGGCCAATTTCTCGCGCGCCGAGACCGCAAAATAGCGGGTGAATTCTCTTACGAACAGATCCTCATCCAGATGCCCATAGAGCTCGTCTCTCCCGCGGCAAAGATCTATATAGCGCACATCGGTCTTGGGAACCCACTCCACGATGCTCGAGCGGCGGGTGAGGGAGGCCAGGAGTCCAGCCACGTCGGCCATGGGAATCTGGTCGGCAAGCAGGAGATGATGCAGAATGCCCAGCATCATGACGCAATCGAAGCGGTCGCGTGCCCGTTCCAACAAGGTGAGCGATTCGGTATTGCACCAACCGGTGGCCGGAGTCGGCCGGGCCACATCAGCGACCAGGGGAAGTATGGGCAGGCCGGCTGCCCGGGCCTGTCTCCAGCTGCGGTCGCCAGAGGCAACGTCGGTGTCCCAGGCAACGACGCGCGCGCCCACGCTGGCAGCAATGCGCGAGTAGTGACCGGTGTTGCCGCCGATATCGAGCACGGAATCGGGCCGCAGCAAGTGCATGGCCCGGCTGACAAACTCCTGCTTCTGCTGCCGGTCCTGGCCGCTGTAGTGGCCGGCGTCTACCTGGTATTCGCTCCATCGGGAATCGCTTGCTTTTGGCTTCAGGGCATGCAGTGTTCGCCCGAAGGCCCTGAGGTTTCGCTCCAGAACCGCGGCGGCGATTTCCGGGGCCTGCTGCAGTTTAGCCGGCGCTCCGGCTGCGCGCTTCCTGGTCTCCAGCAGGTAAGGAAGCGTCACCAGCGAACGAAGCGGCGCGCTCCAGCGCTCCATGCTCGAGAGGTAGGGGTACAGGTCAACAGGCTCATAGCCATCGCGTCGATTCAGCGTAGCCGCCAAGGGCCAGCCCAGGTATTTGTATGCCGCCAGAGGCAGGAGAAAGGTGCGCGCAAATTGTCCATAGGCAAGCCATAACGGGCTGCCCGGATCACGACGCTCGATCGACAGCAAATCCACAAAAACCGGGCGCGAGCCATCGAAAAGGATGTTCAGTGGTGTCGCATCTTTGAGAATCCAGCCCTGGTGGAGGAGCTGCCTGCACAGTTCGAGGGTTAGCTCCGCGGCCGCGACCCACTGTGCGGGCGTCCATTCCCACGGATAAGAAGGGAAAAAGACGCGCGGATGCTCGAGCAGCAAGGGCTGATCGTCCTCTGCGGACAACACTTGACTGGCAATCAGGTGGCCCTCGTCTGTCCAGCGCCGGGCGAGGTCCGACTGCAGGAAGCGCAGAGCCTCTGCCGCGTAGCGTGGGTTGACCGTTCGCAGGACATGGTCGCCACTGATACGCAGCGATCCGGCCGGATCGCGAAACGTCGCAATCTCTTGCGACGTACCCGGACTCATGGGCGGTTCTCTACGACCTCAGTCTGGGTACTCGCCGGCGAAGAGATTTGGGCTGGTCTTCGGATGGAAGTGATCATCCGCTTCAAGCGATGGCGCAAATAGTAAACCGCACCGGCGACCATGGAACCGGCAACCTGCAGGAAGACAAAGCCGGAACCTGGATCGACATAGGCTTGTGCTGGGCGCTCAAAGGCGATCAATAGCACTGCAATCTGCAGCGCGCCGAGCAGGAAAATGCAGGAACCCAGAACGCGGGGGGAGCAACAGGGTTTCTTCACGAATCTCCTCAATGCGCGGTCTAACTTATGAACCTGAAACGTTTGACTGGCCCGAAAAGTTGCGTCATTTCATTATTTTTTCATCGTCTCGTCATAATAGATAGACGCTATAAATTGTAGCGGGATTACGATGTTCCATCCTGAAAACGGTCCCATGCTTCCCACAGGCGACATCCGGCTAGTCCAGATTCTCGACGCTGCGCTGGCGGACACTGCCCGCCGCAGCGGAGACTGGCTGGTTTGCAGGCCCGGTTGCACGCAATGTTGCGTGGGCGTTTTCGCCATCCATCAGCTCGATGCGGCCCGGCTTCAGCAGGGGCTGCGAGAGCTCGCCAGCACCGATCCGGAACGCGCCGAATCCGTTCGCCAGCGTGCGCGGAGCTCGGTCGAGCGGCTGGCGGAGGGATTTCCCGGCGATCCTGCGACCGGCCTGCTGGATCCATCGGAGGAGGCTGAGGCGCGTTTCGAAGACTTCGCCAATGACGAGCCATGTGCAGCGCTCGATCCCGCCACCGGCCTTTGCGACCTGTATCTCGCCCGCCCCGTTACCTGCCGCGTCTTTGGTCCGCCCGTGCGCTCGGAGCAGGGACTCGGTGTCTGCGAGCTTTGCTATCACGGGGCCACGGAGGAGCAGATTGCCTCCTGTGAAATGGAAGCCGATCCCGCAGGCCTCGAAGAGCAATTGCTGCAGGAGTTTGAGCAGTCCTCGGGGACCAATGGCCGTACCCTGGTTGCCTTCGCTCTGACCCGATAGCCGTACCGGTACAATCAGAGCTGACACTTCCGCAGGAAAGCAGATCCATGCCCGCCAATCTCGTCACTTCTCTCAGCACCGCCCTCGGCATCGCCGCCGGAAATGCCGGCTTGACCATCCTCTCCTCCGAGCAGGGGGTCGACTTCGATGGCCGCCCCACCGCCATCTTTCGTATTGGCCTCTCCAAAGACGCCCCTGCCGAGCGCACGCTGCGGCTGGAGCTGAGCGACGCCTTCGACTTCAATCGACCCGAGCTATTGCCGGAGATGACCGCGCACTTGCGCGACGAGGCCAAACGACTGCGCAATCCGCGACCCGATGCCTACGTGACTTTAGCCGGCATGCCGATCACCTTCGGCGAGTTCCGTTGGCCCTTCCACCGCTCTGTCTCCGGCGCGGATACCTACATCCTCCACGGCGTGGTCCACGTGGCCGACGGCACCGATTCCCAGGTGCACGCCAAGGTCGCGGCCAGCATGACGGTGACCTTTGCGGAAATCGTCGCGGCTCCCGAGCAGCCCTACGCCGAGAGCTTCATCTACAGCGCGATCCGCAAGACCCTGGACCAGGGCCAGCTCAAACTGCTCAAGAGCGGCAACCGCCAGCCTGTTCCGGTGACCACACGCTATTACAGCCGGTGGCAGAAGAAGTTTTTCTTTACCGACACCGATGACGAAAGCCGCAAGCAATTTTTGCTGGTGAAGGTCTTCTGGCTCTCGGGCGTGCTCGGCAACTCCCAGCCAATCTGGATCGCCGACCCGCGGGACGCGCAATACCTCAACACCACCCCGGAGGAGCTGATCCGTATGGCCGCCGCGCTGGCCGCCGCGGGGCTGGTGACCCTGAGTGAGGAGAAAGACTTTGCCGCAACCACGCCAGCGCTGCTCGCGCGCGAAGGCGAGTTCCGCGCGCGACTGCAGGATGCGTTCGCGTTCACCAAGCCCAGTTTCAATGAAGAGATGCGGGCCGGCCATACCAATATGTAGACGGAAAAACCCTAGTGAGAAGAGAGACGCTGCCTCAGGGGCTCAACAGGCTGCGGAAAAACTCTGTTTTGTATCAGGGCACGACTTTAGTCGTGCCGTAAATGATTGAGAATACGTCGGGCTTTAGCCCCTGAGGTACCTCTTTCCTATCCGGTCCCGGCTTTTTCCGCAGCCTGTCAAGCCCTCTTGATATTGCAGGATTTATGTACGGGCTTCAACAGGCTGCGGGAAGATGCTGGGTTCGAGACGAAACGCTCCCTCAGCGGCTAAAGCCG
>Ga0182024_10009180_pt1 | contig 20549 bp, 25 predicted proteins | sample P32metaG_FD_120480 | JGI IMG/M metagenome (GOLD analysis project Ga0182024, IMG submission 120480) | Permafrost microbial communities from Stordalen Mire, Sweden - P3-2 metaG (Illumina Assembly) | ecosystem: Environmental > Terrestrial > Soil > Wetlands > Permafrost | place: Sweden: Stordalen... | reverse complement strand
CGACAGACTACACAAAGTCGGTGGCGAAGAGACAGACTGCAACGAATGGCGGTTTTCCTGCAACGAGCGGTTCCAGTCGCTCCAGCGTTCGCCAATACAATAACAAGAACAACCCGCAGCTAGAGAATGGAAGCGGGATATATGTCCAATGGGAGCGAAATCAATGCAGATCACCTTCAGCGTCGTGCTGGGATTGGCTCTACTCAATGTGTGCGCGAGCGTTGAGGCGAAGCCTCCGACCTGCGCTCAACCCGTGGGCAAGTGGAAAAACGAGCGCGGGTCGGTGCTCGATATTCGAGTTTACGACGCCGCGACCGGCGCCATATCGGGTCAGTACATTTCCAATTCGGGCACTGCGGGTTCGCATCCGATGGTGGGCTGGGTAAATTCGGCACGTTCCGAGACCAGTGATTCAAAGAGCAATCACGCAGAGGTGATAATGTTCGCGGCGCACTGGGGTCCCGTCGGCGGCGTAAGTGCGTGGACCGGCACCTGCGCTGTGAATTTACATTCCGGGCGCGAACAGATTTCTGCCCTGTGGCACACCACGCGGCCCGACACCGGATTTGAATGGGATCACACCCTGACCGGAGCGGACCGTCTTGATCCCATCGAGTAACGTAACTACAGCGCAAGTTGCGCCTATCGCGACCACGACTGGCCCTTGGCCGCGGTCACTTGGATGTATCTACCCGGCAACGAAATGATGGAAAGGACGCAGTAGCGTTCAACGGGAACGAAATTAAATGAATAAGCAGATCGCCTTTCGCGCCGTGCTGACAGTCGCTCTGCTGACTGGAAGTGTCGCCATTGAGGCGAAGCCACCGACCTGCGCCCAACCATTGGGAAAGTGGAACGACGAGCTGAAGTCAGTAATTGAGATTAGGACTTACGACACTGCGACTGGCGCGATAACGGGTGAGTACATCTCCCGCTCGGGTGCTGGTTCTTGGCCGATGGTGGGCTGGATAAATTCGGCGCCAGCCGAGTCCAGTGCTCCCGGCAAGGCAGGCAAGGGCGATCACGCAGACGTATTCACGTTGGCGGTGCGCTGGGTGAACCCCGGCGGCGTAACTACGTGGACCGGAACGTGTGCTGTGAATTCACAGTCTGGGCTCGCGCAGATTTCCACGCTGTGGCACACCGCGCGGCCCGACACCGGCGTTGAGTGGGATCACATACTGACCGGATCGGAAGTTCTTGTTCCCATCGAGTAGTAAGCCATGAAGTTCGAAACCATTCTCAAGCGCATTGGGCGCGAGATGATCAGGCATCTTCCCTTGGTGGCAATTGCGTTGATGGTTTCCCTGACCGCTTCAGCGCAAACCACAAAACGCATTCCGTTGCCCCCGAGTCAAAACCCCAGGAATGCCGACCTTCCGATTTCGGCGGCAGTATGGGCTGGAGACACGCTGTACGTGAGTGGATGGCTCGACCCGGACATCAAGACTGACCGCGATACCCAGTCACAAACCGTGGGTATACTCAAGGACCTTCAAAGGTTTCTCGAATCGCAGAAACTGACGTTGGGCGACGTCGTGATGATGCGTGTGTACCTAGGGGGCGATCCTGCGAAAGACGGCAAGATGGACGTCGCCGGAATGACGGCCGGATATACGCAATTCTTCGGCACCAAGGACCAACCGAACAAGCCCGCACGCACCACGGTGCAGGTAGTTTTGCCCGCTGGTGCTCGTGGCGGTTTGGTAGAAATCGACCTGATCGCAGTGCGTCCAAAGTAGCGGCTGGTCTCTCGCCGATTCAGGAACACCTCGTCAGCGCGTTTCATGCTTCGTCACCAGTTCACAAATCTCGGATCACGAACAGATCTGCAAGCGGGCATCGACTGAAGCGTTTAGTTCGCGGTCGCTTTGCGGCGTCCGCGCCGGTCGGGCAGATTTAGCGTCAAAGGGCTGTAGCTGCTCGCCTTCCAGAAACGCAGATTGCAGAACAGCGCCGGCAGCCGCGTGCGCGCCCAGATCAGGATCAAATCGAAATATCGCGCGTCGCGAGCGCACAGCAGCACGCAAACGCTGTGGATCGGGGCACATAGCAACAACGTCGGTAGATTCTTTGTCACGAGGAACGCTTCCATCGTGAATACCATGTTGAAGAGCAGCGCCGAATAGGTTACTCCCCAGCGCATGGAGGGCCGCGTCGCACCGACGAACAGAGCGTCGGCTGTGAGGCCGGTATTGCTCTGGCTCAGGCCGGTGCTGCTCTGACCCACAGGTATCCTCTATACACCGAACATGCCGCGAACCCAGGTCACGATCTGCGGCGCGCCGAATCCGATGGCAATGCCTAAAATCGCGCCTATGCACCACCCCCATGACATTCGATTCGCCATCGCCATGCCGCCCAACGCCATCACGAGGATGATGGCCACTGGCGTTAGCCACGCCAGGATGTTGGTTTGCAGCGCCGTCGCGCCGGTCATGAAGGGCGAGGCCTGAGCCAGCACGGTGCCGGGTGCGCACAACATGGACACGAGCAACAAGCCCAGCAGCGCCGTTCGTTTGTCGGCTAATCGAGTGGTATGAGGGTGATGCATGGCGGAAGTCCTTTTCCGATTAAATCTGGATCCACGGATGAAAATCTCGAAGACGGCCTCTAGATCTCCGCCTCCAGCGCGCTGAGTTCCCTTTCATCGCGTCTCGCCGCCAGCTCTTCGCGCTTCACCCTGCCGGGTGCGCCGAAGCGGAAGCTTTGCACGACATGGGAATAGTCGTACTGCTTCTCGCCCTCTTTATCCGTCCAATTGTTGGCGCGAACCTGGGCCTGGATAATCAGCTGGTCGCCTTTCCGGGCGTTCTTGGCAATGGCCTCGCCCAGATTTTCGAACGCCACGAACCAGAGGCCGGTAGTGATCTCGCGTGCATTGCCCTGACTATCTTTGCCTGCGTAGTCGTTGCCGATAAGACGGAACTTCGTGTAGGTGGTGTCGCCCTTGGCCGCCAATTCGGGATCCGCGGCAAGATGGCCGACTGCGGTCAACGTGAAGCTGTTCATGAGTACTCCTTGAATGGTTGTTTACGTCCCGCGACAGATTTGTGCCGCGTGAAACCAGTCTGAATGGAGCGCTGCTTAAGCTAAACAGCTGTAAATGCGGCCTTCGTGCAGAAAAGGCCGAGCTATACCCCGATCTTCGCCAGCTCCGCGTAGGCGCTCTTCAGCCACACTTTGACGCGTTGCCGCTCCAGCAGCCTAAGGCCGCTGCTGTCGCCTTCGCTTTTGTTCGCCGCCACCCAGAAACTCGAACTGCTGGCGTCTATCTTCGACATTGATGCTTCGTGCAGGCGCTTCAGCGTCACGATGCTGGCGCCCATTTCCTCGGCACGTTGCTTCTCGCCTGATCTGTCGAGAATGTGGAAGTCATCGCCGCGCAGGTGATTCAACACCAGGGTGTAGTGCAGGCGGTTGCCGTGCCGGTCGAGCAGACGCTTCAGCATGTCCACGGAATCCCTACCTGAGTCCATGACGTGCCAGTAGCGGATGTTGAGGCCGATTTCCGTCGCCACTTCCAGCAGCTGGGAATCGTCCATCCATTGCATCAGCTGCTCATTGGTCTGCGCCGCCAAATCCACCAGAATGCGCCGATCGGGGTTCTCGGTCGCAGCTTCGACGATGACATCCAGGCTCTCGTACTTCTCGATGAAAATGGGGGAGGAATAGCTGCCATAGAAGCGCAGCAGCGCTCCATGCGATCGATCGGAATCGAAACCCAGAAAGGCGATCGAATTGTCGATCATGTACTGCGCCAACAAGCGCGCGACCAGTGATTTGCCGACGCCGCCCTTCTCTCCACCGACCAAATGAATATTCGTCATCATCGCCCCGCTGTGAATGAAATCGCCTGCCACAATTTATCATGGCTATGCGAAGGTCCTGTGAATCTCGACATGGGTTATGTCACCTGGCTGACAGAATGTCCTACGAGCTGCGCGCGTCCCACACTTCGGCGAATAGACGCGCAAAATTTGCGCCGAGCACCTTGTCGATGCGGCTTGCGGGCCAGCCGCGACGCGACAAGTCGTCGGCCAGGTGCGCATAGCGCAGCGGGTCGTTGTATTCCGGAACGATCGTGACCACGTCAGGGCTTTCGCCAGGCGCCGAGACGCCCGCCTTTTGCCGCGCCTCGACTTGCTTGCGAAAGGTTTCCATGTATTCCGGGGTCAGTGGCACTCCGGAAATCGACCCGTCGGTGCCGATACCGACATGGTCCTCGCCGCATACATCGACGGCATGCTGGAGGTGGCGAATCAAGTCCTCGGCGTGGGGTTGTCCCACCGTGCGTAGGAATGGCATGAAATATATGCCTGCCACACCGCCGCGATCGGCCAGGGCCTTCAGTTCGCTGTCGCGGGTGTTGCGCGGCAGGTCTACCAATGCGCGGCATCCGGTATGGCTGATGGCCATGGGCGACTTCGACGCCGCGATGCCTTCGGCGATGGTGCGGGCACCGGCGTGACTCAAATCCAGCAGCAGGTGCAGTCGATTCATTTCCGCGACGAAATCGTATCCGAGCTTGCTCAAGCCGCCGTCAGCCGTTTCGATGCATCCATCGCCCAGCAAATTTCGCACATTGTAGGTCGGCTGAACGATGCGCACGCCAAGATCGGCGAACACCTTGAGGTTCTTGAGGTCTCCCTCGAGCATGGTTGTGTCCTGGCAGCCGTACACTATCCCTAAGCGCTTGGTGTTCTTGGCAATTTGAATGTCGGCGCCGCTGCGAATCCGCGACAGCAAATCCGGATGGGCATTGAACTCGTACTCGTATTCCGAGATTTGCTTGACCGTGTCCATGAACTTATTTTGCCCGTTGCCCACGGCGCTTACGGTGACATTGAGCACCGTTACGCCGGACTGGCGAACATCCGCCAAGCCGCGGGCCGTCAAGGGTGCATCATCGGGAAGGCTCGGGTCGTACTCGCCCACACTCCCGCAGGCATCGATCACGATGGCACGGTTGTAGCGAGCCGCGGTGTAGCCGCCTCTCGCGTCAGCGGCGGCATACGCCCGCTGCGCTACCCACGCGGCCGCCGCGGCGGCGCCCAAGAACTGCCTGCGGTTCAGCATCGTCATCCCCTGTTTGTGGTTCGTTGGGTGCGCGGATTGTAGCGCCATTAACAAATGATGGGCGCTTTTCACCGCGCGGGACCTGCGGGCGGCAAGTCCCGTGCCCGCGCGCTTCGCGCCGTGCTTGCACGGATGCAACCTGTCGGCTTTCGAGTACGTCTCCAATCGGCATCATTTCGACACTGGAAAAACACCCGCGTATATCCGTTGCAGCAGTGCTGCATTCGCTCGAAACCAGGGAGATGTATATGAAACACAACGCCGCAGTTCGCGCACTCATGTTGTCTGGCTTCATTGCTGCAACCAGCGCGCCCGTGCATCCAGCCATGGCGCAAGCGACCGATCCGGGCGTACGCCACGACCGTGCCGACAATACGACGCCGCGGCCGATGGCGGGCTTGGGTACCGATGAGTTGGCCTTTTTCCAAGACGGACTCGCGCGCTTCGGCGCCGTCGAGGTGGTCAGCGGCGCGAATGTCAGCGCGCTTCAGGTAGGCAATGGCTTGGGTCCGCGATTCAATTCCAGTTCCTGCCAGTCCTGCCATGCGCAGCCGAATGTCGGCGGCAGCAGTCCGGCTCGAAACCCCTTGATCGGCATCGCCACGGCCGATGGGGCCGACAATGCCGTACCCTGGTTCCTCGCGCCCAACGGTCCGGTTCGGGAAGCGCGCTTCGTGGAATCGAATGGCGTCAAGGACGGCGGCGTGCACAACCTGTTCGTGGTAACCGGCCGTTATGATGCCGGCAGTTGCGCCATCACTCAGCCGACGTTTACGCCGGCCGGCAACCCGGTCAGCGGACAGGGCGGCAACCCCAATGTCGTGTTTCGCATCCCCACACCGATCTTCGGCACCGGACTCATCGAGGCGATTTCCGACTCCGCGATTCTCGCCAACGCCGCGGCCAATGCGGCCGACAAGAATCAAACGGGTGTGAAAGGCCATCCGAATGCCATCCTCGGCGGCAACACCAATCTGAGCGCGAATGACGGCACGATCACCCGCTTCGGCTGGAAAGCTCAGAACAAGTCGCTGCTGATGTTCGCCGGCGAGGCCTACAACGTCGAGATGGGAATTTCGAATCAGCTGTTTCCACAGGAGCGCGATGAGACGCCAACGTGCCGGCCCTACGCGAGCACGCCGGAAGACACGAACAACTTTACGCTGACCCCGGGCAGCCCGGCCGTTGCGGTGCTTTCGGACATCGAGGCCTTTGCCAACTTCATGCGCATGTTGGCGCCGCCGACGCCGGCGCCCGACACGCCCTCCATCGTCGAGGGCCGCGCGCAGTTCATCGCGACTGGATGCGCGCTGTGCCACACGCCCTCCTTCACCACCGGCCGCGCCATTGCCACCGGCTCCTCGGTCAACCCGAGCCCGGCGATGTCATCCCAAACCGCCAATCTTTACTCGGATTTGTTGGTGCACCACATGGGGCAGGCTCTGGCGGACGGCATCACGCAGGGTGCCGCGGGGCCCGATGAATTCCGCACCGCGCCGTTGTGGGGTATCGGCCAGCGGGTATTCTTCCTGCACGATGGTAGAACTTCGGATCTACTGGCGGCCATCGAAGCGCATCGTTCGCAACGCAGCGAAGCCAACGGCGTCATCCAACGCTTCAACAATCTCGGACAGAATCAGCAGCAGGACATCCTGAATTTCCTGCGCGCCCTATAGCCCGAGCAGCGGCTCGGGTGGTTCGGTTGAACCTCAGCTTACTCAGTCTTGACGTACTGGGCTTTACCGTCTCCAAAGGACCAGTCTTCGGGCGTGACCGGCACGAGCGATATCAGCACATCCTCGGGCCGCACGCCCGGATTTTTCTTCAAACGCTCGGCGATCGCCTTGTAGACGGCGAGCTTGACCGCTTGGGTACGCTGATTCAAGGTAATCTGGATCATCACGATATCGTCGGTACGCTTCACGCCTAGATAATTCGCATCGTAGATGAGATCCCCGGCAGCATGCTCGGTGAGGATTTGGAACCGGTCGAGTTCGGGGACGCTGGCGACCTCGACGATGGCTCGATGCACTTCATCGGCAATGGCGCGCCGATAGGCGGCGGGCTTGCCTTCACGTAGAGCGATTCGTACTAACGGCATGGGGACCTCTGCGGTAGTTTCGGCTTCGAGCCGTAGCGTCTATATTACGCGTCCGTTCGATCGATCCATAATCTGCGAAGGGATGCCCATGCCAAGCTTCATCTGCCGGACGCGGCACCCTCAGCGCGATCCTGAGTTCGCGGACGCCGTAACTATTTCAAGGCAGGATTCACCATGAATGCATCTACTCTCCGGATCGTAGCTGCCGCGCTGATGGGGTTGGCGAGTGCAGCGACGGCCCAGGTTCCATCCCCCAAGCACTACACGCTGGCGGCGACTCCCGACAACGTGCAATGGGGCTGGTATGACCCCAACGAGAAGCCGAAGCTGACCATTCATTCCGGCGATACGGTCTCCATCGAAACGTTGTCGCACGCGCTGGGACAGATAAAGCCCGGATTGGAGATGGACGGCATCGTCAAATTGCGCAAGCAGAACGGCGGCGGCGGCCCGCACTCGATCACCGGTCCGATCTATGTCGAGGGCGCTGAACCCGGCGATACGCTCGAGATCCGCATCTTGAAGATCGTGCCGAAAGCGGATGCATTCAATTTCAACATTCCAGGCCGGGAATTCCCCACGGTTGGCATTTTGGCCGCGGAATTTCCCGAGGGTTTCGTACGCTATTACAAACTGGATTTGGCCAAGATGCAGACCGAGTTCAAGCCGGGAATCATGATCGACCTCAAACCGTTTCCGGGTACCTTCGCCGTCGGTGTCGACCCGAACGAGCCGGACGCCAAGGCCGGCCCGCCCATTCACGATGCCAAGGGCCGCACCAGCACGTTGCGGCCTTGGAAGAACGGCTCGAACATGGATGTCAACGAACTGCAGGTCGGCTCGACGCTATATCTGCCCGTCTTTCAAAAGGGCGGCCTGATTTGGACGGGCGATTCGCATTGCCGTCAGGGCAACGGCGAGGTCAATCTCACTGCGCTGGAGTGCGCCTACTCGGAATTCGAAATACAGCCCATCGTGCGCAAGGATCTGAAGACCGAGTGGCCGCGGGCTGAGACGAAGACCGACTGGATCTTCATGGGATTTGACGAAGATCTGAACCAGGCGATGAAAATCGCCGTCGAGCAGACGGTGAATTGGCTGTCCACGCAGACGATCGTGCCCATGAGCCGCGAAGAAGCATATGCGCTGACTTCGATCGTCGGCGATTGCCGCGTGAGTCAGGTGGTCGACATCCGCAAAGGTGTGCATTGCATGATTCCCAAGGCGATTTTCGTCAACTATCATCCCGTAACTAAATTTCCAACGCCGCCGCCCTCCTCCCCCAATACGTCAACACGGAATAGTAAATAATTCCTACAGCGATCCAAATCGCACCCATGATCTTGGCGGCGCGATCCATCTCGAACAGGACATAGAGAATGATCAGCATGCCGATCAACGGAAATAGCACATGACGCAGCCAATCGCCGCTGCGCTGCCTGATGAAGTAATGATTGATCACGGATAGATGCAGCAGCACAAAGCTGGTGAGTGCACCGAAATTGACGATCGCGGCCAGCTGGTCCAGGTGAGTTGCGAACATGAGCCCTATCGCGAACGAGAAGGCCGTGACCAACAGGATGCTCATGTAGGGCGTCATGTAGCGCGGATGGATCTTGGCCAAAACCGCCGGCAGCTTGCCGTCGCGGGCCATTGCGAACAAAACGCGTGACACGGCCGTCTGCGCCACCATTGCGTTGGCGATGCCTGAGGCGAATACCGAGACCACGACGACGACGAGGCGCAACCAAGGGCCGCCGGCGCGCTCGGCGATCTCATAGAAGGCGGTCTCGGGTGAACTGAAGTGCATGCCTGCGCTCAAATCCGTTGCGATCCAGGTCTGCACCATGAACAGTGCTCCCACCAGCACCAGCGCCAAGACCGTGGCCCGACCGACCGAGCGCAATCCGTCCTTGCTTTCCTCGGAGAGCGTCGATATGCCGTCGAATCCGAGGAAGGACAAAACGGCGATCGAGGTTGCAGCCGCCACGGTCGCGAAGGAAAAGGCATGCGGATCATAAATCGGTCGCAGAGTGATCTTGCCGGCGCCCGCACCGCCATACAGCGAGATCAGTCCGAGCACGAGGAACAACGCCAGGACCGCCAACTCGAGGATCAGCATGTAGCGATTGACGCTCGCCGTGAATTGAATCCCGACAAGATTGACCGCGGCATTGAATGCAATGAAGCCGGTCAACCACACGTAGGCGGGTACGGCGGGGAAAATCGGGCGCAGCGCCACGGCGCTGATCAGATACAGCAGCGCGGGAATCAGCAAATAGTCCAACAGGATGAGCCAGCCCGAGAAGAATCCCGCGATTTCGTGCAGGCCTCTGTGTGCGTAAGTGTAGACGGATCCCGCCAGCGGAAAGGCGCTCGACATGGCGGCATAGCTCAAGGCAGTAAAGAACATGCCGATGAGACCCAAGAGATAGGCCAGCGGCACCATGCCCTTCGCATCGTTCCACACGAAACCGTACACCGCAAATGGCGCGATGGGCACCATGAATATCATGCCGTATATGACCAAATCGGACGTGCGCAAAACGCGGCTCAATTGCTCCTTATAGCCGAATTCTTGCAACGACATGCCCTGCGGTCTCCTGCGAAATCTCGAGTCTAACCCACAGCCGCACCACCCCGGGGATGTTCTCCTTTACGTGCCGCCGGATCCGCGTCAGGATTATCGCCAGTACTCGAGTACCCGTGGGAGCGGGCACGCATGAACATCCGATCCGCCGAATTGCTGGACCAGCTGCAGCTCGATCACCCCATCATTCAGGCACCGATGGCCGGTGTATCGACGCCCGCCATGGCGGCCGCCGTCTCGAATGCCGGCGCCCTGGGTTCCTTAGGGTTAGGGGCGGTGAACAGCGAGTCGGCGGGCGACATGATCAATACGACGCGCACGCTCACCAGGCGTGGTTTCAACCTCAATGTCTTTTGTCACCGGCCGGCACTGGCCGACCCTGCCGTCGAGTCAGCGTGGCTGATGCGCTTGCGGCCGGAATTTCAGCAATTCGGCGCCGAGCCGCCGCCGACGCTGCGCGAGATCTATAAAAGTTTCCTCGATGACGATGACATGCTGAATCTGTTCGTGATGATGCGGCCGGCGGCGGTGAGTTTTCATTTTGGCCTGCCGGCTCCCGAACAGCTGGAGCTGCTGCACGGCGCGGGCGTTTTCTTGATGGCTTCAGCCACGAGTCTGGATGAGGCCCGCACCATCGCGGAAGCGGGCATGGACGCCGTGATTGCCCAGGGATACGAAGCGGGCGGACATCGCGGTGTCTTCGATCCCGACAAGCCTGATGACCGGCTCGGCACGCTGGCGCTCACGCGTCTGCTCGTAAAGGAACTCGACATTCCAGTGATCGCCGCGGGCGGCATCATGGATGGAGCAGGCATCGCCGCGGCACTGCAGCTGGGAGCGGCCGCCGCGCAGCTTGGCACGGCGTTCATCGACTGCCCGGAATCGCTCGCCGATCTAGGCTACAGGGCTGCGCTGAAGAGCGAGGCGGCTCATCACACGGAAATGACGGCGGTGATCTCTGGGCGCCCGGCGCGTTCTTTGCCAAATCGCTTCACGCGCTGGGGCCGAAACGCGACGCTCGAGGAAATTCCCGAGTACCCGATTGCCTATGACGCAGCCAAGGCGCTGCATACGGCGGCGAAGAACAAATCGGAATTTGGCTATGGAGCGCAATGGGCCGGGCAAGGCGCCCCGCTGGTGCGCTCGCTGCCGGCGGCCGATTTGGTCCGCGAACTGGCGTGCGAGCTCGAGGAAGTGCACGACACCTATCGGCCTTAGGCTAAAAACTTGGCGAGTGGCTCCCAATAGTGCCTGTGCCATCCGCTTGATAGGGAGGCACCTTCTCCTTCGGGAAAACCTCGATGATCGAACACCAATCTGGTGGATGCGCCTTCATCCCTCAGCGAGAAATTCACGATCGAGTAGTCGCCGGACTTCCAGCTACCCGCGCGCCACGCTTGCACCAAGCGTTCGGCAGGCCGGAGTTCCAGGTGCCGCCCCGTAATGTAACCGCCGAACAAAACGAACTCGCCGCCCAACTCGGAACTGATGGCTGTAGCCCTGGCTCCCGGTCGATTGAGGAGCTCGAGGCCATCGCTGAGCCGCGTCACGGCATCGAACTGCTTTGCGGTCGTCAGCACGTCATACACGCGCTGGCGCGATGCCGCGAATGTCACTTCCTGGTGAATTGATTCGGATGCGTGGGCCAGGCCTTCGACGCCCGCCGCGCGCACCGCGCTATCGAGCGCTAAAGGAATGGCGGCTAAGCCAAATGTCAACGCGCGGCGCGGGATGAATGTCGGCATAGGTGCATCCTTTCAATGGCGCAATTTCGAATTGAGTCATTTAATTATATCCTGGACTCGGCTAACGGCCCGCCATGAGGGGAACCTTGATATGACAATCGCCATCCAGTTCAGAAACTCGTGCCGCGCCGCCGCACTCGTCCTGGCGCTGGCGGTCCTTACGCTGCCGGTCTTGGCGCGCGCGGATACCGCGGGCGATGCTGACAACGCCTACCTCCAACAGTTGCAGGGCGAGTGGGACATGTCCGGTACGCTGGGCGGCAAGCCTGTCCGCTATCATGCCAGCGGAGAGCGCGTACTTCAGGGAGGATTTGTGCGCCTGCATATGGTCGACACCGATGCCCCGCCGAAGTACGAGGCGGATGTGTTCATCGGGTTCGACTCGCAGCGACACGATTTCATCGCCCATTGGCTCGATCGATTCGGGGCCGCCGGCGCACGCGTGGTGGCCACCGGGAAGCGCAACGACAAGGAGCTGGTCATGATCTTCCCGTACGCCAGCGGCGCGTTTCGCGACACCTTTACGTTTCAGCCCGAAAGCGGCACGTGGTCGCTGCTGCTCGAAGCGCAGAAGCCGAACGGCAATTGGTCGACATTCGCGAGCTACACCCTGGCGCGCCCGCACTGAGGCAATCCCTGCTCAAGTGCCCCTTTGCTCAAGTGCGCCTCTTGCTCAAGTACCCCGTTTGCTACGTCGCGTCGCGGCACGCCCGGGCGAAATGCTCTGCAAGGCGTGCCCCACGACGGCGTCGGTGAACTCGGCATCGAGCGCGCCGTGGCCCATGAGCAACCGATAGAAGATGGGACCGTAAATCATGTCCAGCAGCACGTCGATATTTATTCCTATACGAATTTCTCGCTGCGCGATGCCGCGGCCAATGATGTCGCGGCCTTCTTCGCGGCGCGCCAGAATGAAGTGATTTCGGAATGATTTGGAAAGTTCAGTCTCGCCGGCCGCCGACGCGATCATGATTGCCGCCTGACGCCCAATGCGCGAGGCGAACACGTCGGCCACCGCGCGCAGCTGGCGCTTCAACTCGATGATCGCGGACGGCGATCTGGCGATCTTCGGCGTTACGTCGTCGGCACTCATCAGGGCGGCCATGGCGACGGCGTGGGCGTTGGGCCATTCGCGGTAGATCGTGGGTTTGCCGACCGCCGCGCGTGCGGCGATACCTTCGATGGTGAGCGCGGTGATGCCGCCTTCCTCCAACATGGCGCGCGCCGCGGCCAGAATTGCCGTGCGGGCGCGAGCGCTCCTCGGCCGGCCCCTCGGCCTCGCGCCGGGCACGGGTAGTCGTGATTTCATTGACACGAGCTAATATTATACGTTACGGTACGTTTCGTAAATACAATGCGGAGGAGATTTCCCATGGCAGCCAAGATTCCCGTGCAACCCGCACAAGTAAAGGTGACGCCTTACATGTCGTTCAAGGACGCCTCGGCAGCGATCGCGTTCTACGCAAAAGCATTCGGGGCCAAGGAGTCCTATCGGCTCACCGAGCCGTCCGGCAGGATCGGCCACGCAGAGATCGTGATCGGGGATGCCGTGTTGATGCTGTCGGACGAATATCCCGACTGGGGCGCAATCAGCGCCCAGACCTTGGGAGGGACTCCAATCGTGCTGCATCTTTACGTTGCGGACGTGGACGCATTCGTGGCCACCGCAATCAAGTTCGGTGCTACGGCGTTGCGTCCTGTGACCGACGAATTCTATGGCGACCGCGCCGGCCAGATCGCCGATCCATTCGGCTACAAGTGGATGATCGCGACCCGCACGAAGCAAGTATCTCCCGAGGAAATGCAGCGTCTCTGGTCGGAGGCGCTGGCCGGCGCTTGAGGGCCGCGCTGCTTACGGGGGATTTACCTGCAGAAGCCGCGCGGCGTTGCCGCCCAGGATGGCGTCGAGTTCCGCGGCTTCGAGGTTCGGCGTGCTGCCAACCAACGAGTGAATGTCGTAATGGCCCATGTCGAAGGGATAATCCGTGCCGACGACGACCTGACTGACGCCCACCTGATCGATGAGCCGGCGCAGCGCAACGGATGAATACACCAGGCTGTCGAACCAGATGCGTCGCAGATATGCGCTCGGTGGCTCACGCATGCTGTGCGCATCCGGCCGCGTATGAAAGGCATGGTCGGGCCGGCCAATGTTCGAAGGCAGGTAACCGCCGCCGTGAGCGGCGCAGATTTTGAGCGCCGGATATCGGTCCAGCACTCCGCCGAAGATGAGATGCGAAAGCGCCACTGCGATTTCCACCGGCTGCCCAACGCTGTTCGACAAATAGGCCGGCGCCAGACGCTCCGCGAGCGAACAGCCCATCGGATGAATGAAGACCACACAGCCCAGGGCCTGCGCCCTCGCCCACACGAGATCCAGCGACGGATGCGACAGCTCGCGTTCGTTCACCGCGGTCGATAGTTGGACGCCGCGCAGTCCCAAGCGCCGCACCGCGGTCTCGAGTTGCGCAACCGCCAGCTGTGGATGCTGCAGCGACAAGGTGCCAAGGCCGACCAAACGGGTCGGATGCTGCGCGCACGCCGCGGCGATGTGCTCGTTCTGCAGGTTGACGATTTGCTCCGCCAGATCGGGCTCGGCCCAATAGTAGTATTGGGTCGGCATGGGACTGACCACCTGTATATCCACCCCCATGCGATCCATGTCGTCGAGCCTGACGGGTAGGCTCGTGAGCGCCGGCATGGCATGCGGAATCATGATCTTGTTGTTGTGCTCCACCGACGGTGCGCCCATGGTACGCACGCGCGTCGCCAGTTCCGCCTTCTTTTGCGGGCACTCGGCAACCAGCTTCTCGACCAGCGGCGTGATCATGTGTGCATGCATGTCCACGGTATGCATGCGATTGCCGTGCAGATCTTTGACCCACGTACGCGGATCGGTATGAAAACCCTTCCTGCCCGTGGTCATAACGTATCCCTACCTTTTTTTGGCTTGCTACTTAGTGTAGCGGATACATAGCCCGCCGGCGTTCAGTGCTCACGCATGCATCGCTGCTGCAAAGGCTGCAGCGACGATCTCCAAACGATATGTCATGTTCGCGCCGGTGCAAATGCCGTGACCGATACGCACCTGCAGTCCACAAAACGCGCGTAACTTTGGCCTCTGGATTCTGCGGCGAGGAACTCTCCGCGAATTGCCGTTCAAATCCCGGTAACGCTTACGGTCTTCAATCGTTGCACCGAAGAAGACCTTGGGAATGCGAGACCAAATGATCCCGCCCATACACATTGGACGCGGCTCATGGGTGGCAAAGAGCGTACAGCGGGACAGGTCCTATTGCAGGTCCGCGTGTGCCGGTCGATCGTTGAAGCGCTCGGCAATGGATCGTAACGTGGCCTCGAGATTCAAGGTGCCGCTGCGGCACTCCTTGACTTCCTGTAGCGTAGGCAGATCCTCAGGTTCAACTTCCGCCATCGAAAGCGCCATCGACTCGCCCTCGTCCAATTCACGGTCTTCCGGATGAGCCTTCTTGCCCGCCGCCTTCGCGAATACCGGAAGCAGGTGGCGCAGTTCGTCCCGTCGAATGCGCAATTTTCCCGCCCGTCGTTGGACGTCGTCCAGTTGCGCGATCACGCTCGTATCGAGACGCCGAACAAAGGCCATGCGCTTCAGGAGCTTGAGGCGAGCTTCGAGATCTAGAAGCGCCTCGGTTTGTTCCGCAAACAACTCGTCATTCGACAGTGACCGCAACAGCAGTCCCACGAAGTGCGTTTCGAACGCCGCGAATTCGGCGATAAATTCGTTCATCCCTTCCATGAGCCCCAGTATCTTCATGTCCTTCTCGATCTCCTGGATTTCGGTGCCGCCAGTCTATACGCCGCTCGGACTTCCGGCTGTAGGTATTCACCGACATGCATTTCAGGGAAAGGCATTAATGGCAGATTGTCGTTAGCCGGCGACATGCGAGCGCGCAGAACTCATTTCAGCCTCGGGCTCGATTGCCTTCCAAAGCTTCGGCCACAGATTCAACGGCAACGGCGCCCCGCGTCCCACCGCACCAATGCAGGATCGGTAAGCCAAGGCTACTCATAACATTGCGAAGCGGCTGTCAGCCGACGGTGCTGGCACGTGGTGGGATTTATCCGGCGGCCGCCGCGAATGGTGCGATGCAGCGCGGAAAGAGCGGGATCGACCCTGACAGCAACTGCGCTTTCACCGCGACTTCGATGGGAATAAGCTAGCGCATCCAAGGTTCGTCCGATCCATCTCTCAGCGCATCGCACGAGGTAGCCATGGGTAGCACACTTGTCACCGGCCACGATCCGACTGTCCATCCCGGCATTCAGCACGTTTCTCGCTCACACCCTCTCGTCTGGCTGGAGCTCGGCTGGCATGACATGCAGCGGCACTGGGCCGCGAGCTTGGGTTACGGTGCAGTGATCGTCGCCCTCGGCTGGACAATCTTGATATTCTGCGCAACCCATCCGTATTTCGTCGCCGCGGCGATCACCGGGTTTCTCTTGGTGGGGCCTGCGTTGTCCGCCGGCGTATGCGAGTTGTCACGGCGCGATTCACTGGGAGAGAGCGTGAATTTTGATGACTTCCTGGAAGGATTCAATCGCAATGCCAAGGCGCTCTCCGAATTTGGGCTGATCCTCGCACTCTGCGCCGCGATCTGGTTCGTGATTTCCGCCGTGCTGCTCGAGAACGTCTTCCACATCGCGACGCCATCGGTGAGCGAAACCCTGTACCGCGGCTTCCTCGACTCCGCCAACCTCTCGCAGGTGCTGGCATACATTGTAGTCGGGGGATTGCTCGCGGCCAGCGTGTTCATGGTATCGGTGGTTGCGATACCGCTGATCATCGACCGCCATGCCACCGCGGGCGAAGCGATGCGCACGAGCGTCAAGGCGGTGTTGAGCAACATGCCCGCAATGGCCGTGTGGGCCGCGCTGATTCTGATCCTCACCACTATCGGCTACGCGTCGTTGTTGCTGGGTCTCTTGATCATCGCCCCGCTCCTCGGCCATGCTACGTGGCACGCGTACCGTGCGATGATTCGCCAGTGAGTCACGACGAAATCGGCGCCTCGAGCAAACATCCGAACTCGCGCGCGAACTCCACCGACACGCGGGCATGCACGGCGCCCTGGCGATCGAAAAACCGTTGCGTTCCGCCGAGACTAAAAACGCCTTCGTGCCAAATATTGGGATGAATGTATAGACCCTGTTCGCCGTCGAATCGAAAGCAGACGAATCGCTGCGGCGTGATGTCGTCGCCGGGCAGGGCAAGAGGCACGTAGAACGGCCGGCGGTCGAGCGGAAAGAATAATTGGCCGCCATCCGGATGGTAATTCGCGTGCCACAGCATGACGCGCTGCGGGGCTTCGTCATGATCGGTGCGTGCAAGCTCCGGGAGTTGCGCATAACCCAATATATAATGACCGTCCACGGCTTCGTTGCGTCCGTACAGAATATCGCCGCGCCATTCGCTGACAAATGTGCCCTCGGTCGTGCCGCCCTGATCGCCGCTGTCAGCATCGATGAGACGCGTACCTTGGGCGGGCCAGCGCACGATCTCGAGCTGACAGTGAGAGGGGTCGTCCACCAACCGGCCATACCCCTGCAGCGATTCGGATGTGGCGTTCACGATGGTCATCGTGACCCGGTTCAAGCCAGGCGGAAGATCGGGGTTCAAGTAATCGATGATTGGCATATTTAACGCATGTTAGCTCGATAGGCGCACTGCGGTATTGCATCTATTCATGACGAGCCCATATCGGATTATGCTGCGAAAACAGCAGTACATCGGGAGTTACACATGGCCACAGGTTGGGCAGCCGAAGGCGCCGTACAGGAGCAGATCGACGCGACGGTGAAGGATGGCATTCGCCGCGCCAAGAGCCAGCTGCCGCAAGGACCCGGTCTGTCGCACTGCGCGGAGTGCGGAGCCGAAATACCCGCGGCCCGCCGTGCAGCAGTTGCAGGTGTTCGGCTGTGTGTGACCTGCCAGGAAGCTCACGATCGCGACACAGCGAATACCAGCGGCTACAACCGGCGCGGCAGCAAGGACAGCCAACTTAGATAGCAGCGCCTTAAAAGCGCATAACGCCATTGTAAGATTTGGCGCCAGGATGGGTTGGTATGCTAGCGCGCCTTGCAGGGAAAGGCGGATATATAAAAGGGGTTCATGATGCTTCACGGAACAAGATTCATTTCGCTGGTTGCAGGTGTATTGAGTACGGCAGTTGCAATGGCGCAGGCAACGCCGCCGGCCGGCGCTCCCGCGGGAGCTACCGGGCTGTGCAAGGACGGCACGTATTGGACGGGCGCTACGAAGAGAGGCGCCTGCCATGGACACAAGGGTGTTCAGGATTGGTATGCCGCCACGGATAGTTCGGCGTCCGCACCCGCTGCGGCACCGGCTGCTACGCCGGCCGCTGCGGCACCGGCAGCCACAGCGACTGCGGCGGCACCGGCCGCGACTGCAGCGCCTGCGCCGAAGACCAGCAAAGGCGGCCCGGCGCCAACGGTAGTTCAGACGCCCGGTGGTGGACCCGGACTCGTCTGGGTCAATTCCAGCAGCAAGGTCTACCACTGCCCCACCGACAGGTGGTACGGCAAGACCAAGAGCGGCGAGTACATGTCGGAGGCCGATGCGATTGCCAAGGGCAATCACGCCGATCACGGCAAGGCCTGCAGTAAGTAGCCATCAGCGTGCGCGGGCGTAGAGAACTTTCGCCCGCGCCGCTTCCTCAGCGGCGTTAGACCCTTCCTACACTTTCCGCGGTTTTCCGCCTACTGCGCGTAGGAGACTTCCCTCGTCAACCGTCGACGTCGGCGTACTTATGGCGCGCGTCCACTTTCTCTAGGCTGCATTCTCCCGAGCCACATCCCGACGAGAAACCCATGCTGGAAATACTGCCTGAGAGCATCGGCGAAGCCTTCATTCACCAACGCGCGGGCATGGAGAACGTCGTTTACAACCTGTTGCACCGGGAGCGCAAGACGCAGCGGCTCAGCCTAAGTAGTCCTGCGTTCGCGTTCAACGCACGCATACCGCCTCGCTATACCGCTGATGGCGATGGTATCTCGCCGCCGCTCGAGTGGGATCAAATACCCGCTGAAGCAGATTCATTGGGGCTCATTGTCGAGGACGCCGACGCCCCAACTCCGCATCCCTTGGTGCATGCCATCGTCGTCGATCTCGAGGCCGGCACCGGCCAGCTGCAGCAGGGTGCCTTGAACAGCGAGCATCACCGCGGCGCAGGGCTGGAGACGGGCCGCAACTCCTTTTTCAGACACGGCTGGCTGCCGCCCGATCCGCCACCAGGGCACGGCGAGCATCGCTACGTGTTCCAAATGTTTGCGTTGCGGGCGGGTCCGCTGCTCTCGCAGTTTTGCGGGCGCGGCGAATTCATCGATGCAGTGCTCGACCGAGCGGTCGGCGTGGGTTGCGTCATCGGCACCTACGAACGATCTCCCAAAGACATCGAGGAGGTCGAAGATGCCGAAGAGATTCTCGAAACCACCGCCGTCGCAGTGTAAGTAACGCTGCGGCTCTTGACGCCGAGGCCGCGTGTGCGCCCTACACGGGCCCGAGAGTCTCCGCGAAAAGCTCCAACATGGCCTGCCAGGAGCGCTCGTCGGCTGCTTTGTTGTAGGCGAATCCAGGCACGCCCAGCGCTTCGCTGCCGCGTCGAGTGAATGCGTGGCCGACGCCGCCGTGTAGATAGAGCCGCCAATCGACCTGACCGGCGGTCATCTCCTTCTCGAAGGCCAGACGTTGTTCGGCAGGGACGATCGGATCATCCGCCCCGTTGCAGACGAGTATCTTGCACTGGATGTTCTTCGCATCCTGCGGACGTGCGGTACTCAGTCCTGCATGAAAGGCGACAACGGCCTTCACATCGGCGCCGCCGCGCGCGAGCTCCAGAACTGTGGTGCCGCCGAAACAATAACCGATGGCCGCAATGCGCGCCGGATCCACACCGTGCTGCGCGCGCAGCGCTGCAAGGGCTGCCTCCGCGCGAGCGCGAATGCGCAGAGGCTCGTCCATGAAGGTCTGCAAGCGGGTCATCATCCCCTCTCGATCCGTGATTACGGCGCCCTCGCCGTGAAAATCGAGCGCCAGCGCGACATAGCCGAGCGAGGCCATGCGGCGGCAGCGATCACGGTTGTAATCATCCAGTCCCGGCGCCTCCGGTGCGATCAGCACGGCGGGGCGCGCACCGGAGCGAGGGTCATCGCGGGCGAGGAACCCCATCATGCGGGCGCCATCTGCTTCGTAGGTCAGGACACGAGTGTTGATCATGACTTCTCCAAAACAAGGGCTCGCCGCTCACTTTGCCGGACCATTATCGAAAACTGGCGCACGCATCATAGAGTTTCCCGGAGCCGTTCGTTACATAACACAGCGACATAACAGAGTGTATTGTCCGCGGCAAATCAATGTGTATAGTGAAGCCTCGGACTCCGCGAGACGCGGGCGACTCGAACAAAAAGTGACGCCGTTTTTCCGCCCTCGCCTTGCTCGCGTCTCGCGGAAGTCCACCTCAGGCCTTCGAGGCTATCAGTACGGCGAGACCGATCAGATACAACACGAACATCGCCGCGAGCAGCCGACCCGTGCCGGCGGGCGCTCCCTTGAACTCCTTCCAGATGAACACGCCCCACACCGCACCGACCAAGGTCGCACCCTGGCCCAATCCATAAGACAGCGCGGGGCCTGCCGCGGTGCTGGCGATGATATTGAAACTCATCCCGGTGTTCCAGATCACACCACCCAAGATGCCGATGAGGTGCAGCCGCGTATTACCCTTTTGAAAGTAGTCGCGGTACGTCACGGGTTCGCCGCTGAAGGGCTTGGCCATGACGATGCTGTTCCAGAGTAGGTTCGACGCCAGCAAGCCGGCGCTGAACAGCACGATGGCGGTGTAGGGACTCAATTTGCCGTCTTCCGGCGCGCGCGTGCTCGTGTCCATGTGACCCAGCGACTGCGTGACAAAGCTGTAGAAGCCGCCCATCAGGACGCCGGCGATCACGGCCAGCAGTATGCCCTTGAGCGGCGTTTTCG
>Ga0182024_10009179_pt1 | contig 20552 bp, 18 predicted proteins | sample P32metaG_FD_120480 | JGI IMG/M metagenome (GOLD analysis project Ga0182024, IMG submission 120480) | Permafrost microbial communities from Stordalen Mire, Sweden - P3-2 metaG (Illumina Assembly) | ecosystem: Environmental > Terrestrial > Soil > Wetlands > Permafrost | place: Sweden: Stordalen... | reverse complement strand
CGAGACGGCGGGCGATCTCGATTTTGCCTACGAGATGAACGAGGAGAACCGGTTCCGGTGCAATTACCTCAAGCAGACCCACGGCTACGGAGCCGTCTTCCGGTTGATCCCCACGAAGATCGCCACCCTCGAGCAACTCGGCATCCCGCCCGTCGTCAAGGAATTCGGGCACCTGCGCTCCGGGCTGGTCCTGGTGACCGGGCCGACCGGCTCGGGGAAATCGACGACGCTCGCGGCCCTGATCGATTACATCAACATCAACTTCCGCCGGCATATCATCACGGTCGAGGAGCCCATCGAGTTCGTACACTCGAACAAGCAGTGCATCATCACCCAGCGCGAGGTGCCGGAGCACACCCCCTCCTTCCCCGTCGGTCTCAAGGCCGCCTTGCGCGAGGATGCGGACATCGTGCTCGTGGGCGAGATGCGCGACCTCGAGACGATCCAACTGGCGCTGACCGCGGCGGAGACCGGGCTGCTCGTGTTCGGCACGCTCCACACGAACAACTCCCGCAAGACGGTGGACCGCATGATCGACGTCTTCCCCTCCGATCAGCAATCCCAGGTCCGCACGATGCTCGCCGCCTCGCTGCGCGGGGTGGTAGCCCAGTTGCTCCTCAAGCGCCACGACATCGGCGGCCGGCTCGCGGTCAATGAGATTCTCGTGGTCAATAACGCCGTCTCCGCGATCATCCGCGAAGGCGCGACGCAGAAGCTCCAGGACGTGATTGTCGGAGGCAAAGGCGAGGGGATGCAATTCATGGACGACGCGATCTGGGACGTGATGCTCAAGGGCATGGTCTCCCCGCACGAGGCGTACATGAAGGCCATCGACAAGGGCCGCTTCAAGGTCTTCCTCCCGGAGGAGGAAGCCGCCCTGGGCAACTCCGCCGGCGGGGCGAATTAAGGCGACACCAGCCTATTCATGCCCGCCATACTGGCGCAGCAATGCGACCACGTCCTCATGACCCTTGCGGCGTGCGAGCCCGAGAGGGGTCACACCGTCGCTGTTCCGGGCATTCACCTCCGGATGGTAGGTCAGGAATAATGCGACCATATCCTTGAACCCTTTTTCCGCGGCCACGTGCAGCGGGGTCCAGCCATCGTCGGTCTTTGCATTGACGTTGGCCCCGTGCTCCAGGAGAGCCTGCGCAACATCCTGGTGGCTCCGCGCCGCCCGATGCAACGGGGTCCAGCCCTCCTCTCCCCTGGCGTTGACGTCCGCACCGGCTGCGATGAGCGATTCCGCCACTTCCCGGTTCGAGGCGCTATGCAAAGGGGTGTTGCCGTCGTCGTCCCGGTGATTCACATCCGCGCCTTTGCCGATGAGCAGCGCTGTCACATCCTTGTTGCCCGCATAGTGCAGCGGCGTCCAGCCGTCCTTGTCCCGGGCGCTGGCGTCGGCACCGTGCGCCAGCAGCAGCGCCACGATATTCGCGTTATCCCGGACCGCATAATGAAGCGGCGTCCAGCCATCGTTGTCCTTGATATTAACCCTGGCTCCCCTGGCCACGAGGAACTGCGCCACCTCGAGGGAACCCTTTAGCGCGGCATCGTCCAGGGGGGTACGCCCCCTGCTGTCCTGGCCGTTTACGAGGTTGGGGTTCGCTTTGATGAGTGCTTCCACGTGTTCCGCGCCCGCTCCCCAGGCGACGTCGGGGATCTTCGTGTTGGTGATATCCTCGCACGAAAATGAGACGCGAATGGCATATTGCTCGGTAGCCGTTATTTCATAGATGTGCCCGGGGGCGACGTCCACGGTAAGGGTTTCCGTTCCTTGAGAATACCGGCGCAACGTGCCCAGCGTCTCGGAGTAGCCGACTTCCACGGAATGTTCCCCGGCCCGCAAAGGGATCCCGCTGACTCCCTCGGAGGACTGAGCCGGTTTCTGGTCTATGGCATGCGCATAGACGTCGTATCCCAGTTCCAGGAATCCGACCGCCTTGCCGCCCCCCGCGCAAAGGGCGGTGGTGCAGGATATGAGGCTGAGTAATAAAGCAAGGGGGAGGCGTATTTTCATGGGTCAGGGGGGTCAGGGGATGTTTCGTCAGGATTTGTGCGTTTAAGCGCATTACTGCAAGTGGATTTGCTCATCGCCGGGCTGCTGGCCTTGGGCGGGGTCGCGGTGGATCATGCACCTTGACAGACGGGGAGGCTCGGATAGGCTCTCCCCCTCCGTATGCACCCGTAGCTCAATTGGATAGAGCGTCTGACTACGGATCAGAAGGTTTGAGGTTCGACTCCTCACGGGTGCACCACTCATCATCAACGGCTTACGCAACGCGCGAAGCGCTCCCAGAAGGTATTTGTATCCCCCTTTTGTATCCCCTGCGGTGAAGACGGATAGGCGAAGGCGAGCGGAATATAACTGGCATCCCCATATTCATTGATAAGGGTTTGGATCCCATGATGGGCAAGCCAGCACGCTGCGAGACCGGCCGCCGCCGGTGTGGCAAATGAGGTCCCATTGCCGGGCGAGATGCTGGTGCCGTGCGGGCCGGCCGGGGCGCTTCCCGTAATCGCGGCGGCGTGCCATACGTCCTGGGCCTCGGCGCTGATATTCACCTCCGGTCCTCGGGACGATCCATCCCATGCTTGACCCTTGCAATTGCCGCCGCCGATCGCGATGACGTTGTCCAGCGCCGCGGGCCAGACGACGATGGGGAACCAATCCTGATTGCCGATCACATTCCCCGCAGCCGAGCAGAAAATGACGCCATCTTTCACTGCCGCGTCCACCACATCGGAGAGGGCGCGCGTTACGGGGGGCGGCCCGCCCATGCTCATGGTGATCACGTTACAGCCCTGCTGGTGGGCATATCGGATGCCGTCGATGATCCTTTTGAGATTCCAATGGACGACTGTCGGCCCGATGCGCACAGGTATCGCGACTGCCTGGGGCGCAACACCAATCATCTGCTTGCCTGTCGGACAGAGGAGAACGCTCAGTGTGCCGGTGCCATGACCATTTAACGGGATGAACCAAGTGCGCAGGATAGCCAATGCGCCGGCATTCATCGGATCAATCGGGAGGCCACCCGTGTTGGAGGGGTCATAGAAGTTGGCGCCCTTGTTGATAATGACGGACGGAGAACTCAAAGGCGGCAGATCGTCGTGATACGTTACGCCCGTATCCAAATGAGCGACTTTGATGCCTTTTCCTTGTTCCGGACATCCGGCATCCGTAGAGACCTTCCATGCCTTTACGGCATTGATGGCATCGGCGCTCCAGGTTGGTGTTGCCGCGCAATCCAGCGTCTGTGATTCCCCGCGCGCGGCGCTCATGGAAGCGGCGAAGTTCTCATCCGCCCCCAGTATTTCCGGCGGGGCCGGAACCCACTCGAATACCGGCTCAGCCGCGGTGATCTGCGGGTGATCTTCCAACCGGTGGGCCAATTCCCAGGCTTCGCTGGTGGAGAGGGCCTTGCTCGCTGCCGTGACGTAAAACGACGCGGTGGTCCCGCCGACCGGCTCGACTTCGGGTGCAGACCCAAGCACCTGAACGATTGCATCGCGCACCGGTCCGATATCCGGGCTCTTTGCGTCCACCATGAAGCCACGGACACTATCGCCCGGGGCGCCGAAGGCAATCTGGTCGCTATCGCTTTCGGGAAATTGCGCCGCGACCTCACTCGCCGCCGTTTCTCCGTCGGAAGAAGCTGGCTCAGCAACCCCCGTGGCACCTGCTTCGCCAAGAATCGAATCGAGCACCTGGCCAATCAATTTGCGGCGCAAGGAAGAGGGAATGAGCCGCGCCTGTGGATATTCGCTGATCAATGCATGGTCAGCCAGTGTGATCAGCTGCTCGCGGACTGCCGAATCAGTGACCGCATTGCCCGCCACGGACTTCAACAGCGGGACGAGAATCTTGCGAATTGGGGTAAAAATCTTCTGAAGGAAGAAGGTGGGATCGAGTGGCATGGTATGATGGCGTCTATTGAGGTTGGTCTGAAGAAGAATTGGGAGTGCAGTACCGCACGGATCTCATTTCGGGCGTCTTGAAACCGCGACATCCTGCCCCTGAATTTCGGTGATTTGCAGCCGGGCGATGCCGTAGTTATTGCCGTAAGACCAAGGCGCATCGTTAAAATAGCAAACCAACTTCCCGGTCGCTGGGGCGCACCAATCGACACCCCGCCGCACACGCGAAGGACTAGCGCGATCCACTGTGGCAATCAACGCAAACCATGGATCGAACGGCCGCCTGCGAAAAACGCTGACCGGAGCGGCGGCAATCCGGGCCCAAGCCCATGGCCAACCATTTAAATCACGAACCGGGATAAACCAGTCATAAACAGTGGACATGTCGACCACTCGGAATCGATAGCGGTGTCCGCCGATCACTTCAACCCCGGTATCTGCCCACTTCTGATTCGTGATTATCTGAAACTGCACAACTTGTGCACTCGCATCCCATGAGTGCTCCCACAAAAGTACCAAAATCACACACCGGAGAGCGAATGAGTATCCCTTATTCATCATCAATTTCCATGGGCGGTCACCTACACGGAGCGGGCGATCTTCAAAAAACGCGAAATGTTTTCGCCATAAAAAACGCCGTCATCCTTGTGCCCCTGCTGGAAGCTTCCGTGAGTATTCACGGACCCCTTGTTATATGCGATCGCGACATAGACCATTTCGGTATCGGTCAATTCCTTCTTCGCGTGGCCGTATGCAGTCGCCATTGCCGATACCAATTCCTCGCGTACCTTTGCGGTGCAACTCCCGAACTCCTTCCATCCTTGCGATAAAAAGAATTTCGGGTCAGACGGTGCGAGCTTAAAGAACTGAATGTCATACTGAAAGATTCCGAATCCGTGGCAGAATTTATTGGGATTGACGGCTGCCTTCCGATAACCGGAGTTGTAACTCGCAATGCCTTCAAGGGCGGCCCGCGCGATGGCGAACATCTCCGCCCCTCCGGGAGCCTTGATGAGATCGGCTTTATCAAGGGGAAAAACGTTGCGACCGCCCGATTCATCGAGCGAATCTCCGACGCACAACGCCAAAAACTCCTCCGCCGGCCCGCTTTTGATCAATGCGCTCCACAGATAGCCTGTCTCCTGATACGCAATGGCCGCAAGCATGTCGACGTCAAATGGAGTGCCGGTCATGGCCTGCCGAACACGATCACCATATGTTGTCTTGAACCATTTAATCGCGTCCATATCGTTCATGGCGTTCTTGTTCCTATTAATAATCGTGGCACTATCCGAACCGTTTCACGCCCCTGTGGCAAATTGAACATGCATCGGGTCCGGGGTTGGGAACGTGCGCCCATCTTTCCAGCCGTTTTTCTGCCAGATATCATACCACCAGTCCGGGAGGGTATATTTCAGTTTCTTTTGACGGGAATTATGATCGGGGTCCCAGTCAATGGCGATGCCATAGGCATGCAAAGAGAGCGATTGGCCACCGGTGATTTTCCTGAAATTAAATCCTCCGCCATGCTGATCAACCCGTAATTCGTGCAGGCGGCTACGGATTTCTTCATCAGAAGGGGTTCTGCCGAGTTTCGTGGCGAGTTCGCGTGAGGTAAACTGCCAAACTTGAGTGAGCACCACCTGGAATGATCCGTGGAGCTTCCGGTGAATCCTTATTCCGGAGACGGGAACGACACCCCTGACATCGTCTTGATAGTAAAGCTGCCAGCCTGAGGGAGGGAGGGCTGTGGCTATATTCTGCTCTTCCCAGTGTTCGTTTAGCGTTCCGTCGGCGTTGGCCGGATAACCAAACACTGCGTTAATCTCGTCGCGACCATTGGGTGTTTTCATATCCTTGTGATCACCCGTTCAAGGTGCGGAAACGGGCGCGCCCGTCGTATCATTGGTGTCGGTAACCTGGACCGTGAATCTCGTAAATAAGGCCACGGTCTCCCCGCCTGTGTAGCGGATGAAGAGAGCACCGTCGCCGTTTACCTGATTGTCATTGGCGAAGCTTCCGCTGTTTCCCTGCATCATATGGATGTCATGCACGCCTTGCTCCGGTGAGAAATTGAATGTTTGGTCGCTACCCTGGTCGCGGAAGAACTCACCGCAGGCCAGGACGACGGCTCCGCTGTCCGCCTTCGCCCGCTCGATCTGTGCATCGAGGAGATTGGCCAAGGTAACTCCGGCGCCTTCCGGCGGGATTGAAGCCATGTTCTGGATTGGGAACAAATTGTCCCGCAGGTAATCGAGTCCCTGCCCGTTGGGCCCGGTCTGCAACCCGGTAAATCCGAACGGGCCGGAAGCGAGGGTGGGCAGGTCGAGCTTGGTAGGCAACTTAAAGTCGGGATCGAATAGGGCAAGCACATCGCTGCCATCCACGGAGAGGACGTTGACAGCGATCCGGTAATCGCTGCCGACATTCACCAATATTTCATAATGGGGCGATCTGCCGCCACTGTCCATTTGACCGTCTTTGATCTTGCCGACTAGTATCCCATACGAGCGGTTCTGGCCTAGCGGCTTGGTTCGGCTGTGACTCATATAATGTCGATGGAGATGGCGCCTTGCGCTTCAGGATTAAGATATGACGCTGTTTTGGTCTCCGGGTAAAAGCATCTGGGGGACCTGGTCGAAGGCGAATCCCCCACTATTAGGACGGCTATCGAATACCCACACCAAATCAAACCGGTCGTCCAACCAGGTTTGCGGGCAGGTTGACGAATTCCCGAGGATCGCATTCGCGATGGTCGGAATCAATTCGTGCTCCCAGGCGATGAGAACGACCCCGTCCGTGGACATGGCGTCGAGGACCAGGTCGGCCTCATCTCCCTTTGTGTGGGAAGTATCAATTTCAAGACCGAGCAAATTGGACACCGCAAGTACCGTATGTTGCGGGCGCAAGCTTTTGCTATGGTGGCCTAATCCAGAGGCAAAAATGACATTCGGAGTTGCCAACCGGGCGCTTACAAACTGCCCATTCAAGGGTTGAAAGAGGCGGACAAGGGCTCCTGCCCGCTGCCAGCCCTGCACGATAAGTTCTTCTGGATCCTGCGTTCCTTGTGCGGATACGCCGCCTACGGTTCCGTCCACGCTGGGTTTCTCCGCATGGCGAATAATCATGATCTTGGATGCAGCCATATGACGAGATGATGGTCTGGTCGAGTATTAGTGAGAGAACAACTGTCGATCTTTCGCGGCTTCGCTTCCATCGACGTAGAATTCCGCAAACCACGCTGGCTGGCCGCTTATGGCAGTTGGCTTCTGAAGCACGAGCGTGTCGGTAGTGCCACCCCGAGAGGCGTCTTGCATCCGAGATCTGAACTGGAGGTGGTCAAATATCCGGAGCGCCTCAATAGCGTATGAGGTCGCAACCTTTGGATCTTCGATCATCACAAGATTGTCGCCATTCTTCGCCTCTCCACTGGCGGAGAGGTTGGATGATCCGGTAAATACCTTTGCCGTGGGCAGATTAAAATCAGTCACGACGAATTTGTCGTGCTGGTGGACACCATTCCCACCCGACCATTCGGATTTAAATGGCTCGGGTGCGTTCTTGGCCAGGTAGATGAATGATACAAGGCCAATAGAACCGTCCGGTTTTTTGACCTGCAGGCCGCCTACGTGATCGGATATCCCATAGCTAAAAATTTCTTTCTCCATCAGCCGGTCGACGGCTTCCCTCACCGCACCGGATTTGGTCTGGTAAAGGAAGGCGATAGAGAAAAATACGGATGAAGTCGCCTGATCAATGGCTGAACCCACCGGATTGAGCGAAAGGTCGGAATCGGTGTGCGGAGAAAAGCAAAAATGAACCGGCGGTTTTCCAACCGGTTGAACGAGATGCCATTGTGTCGCAATCGGATCGGACGAAAAGGTCTTGGGATTATTGAATGCGATCTCGAAAACTTGCTCAAACAGGCCTGCCGCGTCGGCATCCCGAAAGACGAGCGCGTTATTTGCCTGAATATACAGCCCCCGGAAGCTGAAATTCGTGGAGCCAAAGAGGACCTTTACAGCCCCGCCGTCACGTTTCGCGATGAGCACCTTGTTATGCTGGAGTCCCTTGAAGTGCATCCGGATGACATTGCCCGCGCCGGCCGATGCACTCAACCGGGCCGCCGCCTGGGATTCGGCACTCGTGGCCGGCTTGTGGTCTCCGGAATCATCGATAATTGCACGCAGCCGTCCCCCCATTTTTTCAAGGAGTGCGACGATATCCGGTTCGTTGAGATCGTAGGCGAAGAAATCGAGACTCATCGTCTCATCGCCGGCCACGTCCTTGAGAAAATCGAATATCAACTGGCCGGCCTCAAAGCTCAGCCACTCGTACACATCGCCTGGGACTTTCTGGAAATCCAAACCCTGGTCCGCATCCGTGGGAATGATATTCGGATTGTTCCCGTATTTGTCCACATAGGCCTGTGAGGAGGCGAAGTTCCGTGTGAAACCGACATCCAGATAACCATCGTAAATTGTGATATCGAGATTGATATCCAAGGTAACAGATGTGCCGCTGTAGAGAGTTCCGTCGGGTTTCATATGCTGTTTCGTAACCCGGTAGGTATACTCCCCGACAATTGGGTCCGCAGGGAATTGGATCCAGCGGAATTTCTGAAAAGGCGCCTCGGTCGAAGGGAAATTTCGAAAGCCGTCCACGGCGTCGGCGGCGGCTTGAGTGCCGTAAGAGAAGTTCAGACGGTTCCGAAGCGCGACAAATGAACTGGCACCCGGCACCTGTTCTTCGATAGAGAACCCCACAAAGTCATCCTCAGGGCTCTCGACGTCCATCCCGATGAGCACCATGCGTTCACCACGCCATAGTTTGACAGTGAGACCATCGGTCGTTTTTGTGTTCGTGAAGTCGCTCATGGATAATTGGTGACGATTTGATGAGTCCAGCTAGCGCCTGGCCTTGCGGCTTTGCGTCTTCTGGAGCGCTGCAATGTTGGCCTGACGCTTTGCATGAAAGCGTTTGAGATGCTGATGCCATGCGGCCGTTCGTGACTGGATGTAGTCTCCAACTGCATCACTGGTGGATAGATCAGGAGGCGTGTGCTGATCGTAGGTGCCCTTTTCATTGCGGAGGGGCAGGAGCGCGACTTTTGAGGCGTGAACCCGGTCGAGCACCGATGGCCGCGATTGGTTGGGATGTGCGGTCTGCGAAACAGGGATTTGCCCCCGGGTGATGGGATCGTCCGTGCGCGGTGTCGCCAACGTGAGCACGTCGCCAAGGCTCGGCGCAGCCGCGTCGCGCTTGGTAAGAGGCTTGATTCCCCAGCGCTGTTCGATTGTCTTGAGCACTGACGTGTGATCGATGGTTCCGGCTTTGGCCCGGAAGACTGTGCCTGCAGCGATGCGGGGGGATATCAAAAGCGCCGGTATGCGAACACCGAAGCGCGTAAAGTCAAAGCTCCATTCGCCCACCGAGTTATCGGGCGGCGTTGCACCCCATGGTGGAGGAACGTGATCGTAGTTCCCTCCGTGTTCATCATAGGTGATGAGGAGAAGCGTATCATTCCAACCAGGACCGTCGCGAAGCGTGTAATACACGTCATGGATCAGTTTCTCGCCGGCAGCGACATCGTAGTTCGGATGCTGGCTGTTTCCCCCCGCGCCAAAACTGGGCTCTAGAAATGTATAGGCGGGCAAGGTACCGGCTGCGGCTCTGTCCTGAAAGTCACGAAAATGACCAAAATGACTTTCATCCGCCGATTGAGTATCCGGAAAATCAAGTCGGGTCATCGGATCTCGATTGTAACCAAATATTGCCCAGTCAACATTCTTTGCGGATAGACTGCCAAATATACTGGGGCAGGTGAAAACCTTGACTTGATTATCGAGATGCCCCTGCGAGGTCCCGGCATTTGCAAAAGCCCGATTGGGGATCGTCTGTGTCGGGGCAGAGGCGAACCAGCGATCGCAAACGGCGAAACCCTTCGCCAACCCCGACATCACGGGCAGCATCTCGGGGGCATACATTCCCATGATCTCCGAAGGATCGGTACCAGGGAGCGTATCCGAGTAGCCTTTGGCAAGGTCCGAGGCGATGGACGCCTTAAAATTGATCAGAAAGCCCTTGTTCGTGGGTATCGCGCCGGGCGCCACGGCATCGGTCGAGAAGAGTTGATAGTTTGTATTATGAAATCCTTCGCCGGGATCCGCACCCGGCATCAGGTACGGATTTTTCGCGGTGTTATCGATTTTGAATACCTTCACCTCTTTGCCGGTGTCGTCAGGATTCGACTCATTCCCTGTCAATCCATCGTATGGCTGGCCGGTTGCCGATTTGTTGCCGGTATCCGTATAGAGGAAACCTAACATTTGATCGAACGACCTATTCTCAAGCATGAGTTGAACGATGTGCTTAATCGCGGAGAGTTGATTGGCCATGATGTTTCTACGGAGCGGGGTTTAGAAATCGGCTATCTGAGTATGCATGCCGGTCCGTCGACCCGGGAGTTTGGTTGAGTCGCTACGGATGCCGGCGCACCGCAGGCCGCTTCAAATTTTGGGAATCGGAAAGTTTTCATCGATAATTTGATCGGTTGTGTCGAAGGCAAGGATTCAAATGCTCTGTCTGCGCTCACGCAATGGGCAGAAACCACTAGGACATTATGTCTCACTGTATTTCTCTTCAATGCGAGCTTGGGCACCACCCAAAAAGCCCTCTTCCACCTTGAAGCGTCGAGGCCTGGCGGTCCTGCTGCCAGCTTCCGGGAGATTGAAGTTCCGCGCCGCTTCCTTCCCTCCACGAGCCGCGCCAACAAGAGTTGTCACGCCTCCTGCTGCCGCCCCTATCCAAATAGAATGGCAACCATCGCTCAGCCTCCGGGATCAATCGGGGAGGCTTCGCACCGGCTGCGTTGCTAAAAACCCGCTCGCTGCCGCTCACCTCCGCTCGGCGCGGAGCCTGGAAGGTGGAGGAAAAGGTGCGCGTTCCCGCCGCAATGCCCTCCGCGTGGACCGCACAAGCGGCTCTCAGGCACCGGCAAGGACGAGATGCATTCGTGGAGCGGGACGGAAGGTGAATGAATTGATCCGGTCCCTGCGCCCAAAGCGGAAGGGGGAGCGAATGATTTTTGCTCGGATCGCCGGAGCATTAATCGAGCAGATCGCGCTGACTCAGACAGATGCATGGTGACACACCACCGCAGTGAAAAAAACTCGCCCGGAATTGAATGGCACGATAGTCAAAACGAAATGCTGACGCCGCACTCTCGCGTTCGTGAAGAAATCCTACTATTCCGATTGGCATGGGAGTTGCGTTTAGCGGCCTCCGTTCTCAATGCACGCAAACGGACGATTTCCTGCTTTTTAGGGAAATTCCCTTGACAGCCTCATTGATTTTACTCGATTCACGCGAAAACCACTTGCTTTCAATTCCACCCCCTATTAAGGATCGTACAAGATGACATACGCCAGCCAGCAGCTTTCTGAGGCTCTTCAGGAGCTTGTGCGTGAGCCAGAAGTCCCTCAGGATTACACGAATCGACCCCTGCCCGTTTCAATCGAAGCCGATGAAAATCAGTTTCCGGCGGCTGTTGCTGATTTCTTGAATCAAACCAGTCGTTACACAGCCCAAACGAGAAGTGTGAGCGTCGGAATATACTAAAGGGCCTCTCGCCTTTACAGCATGAGCATTCGTGGCGCGGATGGGAAACGGATCGCCTGGATGGACACGCGTCGGGAAAGTGGTTTTTCAAACTTTCTGTTCATCGATCAGAATTACGCGTCGCACCCTGTCTTGCGTCGCATATTCTCGCTCGCGAGAAAGCACGGTTTTCAGTCTGTACTGATCGAAGACATTGATCCTGCAGGGTGCGCCACCGTTGCAGAAGAAAATGCTGCTCTTGCCCTACGCCAACCGGATTTCACAGGGTCCCGGGTTCACCGCATCACATGTTTCCGCTGTCTACCTGACCAGAATCCCACTGCCCAGGACTTTATCGGCGGAGCCATCTTCAAATCCGATGCGTTCTCGGGCTTGGCACAACCAAGGTCACATGTGTACGAAGCGGTTTTGCCGCCCCCTAGAAATGCTGCGGGCAACAATTTCATCCACTGCCAACGCGGATATGATTTCCACACCGGCGTTGGGGATTTTTCTGCCAAGGGCGTTTTGTACGCGCAGCAGAATGACCTGACCTTTGTTTGTGCTCATGTCGCTCTGCGAACCGCGCTGGCAGCCTTACTCCCTGAGGGCGACATTTCCTACACAAAGATAAATCAACTCGCCGGCATTGATCACACATCGGTGCAGGTCGGAAATGGGGGGCGGGGACTTGGCCCAGATCAGATGGAAGCCGTGCTAAAAGGCGTCGGCGTGGAGTATGAAAAAACGGTGCATGAACCCCAGCAACAGTTGATTCTCCCGACCGATTATCAGCGCCATCTTTATGGATGCGTTGAATCTGGAGCGCCAGCTTTGCTAGGATTTGAGCTGGATGACCCCACCGCACAGCCAGGACAAGCAAGCAGACATGTCATTCCGGTATTGGGCCACACATTCAACGAGGACGCATGGGTTCCTGAAGCTCAGCGCTCCTATTTTGGCGGTACACTTAGCTACTATCCGAGTGAGAATTGGTTGAGTGCTTTCGTCGCTCATGATGACAACTTCGGTCCCTACTTTTGTCTCCCCCGAAATTTTCTCCGTAAGGAGAATTTCCGAATAATCTTGGGGCTTAAACGGTTTCCGACCCTTTTCACACCATTGGAGGCCGAAACGCTCGCTTTTGGATACGCGCAAATCCTCAGCAATGCATTTCAGAAAACCGGGATTGATTGGCTGGACCGATTTTGCGTATTCGCTCGCTTGGGTAGCCTCGTGATCCGGGTGCAAACCATGACGCGATCCGATTACGTGTCTCACCTTGACGCCTTGGAGGATTGGAGTGGACTTAAACTCGATACGGATTCCAAAGCTGAATTCGAAAAATCCCTTCCCGAATCATTTTGGATGGCGGAACTGAGTGCGCCGGAATTGTTCAGTGCCACTCGGCATAAATTTGGCGAGTTTCTGATTGCTGCGGATCGACCATTTTCAAACGACCTCCTGTCACTTTTACTGGCCGCGCGCTTGCCAGGGTGTGCGGTTTTGCGTGACGGAGGCGGCCAACTCAAGCCCCAACCTATAAAAGTTACAGGGCACACCCAACTTTTCACACGTCCGACACCTTAGAACTGGGGCTCCAATCTCGACGAACCTACCCAGCCCGTTGCCGGTGTGCGCAGAACCCGAATCGTTCATATCGCCCCCGGAAATTTGCGCATTTTGTATCCCCCTTTTGTATCCCCTAGCCTCAAAAATGGGCTAAAAGCAGCCTATACCGGCAAAACGGGATTTACGTAAGTGCCTCATCATTAGTAGCAAGCACATCATAGCTAAGGATGGCAAAACCCCAATTTCGGACTACGGATCAGAAGGTTTCAGGTTCGACTCCTGACGGGTGCAAGTCCTTGATGGTTATTAGCTTACGTTGATTTTACGAAAGACGATTTTTGGCGCCTTAAAGCCCGCTTGGACACAGCTTGGACGTTCTGAGCTTTTTTGACCGTCACCTTTCCGCCTCTCAACAGTTCGACAATCGGAGGGAGGGAGTTCCTTGGAACTAGCGTTTCCCAGCCTTCAGTTCCTGGCCGCTCAAACCGCTGATCGCGCTGGCGGGCAGCAGGATCGCCGGTTGCAGCCAGCCGATGACGGCCGGCCCATGGATGAGTGCCGACTCGGTACCGGGTTTCCTCACATATACCCGCCCGCTATTTGGAATTGTCCAAATCGAATGGGTTACACCTTCCCTTTCGGCTGAGCTGCGACTCCTCCCGTTGGCAAGAAATCCGGTAAATCAAGACGGGCCACGCCGATCCGGTTGTCTGCCATCCCGTAATAGACGTCGAAGCGGTTTGGTGAGCCGATATCGTCGCGCCGGTCGATGCCGGTGGGGAAGACGATGTTGGATACCGTGCCGTTACATTCCTGAGGCAACTCCGGCTTCAACACCGGGTCCGCCGAACGATAGAGGACCTCGCGCGGATGATCCTTTGCCAGGATCATCACCCCGGCCGAGTAACACAAATGGCGTCCATCGGGACCTGGTGGCGCCGTTTCGCTCACGCCGTGGTAGAAAATCAGCCAGCCATGCCGGGTCAGGATGGGAGGAGTGCCTGCGCCAATTTTCAATCTTGCCCAGGGAGCCACCGGCGCAGCCAGACGGTGATGCGAATTAAACAGGCCCAAGTGCTGAGGTTCGGGATTCTCCGGCGGCATCGGGCAGTAGGAAATCCAGATGCTTTCATGGTCGAGATCCACGATACGGGGTCCGTGGTGGCAGGCGGTTTCTTCTGGACGAGTGCCGGGAAAAAGGGGGCGATGGAGGAGGGCCATCTGCATTTTTCCGGCACGGCTGGAGATGGCTGTGGGGAAGAGACTGGCGTCCTTGTTATCCACGTGGACGAAATCGATGCCGTCATACGGAGCAAAGGTCGCGAGCCCCAATCGCTTCCAGTGAAACAAATCCTCTGAAATGGCGAAGGCGATCCGTGGGCCGATGGACGAAAGCGCCGCGTAGGCCATCACGTAGCGCCGGAGTGGTTCCACGAAGGTGATCCGCGGATCTTCGCACCCGCCGCCGCCATTTGGCAGCCGCTCGTAATCAGCTTCGGGCTCCAGCGCGATGCCGAGCCGCTCGACTCCGCAAGGATCGCCTGCCTGGTTGAATTTTACGCGGGCGATGCCGATCCGCGAATAATTGCCGAGTGCGACAAGCCGTGGAAAAAGGTATAAGTTCCCATCCGGGCCGCGAGCGGCGGCCGGGTTCAGGACCCCTTCGACCTCATGCGGATTGCCGGCTTCCGGCTCCATAATTTGCCCCAGGCGGTGCAGTTGAAAGGCGTTGGTCAACTTACCTCCAGGCAAGCCACGATGGCTTCGATCACGCGCTTCGTCTCGTGAGGGCTTTTGACCTCTATGGATGGAGCGCCCGCTTCCTTGGCCGGATAATCGTTTCCGCCCGGGAACACAGCGTCTCCGACGAAAATCATCTCCTTGATTCCAATGCCGAGAACATCGCGGAGTTTTCGAATCCCGTAACCTTTGTCGATGCCATGCTTGGTGACATCGATGGAGGTGGCGCCACCCAGCCGCACGGAAAATTCCGGGATAAGTTTGTCGAGCAGCGCCTTTATCGTTTTCCGCTTGCCGAAATCAGGATCCCACTTCTCCTTTTCTTCCAAGGGAGCCTGTTGCCCCAAGCCGGAGTAAGTGATCTGGCTTCCCCGGTCTTCAATGATATCTCCCCAGGTTTGTTCGGGCTTGAGGCCCGGCGATCCGGTCGCCTGCTTTAACGAGCTAATAATCCTGGTTTTCTCTGCGTCCGTGAAGTCCTCCGAATAAAGGAGCTTCCACCCAGATTCATATTGGTAGAATTTCGTTCCGCAGGTAGGGAGCAGAGACAGACTCTTCAGGCGCCCGTCATGGGAAAGATGGGCGAGCACCTGCCTTTCAAACTGCGACCAGTTGCCGCCCGATATGACGGACACCTTCACAATCCCGAGAAGAGAATTGAGCAGTCCCGCCATCTCGGCGTCAATGGAGGACTTGCTTTCGGCCAGCGTGCCATCCAGATCAAAAACGATGAGCTTTTTCATGGAATCCTGGACCCGCGCGGCAGGGAAATTTGCAACAAAGCAACTCCACCATGCGGTTGGCAGAGACAGTCTCCGACGACGGCAGGCAAAAGCACGACGTCGCCCTTGCCGAAGGCATAGTCGGCGCCGAGGTGCTCCAGATGACCGGCACCGGCGATGCATACGAGCACACGCGGCGTTTCCTCCTTGCCGACTGAGAACGGGACTTCTCCGCTGATTCGCCAGGCGCCGAAATGATTACAATGAAAAAGCCGCTCGCGCAGGGCGGGCGTCGTCTCTGCCACTCCCGGCACAACGGGGCCAAGCGCAACCTGCGTATAATCAATGCAAGCCAGTGCTTGATCGACTTGCAAGGGCCGAAGCGCGCCTGTCTTTGGATCGACATGATTCCAGTCATAGAGACGAAAAGTTACGTCGCTGTTTTCCTGTACTTCAAAGACCACAACATCTTTCAAAGAGTGGACGGTTCCCGCCCGCACCAGGACAGCGTCGCCAGGCTTTGGTGTGAAGTACGCCAGATGCTGCTCGACGTTTCCGTTTGCGATTGCATCACGCAGATTGGCTGCCGTGGCGCCCGCCTTCAGTCCCGCGTAGATACGGCTTTCGGCATCCGCTTCCAGGACTACCCATGCTTCGGTTTTGCCCGTCTCCCCTGCTGGAATCAGTTCCAGATGCGCATCAGAGGGATGGACCTGGACGGAGAGGGCCTTGCTCACATCAAGAAACTTCAACAGTAGAGGAAATCGGGAAAAGTGCCCGGCCAATCCTCCCATGAGCTGGTGCGGCCATTGGTCCAGCAGTTGCTTGATGGTTTTACCCTTGAGCGGCCCTTCGGCGACGAGGCTGGGATGGTCATCGCGGTCACTGAGAATCCACGCTTCGCCAATCGAGCCATCTCCCGGCAGCGGAGCGGAGAGAATGTTGGCCAGACGCCGGCCACCCCAGAGCCGATATTGGTAGATCGGTTCGAATCGAAGGGGATATAGGGGTGTTTGGCTGATAAGATTCTTTTGGTTATCGAGGGCTCTCTTATTGCTGTCCTACGGTAGTCGGCAGCGGTCTCTGCAATCGAACGCCAGGGCGCCACGCCAGGTCATCGCTCATCAGATAGATAATCATCGCCCCGAACATCAACAGGACGGCGACCCAGAATCGCCAATCATGATGTAAACGCATCCATGCGGGAGTATGCCCCGGATGCACACTGGAGGACCCTTTCCGGTGCTGACCGTGTTTAATCTCGCTCACTGGACTCCCTCCAAGCTGCTTTCCATCGCGGCATTGACACGTGGGGAGCATAGGTGCGCGGCAATGATCCCTCCAATACCTCCTCGGGAGCGGCGCCATAGCCTGAGGCTATGCGGGAAGCACTCCCGCGCAGTGTCATTCTGAAACGAACATCAGCCTTATATGGCTCCCAAATAGCTGCAGGCTATGACATGCGTAATTCACGGGGCAACGGATCGGCTCCGGTGTGCGTTGCGAAAGCTGCGCGGCGGACATCCGCATGCGAGCTTAAATGCCTCATTGAAACGGCTCAGGCTCTGAAAGCCGGAATTGGCCGCTATCTCGATGATGGGATCGTCCGTGGTGACAAGAAGCCGCTGTGCATGGGAAATGCGGTGCCTGGTGAGGAAATCGGTGATGGTGGCGCCGAATGCCTTGCGGAAGAGCGTCATTGCATAGTTTGGGTGCAGCCCGGCGGCGCAGGCGATCTGGCTGGCGGTCATCGGCTCGTGGTAATGCCGCGCGATGTAACACGCCAGTTGATCGGCGCGACTTAACTGGTAGCCCGGCTGGAGGGGGTGGGACAGGGAACGCGCGGCATCGCACTGACGCGCCGGCAGGGAAAGCGCCAGTCGCAGCAGCCGCGCCTGGATTTCCAATTGCGCCGCCTGCCCGTTGCTCGCGGCGCCGCAGTGCAGGTCTGTCACCCATTGGCGGAATTTGGCGCCGTCCGCGGGTGCCGTTTGCGGATCGCACACGATCTGCCCGGCGAGAATGGGATGGGCAAAATGCTCTGGAAATCCGCAGCCCAGAAACCAGGCCAGGGGCAGTGTGGCAACGTAGTAGGGTTTCCTGGTTTCCCATTGCACGATCTGGTGCGGGATCGCCGCCCAAAACAATGTGAGGCGCCCGGCCTCGACAGTGATGCGGGTGCCTCCCAGCAGGTACGTCAGGGAGCCTGATGGCAAAAAATTCATCTCAATCTCATTGTGCCGGTCCGGCCTGGGCATAGGGGTGGGCGTCCACAACTCGCAGGTGAAGCCGTAGGGGGTGAAATCGGTTCGCGATGTGTCAAAGTGTTCGATGAACTTAGAATATCGTGACTCGTGCCGCTGGTGAAGCGGGAATATCGGAAGTATTAGGCCGGATTTTCGAGAGAAAATCGTTCGGCCGCCAGACTGGCGGCTTACTGCCCGAGGTGGAAGTGCTCGAGGATCGCGACACGCTGATCGTCGCTCAGCGCGGGAGTATTCTTCGTGTATTGGAGGACCGCCGCGGGGTCACGCTCCGCCCATCGGGCAAGGATGAAGCCGATGCTCTGGGAGCGGCCAGCATCGTCGCTGATGCTTTCCGCCCAGTTCAATGCGGCTGCCGTATTGGCATCGATCAACGCCGGGTCGCGGGCGACCTGCGCGACCACCGCATCGAAATCCGGCCCCTGTGGGAATTGATTGATCCAGGCGGCGGCATCCGGAAGGTCCCGGCTGATCCATACGCTCACGGCCGCCGCGATCACCTGCCGGCGGAGAGGGCCGGTGGGAAAGCTTGCCGCATAATCCGCGGCGTCGCGCGGATCGGTCTCCGCCCAGGTCCGTCCGGCACTGATGAGGGCCTGAGTGTGCTCGACCTGCGCCGGGAGTCGAAGCAGCCAGGCGGCCGTTCCAGCCGGGTTTTGCCGCGTCCATTGGATGGCGACCCGGTTCAATAAGTAACCGCACATCTCGCCGTCCGGTACCTTGCGCAAAATGGATTCGACCGTCGCCGGGTCCTGGCGCGCCAGCATCCGCACCACGGAGTCCACCCCGGCCCTATCCGCATCCAGCCTCAGCCCGGCTATCGCATCGAGAAGGTCCTCCTGCGGGCGCAGCATGGAGGGAGATGCGATGACCCTGGGCGCGGACGGCGGAGGCGCCGCCGCGAGGGGTGGCAGCGTCTCATGATGGAAGGGAGGCGAGACCGGCGCGGGCCTTCCGAGCCAAATGGCCGCCAGGGCGGTGATAAGCGCCAGGCAAAGGATGGGAAGGAGACGATTTGTTTGCATGGGTAAAGGGCGCTCCGCCCCATTTACCGGGAGAGCGCCCCGCCCTATACTCTGATTGCTGTCGCGGCGCGCGGCCGCTGCTACGGCGATGCGGCGGCCTGCGTGGTGGAGGCGTCCGAGCTATTATAATAAACCCAGTCGTATTCCGGCCATCCGCTGATCGAGGGATCGGCCGGCTGCGAGCCGATTTCCAGCTTCAGCGCATCGTACATGCACGCGCCGGAGGCGAAGAGGGTCATGACATTGGTCTGGCCCGCGGGCAGCAGGTCCGCGGTGTTGAACTGGAAGACGGCGTAGTTATTGTAACCGGCAACGCCGCTGCGCTGCTCGGGATCGCTACCGAGGCGGGGATACCACAACAGGCTGCCCTTGTGCGTTCCGTTCATCCGGACCTGGAGGCTGGAGGTATCGTTGGCGGCGAGGTTGATGGAGACCAGCACGTACCCTCCCTGCGCCATCTGCGCGGCCGTGGCGGTGAAATGGACTTCCCACGCCGGAGGGCTGAAATCGGCCGGAGTCTTGCCCTCGGCCGCGGCGCCGCTGATCACATAGGACGGGGTAATATAATCATAACCATTAATCCCGGATGTGGAGCCGCCATAGACGCCGGCATAGAGATTGGGATAGAAGGTGTTGTACTGGGTGAAGGGCCAGTCATCGACAGTGCTGCTGCCGATGGTGTAAACGAGCTTGCCGGAGTTCGCCTGCAGTTCCTGCCAATAATTCCCGATTGCCAGGTAATCCCTGTTGTCGAATCCATTGCTAAGATGGCCGTTCATGAATTCATGCGCGGACCTGTCCGGGGTGCCAATGGTCCAGATGGGCGCCTGGGAACTGAATTTCCTTTCATCGAACGTGCCGTTGACCGTCGTGGAAGTCGTCCCCACCACGACGTTGTCGATATGATAGAGTCCCCATGTGCCAAGGCTATAGGCGGTAAGCCGGTATGTGCCGGGCATCACATCCGGAATGGTGACGTTGCCCGAGTTGGCATAGCCCCAATATTGGAAACCGGCGGACGACTCCTGCATGTAAGTGTTGTTGTCCGAGAGCACGATGATGTTATTGCTCGAGGAGGTGCTCCATTTTGATCCGGCGATGCGTGCGACAACCGTGCCGCGATTGGAACGGGCGCGATAGCCGTTGGAGAGGAGAACGCCTTCGGAGTCATAAAAACTGAGGCAACCCGGGATACTGTTGACCGCATCGTTGTAAAGCGCGGCGGCGGTTGTATTGGTGGAGTTGAAGGCGTTGAGGTGAAGATAAAACGGCCCCAGGAGACGGTTGGCCACCTGCCCGGCGGCGAAGTTGATGTTCGAGCCTCCAAGGTGGGCCGAGGCGTATTCCAGTTCGATGCCCGAGAGGAATTGCTTGGTGGGCCCTCCAATCATGGTCTCCGAGCTGGGAACCACCCACCAGAATGCGTTATTGGCGCCCACGTAACCGTGGGCCAGATGATATTGCTGGTAAGTGGAATAATTGTACTTCGTGATGAATTCACGGGCAAGGCCGGCCTCAGAAAGGTAATTGCCAAGGGCGGATTTCGTATAATCCACCGTCTCCGCCTGGACCTGGCGCCCAGGGTTTGAAGCGACCAACCCGGTGGTATAGGCGGTGGTGGGAAATGTTTGTTCATCAACGCCAATATTATTCGGACCTGTGTTTACCTGATAGAGCAGCGTCGAGCCGTTGGACTGGGTAATGGCGTT
>Ga0182024_10009178_pt1 | contig 20554 bp, 18 predicted proteins | sample P32metaG_FD_120480 | JGI IMG/M metagenome (GOLD analysis project Ga0182024, IMG submission 120480) | Permafrost microbial communities from Stordalen Mire, Sweden - P3-2 metaG (Illumina Assembly) | ecosystem: Environmental > Terrestrial > Soil > Wetlands > Permafrost | place: Sweden: Stordalen... | reverse complement strand
CTTGCGCCGCGCTGCTTTGCACAAAGCCGAGCAGATGGCCCTGGGCAAACCGGCACGCTTTGTCTTCTGCATAGACGAGTTGTGGAGACTGTTGCGTTACGAAGGCGGCAAGACTCTGGTTGAAGATGCATCGCGCACCAGCCGCCACTTAGGTCTATTCTTTATCGGTATCTCTCAGGAGTTGAGCGACTTGTTGCGCGACGATCGCGCTCGCAACCTGGCCACAAACAGCTCCATCAAAATCATTCTGGGCAACGATCCGAGCAACTTTGATCTGATTCGTGACGCTTGTGGATTAACTTCTTCAGAAATGTCATCAATTGGTCACCTAACACGTAAAAACCGTGAATACTCAGACGCGTTTCTCATCTATCATAAGATTTCAAGAGGTGTAGTCAGATTAGTGGTTCCTCGCTTTATGTACTGGGTCGCCACCACTGAACCGAACACCGATCAGCCGATGAGGTCCCGCATGATGGAAATGTGCAACGGCGACGCCCGATGGGCATGCCACCTTCTCGGACAAGGCATCACCCCCGAAACATTCACCCCCGATCTTTTGATGGCAGTCTAGGTACAAAGCAATGTTCGACTATCAAGCTGGAGAAAAGTTCAAACTGACGTTAATCATGGTGGGCTTTGCCGGGCTGATGGCAGGAATGCTTTTCACAATGATCCTGATGCCGCAATCAGAGCCACCATCACACCGGGGCAAACATGCCAAGACTGATCCGGCCGGCGGCGGTGTCCGCGACGCCGGCAACGCCTATGCCATGGCTCAACAGCGAGCAAGCCGATATCTGGGCGGCGGGGACAGTCAACAAGCTGCAGCAGCACAGGCAGCACCACAGGCCGCACCACAGTCCGCGCAAGGTCCAACCACTGATCCCACCATCGCCACTAACTTCCTTGAGACGTGGTTGCCGAGCGCCTGGGATCTCAACGCCGGCACTGCCAGGGCCAGCCAGGAAAAGGCGATACTGTGTATGACACCAGAATGCGCCCTGGCTTATCGGCAAAATGTCTGGACAAACGACCTGTCCAAACAGATTGAAGATTCGGGTTTGCAGAGCACTTTTCAGCCACGCAAAGTAGCTGCCAGCCAGACTCAACCAGACGGCTCGGTAGTCGTCTTTGTGGAAGGAGACCAGGTGCTTCAGGTGCCAGGAAAGGGTAGCCAATCAAAACCAGTAAAATATGAATATCTGGTCAAAACAACGTCGGAGGGCTTGCGTATCGCAGGCATCTCTGAAGGTGCCCACAGTTAGAGAGACAGATTTTAGTTGACGTTCACTCGTCAGGAGTAAGACCAAATGAGCTGGAAACCACAAATCGATGATCATGGAGTGATCGCCCGGTATAAGGATTCTGATACCAACGAAAGCATCACGGCAAGAGAATATGAGCGGCGCATGCAGATGCAGACGACCATGGGCTCACCGATGGCAGGGATGAGCACTGGTGCTCCCTCAATGTATCAACCGATCAACTATGGCACCGGCGTTTATCCGACCAACAATCAAATGCAAGCCATGCAGATGCAAGGTCAAATGCAAGGAATGGCTCCTGGTCAACAAGGAATAGGAATAGCAACGGCACCGGGAGCACCTGGGGCTGTCTCAGGCATTTATCCAGCCGGCTCACCTTATGCTCAACAACAACCTTACGCCCCCGCTTCCCCGATGGCTGCTCAACCAATGGGCGCTGCCATGGCATCTGGCGGCGCCAATCCACTAATTCAACAAGGAGCCAAGATCGTCGCTCCCAACGCTGGCGCACCAGATCTGCTCGCTGCTTCAGCGGCTGCACCTTTGACTAATCCGGGTGCAGCACCTGCACCAGCTGCCGGTCTATCTGGTCTTGGCGGATCGCCTTTGAGCAATCCTACTGTTGGTCTCAGTCCTACTGCCGGGCAGACGATGCAAGGCAAGAGCTTGCGCATGGAAGGAACTCCTGGCCATTCTGCTTCCACTTCTTCTTCAAACGGCAGAAACCACGGGTTTTTGGATGCCACCTCAATAGCGATCTTGCTTCCAACCATGGTTTTGTTGGCTTTGATTATCGCCGCTGCCCACAAGAAGAGATTGTTCCCCTGGCAAACCATCCGCACCTTCAATCCACCATCTGGTTTGATGAATCCTCGCGACTATGAGCGCTCTTATCTGTGCCCGCCCAACTTGAGAAGACACGGACGCCTGGGCAAGCGCAATCCTAACCAGACATGGACCGAAGCTGACGGCACTGTCTTGCCGTTCGGGTTCCTCGCCCGCACGCATCTGCCGGTCACCATTCCGATGGGACGGCTGCCCAACAAGAACATGTTCATCGTAGCCCCATCTGGTTCAGGTAAAACGACCTTGATGAGAGCGGTAATCAAAGCCCTGCTCGCCAAGCCTTGCGTGATCATCGCTTTAGAAGCGAAAGCCAACGACCCCAATTTGGACGAACGCAAAGAAGGCTTCAAGTATTCCCTGTTGCCTGAGGCTGAACACGCCGGTTTCGACACTCTCTATTTCAACCCCTTAGATGCCAACTCGATTCACTGGAATCCGATGGATCTCGACCCTATCTCGTTCGCTTCGTCAATCGTTCAAGACGTCAATTCACTGCCACCAGAAGAGCAACATTGGGCAGAAAGAGACCACGGTTACATTTACGGTCTGGCACAACTGCTCAAATGGGGCGCCATTCAAGTTGCCTCAGAAGACGAAAACGGACAAGCTGCAGAAGTGACACCACTGCCATGCAATCCACGTGGATTGATGAGACTGGTGAACAACCGCCGCAATATTGTTGAATCTTTGCGCCGCTTGAAGAGCAATCCAAACGTAGACGCCTCTGAGCTTCTGGAAATGACGCAAACGCTCTCTTCCATCATCAGAACCGATACCGATTGGGACAAAAACATTCAGGGCGTACGCGGTCGTCTGCGCATGTTCAAGAACGCCGGCATCTTGCGCGTTACGGAAACCTCCAACATCGACATCAAACAATCGATGCACCACCCGTCGGTGCTCATCTTTGGTGCTCCTGCATCGTTGGGACCAGATGCTGAATCATTGGCATCATGCTTTGTTTATCAACTGCAACAAGCATTGCACACCAGATACGGTACAAATTCCATTCTCCCGTTGTTCGCCTTCTTTGATGAATATCAAACCTTGAACATCGACCTGGCAGGCAGATTATCCGCCATCGTCCGTGGTGCCAACGGCGGACTGACGGTTATCTTGCAGAACATCTCGCAAATCACAGGCGGCGCCGGCAGCGCCAAAGATCCAGCTGGTGGTGGCGGGGGCGGCTCTGAAATCAAGACTATCTTCTCCAACTCAGCGGTGCGTGTTTGCTTGCACAACGCAGACGAAACCACAGCTCAGTTCTTCTCGGCAGAAATTGGCAAACATGCCGTGGTCGTTCCCGGTATTTCGGATCACTACATGGCTACTGGTTTCGGTATTTTCCCGACCAGCTGGAACAGAATTCACTCTCAGCAAGTTGTCGCTCGTGTAGATGCAGACTCGATCAAGCGCATGGAAAAACATCACGCTCTGGTTTATCTGGCTCCAGCCGGCGACCCCGAATTCGGCGAAGTAAAGCCACTGATGGTTGACTTGCGCGGCATTGAAGAGATCGCCAGACTGCACTTGTTGCACAACGTCACGGCAAGAAAGCAAGCCGGCAGCTTAAGCGCAAGCAGCGATGAAGCGCAAGTTCCGGCCGCTCAAGAAGCAGCAACTGCCGAGAACTTAGCGCAAGGACCGATCACAACTCAAGACTTCGCCACACCGGCTCAGATGGTAAACGGCGTCGCCACGGCCTTCACTGCCCCCGTACGCAAGCCGCAAGCGCCTCCATCGTTTGCCGTGCCACCACAACCAGTGTCGGCTCAAGCGCAGCAAGCGTCAGCACAACTTGGTGCCAACGGTGGAAGAACCTGCCCGAACTGCAATAAAGTGGCAGGCAAAGGCAAGTTCTGTATCGAATGCGGCAGATTTATCGGTCCGGCGCTCGCCGCCGCCGCCAGTTCAGCGGTTGTAGAATTGGCCACCAGCGCTCAAGTGATTGAAGGGTTGGGTCAAGTAGCCTTTGCACCAAACGTCGCAGTTCCCGGAGCAGTTCCCGCAGTAGCGGTTCCTGCCGCAGCGGTAGCCTCAGCTGCAGTAGCAGCAGCTGCACCACAAGCGGTGCCCACCTTTGCTGCCCCGGGTGCCGACATTGCCCAACGAGCTGCAGCAGCGCGCAAGCCGTCTCTGTTTGAGAGCCCGGCTCAGATCGCTGAAGCTGCTCAGCAAGCTCTTGGTGGTTCGCCCTATTCGTCGTCGGCAGCGCCCCAAAGTGTGCTTCAAGGTGCTCAGCGCCAGCCGGTAACCAGCTTCAATCTCGACCCGTCGCGCCTGGGCTACACGCCACAAGGTCAGGGCAGAAAAGAAGGTAAGGGCGTGGAGTTCTAACTTGAAAGCGAAACGAGTTTCCATCTAGAGATGCCTATACAATGCTAGGATGGAATTACGTTTCCACCATGACAATTTAGCCAAACACAACGTCAATCCAGATGAAGCGGACGAAGCAATTCACGATTCCAAAGGCTGGACCGAACGAACGAAAAACGGCGCTTATGTGAGCATCGGAAAAACGTTCGCGGGCCGGTTCCTGGAAAGTTGTTACCGCAAGTTGCCTGACGGAAGTGCATTTGTATTTCATGCCATGGATGCGCGAGATTATCAGAAAAAGCGTTACGCTAGGCGAAGCAAGATATGACAATCAAGAAAAACAAGATTCCACCGCCACCCAAAGCCGACGCATCATGGGAGGAGCAAGCGCTCTATTTTGAGAAATATGGACTGGAGGAACTTGAAGAAGGCGGACACTTACAACCGTTGACTGATGACGATAAGAAGTTCGTCGAAGCAGTGAAAGCGGCTGCCGGCGCACGAATAGCTGCACGGAAAGCACGGGCACAACTCAACCTTGCTCTTTCGCCAGAACAGCTTAACCGGTTCATGGAGTATGCAAAGAGAAAGCATATTCCACCATCAACATTGGCTAAGGCTTGGGTCTTGGAAAGACTCGACCAAGAAGCAAAAGAGGAAAAAAATCGCACATAACAACTCTAAATGTTGTGCCGATTGCCCCGATCATTGTCTACAATTGAATTGTGGGGGAGTAATTCGGCAAGTTTGCTTGTCAACTCATCCTGTTCTACACCCGCTGCTTCAGGGAATCTCGCTACATGGATAAAATTGCCAGGCTCAAGCCAAGAAAGAAGAGTTTGGTGTTGATGCAACGTGACATCTGGGCGCTTGTGCAACTCTATTTGCATCGCACTATAGCTTCCAGCCAGCTTGCCCGTTTGTGTTTTCCCGACATCAGTTATGAGACTGCCCGCAAGAGATTGCGCCGCCTGCAGCAAGCGGGCTTCACAGGCTCCAGCTCAAGCGGCAGAATGGAAGGGCGCGGGCGACCGGAGCTTATCTACTTCCTCACTACATCTGGTGCCAAGGCGCTGGAACAAAACAGAGGCATCTCCTGGGAGTCGATCCCGACAGGGCCGCCACACACTTATCACAAAGAGCATTTCTTGCGCCTTGTCGATGTGCGCCTGGCTATGGAAGATGCAGAACAAAAGCTGTCTTTGATGGAGCTTGAGTTCACCACCGGACGTGAGTTTTGGAAAGAGCTGGCCGGGGATTTGAGCAATCTTGAAGAGCAAGCCGATGCCACAATCTCGTTTCGATATCCTGGGCTGGAGCCAATCAAGGTGCTCCTGGAGATTGACACCGGCAACTTTCGCCAGACACGACACTGGGAACCAAAAATCAAGGCTTTTCTAAAGACCGGTTTTCCCATCTGGGTTGTCACAGGCAGCCTTCCCAGAATAGCCACCTTGCGCAAGTGGACACAACCGCTCTTAGAAGATGCCGGAGTCGGTCCTGGAAAGTGCGTCTTCACCGTCTATGATGATTTGATTGGCAAGGGCATTTTTGGCGCCACCTGGTTGCGCACCGATGGCACGATTACGGACCTGCGCCCGAAAGTAGCAGAGAACCCAAAACAGTAGAGGCGCCCTTTAGCAGTAGCGCGATGCGCGTGTGCGTACGGCAACAGCAGTACCAAAATAGGAGCGCGGATGCGCCCACTGGACTCATTTGTACGGCTACGTAGGGTCCGTATGGTTGCGTAGTTCCACCATTGAAGTCGGGCTGCTTTAAAAATGATAATACTTGTTACTTGTTGGGTCATAAATTAAAGGAATCCCAATCGTGCCGGTCTTCGACCAGAACCCCGAATCAAAAGACAAAGTGCAGGGCAATGCAGCTTCGCAGGGTCAGGGCTTCTTTGACTGCGCTTACGATAATCTGCGCTATTCTCTTATTCAAGCGCCTCTCACAGGCATTACCCAGATAGTCGACCACCTGGTGCCAACCGATCTGGCAAAGCACGTCCAGTTTTGGCAGGCGCCCGAAAGGCAAAAGTCGTTCTCGGCAGGATGGTTCGGGCAACAGATAGGATCCTTTGTCGGTGGCGCTTTGCCGATGGTGGCTCTATACAAGTTTGCCGGACCTGGCGCTGCTACAGAGGCGGAGATGTCGGCTGAATACGGTCTGAAGTCGTCTTTGAGCATCGCTCCCATTGCCAAATCGATAGCTACCGGCGCCGTTTATTCAGGATTGACGACACCAATTTCTCAAAACGATGGCAATTTCTGGCTCAGCAAAGCCGAGTCAGCGGCAGCCGGTGGCGCCAGCTTCGGTGCCTTAACGGCTGGAAGCATCGGTCTTAAGTCAGCAGGCAGTAAATTCCTCGCCAATGATATCGTCGCTGGTGCCCTCTCCGGAGTGCCGGCTGCGGTGCTAGGCGTGGATGGGTACTCTCTTATGCATGACGGTAAACTGGCTTCCGCTCAGGATCATATTGACGCCATTGGCGGTTATGTTCTCGCTGGTGGCCTTATGGGTGGTGCTAATGCGCTTCATGAGTATGTCGCTCCCACTTCTGGAATTCGAGGCGTGCGCACGCTTGATCAATTGACTGCCCTTGCCGATGCCACAGTATCGCCCAATGCACCTGCACGTTGGGCCTTTTCCAAGGGCAAAACAGCGCCTGAACCGGGCGATGTTTACTATGCCACATATGATGCGCTCAACGACTTAAGCGGCACCCGCAACCACTATACTTTTAGCGATGAACTAAAACAAAAGATTGCTCACGGGGCAGACGATTTAGCCACCAGCTATCAGGCTCTGGACAAAATTCCTGATCAGGTCAGTGTATATGGTTCTAATCGGGTCAAGGAGAACAGCTGGACTTATCAACGGGCCCGGTTGCTGGGCGGTTTGCTGGCCCAAGATGGCTACGCCGTCAAGACAGGCGGAGCCTATGGAGTGATGGAGGGCGCCAATCGCGGTGCCTATCAAGCAGGCGGCGTATCTATCGGAGTGAACCTGGAGTTGCCCAATGAACCTTATGGTGGCAACGGCTATCAGACAATTTCTCTGGAGCATAAGAACTTCCCGTCAAGAAAGGATATATTGCGGCATTCCATCGGCTTTGTTGTGGAAGACGGCGGCATCGGCACCTTGGATGAATATGCAGAACTCTTAACCCACATTCAAACCGCTAAGGCTACGCACAAGCCGATCTTCGTTTATGACGATGCCTGGCACGACATGCAGAGTGTGTTGAAGACTATGTATAAGCGCGGCACTATTGCTAAGAGTGACTTCGATCTATTTCGAACGGTTCAAAGCCCCTATGAGCTCAAGGATCGGTTAGGTAAATGGAGAAGCAAATATGACGCTCAACCTTCGGCCGACAGTTCACCGACTGACGCGGGCGAACCGCGGGCGCCAGCCACATAAACCAAGCTTAGTTCTGGCCTAAGAGCCTGTCTCATTCATAAGTTGACCCATGATTCGATTGTCAGACTCAGACATTGTATTTTTCGAAAAGCCTGCCAACTGGGCAGGCGCGCTCACTTATGATCTCACCGTGGCAGTCGCTATAGAGAGCGATCTGCACCGCCTGAATCAAGCTGCCATTAAATGTGGTGCATTACATTTGCTTTCAGGCAGCGCTCAGACGGTGCCGATTAAGACGATTTTACAGGTCTTGCCTGAGATGCCGTTGATCGGTCTCTTCCACACTTTCATCTACCGGCCATACCTGGAGTGTTCCACCTACCAGATGTCAATTTTTCCCAGCCAATTTCAGCGCTTTGCTGATTTGCCCCTGGGCACCAAATGGAGTAGATTTGACCCGGTTAAGCTGGCCGCACTGCATACGGTGCTCATGGAAGTGGTCAATTCAATGGCCCGTGACGTCACCGTATTGAATGCCACCATCGCCCTCCAGTCTGAGGAATGGTTGCCGCCAGCGGTAGTGTTGCAGGGCATTTGTTTGGACAAACGAGTGGCGAAGATCCTAAATCTTATGGGAAAACCCCTAGCTGCCCCAAACGACAAACTTGTCGCAGTTGATCTGAGACCTTCATAATCTTGGCCGTTTGCTAGCATGAACCAGGCGTGATATCTTCGTGGATAAAATGATGATCCTGCCAACTACTAGAATACGATTGAGCATCATTGCAATTCTTGCGGTGCTTAACTTTGCTGCCTGCGCATGGGGGCAGCCGTGCCACGCTTCTGCGTACCTGGAGAAGGCTCATGAATATGAGAAGCAGGGGTTTACCGGAAACCTACTGGCGCTGTCATTCTACAACAAGTATGTTAGTGCCACTGCGTCGGATGCGCTGGCGCTGGCATCACGCAAAAATTGTATTGACAGCCTGAAAGCGGGCAAGTTTTCCCAACCGGTAGAGCCTGATGCGGCCACACGGCAAGAGATAGAGCACTTTCTCGATCAAATGGAACAAACCTGGAATGCTCATCAAATAGACGCGGTTGCCAGGCTGTATTCGCCCGACTATATAAACAACGACGGACTGAATAAGGATGAAGTAAGCGATTTAACCGCTGATTTCTGGAAGACATATCCTGATGGCAACTGTAAGAGTGTGGTCAAATCCATCTGGATGGACGGCGAGTTCGCCATTGTCTCTTCCCGAGATACTGCCACTGGCACTTCGGCGAAGCCAATGTCTGGTGTGGGGTTGAGTGGCAATCTTTCCAGCGTTTCTGAAGGATATATGTTCATGCGGCGCGGCAATGGAAGCTTCTTAATCACGGCAGACATCGTTGAGAGAGAAGAAACGAAAGTCTCATTCGGCACCGTAAATGCCCAATTCTCGGCACCAGAGCATGCCGCACCCGGCAGCAGTTTTGAAGCCACAGTCACTTATGCCAGTCCCACTCATAGGAGCGCTGTTTGTTCCATTACAAGTCAACCGTTGCAATATCCCCAACCGACTCCCACCGAGGTATGGCGCCGAATGGAAACGGATCAGGTGACCAGGAGAATGGAGGCTGACAGCAAAGGTAGGAATGAGGTAGTGATGGCCACTATAGGCAAAACCGATGCCCTCAGACCCAAATTGGATGGCATAGAAATTTTGACCCGCAGGCTCAATGTGGCTCCTACTGTTGATATAGAGCAAGCTCGCATGCAGGCTCGGCGCATCAATTGACCGTGATGCTTTCTGCAATCTAAGTTCGAAGCGACGACTGTTTCAGAAGCTCGTCCCAATCGATCGGTGCCACGCCTCTCTTGTTGTGATTTTAATGGCAGTTGCGCACCGGTAGTGGTGGCGCGCGGACTGGCTGGGGTTCGGGCCGCGGCTGGCTGGCGGCACATTTAGTCGTTGTAGGCGAGACCGGCGATTTGCCGGCTATTCAAGCAGGCAGCTGCGCTTGCCTGCGTCGGTCCACGCACCAGCCGCCGAAGATATGGCGTCAACTTCAATACGAAGCTCATGACATGGTATCGTATTTCGCTAATCTCGAATCTGCGTTACTATTACAGACTGGAGGAGAACTAGTGCGACATACGTCCAAGAAACCAGCAGCAAAGCCTAAAAAAGCAACCAGCAAGCGATCTGGCAAACCAATTTCTGCTTCGCAGAAGCAGTTGATGCTGGCCGCCTTCAGACAGGCAGCGGCGGTAACGGTGGAATTGCAGACCCAGCGTAGAGTTGACACAAGCAGTCTGTACGAGCAAATGACACTCTAGTCTGCCATGCTGTCAGTCGACGTATTCAGGTATTCAGCACAGAGTTTGGCGCAGACACTGGCGCAAAACTCTGAGTTTACGCCATTAGAATTTTCGAACGACATTCATGGGATTTTTCTCAACGAATATCTATCCGCGATCGGCGTGATCACGGTCGTTGTGGAAAAGGCTTACGTCGACCAGCATTTCTTAGAGGATTACGCGGGATACTATGCACATTGTTTTGCAGACTATTCAAGATACTGTATGCGCCTGCATTTTTTCGGTGCCCAATTTACAAAAACATCTTTTCTAAAGTTGTTACGTGGAGAAACAACGCCACTGACTGAACAGAACCTGAGAGACACCTACAGAGGCTTCTTAGTAGTGAAGCCATTACCTCAAACCGTCATCGGACGGACCTGTTTGTCGACATATCCCGAAAGACCACGATTCTACCCGATCTGTCGCAGCTACACAGTCACGTTGTTTGGTCTGACATTGGTTGTATCTTCGCTTGCGTATCAAGAACAAGATCGAGCGGCGGCAGCATGCGCATCAAGCGCGCTTTGGTCAATCTTTCATGGCACCGGTCATTTATTCCAACATGAAATACCATCGCCATTCAGGATTACGTCATCCGCAACGTCGATCTCTCCTCCAACTATAGAGGTCGCTGATAGTCTGTCCCCACAAACCAGAAGTTTGCCAAGCCGTGGACTGTCAATGTTCCAGATGGCTCAAGCTGTTAGGAATGTCGGTTTAGAACCGTATTCTGTGAAAGTGCAAAATACATTCATTCTGAGAAACACATTGTATTCGTATTTGCGCGCAAAGATACCAGTCTTGTTGATGCTAAACCTGCAGACGACGGACAATAGGTCGATTGGCAAACATGCAGTAGCTGTGACTGGATACCGTTTGGCGGATCAATCAATTACCGACGTCTCCACGGGTTTCGTGTCGGTCGGAAACCGAATCGAACGATTCTATGTACACGACGATCAGGTCGGTCCGTTTGCTCGAATGGGCATTGAACCAGACGGACGCTTGTCCACCTCGTACGGAGGAGTAGGTTCGCATGTAGCAGCACCAGAAGCGGTATTAGTTCCGTTAATCAGCTCTATCAGAATCTCAGCAGGAACGATAAATGATCTTGTTCGGGAAATCGATGGGTTTATTGAGCAGGCTCGACTAGCCGGGCAATTGGATATTGAGTCTGACCGTCTTGAATGGGACATATACCTAATTTCGGTGCAAGATTTCAAACGGGATATTTTGAGCACAAACCATCTGACGTATGAGCATAAGTCACAATTACTGATTCACTCATTTCCGTTGTATCTCTGGAGAGCAACTGCTATGGAGGACGAGCAGCCAGTTTTGGATCTCCTGTTCGATTCAACGGACCTTGAACAAGGTAGGATTTTGACCGCATTGGTTGCGCACAAACCGGCTTTCTTACGGCAACTGCGAACAGCAATCACTAGCATTCTGGCGTTTGCTGAACCAACACTTAGCTCGAGACTTGTTAGCACCCTGAAGAACATCGTTAGTGCTGGACAAAAGGCAATCTAATGCTCACTTTATAGAACCGCCGGTGGTGCTGTTGCAGGCGCCGCGAGTATCAGGGGCTGCCCATCCAATCTCCACAGAGTCCAGATGGGCAAAACGCTTAAGTTGACCCTCAATTCTGACTGATCAGTTACGCTGTATTAGATTCCGATTCGATCGTCACGTTATAGCCACTTATAATTCCTGCGTGCCACCAGATTCAGTGCTCGGCAGCGAGCGGCTTGGCGTTGAGCAAAGTCTCGGCGAAATGACAGGCTGAGAAGTGCCCGGCACTGATTTCGCGCAGTGGTGGCACATCCGTCTTGCAGAGATCCTGCACGATCGGGCAGCGAGTGTGGAAGGTGCAACCGGGCGGCGGGTTAGCCGGGCTCGGCAAGTCACCGTGAAGCAATATTCTGCCACTGCGATCGAAATTCGGGTCAGGCACCGGCGCAGCGCTTATCAATGCCTGTGTGTAAGGGTGCAGCGGGTGCCTGTATACTTGCCGGCATTCGCCTAATTCGACAATTTTGCCCAGATACATTACGGCAATGCGATCGCTTATGTAGCGAACGACATCGAGATTGTGGGCGATAAAAACATAGGTGAGCTTAAACTCTTTGCGCAAGTCGATGAGCAGGTTGAGAATCTGCGCTTGCACACTGACGTCTAGTGCCGAAACAGGCTCGTCTGCGATAATCAATCGCGGCCGCAAAGCAAGGGCCCGGGCGATGCCCACACGCTGTCTTTGACCGCCGGAAAACTCATGCGGATAACGGTCTGCCATCTCGCGCGACAGGCCAACCAATTCCACAAGCGAGGCCACTTTCTCTTTCAATTCGCTCCCGGAGGCAACTTTGTGCACCTCCAGAGGTTCAGCTATGATCTGGGCCACAGTCATGCGCGGATCGAGACTGGCATATGGATTTTGAAAGACGATCTGCATCTGCCTGCGCAGTTTCTTCATCGTCGTGCTGTCGCAATGCAATACATCGGTGCCGTTAAAAATGACACTGCCTGAAGTGGCAGGCAGCAATCTCAAGATCACCCGCCCCAATGTGGATTTTCCGCAGCCGGATTCTCCCACCAGTCCTAAAGTCTCTCCGGCAAAGACGTCGAGATTGACTCCATCGAGCGCTCTTACCGCTCCCACTTGCTTGTTGAAAAAGCCTTTCTTGATCGGGAAGTGCTTCTTCAAATCACGCACTTCAAGAAGTTTTTCGCGCTCAGGGGCAGCGTCGCCTGCAGTTGCGGAAACTTGTTGAGGTGCAACAGGTTGATTTTCGTGCATTTGAGAGTGAATCCAGAAGGCGCCCGGGCAGCTTTGAATTATACGTTACCCGGTTTTATCATCTCTGGATATTCGCCAACCTCTCCAGCAGCTCTTGGCAATCTTCTTCCAGGAAAGACGCCTTGCAAGCCTTTGCCACCCTGCGAGCCTGCTTTTCAATAGCCTCCAGGTATGGCGGATAAGCCGTCACTGTTGAAATGTCTTGCAAGGCCCGCATTAATCTTAGTGAGACAGCCATGTCATTTTTTCCATAGGGACCGATTTGATTGTAGGCAATTTCCAGCAGGCGCGGAAACGAAGTTTGTCTTCTTGTTATCCGCAGAAGACCTCGTTCGTCGAAGACGCGCGAGACCGGCGGCTCAAGAGTAGCAGCCACTGCCAGAAAGCTGCTCAAGTGATCGATGCAGGCAATGGCCGTGCTTGGATCGTTGACGGCAGGAGATATAGCCTTAAGAGCAATGTCGACCAGTTGCAACACTCCAAATTCGACGTCGTCCTGCATCGAGCGTAAAGGGCCCAAATGAAAGCAGGCCAGACATCTTGTCGCCAACGCATCAGTAGCGCAGGCAACAGGGCTGATCGTGATTAATTTGATACCGGCAGGGATGAACTGACCGACACTGCGATGCACAAAAATGCTTACCTCAGACGCTGACGTAATGGCCAGTAACCGCCCTTCATCAAGATATTGAATGTATCCAGATCTGGTGCTTACGGCTGTGGCGCCGTCAGGCTCAGAAAGAGGTTCTTCAACGCGCGGCGCTCCAACGAAGGATTCTCCAAAGAGATTGCGCAGCACAACTTCAGTCTCGCGGGAGATGCGGTCGACGATGTAATTAACTTGAATGGCTAGGGCGATGTGATGAATGAAGTAGATGAGCACAAAAAGACAGGCACTGGCCAGGAAAAGCGCCACGATGAGAGAGAATCTGGGCACGAATACATCTTGGCCCTGATGAATCGATGGTAAGCAGATGAGGCAATAAGCGAACGTGCCAATGAAGAGTCCCAGCGTGTATTGGGTGACGCGATCCTTGAGAAAGCTGGTCAAAATTCTTGGCGAAAATTGAATCGATGCAAAAGTGAGAACAATGAGAAGGACCGAATAGACAACCGACAAGACGGTGATGCACGAACCGGCAATAGCGCCCAAAAACAGCTGAGCGATAGCTGGATCGCTGGGCGCTAGCCAAACGTCTTTCTCTAGCCAAAGAAACTTGTGGGGAATGTTTTGCTCAGTCATCGGCAAAATGATGGCTACAAAGCTGAACACAAGCATGATGAAGACGGGCAGAAATAAGTAACCGCCCTGCTGCTCGTAGTATATGTGGCGAAATGAATTGAGTTTGTTCAGACGCATGTTCAGTTGGGCCCGCAGCGGTGCCGCCTCCAAGAGAAGTTTAGCAAGTATATGAAGACTGCCTTCTGGCGCCCTTGATAGAATCTTGACTTCTTCCTGTGCGCTATTGACTGAATCTTGAGCCTAATTTGATCCATTCTTAAGACCTCTCGCATATATAGGGTCGCATAATGGTTTGAGCAAGCTGTTTCAAAGGGGGTTTGCCATGTTGACTTTCGAAGGGTCTACGATGCAGACCAATTCATCCATCAGCGATTTTATCGGTAAACCTGTGGTTCTGATTTTGGTGGCATTGATCTTCTTCACCCTCGGTGCGTTTTTTGGAAATTCGTTCGAATTCGGCTTGAAGAGTCAAAAGTCTAGTGGCAATGTGCACGGCAGATTTGGTGCCATCCACACGCAGCTAGCGCCAACCTTGACAGACAGCCAAACGCCGACAGACAGCTCGAAGCCTTAATTCTTTGCGGTTCGTCGATGAAAAAGCTTGCTCATTGAGCAAGCTTACTGTTGGCGATTTATGAGCGGGATGCTACGGAACTTTGACGCTCAATACTTCAATTGTGTCTCTGAACTTGGAGAGCAAATCTTTTACCGCCTGGGGATCAGCTTTCGGCTCGGTTGCTACCCATCCGAACGGTTTGGTGTTGGCGATCGGCTTCAGCGGCAATTTATTGGGTACGCAGACGATCCCTTTTTGAAGATTGATCATCGCCTGTCTTTCTTCGTCAGTGATGTAGCGGCTAGTGATGAACGACCAGTCATCATATGTACTGAAATCATCGCCTTTGTAATCGTAGGTGCCCCACATATTGCCAGCTACTTTGTACGGTTTGGGTTCGCGTACGAATACAAACCAGTAGGCGAAGTATAGGATGGCTACTTCAATTGCTAATAATAGATAGGCGAACATGACCGCCTCCTGGCCCCAGGGCCTGGCGAGTGATTCCGAGTGAGAGAGCAACGACTTTTATGTTTGCTTAACCTTGGCAGTATTCTAACGAAAGATTACAGAAATGCTACGGGGTTTTAATAATTCTCCAATTGTCAAGTGATTAATTCTAATGGCTCGGAAAGTCCTAGCGGAAAGCAATAGCGGCGATTGCAGTAGGGCTGCGACGTTAGGGGTTTTCTGACTAGCTACGCTAGCGCTGGCCTGCTCGTAACAGACGTAACTGTCCTGTCCAAAGATTTCCTCTTGGCAACATGCCATCGTATGCGCTGCCCCTGTGGGCTGCCTACAGCCAGGGCTGTAGGCGGTTGTAACGTAGAGGCGAACCTCATGACGACTGCCGCATGCAACGTCAGTCGTCGGCTAACACATTGGCAATTGTGAAGCATGAGCAACCCATGGCCTTTTACAAAGACGGTTGTCAGGTGGTTGCTGATGCAAAGTTAGAGCCGAGGGCACCATCCAAACATACACAAGTTGGGGTTACCAAATTTGGCAACCTTCAAGATTAAAGAATCGTTTGCGCGATTTGCCCGAGAGTCCATTTTCATAAGGTTTTTGGAGCCTCTGAACTTTTCTGCCGGCGGTTGTCAAGGTTACCAAATTTGGCAATCCGACCTCAGTTTTGGAAAAATCCTAGAGGACCTACCCCTTGGGTGATCTGAACAGCCAGCAAAGGTCATGCCACAGCTGCCGTAACGGTAGCTGTGCTGCGGCGGCTAGGGGCAGCGCAGGCAGCGATGCCTAAGGGTTATCCCCAGTTTGTGCCAGGCAAAGCTGTATCGGTCGTATATCGACCTCTCACGTGGTGTGAAAAGGGTGAATGGATATTCAAATTTAGGAGCTTGTGGAGTTGATACCCTTTAACTGTGATCGCTGTTGTCAAGTGGATGCGGCGCTAATCAGAGCAGGAAAAACTTTGCATGCAGACAAACCGAATCGCTGTGGTGGGTGCCGGCACTATGGGATCGTCCATTGCTGTTGCCCTGATTTCGCGGGGTTTCGAAGTGGTGTTGCGCGACGTTGACGACCAGGCTGTTGCTGTTGGCATCGCCAATATCGACCGCTTGCTCAAGTCTCGCGTAGACAAAGGATTGGCGCCAGAAGAGGCGGCCCAGCAGCGGGCTCTGGTGTCGCCGACCACCAACCTTGAGGACCTCGCCGATGTGGATTTTGTCATCGAGGCCGTGCCCGAAGTAATTGAGTTGAAAAAACAAGTTTTTGAGGAGCTGGATCAGTGGTGCAACGTCGACGCTATTTTTGCCACCAACACCTCGAGCCTGTCGATCACCCAAATCGGTGCCTTTACCCGGCGTCCAGATAAGGTCGTCGGCTTGCACTTTTTCAACCCTGCTCATCTGATGAAACTGGTGGAAGTGATACCGGGGTTGGAGACTTCTGCTGATACCGTAAACAGTGCCATTGATCTTGGCAATGCCCTGGGAAAACTGGCGGTGCGCGTTGAGGAGTGCGCATCCTTCCTGGTCAACCGACTGCTTGGGCGCTACATAAATGAGTCATTGTGGTGCCTGTCGGAAGGGGTGGCATCGGTAGAAGAGATCGATAAGGCGGCGTGCGATTATGTCATGCCCATTGGACCCTTGGCGCTGCGAGATATGAACGGCTCCGATGTAGGGCTTGCCGTGGCTCGCTACAACTTCCAGGAATACGGAGATCGCTTTATGCCGGCACCGATTCTGGAAGAAATGGTGAAGCGCAAATTGCTCGGGCAGAAGTCCAAAGAAGGATTTTACAAGTATGACCAGAGCACACGCAAGCGCGCCGGCAGCAACCCGCGCCTGGCGGAGATTTTGGTGCGGCTCGGTGGCAGCGCTGATCAGGCGCCACCATTTGAGGTGGAGAGACTGTTTCTGCCCATGATCAATGAAGCGTTCTTAGTGCTGCAGGAAAGGGTGTGCGATGCCGAAGATTTAGACCCGGCGATGATGGCCGGATTAGGGATGAGACGTGGACCGCTAAAACTGGCAAGCGAAATCGGATTGCCCGAATGTTTATACAAAATTGACACTTTGAACAAGATCTACGGTGAGCGTTTTCGTCCGGCGCCACTGCTAAAACGATATGTTTGGGCCAGACGCACATCAGTGTTTTAGGTTTACTATGACAGTCGGTGCCAAACTGCCTCCTGCCGCCATTTGCATAGGGCTCGTCATTGCCATTGCCCTTGACACGGGCGTGCAGATTTTATGGAAAACGGCTTCTTCTCATGTCGATTTGGCGAGCGACTTTCTCACCGCCTTCTGGCAGGCATTGTGCCAACCATTGTTTTGGGCAGTGGCGGTGATGTGGTGCTTGCAGCTCTTTAACTGGCGCAAGGTTCTGGAAAAGGCAGATCTCAGCTTTGCTCAGCCGATCACATCATTGAGCTACATATCGGTGCTGATACTGTCCGCGGTGCTGCTGCATGAGCGCATAACCTTGACTCAGATCCTCGGGGTTATGCTCATCTTAACCGGAGTGTTCTTCATCAGCCGCACCGACCATGAAACAGTCGTGCTTTCAGGACCAGGGGAGCCATAGAATGGGATCTCGGCTAATCGGAATTTTGCTGGTCCTGCTTGCCACTGCCATTGAAGCGGTTGGCCAGGTGTCGCTGAAAAAATCGGCCATAGTATCGGATCCGGTGCGCTGCCGCGGTTGGATGGTTATTGGAATTATTTGCCTTGGCGTCGAGGCGATTGTCTGGACCATCGTTCTGACTAAGCTGGAGGTGTCAATCGCATATCCGATGGGCAGCCTCTGCTTCGTCATGGTTTTCATCCTCTCTACCTTATTTTTGAAAGAACGACCAGATCGCAGTCGTTGGGCTGGGGTGTGTCTTATCCTTTCTGGCACCGCTTTGCTAGGACTGAATGGATGACCGCTTATAGCGTTAGCTGGCGCGAAAGCGAGAAAGAGATATCGGCACAGTTGTGGCAAACATGTTTCGCACCTCCTGTGGAGGGGCGCTTTTGGTACGAAGCTCTGGAAAAGAGTCATTTAGAGTCTCAGTTCAAGTTTGCCTACGCTGTCATTTTGAAAGACGGTGCGGAAGTTGGCATCATGCCGACATTTTTGATGGATGTTCCGATCGAGTTGGTGGCACCGCCGGAAGCGGCTAAGATTATTCGTGTGGTTGGTGGCATCTTGCCTTCGTTGCTGTACCAACGCACCTTGTTTATTGGTTCTCCATGCTCAGACGAAGGCACGGTTGGGCTTTTACCTGGGATCAAGTTTGCCTGCCTAGCGCCATCGTTGCAAGCTGCGGTGGAGCAGCGGGCGGCAAAATTAAAGGCACCCATGATTGTTTGGAAAGATTTTCCCGATTCGTATAGTGACGATTTGAAAAACCTGAGCCGGCAGGCCGGCATGTTTGTGCTCACGAGCTATCCAGGCACCATGCTGGAACTGCCCGACAGAAATAAGCAGACCTATTTTGCTCAACTTAAAGGTTCTCGCCGCCATAACTTGAAGAAGAAATTGAAGCGCAGCGGGCAAAACTTCCGCGCCGATGTGGAGGTCTACTGCAAGCCTGACAGCACAGTTTTGGATGAGGCGTTTGCGCTTTTCTGGCAGACTTACGAGAAGGGAACAACCAAGTTCGAGAAATTGAATCGCGAGTTTTTTTCGCACGTAGCTAAGAATGAGCTGGCTTATTTTATCGTTGTGCGCAATGCCCAGGACAACAAAATGGTCGCTTTCATGCTCTGTTTCAATCTTGGTGAGCGGGTGATCAACAAGTTTATCGGCATCGATTACCGACTTCCAGGCGACTGGTTCCTCTATTTCAGGCTCTGGGATGCAGCCCTCGATTGGGTCCTGACCACCAGCGCCAGGGAGTTCCAGAGCGGTCAAACCGGCTATCGAGCCAAGATTGACGTGGGCAATTCACTGGTTGCCCTTACTAACTACTGCAAGCACCGCAATCCTATCATCCACAAGATTTTTGCCCTGGCCACTCGCGATGTCTCCTGGCGGACCCTGGACGATGACCTGGCCGTCTTTCTCAAGGCTCATCCGCCAGAGCCGCCAGAGCCGCCAGATCCGAAGCTGCCGCCTGCCGTGCCGACTAAGTAACGAAGCGAATTAGATCTACTTATTGATGCACCTTGCATAGAATGGCGTGTTAAGTTTAATTAGGCACGGGGAGAGCATATGCGCATTCTTTTGGTTGAAGACGACGAAATACTCTCGGATGGCATCGCCAAAGCCATGCGCCAGGCCGGCTACGCCATCGATCATTGTGGCACGGGTCTGGATGCCGACCACGCCCTTGAAACGATCACTTTCGATTTGCTCATCCTCGATCTGGGCCTGCCTAAACTTGATGGATTAGAGGTGCTCAGACGGCTGCGAGCACGCCAGCAAACCTTGCCGGTGATCATTTTGACTGCCAGAGACAGGTTGGAAGATCGCGTCACCGGGCTCGATTTTGGCGCTGACGACTATTTGACCAAACCGTTTGATTTGCCTGAGCTCGAGGCCCGTGTGCGCGCGCTGATGCGGCGTGGACGCACCAACTCGAACGTAGAAGTAGTCTACGGACCTCTGCGTTTTGACACCGTAGGCAGGCGCGTGACCGTGCGCGATCAGCACGTTGAGCTGTCGGCTCGCGAGCTGGCGGTGCTGGAGGTTCTACTGCAACGCGGCGGTAGCATAGTCAGCAAAGAGCAGTTGATCGAGCACATGTACGGCTGGGACGAAGAAGTGAGCCACAATGCCATGGAAGTCAACGTGCACAGACTGCGCAAGAAGCTGGAGCCGGCCGGAGTCAACATTCGCACAATTCGCGGGCTTGGTTATCTTCTGGAAAGTAAGACATGAAGTTCGGTCGGGCCACTTATATCTATAATCCTTCCATTCGCACGCAGTTGCTGGCCTGGCTGGTGATACCAATTTTGGTGCTGCTGGTTGTCGGTGGCATGATCACTTATGGACTGTCGGTCAAGTTGGCCACTGAGGCCTACGATAAGGCTTTGCTTGATTCTGTCTATTCCATCGCCGGCTGCGTGCAGACGCGCAACGACCATATTGTCGTCGACATTCCGCCGGCGGCTCTGGCTATCCTCAAGGACAACGTCAAGGATAGAGTCTTTTACCAGGTGCTGGATGAGCATCACCGTGTTGTCGCTGGTGACGCCAATCTCCCCCTGCCCGATTTTGATTCCGCCGATTCTGATGACAGCAAATCAGCCGAGTATCGTGATGCCACTATAGGCGGTGAACCTGTGCGCATTGCCACTGTCAAATTTCCCTTCCCCTCCCAACCTAAACATTCTAAGCTCGGTCTCTATAT
>Ga0182024_10009177_pt1 | contig 20555 bp, 12 predicted proteins | sample P32metaG_FD_120480 | JGI IMG/M metagenome (GOLD analysis project Ga0182024, IMG submission 120480) | Permafrost microbial communities from Stordalen Mire, Sweden - P3-2 metaG (Illumina Assembly) | ecosystem: Environmental > Terrestrial > Soil > Wetlands > Permafrost | place: Sweden: Stordalen... | reverse complement strand
GCCGAGGGTCTTCCCGCCGCGGCCGCGTACGCGGGCGAGGTGATCGATGGTCGCGCGGCCGGCGAGAGCGCACCCGGATATCAGGGCTGGCGCATCGTCGCGGCGCTCGGCGTCACGACGATCATCGCCTACGGCACGACGCAATATCTCTTCTCGCTGGTCGTGCACCCGGTCGCGAGCGACCTCGGCTGGTCGCACGCGCAGATCGACGGCGCGTACTCCTGGGGGCTGGCCGTTTCCGCCGTCACCGGGATACCGATCGGCGCGGCCTGCGACCGCTACGGCGCACGCGCGATCGTGGCCGCCGGCGCTGTGGTGCTCGCGGCCTCGCTGGCGTTGCTGACGATCGTAGCAACGCCGCTCGAGTTTCAGCTCGTCTGGGGCGCCGGGATCGGGCTGGGCACCGCACTGACCTACTATCCGGTGAGCTTCACCGCGATCGCGCGGTGGTTTCGCTACGAACGCCCGCGCGCGTTCTCGCGCTTGACCTTCATCGGCGCGTTCTCGTCGACCATCTTCTATCCGGCGGCAGGCGTGCTCATCGCCCGCTACGGCTGGCGCGAAGCGCTGTGGTACTTCGCGGGCGTCAACCTCCTCGTGTCGTTGCCGCTCGCGCTCGCGTTCGTGCGCCCCGCACCGCAGGTGGCGGCGCGCGAGGGCGACGACGAGGAACGGTCGGTCTCGGTTGCGGCCGCGATCCGCACGCTGCCCTTCTGGACGATGACCGCCGCGCTGTCGATCGGCTATCTCGCCAGCACGGTGATCTTGGCGGAGCACGTCGCCTACCTGACCGGTCGCGGATATCCCTCGGCGGCCGTCGCCGGCGCCGCCGGGTTGCTCGGCGTCGCCTATCTTCCCGGCCGCTGGCTGGCGAACGTCGGCGCTCGCCGTCTGGCGCCGCCGGTGCTGCTAGCCGTGGTGCTCTTCGCCGAGGCCGGCGGCGTCGCGCTGCTCGCGGCTCAGCGCTCGTGGGTCGGGGTGATCGCCTATCTTGCCGTGTTCGGCGCCGCCTACGGCGCGATGGCGCCGGTGCGCGGCGGTCTGGTCGCTCACTTCTTTGGCCCCTCGTCGTACGGCCGGATCTCGGCGATCCAAAACCTGCCGGTCGCGCTCGGCGCAGCGGCCGGCCCGGTGATCGCCGGCCTATCGATCGACCGGTTCGGTTATCCGGTCGCGCTCGGCGGATGTGTCGCGGCCTTCGTCGCGGCGGGCTTGCTGGCTCTGCGAACGCGCTAGGCCTTCGGCCGATCCGGCGGGATGCCAAATTTGTGCCAGACCGTCCAGCCGGGCATACACGGGCGCCGGATGCTGCTACTATGGAAATAGGACTATGGAAGCCAGCGTCGGTCGCGCCCGGCGAATTCTGCGCCGCGCGCGAACTCCTCATCTGTTGGATCGCGACCCGGTAGCCCTGCGGTTGAGCGCAGCGCTGCACACGGGGAGCACGCTCGAAGCCGTCCACGTCCTGCTCGAACGGGCCTTGCGCGACTGCGACCCGCGGCTTCGCATGACGATCGATCTGGTCGATCGCCGGCGCGGATTGGGCAAAGTCGCCTCGGCCGAGATGCACCTCTCGCAGCGCCACTTCTACCGCTTGCGAGCAGTCGCGCTCGAGGCCGTGGCGCACGAGCTCGACACCCTGCTCGACGCAGCTTCGACGCCGATCGTCGACGACGACACGCTGGCCTGGTACGCGCGCGGGCGATACTTGCTGAGCCGCCGCACCGGCTCCGCCTTCGACGGCGCCCAACGCTGCTTTGAGATGGCGCTGCGTTGCGACCCGAACTTCGCGCGCGCGCACGCCGCGCTGGCCGAAGTGCATCTGCTCGCCGCGGAGTACGAGATCCGCGATCCGCGCCGGGCGTTCGCCGAAGCGCGGCGCGCCTTGAGCCACGCGTTCGAGCTAGGCGCAAACCTCCCTGAGAGCCTTGCGGCGGCCGGCGATCTCGCGCTCTTCGCCGACGGGAATCCCGAACAAGCGCGCTCGCTGTTCGAAGCGGCGATCGCCGCCGACCCGTCGTACGGCGGCGCGTACAACAACGCCGCCTGGCTCGAGCTCATGCAGCACAATCACGCGGCGGCGACGGCGCTGGTGAAACAAGGGTTGTTGCGCGAACCGTCGTCGCTGGTGTTGCAGACCACGCTCGGCCTCGTCTATCGCGAGTCCGGCCGCACGCGCAGCGGCATCGATCAGTTGCGGTCGGTCGTCGATGCCGACGGCCGGCTCGACATCGCGCGCTTCCACCTCGCAGCGGCACTGGTCGACGCCGGCGACTTCGACGCCGCGCTGGCCGAGCTCGATCTGCTGCTGACCGACCGCATCCAGGTGTCCCATCTCGCCGCGCGCGGTCACGTCCGCGGCCGCCTCGGCGACCGCGTCGGAGCGATGCGCGATCTGCGCACGCTCGACGCAATGTCGCCGGGTGGAAAACCGCAACACGAGTTCCGCGCCGTCGTCCTCGCCGGTCTCGGCCAATCCGACGCCTCGCTCGCCGAGCTCGAATCCGTCGTCCGCGCACGCCGCCCGCTCACCTGCCGCATCTGCCTTGCGCCGTTCTTCCGCGTCCTCGCCTCCGGCCGCGTCGACGATCTCTTCGAAGCCTCCCAGAAGATCTCGGTCGCCTAGCCCGTTCGCGCACGTCGCGCAATCGGACTAGGCCGAGCGGTAGCGCTCGTAGACCGCTTCGAAGTCGGGCGCTTCGCGCAACGGGCGCAGGTACGTTCGCACCGCGACGAGCGACGTTCCCAAGATCTGGCGCGACGGCCACGGCGCCGCCGACGCGGCGGCATCGCGCAGTTCCGCTACCGCTTCGCGGTGTCGTCCGACGCCGGCGAGGATGATCGCGCGCTGCTCGAGCGGCGCGCGTTCCCGCGTCGCCATCGCATCGACCGTGGCGACTGCGCGCAGCGCGCCGGCCGAATCGCCGAGCAACCCGCGAACGTGCCCGGCCGCGGCGATGACGGTCGGATGCGGATCGTCGCCGGCGAGCTCCTCCAACTCTTGGAGCGCCTCGGCATAGCGACCGGCTTCGGTGAGCGCGGCGGCCAGGTGGAAGCGCGCGAGCCAATACCCCGGCTCGGCTTCCAGCACGGCCCCGAGATGCTCGACCGCGCGATCGGTCCGCCCGAGCTCCAGATATGCGACGCCCAGCGTCGTCTGCAACGGCATCGAGTCGGGCCGCAACGCAAGGCCGGCGGCGCATTCACGCGCCGCGCGTTCGGGATTGCGTTCGTTCAAGCTCAGCCAGGCGGCGTATTGATACGTCATCGCGTACAGGGGATCCGACTCGAGGGCTGCGTCGAAACGCGACCGTGCAGCGACACGATCGCGCCGCGCATAGAGCGCGAAGTCGCCGGCGACCGCATTGGCTTCGGCCGATCGCGGATCGCATTCCAATGCTGCTTCCAACGCCTGCGCCGCCTCGCCGTAGGCCTGCCGCGGATCCTGCAGCAGATACTCCGCCGCGAGCAGTTGAACGTCGGCCATCCCCGCATACGCGCGCACGAAGTGCGGATCCGACGTCAGCGCAGCCTCGAAGCAGGCCAGCGCCCGCGAGAGGCTCGCTCGCGTCCGCAACGTACCGAGCCGCAAACCACGCCCGTACGCCGACAACGCATCCGACGAGGTCGCGGCCCCGGGCTCATTGAGGCGTCCGACGAACGACCGCTGCAGCCCCGCTAACGCCGACGCTCGCAGACGGTAGTACGTGCGCTCGGAAACGTACAACTCCGCCGCGATCGCTTTCCCGGGCCGCCCCTCGATGTCGCTCTGCACGATGATCCGCCGGTAGCGTGGATCGTCATCACGCAGCGCGGACTCCACCAGCGCCGTCAGGGCCGTGCGAAGGTCGCGCCCACCGACGACGGCCCCCAAACGGGAGCTCGCGTCATCGTCGCCGATGGACCCGGAGGCTCGCAGCCGGCGCAACAATCGCCGTACGCCTACGTCCACACCTCGCAATTCTTACGGAGAACCCTGGCCGCCTGGTCCAAACCTGCCGAATCTCTGCCATCAGTGCGGTCGAGGCGGCAGGCGCGCCAGCTCGGCGTCCGCCGCCGCGACGACATCCTTTGCCGTATCGCGATAGACCGAGTACTGTCCGTACGTCCCCTTGTTCACCCCGATGTTGCTGCCCGAGTTGCTGTACTGCCACTCCGCGACGTTCGCGGCGAGCTTCCGGTCGCGCTCGAGCTCCGTGCGCGCGTCCTCCACCCGCCCCAGCGCAGCCAGCGCGCGTCCGGCCAGCACCCCGAACTGCGCCTCGCGTAACTGCGCATAATGCACTCCCGGCTCGATGTTCCCGTCACCAAGCTGCCGCTCCAAGCAAACCTGATACGCGTCCATCGCAGCGCGAACCGCCTCATACACCGCCGCCGGCGGATCCGCCGCCTTCATTTTCGACATCGCCTGCACGCGCTGCACCGACTCCGGACACAGCACATCCGCATACAAAGCCGGCTGCGCCGCAGCCCCAACCCGCGCACCGAAGCCAACGAAGAACACCACCACGATCGCCGCAATCCGCATCTCCGAACATTCCACCCACGCGCCGCTCATCACCCGTGCAACCCTCGCGCCCCACGCCAATGCTCTGCCAATTCTCTGCCACCGCCACCACCCCGCATGCCCCACGAGCGCACTCCGAAAAAAGAAGCACTCACCCGCTCCACCCGAGCCCCAATCAAAACCCACAACAAGCAATAGAAGAAAAGCGACCCCGCCAAAAAGACGGAGCCGCTCATCTTCCGTTGAGGAGTACGCGAGCCTAGATCTTTAGCCGAGCCTCGAAGTACATATTGAACGGGAACGAAGGAAACGTCGGGAAGTACGGATCGGCGACCTGCGGTTGCAGCGCCCAGCCGGGGTTGTACGCGTTTCCGATGTTGTTGTTGCCGCCGCCTTCAATGGTCGGCGTCGTGTATCCGCAGGCCTGGTTGACGGCGAACGGAACCTTCGTGCCGCCCCAGCAGCGGTTGAGGATGTTTGCGAAGTTGGCCACCAGCGTCAAACGCTTGTTCACGTCGTACGTGATCTGCGTGTGCAGCTGGATCGCGTTTGGAGCGACGAAGCCCCCGATCCCGTCGAACTGGTTGGTGAAGATGTCGGGGATCGACAGGTTCTGCGTGCAGGCTGTCGCGTCGTACGGTGCTCCGCCGACCGCGCCGTACTTGTAGCGGGGATCGCCGACGATCGGACTCGCGAGCCCGGCGGTGCAGCTGTCGGGGAGAATCCCCCAGTTCGAGAGCGGGACGCCGTAGCGGGTGCCGCCGGAGAACTGGAGCGCGGGAGTGATCGCCAGCGGCCCGTGCTTGTACTGGACGATCAGCGTCGAGACGAACGGCGCGCCGTACGTGTCGTAGCCGCCGCCGCCGGGCAAGCCGCCCGGGAACGTGTCGAAGGTCGGGAAGTTGGCGTTCGGGTCGATCAGCGCCTGAACCGGCGCGTTCCAGTACGGGTTCGCGATGCTGCCGGCCGCGCACGACGCATCGGGAGCGCCGGCTGTGGTGTAGCAGGGAGCCGCCGCCGCGTGCGCCGGAGCGCCGCCCGCGCACCGCGGGTCGGTGCCGTGCGTCGCGCAGAACGACGTGTACGCGTTGTAGCCGATGATCTGCTGGTTGATCGGATCGACGATCGAGTTGCCGTTGCCCAAACGCGTGTAGTTGATGTAGCTGTTCGTGTACGTGAACGACAACCGCGCGGCCAGGCCGTTGCGCGAGAAGTCGCCCTTGTCGAGTTCCAGCTCGAGGCCTTCGGAGGTCTGGCGCCCGACGTTCAGCCCCGACACGAACACGGTTCGCTGGTCGAGGAAGAATTGTTGGATTTGGTCCTGTGTCTTGCGCAAGAAGGGCGTGAGCTTGACCGACAGGTCGCCCTTGAACTGATGCTCGAACGAGAAGTCGTAGTTGTTCGCGATCGACGGGCGAACCGGGTGACCCGGCGTCGTCGGCAACCCAAAGTTGCCGAAGCGCGCGAGCGCCGCGACGTCGTTGGGCTGCAGGTAGTTGTACTGCTCGAACGCGCTATTTGGTGCTTGCGCGTAGCGACCGTAGCTCGCGCGCAGCACGGTAGTCGGATCGACGGTGTACGTCATGCCGACGCGCGGCTGGAGGATGCCGTACGACTCGACTTGACTCGGTACGTTCACGATGTCCGTCCCGTTCGCGAGATTGTACGCGTTGTAGAACAGGGCGCGAGCCGGTGAGTTCGTCGTGTCGGAGCCGTCGAAGACGAAGCTGTCGTAGCGGAGCCCGAGGTTGACGTTCAGCCGGTCCGTCGGATGCCACTGATCGGTGATCGAGAACGCGGCGAATTTCGGCACCACGGTGTTGAAGGTCGCCGACACCCCGGTGTTGCCGACGACGTAGGCGCACGGATGGCCACCGCACGTGTTGCCGTAGGTGCTTGCCGGCGTCACGGTCCCGTTGTATGCCGCCAGCGCGTTGAACGTCGTGGGCGTGAACGCGCCGAACGCGCACGGACCCGAGGTGCCGGCGGGACCGTTGTAGCAGATCCCGCTGTACGGATTCGTCGAGTCGACGAGATAGCCGACGGTCGGATCGTTGCCGATCCCCGAGTTGTTGTAGCGCATCGTCGTGGCCGTCGTGTAGGAGCCCTGCACCGAAAGCAGGTGCTGCGCGTTGAGCTGGTCCGAGAACTGCGCGCTCACGCCACGCGTGTGGCTGTCGAGCAGATACTGGGCGGGGATCCCCAGGTTGAACTGCAGCGCGGAGTTCGGGCCGTTCTGCAGCCAGTCGGAGTAGTACGTGTACCCGTAGACGCGCAGAAACGCGCTGGTCCCGAAGTTGCGCTGGTACTGCAGCTTCACGATCGATTGATCGTTCGTGAACGTATCGTCACGGTTCGGATCGATCATTGCGCCGAGCGCGCGTCCGCCGGGTGAGTCCGGGAACAGATACGGCACACCGGTTCCGTTGCCGCCGGCGAAGCCGACCGGAAGGACCGTTCCGTTGGGAGCGCCGACGAAGTGGAAGCCGTCGGCATAGGTCGACGGTCCGAGACCGATCGCGGTCAGGAACGCGTCGCCGCCCTGCTCGTTCGCCGAGTTGGGGATGAAGTTGTCGATGAAGTTGTTATCGAACAGCAGTTGAACGTCGTCGCGGCTGCCGTCCTTGCGCGGGATCCCGAAGTGAAAGTTCGCGACCGTGTCGCGGTCTTCGACCTTGGGGACGAACCCGGTGAACGCGTCATACGGGCCGAGCGCCCACGCGAACGCGTTCGACTTCCCGCCGTTGGTGTAGTCCTGGCCCTGCGGTCCGTGACATCCGATCGGCGCCGCGCTGGGACAGGGCGCGAGTGCCGCGCCCCAGACGGGCTGCAGGCTCGCGCCGTCATACTGATCGTAGTACCGGAAGTCTTGGTTGTACGCGCCCGCACCGATATAGTACGAAAAGGTGCGGGTGGGGTTCGCGCCGCCGGCTTCGAACGCGATCTTGCCGTAGTACGACGGCGATCCGGTCGCCAGCGTCAGATTCCGCGTCGCGGGCGCGGTGCCGGTGCGGATGACCTGGTTGATGTAGCCGGAGATGCCGTTCGCTTCGGCGTTTGCCGCAGGCGCGCCGGTGTAGACCTGGAGCTCCTGCTGACCGAGCGAAGAGACCGGCCCCGACGGGTAGTTGTCGAACGCGCGGTTGACGGGGACGCCGTCGAGCTCGTAGCCGATTTGGTCGTAGTCGCCGCCGCGGATGCTGATCGACGGCGCCGCGCCGATGTACCCCGCTTGGCTGTTCGCGACGAAGACGCCGGGGACGGTCGCGATCGCCGACCAGGCACTGTTGAGGTTGCCGCCGCCGCCGACGGTCGAGGCTTTGTCCTGCGTCACCGAGTTGATCGAGTAGACGTCGGCGGTCGTGCCGGGTTTCACCAGCGCGGCCGAGGAACGCGAGGTCACCGTTCCGATGACCTTCAGTTTGAGCGGCTGTTGCAGCGAGACGACCAAGGTCTGGTCGGCCTGCACCGTGACGCCGCTCACCGACGCGGCGTCGCGCGAGTCGGTCGCAGGTGTCGAGATCGTGTATGTATCGGGGTTGAGCGAGATGAACGCGAAACGGCCGCTCGCGTCGGTTGACGTCGTCGACGACTGCGACGGGCTGAGCGCCGTCACGCGCACGCCGGAGACCGGTCGATTCGATTGCGGGTCGACGACGGTACCGTTGATCGCTCCCGTCGTGCCTGCCAGAACGCTTGTCGTTCCCTGGAGCACGAATGCGAGCATCACCAGTACCGCAACGACCGAACGTTTCGCATGTGAAACGATAGGTGTCACGTGTGGTTCCTTTCGGCGGAAAAACCGCCGCTCGCTGACTTCGCCGAGCGCAGACCCGTCGCTCGCAGAAATACTGCCGTTTCTCTGCCATCGGCGCGTCACGACGCCTGCGGCGTGAGAAACTCTTGAGCGGGTCGCCGACGCCGCGCTCGGGAACGAACACGCGCTGACAATGTTGCAACTCTGGTTTCTCCAGCCGTACGGACAGGCATCGGCGTGAACGGCGCGCCGTCTCGAAACGGCGGCACGCACGGCCGGATGCGCGAGCTATTCCGCCGACTGCGCAGCCCGCAAGTCGCCGAGCGCGACGCGTTGACCGTGTCGCTGCTGGACGGCCCTGGGCACGCCGACCTGCGCGCGGCGCTGCTGACGTTCGTCGAGACGACGCTGCGCGACTATGATTCGCGCTACCGCGACATCGTCGTGCGGGCCGATATCGAAGGGAAGCCCGGCAAGCAGATCGCGCACGAGCTGGCGCTCGCCCAGCGAACGTACTATCGCCTGCGCGCGGTCGCGATGCGCGCGCTCGACCACGCTCTCGAGGTGCGACTGGCGCGCACCGAGCGGGAGCCGGAGACCGCGCCTTCGGGCGATCTGCACGGCGCACTGCTGGAGATCGTCGCCGCGCTCGATCCGGCGCGCGCCCACGCGATCGTCGAGCAGCTCGGCCCGACGACCAGCGAACAACGCTTCACCGCCCTGCGCCTGCGCGTGCTGGCCGGCGAGATTCCGGCCGACGACGAGATCGCGCTCCTCGGCGGCGCGCACCGCTTCGGAGTCGACGTGCTGCGGGCGCGCGCGTTCGAATCCGCCGGGCTGTTCGACGCCGCCGAAGCCTTGGTGGCAACGCTCGAGGCCGATCCGTCCCGCGATCGCCCCGAGCACCGGATCGACGCGTTCGATCTCGCCATGCTGCGGCGGCTCCAGGGCCGCCGTCATGGAGACGGCATCGAACACGCCGCAGCCGTCGACGACATGGTCGCCCGCGCCGCCGGCGTCCCGGCCCTCGCGCCGCACGCCGCGATCGCGTACGCGCACGTCGACATTCACCTGGCCGTCACGGATTGGATGCGGCGCCTGGAAATCGCCCAGCAGGCTGTGCGCGTCGCACCGCAGGTCGCGATGTTGCGCTACGCCACCATGGTCGAAGGGTACCTGGCCTACGTCCACGGCGATCCCGAGCTGGCGCTGCACCGCTCGCGCATCTCCACGCTCCAAGGCGCCAATCCGGCTGTCGCGCTGCAAGGTGAAGCGCTGTACGCGCGGGCGGCATTGGCGCTCGGCCGGCGTTGGCAGCGCCCGGCGTGGACGCGCGACGTGTTGCCGAACGCGTGGTTTCAGGCCGAGCTCGAAGCGCTCGGCGCGCATCATGCGCTGGCGGAAGATCACACCGGCGATGCGGCTCGGCTCGTCGCGGTGGCGCTCGCGCATCCGTCGGCACCGTACGCACCGTGCGTCGGCGCGCTCGCCGGCGCGGTCTCGGCAGCGCTGCGAGGCGAGCGCATCGATACGGCGGCGGCACCAAATGACGTACTCACGCACGTCGACTTGCACGTGCTCGAGGCGGCGATCGAACGAGGGCGGCCGCCACGGCAGCCGCCCTCCTCGAGCCCCGGTCGGACGCCGCGCGTCAGTACGTGATGAAGCTCGGCGGCGAGACGGTAATGTCGGCGTGGGCCGGCAGCGCCGGGCTCTGCTGCGTGTTGCCCGGCGGGGCCAACCCGACGATATCGTAGTCGGCGCCGACGACGTACGCGGCCACCGTGTCGCCGGTCGCGAACGGTGCCGAACGCTGGCCGTTCGGTAAGACCGGCCCCTGGGCCGTCGTGAGCGAAAACGTTCCACCCGCCGACGCGTCGATCGAATAGAATGTCAGCGTTCCGCCGGCGTTCGCGTCGACGACGTAGAGGATCTGGTGCGTAACGCCGGCCGGCGGCGCCGGCACTGCGAAGCTCGCCCCGCCGCCTGCCAACTCGGCGAGCACCGGCGCCGTCTCCGCCGGCAGTCCCGCCGCGCTCGCCAACGTCGCACTCGCGGTCTTGACGGCGATCGCGCCGGCGCTCGACGAGTTGCCGGGCACCGTCACGGTCAGCGTGTACGTTCCCACCACCGGGGTCGCCGCAAAAGCGGTGAACCCCGATGAAAAGCCGGCGAAGCCCGGCGGAAACGTGCCGTTATGGATCTCTTCGGTCAGCGGTGGCCCGAGGAGAAACGGCAGTTGCGCCGTTGCCGCCGCGTACATCGGCTCGGGATAGGTGTCGCTGACCCCGCCCAGCGCGCTCGGAAACAGCCGGCCGCCGGCGTTCCCCGGATAAAGCGGTGTGCCGTTCTCGGTCGAGTTCGACGGTGCGAACCCGTACGAGAACGCGCCGCCGCCTTGACCGAACGTCGTCGCGGTCGCCGCCGTCCCTGGTTGGGTCGGCGGCGTGCCGCTGATCGTGTTGGTTCCGTCGTTGACGTTCCCGCCCGGCGGCGCGCCGGCCGGAACTGCGAATCCCGCCGGACCTTGGATCTGCGGCGTGTCGTACAACACCGCTGAGAGACCGTTGGGCTGGCGATAGGTCACCAGGGTGTTGAGGTACACACCTTGGCCGGCGAAGTTCGCGGTGCCGACCGCGAACTCGAGAACCGTCGTTGCCGCGACGTTGGCGACCTGGGTCGTCGGCTCGTATCCGAGCTGGCCGCTGGTGCAGGCAGCCGAGAGGATTCCCAGCACCGCAGCTCCGGCTACGGCGCGTGCATGGTTGAACATGGCGGCGTCTCCTAGAAGCTCAGCTGGTAGTAGAACTCGGCCGACCGCGGAACGCCGGTCGGACCGAACACGTACGGCAGGTTACCGTTGATCGACGTGTAGCTGTACAGGCCGATGTAGGCGGGATTCAGCGCCGCGCCGCTATAGCCGGAATACGGCGCGCCGCGCCCGGTCGCCACCGGCTGATACAGCGGGTTGAGACTGGGCGGACCGTAGTAGTTGTTGAACAAGTTGGTCACAAGCAGGCCGAACGTGTTGCGCGGATGCTTGGGCGGCGTGTACTCGATCGACATCTGGGGCGTAAACGATGCCTTGCTCAAGACGCCTCCCGGGCTGACCCCTTCAGGCGTCCCTCGGGTGGCCGCGATGTTCGGTGCGAACACGCTGCCGGGATTCAACGGGTCGACGTATTGCGGCGCGCCGTTGGACCCGCTCAGCTGCGGCGAGTTCGTGACGTTGGTGTTGGGCAGGTTGTACGGAACGCCGTTCACGGTGTAGGCCGAGAGCAGGCCGGAGCCCAGCGGATAACCGTGGTTGTAGAAGATCGTCGGATTGAAGCGCCAGCCCGTGTGGGTCTTGTAGTTGACGGCAAGCGAGCCGACGAACGGCGAGATGAACCCGACTCGGTAGAGATTTCCGAGTTGCAGCGCCGCCGGCGGAATCGACGGGTAGAAGTTCTCGCTCGGCGACGTCGGGAGGACGTTGGTGAACTCGTTTTGATACGTCAGCGAGAGCTGACCGGAGAAGCCGTATGTGGCTTCCTTCGTCAGGAGAAACTCGACGCCGGTGATCTGGCTGTGGCCGAGATTCGTGAAGACCGGCGGTGAGAACTCGGGCGCGCCGAACGCGTCCGTGACGACGACCCCGTTCTGCACGATCGGGACCGCCGACTGCGCGATCTCGTCATAAGCCTTGCGGTAGAACGGCGTCAGCTTGAACGCGACGTTGCTCGGGAACAAGTGTCCGTAGGACATCTCGTAGTTGTTGAACGTCACCGGCTTGAGCGGCTGGATCGGGATCCCCGTATCGCCGATCTCGTTCGCCCAGTACAGCTGGTTCGCGTAGTCCGTGCACGCGCGGTCGTTCGTCGTCCCGCAGAACATCGCCGGGCCGCCGGTGAGGACGTTGAACGACGGGATCCCGACGAACGGCGTGTACTCAGAGAGGAAGTTGTTGGTGTGGTCGACGTAGCTGATGATCGGGAACTGCACGGAGCGGCCGTACGAGAAACGCACGGTATCGGTGCGGCTGAGCTGGTCGACGATCGCCAAACGCGGCTCCAGGACGCGCGGCTGCTTCGTCGCAGCGTCGTAGTTGAACCGGTCGAGCGCCGGGTTCGGCGTGCCGTTCGCGAACGTGCCGGTCGAGGTCGGCAGGCACGTGTCGATGTTGCAGGAGTACAGCCAGTTCGCCCCGTCGAGCCGCAGACCGGCGTCGATCTTGATTCGGCTGGTCGGCGAATACGTGTCCTGCACGTACACGGCGAAGTCTTGACGCTGCGTCTGTCCCGATTCGTTCCCGAGCGGAAGGCGCGTGCCCGCCGGGACGTATTGCGTCCCGGTCGGGTTGTTGCCCAACAAATACCCGCAAACGCCGGGTCCGTAGGGGCAGGTCGCGTCGTTCGGCAGAAAATCGGCGACCTCGAGCCCGCCGCCGAAGCCTGCATAGTCGGCCAATCCGCCCGACGCCGTCGCCTGGCTGAAAACCGGATGCAGGAACTTGTACTGGCCGCCGGCGGCGAGCAGATTCTTCGAGCCGAGCTGCGTGGTGACATCGACTGCCATGCCGCGCACGACGCCGCCGGTGAGCGTGTTGAAGTCGCTGAACGGGAAGTCCGTCGCGAGGTACGGGAAGTCCTGAAGGTTCACGCTGTTGACTTCGTAGTACTTCGCAGTGAAGAACGTTGACGGGTTCACGTTCCAAGAGTATTGGAGCTTGAAGGTCTCCTCGGGCTGGTTGAAGTTCTCCGGAAAGCGCGAGCCGATCTGTTGCGTCACACCGGATTGGCCGACCGTGAGCGGCATGACCGCCTGGATTTGCCCGACCGACAGCCCATACGTGCCGGTCGCTTCGGCGAGGAAGAGCGGGTCGTTGTCCTTGTAGTACAGGGGCTGGCCGGCGTATCCGAAGCCGTTGGGCTGGTTGACGAAGCCCACCCCGTTGTGAACGTCGAGCTGCGTGTTGTTGTAGAAGAACTGGAGTGACTGGTTGTTGTTGTTGCCGAACTTGTAGACGAGGTTCTCGACGACGTCGTTGAGCCACTGGTTGTTGCGGTTGAACTGCTGACCGATCACCAGCGCCGGCGTTCCCCCCGGTCCGAACTGATAGCCGTTGACACGGTCGATGATCGCCGACGAATACGACGAGAAGCGGCCGTTCGGCGTGGCCCACCCGTATTCGCCGTTGAAGGTGTGTTGCGTCGTGCCGCCGTCGTATGCGTCGTACTCGACCTGCCCGAACTGCGGCGAGGTCCCGCGCTTGGCGACGATGTTGATGGCGCCGGTCCCCGCGTTGCCGTTGGACGCGTCGCCTGCGCCCGGCGTGACCTGGAACTGGCTCGCGCCGTGAATGATCAGGCTGTTCACGAACTGATTCGTGAACGGGTCGGTGTAGTCGACCCCTTCGTACTGAAAGCCTTCCTCGTTCTCGCGGCCGCCCCGCAGCACGGGGTAGCCGCCGACGTCGAACGAGGCGCCGGGCAACGCGCCGAGTAGCGTGATCTCGTTGATGTTGTTCGATTTGCCGCTGATCGTCTGCATCTGCTGCGCGTTGACGTTGTACGTGTCGGCGGTCTGCTGCGGCTGGAAGGCCGACGCCGTACTGCGTGACTGGGTGCGTCCGATGCTCTGCAGACGCCGGCTGAGCTGCTGAGAGACGGTCACGGTCTGATTGATGCCGATGGTTATGCCGCTCGCCGTGTACGTCTCGTAGCCGTCGACCGTAAAAGTGACTGCGTACGTGTCGGGCACGACGCCGACGATGGAGTAGAAGCCTTGCGCATTGGTCGCGGTCTGGTAGCGGCCCGACGGCGCGACCGCCGCGACGGCGACCCCGCTGAGCGGACCGCTCGGACCGGTCACCGATCCGGTGATGCCACCGGTTGTCGTTTGCGCGAGGACGGGGTGCATCGAGCAAAGCACAAACGCGAATGCCAGCGCCAAACTCAGAATGGTCCGCGGGCACGTCGAAGTGCTGTGCTTCTCGTTGATACGAAGCACGTGCTAACCTCACAGGAAAGGAGAGGAACAACTCACAGTTGCCCGCTGAGCGGCTTGGAACCCGGCGTCACCGCTGCCACATTTCTGCCACCACTGCGTGGTGCCGCGTTTGTGCCATTACAGCCGCGCATCGTGCGCGTGCGATATGCTGGTGGCGTGATCGATGAACGTGACCGAGCTGCGGTCTGGGAAGACGGGAGAACCGCACTCGAGTTGGTTCTTCGCGGGCCGTACGAACCACAGACGATGTTGAGCCTGCTCGGAGAGTTCGACGTTCGTACGTCGCTGACGGGTGCGGCTCAGTGCGTCGTGCTCACCGCCTCGGCGGAGAATTATCGCGCAGCGCTCGCCGAGGTCCTCAAGCAGACGGCGGCGCCGGTCGTGCTCGTGCTCTCCGACGACGATGCGTCGCATTTCGCCGACGCGCTCGAGGTGGGTGCCGACGACGTGATCAGCGCCGCGTGTCAGCCGCGCGAGCTGATCGCCCGCGTGCGCAATGCGCTGCGGCGAGCCGGGCGTCCGCCGGGCAACGTCTTGCGCATCGCCGATCTGGAAATCGTTCCGGAGCAGCGCATCGTGCGGCGCGGGACGCGCGAGGTGCAACTGTCCAAGACGGAGTGCGCGCTGCTGCTGTCGGTCGCGCGGCGCGCGGGCCGCGTCGTCGCATCGGAGATCCTCTCCGAGGAGGTCTGGGGCAAGCCGACCTCGCGCGCCAGCCTGCACACCTACGTCTCGTATCTGCGCCGCAAGGTCGACCTGCCCTCGCGGCGGAGCATCGTGCAGACGGTGCGCGGCGTGGGCTACGCCATCAACCGCTGAGGAGCAAACGCGCCGCGGCGAGATCGTAGGTCACCTTCCAGCGCCGCAGCGCGTCGCCGCCGAGGTCACCGGCCACCGGCCGCCCGAGCTGCTTCGAGAGCGCGGCGAACGTCGAGCGGTCGTTGCGCGCGACGAACCACGTCGGCCAGGCCTGCACCGAACCGACCAGCAACGACGGGACGCGGATCATCGCCGCGCGCGCTCCCGGCGGGTCGCCGGGCAGCGTCGCACCCTTGGCGATGTACGGCCAACTCGGATGCGCGCGATGCCACCGCGCGAGCACGGCGACGTCGATGAGACACACTTGCCGAACTGGGCTGCGGTCGGGCATCCGACTGCGCGCGGCGACGCCGATCAGCGCCGTGCTGCCGGTGTCGAGCAGCATCGTGAGCGGTTCGCCCGCGATTCGCACGTCGATCGTCGCGACGATCGTGCGCGGCAAGTCCGGCGCGGGCGCCGGCCCGGCCGCGATGCGCAGCGGGACGCTCACCGCGTGCGCCGCGTCATCGCGGAAGCTGACGGTTCGCCGCGGATAATCGACGCTGATCGCGTAGCGCGACATCCAGGCCGGCCCGAGCGTCGCGTCGACCGGAAGGGCAAACGTCGACGCCAGCGCCGACGAGCGCGCGACCAGCCAGCGCGTCGGCGGCACCGGGATCCGCGGCGGTTCGAAGTCCGGGAACGCGATCGCCGTGCGCCCGCGCCGGCCGCGCAGCGCGACCGGTGCGCCGACGCGGCCGGTGCGCGCCGCCGCCGCCGCGTCGATCAGATCGTAGCCGCCGGAATCGACCAGGATGCGCAGCCGCGCGCCGCCGCGCAGCGCCGGGGTGAGGAGCACGACGTTGCCCTCGACGCGGGCCGGCAACGCGATCGCTTGCGCGACGGCGCGACCGGGCTGCCCGAGCACGGTGCCGAGCACGAGCGCAGCGCAGGCCGCGCGAGCGCGCGCGTTCACCGAACGCGGCGCGGACGGCGCACCAGTTCGCCGCCGCAATCCCGGCATACGTTCTTCATCGCGCCGGCGCAGCTCGTGCAGTAGGTGCACTCGAAGCTGCAAATCAGCGCATCGGCATCCCATGGCAGTGCCGCCGCGCACGCCAGACAGTGTTCGCGCATCAGCAGCCGCCCGGCCGTCGTGCCCGCGACCTGCTGCTCCCCGCCCGCGACGATCCGGCGCCGTACCGCGCGCGCCGCCAACTTTGCCGGCAGCGTGACGGTACGGGGCCCGGCGATGCAGAACTCGGGCCCCGGGCCGAGCACCATCTGGCGTTGCCACACCGCGTGTTCCGGTGAAACCGCGGCAGCGACGATGGCATCGAGCTCGGCGTACCGCATCGCGGCCGGCTTCGCGAACCACTGCGCGGCGGTCTGGTCGCCGAGCGGCGCGCCGGTGCGCAACCGGTACAGCCCGCCGCTGCCCCACGCGACCGCGCCCGCGAGACGATCGTGCGGCGCCGAACGGTCGCCGCTCACCGCAATCTCGTCGAGCCGGTCGAGCTCGCCCGAGCCGCTGAGCAGGTACCAGTCTTCGAATACCGCGCCGCCGTCCTCGCGCCACGGAAGCGTCTCGACGGCGAACGTTCGCGAACCGGCGAATCCCGGCGGCGCGGTCGCGCTCAAACGGCGATGGAACTCCGCGAGGTCCGCGCGATACGCCGCGTCGTCGGCATCCGCGCGCCGCTCGTGCCAGAACACATACGCCAACATTCTATGCGTCGCCGATGATGGCTGCGCAGGCTGCGAGGCGGGCGGTGGCGTCGGTTACCAGGCGCGCGATGATGTCGGCGGCGCTCTCGACGGCGTGCAGCGCGCCGACGGATTGGCCGGCGTAGATGTGCGCGCGGGTGAAGTCGCCGCGCTGCTTCGCCGTGCCGAACTCCGCGACGGCGTCGGCGGAGGCGAGCATCTCGTCCTCACGCTCGTGCCAGCGCTCGACGAACGCATTGCGCAGCGCACGCCCGCGAAACTCCGCCGGCCACGGCTTCCCCTGGACGCGGTCGTAGACGCTGGTGTAGATCGTCTGCGTTTCGTCGCTCTCGATGATGCGCGCTTGGGCCGCTGTTTTCGTGCGGCTTTCGCGCGCCAGCAAGAACGGCGTGCCGATCCACGCACCCGCCGCGCCGGCCGCGAGCACCGCGGCCAAGCCGCGACCCGTCGCGATGCCGCCCGCCGCGAGCACCGGCTTGTCGGTCATCTCCAAGACCAGTTGCAGCAGCGGCAGCGTCCCGACAATCCCCGTGTGACCGCCGGCTTCGGTGCCCTGCGCGACGATGATGTCCGCTCCGGCGTCGAGCGCCGCGCGCGCCCACGTGCGGTTCTGCACCTGCGACGCGACGAGAATCCCCGCGTCGTGCAGCGCGCGCACGTGCGGTCCGGGATCGCCGAACGAAACGCTCACCAGCGCCGGACGTATCGCGATGGCGAGGTCGAGCAGCGCGGGCCGTCGCTCGAGGACCCACGCCGCCAAGCCGATGCCGAATCGCGCGCCGCCTGCGCTCGCGAGACGCGCCTGCTCCGCGATCGCTTCTTCGCTCTCGTCCTCGTCGAAGCCGAACATGCCGAACGCACCGGCTGCGCTGACCGCGCGCGCAAGCTCGCCGCCGGCCTGCGGCGTCATCGGTGCGTTCAGCAACGGGACCCGCACGCCGAGCAGGTCACACAGGGTCGTGCGCAGTTCCATGGGCTACCGTTTAGCCGCCGTCTGCGCCAACGACTGCAACGGGCTCTCGCCGGTCTGGGCTGCGAGCGTGAACCACGCGTCCAGCAGCGTGGCCACGCTCCACGCTTGCGCGAACGCGCCGCGCGCCGCGAAGGGCGCATCGCCGTCGGCGATCTCGGGCAGCGTCCCCAGCGCGTCTGCGGTCAAGCCGCTCGCGCACGCGGCGAGGAACTCTTCGCTCGCCGCGGGATCGGCATAGACACGGCGGTGCGCTACGGCGAACGGTCCGGCCAGCCACGTCCAGACCGTGCCTTGATGATAGGCGCCGTCGCGCGCGCGCTGATCGCCGGCGTAGCGGCCTGCATACCGCGGATCGTGCTGATCGAGGCTGCGCAATCCGGCCGGCGTCCACAAGCGCGACGCGCACACGTCGACGATCGCCCGCCGCCGCCGGTCGTCCAGGACGTCGATCGGCAGCGATACGGCGAAGATCTGGTTCGGCCGCAACGACGTGTCCGCGCCGTCGGGGCCGTCGAGAACGTCGTAGCACCAGCCGAGCTGCGGGTTCCAAAAGCGTTCGAAGCTCGCTTCGGCGCGGCGTGCGGCGTTCGCGAACGCCAGCGGATCGTGACCGAGCGTGCGCGCGAAACCCTCGCAGGCGCGCAGCGCCGCGATCCACAGCGCGTTGACTTCGACCGGCTTGCCGATGCGCGGCGTCACCACCCAGTCGCCCACCTTCGCGTCCATCCAGGTGAGCTGCACGCCGGGCTCGCCTGCGCGCAACAGCCCGTCGACCGGATCGACGGCGATGCCGAAGCGCGTCCCTTTCGTGTACGCGTCGACGATCGCGCGCAGCACCGGAAAGGTCTCCGCCAACATCCAACCGTCACCGGTCGCGGCGATGTAGCGGCGCATCGCCTGCACGTACCACAGCGCGGCGTCGACGCTGTTGTACTCGGCCTGACCGTCCTCGGCAAACACGTTGGGCAGCATCCCGCGGTCGACGTAGCGCGCGAACGTGCGCAGGATCGAGCGCGCGACGGCGGGCCGTCCGGTCGCGAGCGCCAAGCCCGGCAACGCGATCGCCGTGTCGCGTCCCCAATCGGCGAACCACGGGTACCCCGCGATCACCGACAGCCCGTCGGCGTCGTCGGGCTGCGCGCGCCGCACGATGAACTGATCGGCGGCGAGAACGAGCGGCGGCATCCAGTGCGGCGCGTCGCCGGCGCGCTCGCGCTGCGGACCGCGCCAGCCGGCGATCAACTCCCGATCGCGCGCGCGCCGGCTTTCGAGCGCTGCCGCGCCGTCGATCGGGTCGAGCTCATGGTCGGCGACGGCGATCGTCAGCGTTTCGCCGCTCGCGACGGCGGCCTCGAACGTCGCGACGCGAAGATGATCTTCGCTGTCGTCGAGTCCGCGCTCACGCTCGACGGGATAGTCGTAGTCGCGATACCACACGTGCTCGGCGGCCCACGTCCCGCGGTCGGCGCGCAGCGAGATCGTCATCGCGCCGTCGAACGGTACGACCCGGATCCCCGTCGGCGTCGCGCTCACCTGCATCGTCCAATCGCCCGCGTGCGTGGTCGCGTGCAGATCGCGGTGGTTGGCGAACGCTCGCAGCGTGAGGTGCACCGGCCGGCGCGCGCGCACCACGCGGTGCTCGACGTAGGTTCGGTTCGCTTCGTGTTCCATCCACACGCGCCGCTCGATCAGCGCGTCGCCGCAGGTGAACGTCCAGACCGGCACCGTTCCTTCGCGCCGGAACCCGGTGAGCAGCCGATAGCCCAGCGGCGCGATCGCGCCGCCGCGCCACAGATCGGTCGCGAGCGCGTACGTTGCGCCGTCGTATTCCAGCTCGGCGTCGATCTTCGGGCACAGCAGCGTCCGGCCCACCGGCGGGGTGCGCGCAGCAAACAGCAGCCCGTGGTAGCGCCGCGTCAACGGCCCGGCGATCGTTCCGGCGGCGAAGCCACCCAGCCCGTTGGTGACGAGCCACTCGCGCGCTTGCGAGACGGCGAGCTCACCACACATGGCGCGGTCGAGCTCGCACGTCGGCATGGACGGAGCGTTCCGGGGCCGCGCCCGGGAGGACCTGCGCCGTTGCGTCCGCTACCGTTCGATCCATGAGCGTGAACGTGGTGAACGACGACGCCGCGCCGGCGGCGAGCAAAGCGCTGGTCTTGAGCGGCGGCGGTGCGCTCGGCGGATACGAAGCGGGCGTCATTGCCGGCCTGCGCAAGGCCGGTCGCACGTTCGACGTCGTTTGCGGCACCTCGATCGGCGCGATCAACGCCGCTTTCGTCGCGCAGGGCGCGTTCGACGAGCTCGACACGCTGTGGCACACGATCGGTGCGGTCGGCGTGATCGAGTTGATCGCGCAAGTACAGGCGCTCGAGGCGTTGCTGCACGACGTCGAGGGCGTCGCCGGTATCGGCAAGCCGATCCTCCCCGAACGCATCGCGGATTTCGCGCACGCCTTCCGCGACTACGAGGGCATCGGCCCCTTCAAGGTGCTCATCGGGTTGCTCGGTGCGCTCAACCCCGCGCCGATCGCGAGCCTGTTGACCGGGAAGCTCGACTTGGCGGCGGTGACGTCGACCCTGATCGTCTCGGCGACGAACTTGACCCGCGGCACGTCGGACGCGTTCTACGTGTTTCGCGGCGCGAACGCGGGCGCGCAGGCGCACTTCGAGCGCAATCATCCGCAGAACGCGTATCCGTTCGACCCGGCGACGTTCGTCGACACGGTGCGCGCCTCGACCTCGATCCCTGGCGCGTTTCCCCCGGTGACGATCCCGATCGGCAACCCCGCCCAATCGTGC
>Ga0182024_10009176_pt1 | contig 20555 bp, 21 predicted proteins | sample P32metaG_FD_120480 | JGI IMG/M metagenome (GOLD analysis project Ga0182024, IMG submission 120480) | Permafrost microbial communities from Stordalen Mire, Sweden - P3-2 metaG (Illumina Assembly) | ecosystem: Environmental > Terrestrial > Soil > Wetlands > Permafrost | place: Sweden: Stordalen... | reverse complement strand
GAACTCCGTCAGATCATAGATGATGAGGACGGGGGTGCTCCCGAGGACCGTGCGCCGAATGAGCCCGAGCCGTTCCAGCTCCTTCAGGCGAAGCGAGAGCATCCGGGGATTAATCCCTGGTACGTTCTTCAGCACCTCACTGAATTTAGAGTCACCGAGAAACAGCTGCCGGACAACCTCGATCGCCCATCTCTTCCCGAGGATCCGAAACCCGAGCGCTATCGGGCAAGCCTTCAGGTTCTGGTAGTCTTCGAGCGATTTGAGAAAGTCTTCTCCTTCCACCATAGTTACAACATGGTTAGCCGACCCTTATATAACTTACTTTTGTATATCAACTATATGTCTACAAGCAGGATTCAGTACGGGCTCCGGCTTCTGCGCCTAGGCCGCTTCGCTTGGCGAGGATCGTCACGGCGATCGCAACCAGCAGAGCCGTGGGAATAGCCCTTCTCTTGGGCTGGTAGAACGGGACCATTCCGGCCTACTACGCGTTCACGTTCGCGTCGGGGATTTCCTCGTCGGTCTCAATGCGCTCCCACTCGCATAAGTGCCCGAAGGAGTGGCGTCATGACATATGGCATCGCAATTGCGTGGTGCATCGCCGGCCTTGTGGACATCCTCCACGCAGTCTCGATAGCGGCCCAGGCGGGTCTGTTCTCCGCCGTCAGCAACCTGCGGGGCTTGGCATGGTGGTCCGCCCCATGGCTGTGGTAATCCAGGCTTTGATGCCGGCACTCCTGCTCGGCGGGGTGGTGCCGAAGTACATGGCCGGAGCGAAGGCGTAGCCGGGCTCCCCACGGTGCGTTGAGCTTCTGCAGATCATCGTGGCCGAGCACCTCTTCCGCGCTCTATTTCATCCATCGGTCGGAAATCGGCGCGATGTTCAAGTTCCTTGGCGTCAGGTATAATAAACACCAATCGCGATGAACACCCAGTATGAAGAAGAGACCGGGCTTCATCCACATAATCGCCGCGATAATCATCGTGGTGATAATCATCATCTTGCTTCTGCTCATCCTTTAGACGCCCCCCGGAGGGGCTGCTGTCGCCGATGAAGATATCCCGCAGGCCTGACCGCTCAGAGGGTTCGACCGCGCGGGGTTTCAGGCCGCCATCTCGACTTTAGACCGAGAATCCGCCACATTTATACGTGCAACGCGGACCGCTTTGGAAAGGCAGTTGATTTTGGCTCAGGAAACAGGAAAGCCGGCGGATTCATCCGGGAAGTCGGCTACTCGTTCAAGCCTTCCAATCATCATTCTGATAGTGGTCCTGGCGCTTGCCGCCATAGGCGTAGGGGTCGGTGTGGAGTACTCATCAGGCTCAACCCACTACTCCTGCTTCACGTTCACGCAGCAAGGGAGTACCCTGGATGTCGTAACGAACGGCATCATTCACATCTCCAGCTCGCAATACTATGTCGTGTGCCCCGAGGGAGCGCCCGACCCCCAAACGGGTACTAGCGTATCGTGTCTGACCATCTCACCACAGGTGAAGACATTCGCGTATCCCGACTCGCAGTTTTCGGTCTGGTATTATCTATCGGCGCCAGGACACACCATCACTATTCCGAGCGCGATAGCCAACTCTACGGAGATACTCCAGCCGACCAACGTGACCATACAGGTAAGCTGCTAGTCCGGCAATCCGTCGGCGGAGCGACTGGCGAATTCAGAGAGACGCGCTTAGTATTCTGAGCGAATCCATCTAATTAGCGGACAGGAAGAATATGGCGGGCCCGGAGAGATTTGAACTCTCGGGCTTCTCTAAAGTGGAACAGCACCAATGCATATGGGCGGTTAAAACTTGGATCTCGATTCTATATCCGAAGCGACTTGGCTTCGAATCCAAAAACCAACAATGCACCATCTCTGCTTGATGCAATTAGCGACGAATCACTGGAAAGTGTCGCAAGTTTTCTGGAGAAATTCGGCCTTCCTCTATCGCTTGGTCATAAGGCGCTGCTGCACGTCCAGATTTACGCGGATAGTGGGCTTCAGAATATTGAGGAAGCAATCATCTGCGGAAGACATGATTTCTCGGATTCACTTCCGGAAGATATGCAAATGAATTCAGCAAACGAAGTGATAGATGGCTGCTCGTGAGTGTTAGCGGGCCCGATGGGGCCCGAGTTCTTACAGGGTCGGGCCTTAAATCAAGCATGAAATACCGTGCGGGCCTGAAATAGTTGAGTCTTGTCAACGGGAAAGACAGTATCACCCAGACCTCTGTAGGGAAGACCAGGAGCACAATGAAGAAGCTGCCAAGAGGCTTAGACAGGACGGTTTGGCAACAGATTAAGCGAGCTTCAGATTTACAGGCTCGCAGGAGCAGAACTTAACCTTGAAGTTGCAACCGTTGCAGTAAGTGACTCAGAAATACCATCACGCCGAGAGCGAGGAGGATGGAGCCTCACTCCATCACGAAAAAGAAGCAGGGAGAAGAAAGGAGGGAACTTTCTTTTGCTGTTGCTTTTCTGGGTCCCATTTCAGGATTCGTGCTGCTTCTTTTCGGCATCCAATGCGGCGTGCGGTATTGCTAGCCCGTATTTGTCTTCCTTTCGGTAATTGATTGACGTAAGCTATTCCTGAATAATACCATGAATACAACACTAACAATCACAGCTGCTATGATTGCTTCGGGAAAGGCGTCCCCGAATGAAAGCTTCTCGTAATCCGAAGTCTGCAGGACCGCTGACAGGGTCGCGAAGAACGCAAGGACGGCACTGAGGGCAATTAGCCCTACGTTATAATTTTCTAATGTCCTGGATGATTTCACGAGCCTTTCAGTTGAGTCATTGAGTACCTTCAGCTTTTCGTCGGAGGACTTAGAGTACTTCGCTATTGCTTCAGAAATTCCGATTTCGTATAGCCTTTCAGTGCGCTGTACTTCAGAGACCAGCTGCCGCAATCGTGTCTCCAGCTTAGATACTTCCTCCGAGTTGAGCGCAACGGGGTCTACTTTCTCCGCCTTTTCCACTTCCCTAGAGGCTGCCTCCACTTCGGACTTGAGTCTCACGATCTCTTGCGAAACCTTCTTCGCGACATCGTCAAGCAGGTCTCCAGAATCGCTCAAACCTCCACTATCGTAGAATCAAGCGGTATATACATTTCACACGAAACGCACTCGAGTTGGTCCATTGCAACCGCGCACGAATAAAATCGACGGGAGCCGGTTTCGGATGAAGAGTTCAAGATCTGCAGTTCATGTCCTGCTGGAAAAGTACGGAGTTCAGCGCCCTAAAGTTTGTTAAATGCTTAAGGTAGTCGGTGCCGAGTAGTTTATTGAAATTTGCTGGATTTAGAGCCATAATACTCTGGAACGGTCTGTAAACAGCACATAGAACTCGACCCTATGAAGTAAAGGGTTGGTTCAATCACGAACTAGGACAACACACCTAAAAGCTGATGGCGCGTGACAGCATTGCATTGCCTCAGGACGCCGTGGTGTTGCTTGGAACACAAATCGAGCGAGCTGAGCAACTCAAAGGACTCCGCCGCGGTAATCCGATGCTTCAACCCTGGATTGACCAGACAGAGCGTGCCCTTGCCGAAATCTTTGGAGACCACTCTCAGGAGTTCCAGCAATTTCATAGGATATACTACGGAGCAACTGTGGCATTCACGGGAACTCCTGATTCAGAACTTCAGAGCGAATACATTGAGCTCTTGGCGCAGGCACAAGCGACGCTGAGGTCGTTTGTGGAAGACCTTGTAAGAAAAGGTGCCCCCTTACAAAAAAAGTCAGAGACCGAGCCCAAAACGAAGATACCGCAGACGGAATCACCGAAGCAGACGCTTAAGATTCCATTACTGCTCATAGCATTGCTAGTTGCTTTGGTAATCGTTCCTACTCCTGTGCAATCGACATTGGACAATTACTTTCTGGGTAGCACGTATTCGGTAAACGCTCCTCTCTTCGCAGTCAGTGCCAATCAACAGTCATCTTGCATTCCAGCGTCTTATCCATGCGGCTCGGCTGTTCCTCTTTCGCAGACATTGCAATTGGCCTATAGTTACAGCCAAGTGTCATCGACGCAATATAATCCGCAGGTCACGGTCAAGGCATCAGCTGCATCCGAAGGGTCAAACATAACAATTATTGTAAAGGGATGGCAAGGTGTCAAAGCATCAGAGCTCGCATCAATAGGAATACACGTGTTCCTGATAGACCCAGACGGAATAGTCGAAGTCGAGTCGATTCAAGGTGACACTCCAACTGTATCTTCCTATAACAACGGAGTCGGGTATGAGCTGTCTCGTCCAATTTACGGAGATCTGACGCTCTCGAATGGGTTCGCACAAAAAGGGATGCTGTATACTTTTGCAATTCCTAATGACCAACTCTCTATTGGGACTTGGAGAGTCTTAGTATTTGTTACCGGAGTTGGTACTCCCGCTGCCGACACTAACATCTCTGGTTCGAGCGCAGCAAGCTTTAATGTAATGAATTCGAGTAGCGCTTCCACTATCGTTCAAACCGCCTCTGGAGTGTTCGGGATTGGAGGAGGGATATACAGAGTAGAGACTTTCGTGATAGGTCGAGAGAGGATAGTCGGCTCAACTCGCGAGTTCCTAAGGAGGAATGCTTGGACTATCGCAATAATAGTACTGATTGCTATCTACATTTACTCCATCTACTATCCGCTCTAAGATGTTCACCAGGTCATTAGAGTTTCTGATTCACCGATGAACAAGAGCAGAACTCAACCTTGAGATTACAACCCTTACAGTATCCGACTCCGTGAGAAACCCCAACGGAGCGAGAGCAAATAGGACAGAACTTCTGCAAAACACAAACACCGAAAAAGGAAGGGGAAAGAAAAAACAGAGGAGGAGCAGGCCCTATGCCTGCTTCGCAGCCTTGGAGATCCGAACTTCGTTCCCGACAATAGCGAGGTGTAGCTCGTCGCCGATTCCGAACGGAAGCTTTCCTGCACCTTTCAGAGAGATGCGAAGGTCTTTCGTCACAATGTAGACTCGCTCTGGCTCTGCGTTCACCTCAGCCTTCTTCCCATTCTTCTGTCCTGCCGCCGTCGTCGTCGTAGTAGTCGTTTTTGTAGACATGCGGAGGGAGAATTTCCATTTGCATTTGTTCGTTTTGCAAATTTTGGAACATGCAAGTCAAAATCTGGCCGAGTCAGCGTTTCATGTCATGCTGAACGACTAATCGCTCCCGCCGGTTGAGTTTCTACGTCTTTTCGATCTGCCTCCATGCTCTGTCTTCAGGGGTGCTGATTTTCCTTCTCACTACTCTGCCCTTCCGTCTTCGCCTCGGCATCAGCGCTCGAATGATTCGAGTGTTTTCCTCAAGCTCCCTCATGATTTCTGACTTCATACCTATACTTCTCAAAGGCGCTTTAAGGAAGGAAAGGTATCTCGTTCCTAACCATGGAAAACATCGCAATCTCCGACTCACTTGCGCAAGTTAAGCGCATTCAAGGACGAACTTCGGCTCTATCATGGTGGCGATAAGTTCGAGAACGACTTTGCCTTGGACGAAGCTCTCAGGCTCGCTCTCGATTAGTTCCAGAATGATACCAATCAAGAGCATTATCAGGAAACGACGGTGACTGTTCGAGAACGTTACCTGCGTGAGTTGGCCGACGAAAAGAGATAGCCTAAGCCACGATGCTCTCCCAGAAATCGTCCTCGACACCCATTTGTTTCCGGTAATGGGTTATGAAGTCGAGCGCCAACAAAAGGCAGAGGAGTGCGCTGTATTCCTCGATGATGAAGTCAGAGAGATATCCAGCGGCCAAGAGACCACCTACGAGAACAACCAGAAAGGTCATCTCACCGACGAAAAGGACGATTATGAAGAACCAGATAGACGCAAAGCCTATTCTTGTCCAATCTGGAAACGGCCGGAGACCCCCGCGAGACTTTCCAATGAACCGGATTAGAGCTTGAAACCTTCTCCTCTTGCGAAGACCAAGAACCCATCTTATCGGATAGTCACCGAGCAGAAAGCCGCCGATGACAGCCTCATCTATCTTCCACGCTGTTTGAGACCAATAGATTCCGATTACGCTAAGAAATGCTGCGAGAGCAAAAGTCGCAATCATCAGACCGGCCCACTGTGCAAACCTGTGCCTAGTGAACCTCATGAGACGGCTTTGTGGAACCCCGTCTAATCAAGGTGATGTCTAATGGAGGTCCACCGGATGGCGCATGTAGTCCCGGATCCAGTCGTCGCACGTATAGTTTCCACTGACAAAGACCTCGAACCGGTTGCACAAGGAATGGGCCTTTTCAAAGGATGCGCAGAGGTCGCAGAACCGGTCGAAACGGGCAAAGGTGGGTCGGTATCTCGGAGGAATCGGCACTTCTCTGAATGTCGGCAACGTATTTACACTCTACGCAACTCTCAGTCGTTAAATAGAGACGGCTAATCTTACCGAGTCATGCGGCGAGTTGGGCTGGCCCTGCACGAGCCGAAGGTTTCAACGTAGGTCGCGAGATGAGCAGTCCAGCTTCTTGGCTCGCAGACAATTTCGCCACGCTCGTCATGTCATCCTCTGGTTCAGTGAATGGTCAGATTCAGCCAGATGTCGAAGCCCAGACCGAAAATCGCCAAGATGAATCGGACGACTGAGTGCGCACTTCGAACATTCTCATACTCACCGTAAAAGCCAAAGAATGTGAACAGCAAGAAGCCAGCATCGACGAAGAATCCTGCTATTCCGAGTCCGTAGGCACTCAGAAAGGAATCTATGGTTACTTGAGCCCCGAACCAAAGAACGTAGTTGTATAGCTGAGTGGCAATCTCGTTACTGATTCCTCTTATGGTTTCGTCTATGCCTTCTACAATCTCATCGATTGCGTGGTTGATTCCGTCCAAGAAGTCATCGACTACGCCCATGAGGATGATGTTACATGAGTTAAAGAAAAACTTTGTTGTTGAATAGGTTCACTCACTTTCATGAGCAATCCCGCCGGCTGTGGTCTGTCTCCATTCAGCAGTAAAGCATTCAATGATGAGAGGACGGAGAACAAAGCCGTTGCCCCGTCGCAAGAAATCCGAGATGATTGTCGGCAACTACCACAACATGAAGGTCTTCTTCCCGTACCTTGAGAGATGCAGAGCACGTGGAAAAACTCCAACGCTGAAGGGAGCCAAACTCTACCTTGCTCTTGTGCAAAGAGCACAGAGGATGAGAGCGAGAAAATTGGAGGTTGCCAGAAAGCGGGCCAACTGGACTCAGGAGCAATGGAATGACTACCTTGGGAAAAAGAACATGGCACGAATGATGAGTTCTCCAGGCTCAATCGAGTTGAAGGCAGAGCCAGAACTTCCTCCAAGGCCTCCAGCACCACCGAAGAAGAGGGTGGAGAAGAATCCCATAGCCGTTGAGCTTGCAAACTATGGTTGGCAAGGCTTAGCAGGATACAGGAGGCGTGAAAGGATGAGGGAACGGAACAGGAACAACAAGTGTGCAAAGGGGCATCCTCCGTGGAACAAGGATTTGAGGATGGAAAACGATGCTCGGCTCAAACATGTTTCTGATTTGATACACTGGAGAGAGCAGCTTCCAACATAACAAACAGGGGCACCATGCGGGTGCTAATCAAGCACGATTTTCGTGAAGACGTGCGCTAAAGATTAATAGATTATACAGCATGCCTACTATTATTCGTCCGGACCATTCAAACAGGAAGGGGCTGGGCGAATTCTCAGCCCTCTCTTATGGGAAAACAACATACTCCCGATACGTCTTAGGAAGGAACAATGGCGACACTGAAGGCCGGTAACGACCCGAACAAGTGGCCGCAACCTGACTTGGCGGAAGTAGTCAATCTGTGCAGCATGATAGCGGAGAAGAAAGACTGGATGGGAAAAAGAGATGCAGCCATGATCGCCATCATAGGCATGTTCGGCAAGAGAGCAGGAGAGGTGACACGGCTCCAGAGGAAGGACATAGTGATTGGCCCAAACAAGATAGGAAAGCTTCCCCTTGCTCAAGGTGAGTTTGGCATACACTTCCAGATCCAAAAGGCACAGAGCCCAGCAAAGAAGAGATGCAAGTGCGGGAAGGTCAACTCTGCAAAGAACGTGTTCTGCAGCGAATGCGGTAAGTCCATGAAGAACGCACTGCTCATACCCAAGAAGAGAGCGCCCGTTGACAAATACAAGCTGACTGCGCTAAGTCACCCATTGGCAAGGTTCCTGTTTGAGTGGCTCAAGGAAATCCCCAGGTCGTCCGAGTCATACATCTTCCCGCGGAGCAATATTGATGTTAAACAGGGTGAATTCCCAGACAGAACATCATCCAGGCCTGTATGGAACACACCCCTGAGCAGGAGAGCACCCTGGAGGGTCTTGCAAACCGTGGACAAATCAGTATGGCCTCACCTCTTGAGACACATACTCGCAAACGAACTGACAAATCGCAAGGACAAGGAAGGAAACTATGTGTATGATGAGAAGAGCATCATTGACTTCTTCGACTGGTCGAACAGGAACACATACCTTGGCTACATAGCTCTCGGTGGTGAGAAGAGAGCGGCGGAGGTCGGACGGAATGTCGGCGACTTGTTCAAAGGATGAGAAGGTATCTCAACAAGTCCCAGACGCCATGTCATTATTGCCTACAAAACTCCGACGTCGTCGTCATGAATGAGAGAAGGTATCCCGCATATACTACGCACTGGCGGACGCATATACGTTGCAGCGACGACTCTATGATAATCGACAACGGTGTATGAATGGACGAGGTTACCTAATCCTTTTCAGACATAGAACGTAGTATTCGATTGACATCGCAGACGATCTGGTCGTCCTTGTAGCGTCTATAGGTCTGACTCACCCGCTTGCGTTGAACAGAACCATTACACAGAGGTATAGCGCCGAACATGACGGCGAACATTCCCAGAAACAAGCGCTCAATGTCACTTTCAATGCCGGATTCTCCTATGCAACGAACGAACTTTATGTCAACGATTTGGTCGCTTGGGCCTCCCAGAAAGTAATTCTGATAAAACCAAGCCAAAGCAGGTAGTTCCTCTATCAAGGGAGTTCTCATATCCACGCTGAAATGCCAAGCGAGTCTGTTCGCCAAGTTTTTGGCCTTCCCGATGTAGGCGATGCGACTGTAGCCGAATGGGTAGCTGATTGCTGTCCTTGGACAGTAGAAGTAAAGTCCTGGGTCCGCGGGAACATGTTCTTTCCAGTTATTCGCAATAATCTTAATCTTCTCACATGGGATCGTCTCGGGCTGCAACACCCTCGCTCGGCTCACAAAGTAGAGCGTCTTGGAACTCGTCTTTTACAGACTCAGTTTACTGAACTTGACTCGCTGGTCAGTGTCATGGTCTTATCTCAGGGCCTAATCTTGAACCATGAATCAGGGAAAGCAGTGAAGCTATCGGCTGTGTCGAGACTAGCTACAATTCGGTTGCTTCTTTTCGTTCATTCAAAAGGAGAAGTCAGGTATGGCGAGCTTGGCAGACTTATCTCCAGCAGGGGGACGCTATCAGTCTCGCTGAAAGAGCTTGAAGAAGAGGGCCTCATCATGAGGAGGGTGATTTCATCCAGGCCGATACAATCCCACTATTCACTGACAGAGGACGGAACGAAGATCGCAACTCTACTCAAGGAAGTCGTCGAGATTCTTAAAGACAACTGAGACTTTTTGGAGTTTCCAAAAGGGAACCGTGGTGAATGAGCAGAGCCAACAGAAACGGAAAGAGAAGTGGACACACTCCAAAGGAAGAGAAAGTTCGAACGATGGGCTCAAACATAAGTCTGGGACGCCGGGCCAACTTTAGGGCGTAAGGGGCCTGGGTTATCGCACTACTTTTCGGTAGAGCCTCTGTTGCCACAACTTTCGAAAATTGGGCCGCTCCCTTCGGCTTAAATAGTAGCTTCAAGCTTCTAACTTCTAACTTCAATGGCGAACGAAAGTGAGGAGCCCAGATGGATAACGCAACGGTGCGAGCCAAGGATTTTCGCCAAACTCGTGGCGAAAAGAGGAAAGAAGACTTGGCATGCGTTTTTCTTGGAAGAGGAAGGTCGCGGCCAGGGTTATGAAGTCAGGCATACGAAAGTGCTAATTCCCGTTCAGGATGTCAAGTATCCCGGTCACAAACGGCTGATAAAGGTCGCATTCAGCGAGGAGGAATTCAAACGCCTAACCGCCAGACGTGGTAAGAGAAGCTGGTCTCAGTTCTTCGAAGACATCGCGGAGGGCAGAGAGTGATTGAGCGCCACCGTGACAATCAAGGCAATCTACGATCCTTACAAAGAACTATCAAACTCGGAATTGGGAGAAATTCACTCGCTGGTGAAATACAGAAAAAAGAACGATGAAACCAGAGTGCGACTCACAAAGGACAACGAAATCCTGCTGTGGATGATTGAACGGAGGGTCAAGGTCATAGCTATCGGCAAAGGATTGATGGCACGATTCAATGACCTCTACTGGTATCACAACGGAATCTATGAGCCATGCAATGGCAAGATAGAGCAATGGCTCCAACTCCGTGCCAAGGAGTTCGACAAGTTCCTGCCAGCGTTCTCAACCGGCCTTAAGCAGTCTGTGATAGAAGAGGTTGTCAACAGACTGAAACGGGAATACCTTACCGACATGGATGAAGTATACAATGACGAGCACGAATACTTGGCCTTCAAGAACGGTCTTCTGTCTTTCAAGAAATTCTTCTCTGGAGGCCCAATAGAGGTTCTGCTATTCAATCCAGACATCAAGCTTCTAAGACGCATACCGCACAACCTGCTGGTTAGAGACGAGGAACCAAGGATGGGCATCGAGAAGGACCTCTGCCCCAAGCTCTACAGCCATTTCGTTACAACGGTCGGTGAAGAGTGGGCAACACTCAACTTCGAGATTATCGGATACTGTCTGACTCCGGGATACCCCTTACACACGTTCTTTGTTCTTCATGGGCCGCACGATACGGGCAAGGGCACCTTCTCACACATTGTGCATGCAGTTCTCGGCAAGGAAAACGTCTCCGCCAAGACATTCAACCAGTTGGCAGAGCAGCAATTCGAGCTTCAGCATCTTTACCGTATGTTTGCAAACATAGGGGATGAGATGCCAAGAGGTGTTAGAAACTATGTAGAGACAATCAAGGCTCTGACAGGAGAGAGTCCGATAAACGCTCCAAAGAAACACTCGAACGAGCATTTCACCTTCATGAACGAAGCCAAGTGCATTTTCATCGGGAACGAGCTTCCGAGAGTTGGAGAATCCAACGACGCTTTCTGGGACAGAGTGGAAGTGATACCTTACAAACACAGGTTCAAAGAGAATAAGGATTATGAGACTGCGCTTCTCATTGACGAGAAGGAAATCAGCGGTCTCCTTTACTGTTCATTAGTGGCGGTTCGTCCCGTTCTTCAGATAACACAAGAGCTCAGTGTTCCAGATAGAACTGCAAAAGAAGAATGGAGAATGGACAGCGATACCGTGAGGGCATTCATCATAGAAAGCGTCGAAGAGGGCAAATATGTTCTCGACAAGACCGTTAGAATCGAGCAGGAAGTCATCCATCCCAGCTATGTTGCACACATAGGCCAAGGCAAAACCCCCGTCGGACTCAAGGGCTTTACACGACGACTCAAAGAACAGTTCGGTATCGGGACAGACCAAGTAATGGTCGATGGAAAGCGGGTTAGGTACTATGTTGGAATAGGACGACCAAAGAACGGACTTGACGACGCCTTCAGCTAACCCTTGGTCAGCAGCACCAATTACTTGATTACTTGATTTGTTTCACGCATAGGTATAGGGAATAGAGAATAGAATAGATACTTTCACTACCCCCTATTATAATTCTAAATCAAGTAATCAAGTAGCAATTACTATCGCATCCCTATCGAAGAGAAAAACCGAGGCAAGGCGAGCGTGTGGCGAGCCGAAGCCCCATTCCTCCACAGACCATTGAGCGAGATAACACCAAATGCCCTCGTGTTCCCTTGCTCGCGTGTATGTCGCAGTTCCGTTCTAAGGGAAAGGGCAAAGACCGACGGGTGTTCCCGATTAACATGGGGCGCAAAGCTCCAACTTCGGTGCCTGTTTCGCCGGACACTCCACCAATAACTAAGAAGTCCCCTGAAGAGATCCAACTGGAAACACAGGAAGAGGTATCCACGGCTATGGAACTGACGAAAGAGGCGAGCAGTAAAGAGGAAAGGGATGCAATCATGGAGGAAATCCAAGCACGAGCTAACCATAGAACCGTGAAAGGCCACGACCCAAACGTAGACCCTTACGAGCGATTCGCTCTCCGAGACTCGGCCGACGCCTTGGAAGGTGTGAAAGGCATCGTTCCAAAATATGTTCTTCCCCAGGAGCCGTTCGAGCAGAAGGACAACATCGGCGAGAAGATTTTCGGAAAGAAGCTCGACCTTAACCTCTGAGCCACATGCTTCCACAGAAGCTCATGGGTTTCTGCGAAGGATGCAACAGATGTCTTCCTCTTCAGGAGAGAATTCTTCCCAAGAGTGGAAAAGTCAAGTGGTTATGCGCTGATTGCGCAAGAAACGTTCCAATCGTGAAGACACTATACAGTCCGAAGAGCTACAACCAGATTGTTCTGGCGAAGGTCAACCGACAGTTCCCGAAGTCAAGCAGGTTCCGGACCCCGAGCTAAGTCACGGTTCGTTAGCCATTCCAATCATGAAAGAACCGAGAAGGTGTACTCAGTGTGGCAGTCGAGATCAGCTTCAGGCACACCACGTCGAACCAGTCCCTAAAGGACAATTCGACCCTTCAGTCATTCATCGCATCGAAAATCTACAAACACTGTGCGTAGCATGCCATGGAAGGACACCTAAAGGGTAGAACATATCCTGCCTTAAATAGGGATAAGGCAAGTATGTCATATGTACACCGCCAAAGTTGCCGTTGCCATTGCAATCCTATCCTTGATTGTAACGGCATCAGCTAGCGTGTATCTCTACTCTTCAAATCAGACCGCCTTGGCTCAACAGAAGTCGGCCTACGATACGCAGATATCGGCGCTTCAAGGTCAGATTTCTACAATTCAAACACAACTAGCATCAGCTGAACAACAAGAATCTGCCGATTCAAGTGCAATCTCTTCACTACAATCTTCAGTGACTTCCATTCAGACACAGCTGCCTACAATCTCACGGGTACCACAAGCGACTCTTGTGATTACCAACGACGTGTACAATAGTGAGAATGCTACCTTCACCTTCACAGTCAAGAATACGCAGAACTATACCGTCTATGCCCAACTTAGTGCCACTGTGGAAGACGACAGTACCAGATGTCCTAGCTTTGACGTGTACATCTACACTTCACAGATCTACAACTTTACACCACGGGAGACCATCTCCGTTCCATTGAATCTCACTCTCAGTTCGGAATCAGTCGCGGCTGGATCATATTCGAATCCGGCATGCAGTTCCGTCAATGAGGCTATCGTGCAGTTCATACTTCCCCAATCAACGGCCATCAGTCCGACCTACGACTTCACAGTCTTCCCGACCTACAACCATCCATAGCGCGTCCATGTGTTTCCCAGAGGAACGGTCTTCGACCCGACGGTCGTGCACCGAGTCGAGAACCTTCAGACGTTGTGCGCGACATACCACAGTCAGCTATCTGCGAACAGATAGCTGAAATCTATCCATCCAATGCACAAGAAGAGGACGTAGGAGTGAAAGCCCGGTGATGCGAAAGTATCACGCCGGGTTTGGGAGGGAGGGTGCGTGTTTCCTGCCTGAAGCAATTTGGGCGTGGCAACGCACTCTTTCCTCAGTCGAATAACTTTTGAGATACAGACGAAGGAATTGGGCCGCCGCAAGTTAGAGTCCGAGAAGGCTGAACGAATGTTGAAATTGTCCACCCCGAAAGGCTAAGTCACTTCTCATCCAAGTGCAATTCTTCGCATCGCAGGTTTAAGTTCACCTTTAAGGTCATTGCAATGTCGTCGTCGTATGGAGAAGTTGACCAGAAACCAGGTGAGCGCCCTCATCTTTGGCTTGGCGTTTGGTATACCTCTCCTCGCTATTATCTTCATCCTGCCAACATGGTTCCTTGGGAACGACACATACCTCCCAGTTGAATTGGTCACTGCCTTCCTGACCATCGACGGAATCATGGTTGCAGTGACTGCCTTCTTCACGCCCCTGAAGTCAAATCCAGATGACAGATTCTTGGGGCGGAACGTGTTGGTCATTTCAATGGAATTCGTAGCATCGGTAGTATTCTTTCTTCTCTCACTCCATGGGTTCTTTGAGTCACCTCTCGGGCTTGCAGTTCCCGTGGGAAACCTGATTAGAGTGGGACTAATTTCTATGTTCGCGGGGTTAGCCTCATTATTTGTGTTGATGATTGGAACTTTCTTGACTTACGCATCTCAAGAGTAAGGACGAATTTAACGAGAAGAACTACGTGGCTCCTCTGCCGAAGTCCTGAGAGAACAGACACAAACCTTTAGACAAACTTACACGAATAAAACCTGATTGGCAAGCGTTAGAAGGAGAAGAATTCCAATCTCGATAAAGTGGGCGATTGGAACGGGTGTGGGCGGCCTTGCTATCCTCATTCCTACACTCACGCTGATATCGCATACTTTTCTCCAGATACCTGGTGGTTTGTAGTCACCACTCTCAGCGGAGCGGTAATCGCAGACATCATTGCAACGCTCTATGAGAAAGCCTATTCAGGACGGAAAGAACCGTGGGCATTCACTATCCGGTTTGCCCCTTTCGCCGAGTCAATTGTAGGAGCTGGAATACTTGGAGAGCTGGCCAAATCTGCGTTCTCATTTGGCCTGTTTGAGTCTTCATTCTCCATCGCCTACGTGCTTTTCTGGAGCCTCAACTCGTTACTTCCTGCTCTCGTCTTCGTTGACTTTCGTGTCAGGAGCGACTATTACGTGGTACGAACCAAGAAGGAGTCACGTCCCAGACTCTAGCTTTTTCAGTTCCTTGATAGACGAGTCGTGCCGTCCGAAAAACGGTCGCAAACATCAAGTGTTGCACGCATTTGCTTCTACCATTATGTAATTTGCAACTCTGCATGCTTGGACATGAAATCATTCTAGCATTCTCGTTTTTGCTCGGTCGGAGCAAGATGTTATTAGCAAAGGAAAACTGCTGAGAGTATGTCAGCGAACAACACTGCTAACCCGTTGAACGGTAGTCAGTCCGACAAGAGGCTGAAGATGATTGAGGTCATCCTGACGCTCGGAGGATTTCTGGGAGTAATAGTAGGATTGGAACAGACCTTGCTGATTCCGGTAGCAAAGACGACCTTCTCCCTTCTCATCGTCCTCTTCATCATCTTCGCATTCTTCGCCTACTCCGCAATCTCTATTCCTCTCGAAAAGAAAGCGACAAAACTATTCCTCGGCGGGCTCTCGGCAACCTTCGCTGCTCTGCTGACTATCGCCCTGGCCATTCCGCTCGCAACAAACTCTGCTGGACTCATCACCTTGACTCTGCCCTACATCGGCGTCTGGGGGTCGGTAATACTCTACTTGGTGGTGGTGTTCGGTTTGACCTATGGAATCTACTATGCTCTGACCAAAGCCATCAACCAGTCCTTCAAGCGGATGGAGCCGCAGGCCTAAGCCATCCATCCGGAGGAGAAGAGAGCCGGTTTAGGCTCTCTTCTTCGGCATCTCCTCTGCATCAACATCCTCCAAGTTCTTCTCAATGACCTTCCTACCGATCTCTTCCAACTGACTCGGTGTAGCGTTAAGGAACTTCCGGGAGAATTCTCTGTATGTCTTCATCTCCTTCTGAAGTTCTGCCACCTGGGCCTTCAAGACCTCAACGTCCTCAGTGACGGGCCTTGGTACTGCCTCAAGCATAGTTAGGTCTGGGACTGCTTTGAGATAATCGTTCAGAAGTTCCTCCTCTGTTGGCCTGTAGTAGTTTGCGTTAAGCCCTGTGCTATGACCGAGAAGAATCTCAACATGGAGGGTCTTCATCTTGCGTTCTCCGACTGACTTGAAGAACTTGCGGAAGCCGTGGAGCGCTTGGAACTCGTGCCTTCTCTTTCCTGCTGCGAGCGGCTTTCTCAGACCTGCATACTTGATGGCATCTTCAACGAGCCTCTTGACACCGTTTGAGGCCAATCGGTGTGGCCTCGTCAGTTCGTGCCCAGATTTGCCGAGCCTGTCACCGAACCAGATGTCACGAACGAGCGGTGATGAGTCCGTTATGCTCTCCCCAGCAGAGGACCTGAAGTGAACATACTCCTTTAGCGCAGCATAAGCCTCCGGAGTGATGAAGCTGGAATATTCGTCACGGGTTCCGGAGTAGACCTTGAGACGAGCAGCAACTACCAAGTCACCTTTCTTGATTGGTGTAACGTCGCCCCAGTTGAGGTAATCCCACGCACCGACTCGGATGCCAGAGGAAACCATGGTGAGGATGACGGGTTTGATTCGTCGGTCTGTGTAGCTGAGAATTCCCTTGATTTCGTCTACTTTCGGCAGCCTGTCGTTTCCGTAAGACTTGCCCTTTGGGATGCGCTTGCTGATTTTGCGCCAATTGAGGAGAACATCGTTCTGTTCGAGTAGAAGCTTGATAGGCTTCCAGAAATTGGGAACGGTCGCCTCTGCAATTTCGCCTCTCTCTGCTCTCTCCTTCTGAGAGCGCATGTAGTCGTTCACCGTTCGAGTGGCCCATACGGGGTCGGCCTTTGACTTGGCGATGAACGTCTTGGCCTGCTGCTTAAGGTCTCCTTTGAGACCAATCTGCTCGAAGAAGAATGCGAGCCGCTTGTCATACTTGTTCTTGGTAACTGGTGAGCGGATGGCATCGTGGAACTCTGTCAAAGGCTCGACCGGTAATAGGCTCAACGCCTCGGTTTATAGCCGCTAGCATAAAAGAACCTATGTAGTGGCGGGCCCGATGGGATTCGAACCCATGGTGTCTGAGATGGATCTCTTCAGCTTCGGAGGCTGATGCCCTGATCCGTACTAAGCTACGGGCCCCACCTCACACCTCGCGTGTCAGGTTATGAAGCATTTCCTTCCACAGTATTTATCAGCCGAACCATCAAGAGGCGAACGACTTGATGTTCAGGGAGTTCGAGGACGAGGTCAGGGCGGCTGTCGAGGGCGCCCTCTCGGCCAAGGGCTACCCGCATATCAAGCTCGAACTCATCGTCCCGAACAAGGAGGGTCTGGGAGACCTCTCCTGCGCGGTCGCCCTGAAGCTCGCAAGGGAGCTGAAGAAGCCCCCTCCAGTAATAGCTCAGGAACTCCAAGAGGCGATAGAGAAGGAGGGCAAGCCCAGACTCGTGGATGGCGTGAGGGCTCATCCTTCTGGATATCTCAACTTCTACCTGAATTGGGGAAAGTTCGCCCACGAGACCCTCGCGGAGGCGAAGGGCGGCATCCCCAGCCTCAAGCTCGAAGCGCGGAAGGTACTCATCGAGCACACTAACGTCAACCCCAACAAGGCGCTCCACGTGGGCCATGCAAGGAACCTCGTCCTGGGGGATTCGCTCGTGAGGATAATGAGGAAGCTGGGCGACTCGGTCCAGGTAGTCAACTACATCGACGACTCAGGCGCCCAGGTGGCGGACGTCATCGTCGGACTCAAGTTCCTCGGATTCAGTGACAAGGCCCCACCGGGAGTGAAGTTCGACGCGTACTGCGGAGACACGGTCTACACGGGGGTGAACAAGATGTACGAGAAGGACCCAGCCCTGAAGGAGAAGCAGAGGCTGGTGCTAAGGGAGATCGAGAAGGGGGAAGGGGAGATTTGCGATTACGCGCACTCGATAGTGCTCAAGATACTTGCGGACCAGCTGAAGACGTGCTGGAGGCTGGGCGCCAGGTACGATCTCCTCAACTGGGAGTCCCACATACTCAAGACCGGTATGTGGGAGAGGGTCTTCGAGGAGATGAAGCAGGCAGGCGTCGCCGTCCTCGAGACCGAGGGCGAGAACGCGGGTTGCTGGGTCATCAAGGACGAGGAACTGGGTGACGAAAAGGTCCTCGTCAGGTCCGACGGGACGATTCTGTACGTCGCAAAGGACATCCCGTACGCAGCGTGGAAGGTGGGCTTGATCGCAGACCCGTTCAGGTACGATGTCTACGAGGAGCAGCCTGGGGGCCCCATCCTGTGGACGACGACCACCGACGCAGGGCGCGGCCCGCACCCGCGCTTTGGAGATGCCGACCTCGCCATCTCCGTCATCGACGCCAAACAGAGCAGGCTGCAGAAGATAGTGAGCAGGGTCCTTGATCTGATGGGAGGCGGACAAGGAGGGCGTTATGTGCACAGGGGGTATGAAGTGGTCGCCCTCTCGAAGAAATCCGCTGAATCGCTCGGGATCGAGACGGAGAAAGAGTTCGTCCACATGCAGGGAAGGAAGGGACTGTACATCAACGTGGACACCGTGCTCGCAGCGCTGAAGGCCAAGGCACGAGCAGAGACGAAGAAGCGGAGCCCAGAGGAGACGGACGAATGGATTGAGAATGTCGCCGAGAAGCTGGCCCTAGCCGCCTTCAGGTTCGAACTGCTCAAGCAGGACCCGGACAAGATGATCGCGTTTGACATAGAGGCGTCGTTGGAGCTCCAGGGGGAGACCGGGCCGTACCTGCTCTACAGCTACGCCAGGGCGCGGAGAATCCTCGGGAAGGCCGGGTTGGATTCGGCCATCGATGATGACGCTGCGAAGGGCCTGAACAACCCCAAGGAGATTGAGCTCATCAAGGCGCTATCCATGTACGACAAGTCGATAATCGAGGCGGGAGAGTACCTCACCCCGAAAGAGGTGGCCAGGTACGCTTATCGCATCTGCTCCCTCTTCAACGAGTTCTACGAGGCCGTGCAGGTCAATAGCGAGCCGGACCAGCGGCTCAAGGCGGCGCGCCTTACGCTCGTGGAAGGGTTTTCAGTCACCCTAGCCGACTCCCTAGACCTGGCAGGTATCGAGAGACTAGAGCGGGTCTGAATCGTTCGGGCCTGAGGAGAACCTAAAAAGCCCTCTGTCCCGAGGCGGTAGTCGCCAGCCCGATCGTCTAGTGGTCAAGGATAGGGGCCTCTGGAGCCTCTGACCTAGGTTCGAATCCTAGTCGGGCTATTTTCAATCAGCTAGAATGAGTATTTTACTGAGTAATAGGAGCAATAATTGGGCTCCTTCAACAGGCGCCTGGCGAGTTCGAAACCTCCCCAAGGCCCCATATTTCGAGCGAGGGGGCGACTCTCTTGCTTACCGAAAACCCTTACCGCCATCAGTGGGAAATGTCGGCATCTAAAAGGCGGATAGTCTTAAATCAGCCGCGCCATGAATGGACTTTGGCCAATGCCTTCTAAGACGGATACCACCAGAAGGCAGGCAAAAGGGCCTCTCGCAATTCTCGTGCTGCTGGTCCTCGGCTCAACGTTCGTTCCGTTCGCCCGCGCCCAACCCTCGGTCGTTGCAACCGTGACTGTCGGAGCTTCACCAGGTGCCATCGCTTACGACTCGGCCAAGGGTGAACTTTTCGTAACGAATTTCGATTCCGACACGGTCTCAGTGATATCTGACCAAACCTACACGGTCGTCGCGAACGTCAACGTAGGAAAGGGGCCGGATGGCATAGCCTACGATCCCACGGCGGGAGAGCTCTTCGTATCCAATACGAGGGCAGCCAACGGCTCTGACATCTCTACCGTCTCGGTGATATCGGATAGCACCAACAAGGTCGTTGCGACGATAGCCATTCCGGATTATGTAGATGGAGTCGCCGGCATCGTCTATGACTCTGCAAAGAACGAAATGTTCGTCATCAGTGGTTCGTCAGCTGACGTGTCCGTGATCTCCGATCGTAACAACCAAATCATCGAGAATCAGGAGGTGGACTTCAACGCGCAGTACGCGGCCTACGACTCATCGAAGGGCGAGTTGTTCCTTTCCGGCTATGCGCAAGGGTCGGTCTATGTAATGTCCGACAGCACATACAAGAACGTCGCGAATGTGGCCATCGGGTCTGGCACCTTCGGCATAGGCTACGACCCGGTCAAGGGCGAGATCTTCGTGGCCGATCAGCACTCCAACACGGTCTCGGTCGTCTCCGATAGCACTAATACGGTAATTGCGAACGTCACCGTGGGAAGCGACCCCTACGGCGTGGCTTACGACAGCGCCAGGGGCGAGGTCTTCGTCGCCGACTCTGGCTCGAACACCGTCTCGGTGATATCAGATAACAACGACTCGGTAGTGGCGACCGTGAACGTGGGGACCTCTCCCAATGGCGTCGGTATGGCCTATGACTCAGGCAAAGGTGAACTCTTCATCACCAACGCAGGAGGTTTCCTCAGCACAATACCCGGGAACGTCACCGTGGTATCCGATGGGTCAGCGTTAACTAATTCGACGTCGTCTCCCGTTACCACCAGCACGGCGGTCGGGGTTACATCAAGCCCAGCCTTGACATCGACAAGCAGCTCCCCTTCGTACAGCTCAGCATCAAGCACCACCAATAGCTCCGGCGGTTCACTGTCAATCGCATGGAATTATGTCGGGATGGTCGCTATCAACGCGGCGGTTTTCATCATGGTCGGCGCCTTCGTTGCGACTAAGAGAAAAAATGTGCGGCGTGGCGACG
>Ga0182024_10009175_pt1 | contig 20556 bp, 20 predicted proteins | sample P32metaG_FD_120480 | JGI IMG/M metagenome (GOLD analysis project Ga0182024, IMG submission 120480) | Permafrost microbial communities from Stordalen Mire, Sweden - P3-2 metaG (Illumina Assembly) | ecosystem: Environmental > Terrestrial > Soil > Wetlands > Permafrost | place: Sweden: Stordalen... | reverse complement strand
CCTGTGAACGCCGGACCTTGATGCGCTACGTCGCGGGCGCCAGTGCGGCGAGGCGGCGTTCGATGGCGGCGAGAGCGTCCTGCGCCCTGGCGCCGTCGGGACCGCCGGCCTGGGCGAGATCGGGACGGCCGCCGCCGCCCTTGCCGCCGAGCGCTTCCGCGCCGCTTTTTACAAGATCGACCGCATCGATGCGCGTCTTGAGGTCATCGGTGACGCCGACCACGAGCGAGGCCCGACCGTCGGCGACAGTTATCAGCGCCACCACGCCTGAGCCGAGCTTCGCTTTCGCGTCGTCTGCGAGACCCTTCAGATCTTTCGCGCTCACGCCATCGACGACGCGCAGCATTGTTCTGACGCCGGCAATTTCGCGCGTTTCGACCTCCTCGCTCGAACGCGCCGGTCCCGCCAGCGCAAGCGCGCGTCGCGCATCGGCGAGCTCGCGCTCCATTCGTCGGCGCTCGTCCAACAATTGCGCGACACGCTGCGGCAATTCCGCCGGCGCAGTCCTGAGCGCTGCAGCCGCTTCGCGCGCAATTTCTGTCTGCCGCGAGAGATAGAGCCGCGCCCCTTCGCCTGTCAGCGCCTCGATGCGGCGCACGCCCGCCGCGACTGCGCTCTCGGAGAGAATCGTGAAGAGACCGATATCGCCGAGCCTGCGCACATGCGTGCCACCACACAACTCGACGGAATAGGGCTTCGCGCCCGCCTCGCCCATGGCGAGCACGCGCACCTCGTCGCCATATTTTTCGCCGAACAGGGCTTCGGCGCCCGCCGCGATCGCGTCGCGCGTCGGCATCAGCCGCGTCGCCACGTTGGTGTTCTGGCGAATCACCGCATTGACGTCGGTTTCAACGCGTTCGAGCTCGTCGGGCGTGAGGGGCTTCGGGTGGCTGAAATCGAAACGCAGCCGGTCGGGCGCGACAAGCGAACCCTTTTGGGAGATATGAGGCCCGAGCTCGCGCTTCAGCGCGGCATGGAGGAGATGCGTGGCAGAATGATTGGCGCGGGTGGCGCGGCGGCGCTCGCCATCGACCCGGAGTTCGACCACATCGCCCACGCCGAGCGTCCCGTGATCGAGTTCCACCACATGGACATGCAGCGCGCCGAGTTTCTTCTCGGTATCCGTCACGCGGCCTTCGCCTCCCTTCGACGAGAACATCGCACCACGATCGCCGATCTGGCCTCCCGATTCCGCGTAGAATGGCGTCTGGTTGGTCAGGATACGGACGATCTCTCCCGCCCGCGCACGTTCCACACGTGCGCCGTCCTTCAAAATCGCCACGATCTTGCCTTCGGCCTCTTCCGTGTCGTAGCCAAGGAATTCGGTCGATCCAATTTCGTCGCGAAGTGCGAACCATTGCGCATCCGTGCCGGTTTCGCCGGAGCCCGACCAGGCTTTGCGCGCCTCCGCCCGCTGCTGCTCCATCGCCGCAGCGAATCCCGCCGTGTCGACGGAAATTCCACGCTCGCGGAGCGCGTCCTCCGTCAGATCGAGCGGAAAGCCATAGGTGTCGTAAAGCTTGAACGCGGTTTCGCCCGCCAGCCGGTCGCCGCGGGAGAGCCCTTCGCTCGCCTCGTCGAGAAGCTTCAATCCGCGCGCCAGCGTATCGCGGAAGCGCAGCTCCTCGAGCCGCAACGTTTCGGACGTCAGCGCCTCGGCGCGTTTGAGTTCGGGATAAGCGCCGCCCATTTCCGCGACCAGCACGGGCAGCAACCGGTAGAGAAGCGGATCGCGCGCGCCCAGAAGATGCGCGTGCCGCATCGCGCGGCGCATGATGCGGCGGAGCACATAGCCGCGCCCCTCGTTCGAGGGCAGCACGCCGTCCGCGATCAGGAAAGAGGTCGAGCGCAGATGATCGGCAATGACGCGATGGCTTGCCGCATGGGCGCCCGTTGCGGGCTGGTCCGTCAGCTCGACCGAAGCGGCGATCAGATGGCGGAACAGATCGACGTCGAAAATGTCATGCACGCCCTGCATCACGGTGGCGAAGCGCTCGAGCCCCATGCCGGTGTCGATCGACGGGCGCGGCAGCGGTTCCCGCCGGCCTCCGGCAAACTGCTCGTATTGCATGAATACGAGATTCCAGATTTCGACGAAGCGGTCGCCGTCCTGGTCGGCGGAGCCCGGCAGGCCGCCGGCGAATTGCGATCCGTGATCGAAGAAAATCTCCGAGCAGGGACCGCAGGGGCCGGTATCGCCCATCGACCAGAAATTGTCCGAAGTGGGAATGCGGATGATTTTCGACTCCGCAAGGCCCGAAATCTTCTTCCAGAGCCTGAAGGCCTCATCGTCTTCCGAATAGACGGTGGCGATCAATCGCTCCGCAGGGAGCGCGAAGACCCTGTGGACGAGTTCCCAGGCATAGGCGATCGCCTCCTCCTTGAAATAGTCGCCGAAGGAAAAATTGCCCAGCATCTCGAAAAAGGTGAGATGGCGCGCGGTGTAGCCGACATTGTCGAGGTCGTTGTGCTTGCCGCCGGCGCGCACGCATTTCTGTGCGGTGACGGCACGGACATAGGGACGCTTGTCCTGGCCGGTGAACACGCTCTTGAACTGCACCATGCCCGCATTGGTGAAGAGCAGCGTGGGATCGTTGCGCGGCACCAGCGGTGAAGACGGCACCGGCTCGTGGCCGCGGTCGCGGAAAAACTCGACGAATGTCGAACGGATTTCGGACAGGCTGTTCATGATTTGCTTTTAGACCCCGGCACGAATCGATGTCCAGAACCGGCGAGAATCAGGTGTCGAACTCAGTCCTGAAGGGCGTCCCGACATTGTGCGAAGCCCGGAATGCAGTCGGCAGAAATGTCGGATAGGGTTTGGAGGACTTCAAACGAGCGCCCGACGAAATCTTCGAGCGACATCGAAACGGACCCGGCGTCGCGGCCAGTGCGCCAGACCATTTCCGAATCGAAGCGGTAGAGGGCCGCGATTTCCGGATAGACCGGCCATCTTATCGAAGGCTCAAGATAGTCCGGCACTGTTGCGAGAGTCGCGCGCGCAGACGCCATCTGGCGGGATTCGATGAAGCGGGCTTTGAGCGCCTGAAGCAGGACGTCGCTGAAAATGGACGCTTTGGGATGATTGTAGGTGTAGAGAAAATTTCCCGTTTGCGTCCAGCGGTCGAATGCAGCTGCGAGATCGATGCCGTGCAAGGCAAATCTCTGCAGCAATTCCGTTTTCTCCGCTTCGAACACCGCGAAATAGCCGGTGCGCTCATAGGTCCCGGCGTCGAAGGCCGCAATCGCATCGTTCCGCGACATGCCGAGAAGGAAAGCGGTGGCCGCGATACGCGAATGGAGATTTCCGCTCTTCAGCACCGACTGTATCGCCACATCGCCGCAACTAAGATGGAAGGAGTCCGGATGATAGGCGCGGAAATGGAAAGCAGGAACGACGAGTTTCGCGTTACCCGCAAACATCGGCTCGTCCGGCATGGCCGTCAGCACCAAATCGGTGCTTGCAAGAAATTCGATAAAGGACGGGTTTGGTTCTCCGCCAACCCAGTTGCGCGCCGTGTTCAGTTCGGCGCCTTTCACCTCCCAGTCCGGAAACAGCGCGCGAAGTCCGGAAGTGTAGGCGGCAGTCGCGCAATTGGTGACAACAAGCGCCTTCATCAGAAGCCGATGGTCTTGACAATTTCCGCCTCGTCGCAGAGCACGTCCGCATCGTCATCGGAAAACAGCCGCGACGGCCTGGCAGTTCGTGGCGGAGCGTCCGCATCGGCCACCGGTTGAGTCAACCCATAGGTCTGATCGAACACGCGCATGACGTGGGCCACGCCCTCAGGGGCGATGGTGCGCAGATTTTCGTCGTAATAGCGGCCGCGGCTGAAATTGCCGGTGATGATTTCATAGGACGGGAAATAATAGACATGCTCGAATTTCTCCGTCATCGCGCTGCAAGCCGCCCGCAGGATGGATTTGCTATGCGTGGTGGCGACGAGCACGTGCTCCTCACTGTAGGTCGCGGTAAGAGGCACGGGAGAAACGGTCAAGAGTATGCGCGCGCCGGGATTGATTGCTTTCAGGCGCGCGGCAAACTGCGCGAGATCGCCAAGCACCTCCTCGTAGCGGAGATTGCGAAATCCGAAATCTTCCGGATTGGATGGTGACGCCGCCACGCCGGGCGCCAATGGATAAACGGTACCGTCCCGCAGGGATTGCCATATCTCGGTGAGGCCGAGTGTGAAGACGAAAACCGTGCAGCCCGAGAGCATTGCGCGCACCGCCGCCAGATGTCTCCTGCGCGCCTCGTGAAGGGAAGCAGCATCGGGAAAACCGTCCGCGAAGATGGCCGGCCTCAATGCGTCCACACAGGTGCCGTCCGGACGCCTCCACGCGATGTCCGCAGGATGCCGTTCACCGAGCGCTTCCTCGACGAGCTGCAGAAGCTGGCGCATCGTATAGATGTTTCCGTACAGTGCCGAGAACGAGGGCTGGTTCGGTCCGATGTCTTCGGTTTCAAGGAACCGCACGCGCCCATGGGCCTTCAAATGTTTTGCGACATGCTGCGCGAAACAGCTCCCTGCAGTGGCGATGAGATCATGCGGCGCCAGCAGGAATCGTCTCGCGGCGATGGGACTGACGTCCTCGGCGGCGTGCGTGCCGACCGCCGACTTCCAGAAATGTTCCGGCGCCTTCGAAGCATAGGGGTTGCTCATGGTCCAAACCCGGAGGTCGCAGTTCGGAACTAAATGCGGCCTTTCCACATCGCGAGCAAGATGCCGGCGCGATACGTCAAAAGCGAAGGGGCGCCGCAAGCGGCGCCCCTTCTGGAGCCGTTCCCATGCCAAAGGAACGACATTAGTCCTCGGCCGCAATCGCGGCCGTTTCCAGCTCTTTTGTGACCGGTGCTTCCAACAGGCTTTTGCCGATCAGGCCCGCGTTCTGGCGAATCTGGGCCTCGATGCGCGCGGCCGCGTCCCCGTTCTGGATGAGGTATTGCTTCGCGTTCTCGCGGCCCTGGCCGATGCGGATTCCGTCATAGGAAAACCAGGCACCCGACTTCTCGACGATGCCGGCGCGCACGCCCAGATCGATCAATTCGCCCACTTTTGAAATGCCCGAGCCATAGACGATGTCGAACTCGACCTCCTTGAACGGCGGAGCCACCTTGTTCTTCACTACCTTGACGCGCGTCTGGTTGCCGATCACCTCGTCGCGATCCTTGATGGCGCCGATGCGGCGGATATCGAGCCTCACGGAGGCGTAGAATTTAAGCGCGTTGCCGCCACTCGTGGTCTCCGGGTTGCCGAACATCACGCCGATCTTCATGCGAATCTGATTGATGAAGACGACGAGGCTGTTGGATTTGGAGATCGAGCCCGTCAGCTTGCGCAGCGCCTGACTCATCAGTCGCGCCTGCGAGCCCGGAAGCTGATCGCCCATCTCGCCTTCGAGTTCGGCCTTGGGCGTCAACGCCGCCACCGAATCGATGACGACGATATCGATGCCGCCCGAGCGCACGAGCGTATCGGCGATCTCGAGCGCCTGCTCGCCCGTGTCGGGCTGCGAGATCAGCATCTCGTCGATATCGACGCCGAGTTTGCGCGCATAGATCGGATCGAGCGCATGCTCGGCATCGATATAGGCCGCGATGCCGCCCTTCTTCTGCGCCTCCGCCACTGCGTGCAGCGCGAGAGTCGTCTTGCCGGATGATTCCGGCCCGTATATCTCGATCACCCGACCGCGCGGCAATCCGCCGATGCCGAGCGCAATATCGAGACCGAGCGACCCGGTCGACACCGTGTCTGTTTCGACCACCTCGCGCTGGCCCAGCTTCATCACCGAGCCCTTGCCGAATGCACGGTCGATCTGCGACAGCGCTGCTTCGAGCGCGCGCTTGCGATCGCTTTTGTCCTCGCGTCCCACCACCCGCAAAACCGCTTCTTTCATCATCTCTCGCCTCCTTATTTCACAGCGCTCCCCAAATCCCAAATGGGTCGCAGGACGAGTACTGTACATGTTTTGTTCCCGTTCGCAAGTCACCAGATAATGCGTTGAAGTTGCATGGTAATTTTATCTATGTTCGGGAAGAGTTCATGTTTCTAGGGGGTGGATCGGGCCATGCAAAGGTTCACGCTTTGGCCCAACGTTGGAGAAGGTCTTGTCAGCCTTCGAATCGCCGGCCCGGCGATCAGGGAGAAGGGGCCGAGGGCGCGGCGGGAGATGGAATGGCCGCCGGCGTCGCCAGGAGCCTCACCCTGCGGATCGTCACCGGCTCGAGAGGCCACGCGCCCGGCATCGGACCGCCGTCTCCGAGCTGGACGGATGCGATTTTGTCGACGACGTCCATGCCAGAAACCACGCGGCCGAACACCGTGTAGCCGGTGGCGTTCCCCGGATCGTCCGCATGATGATCGAGACGCAGATTGTCGGCGAGATTGATAAAGAACTCCGCCGTCGCGGTATTGGGATCGTTCTCGCGCGCCATGGCGATCGTCCCGCGCACGTTGCTGAGCCCATTGTTCGCTTCGAGGAGAACGGGACTGTAGACAGGCCGCTGATGCGTGGCCGAATCGTAACTGCCCGCCTGGATCACGAACCCGGGCACCACGCGGTAGACGAGCGTGCCGTCGAAATGTCCTTCGTTCACATAGCGCAGAAAATTGTCGACTGTCGCGGGCGCGTGGGCCCGGTCGAGCGCTATGGTGATGTCGCCCAAGGAGGTGTCGATCACGATCTGATCCGCGGGCGCGGCGTGAGCGAAGCTTGCAGCGCCCAGCACAAGAATCGCAACAATGAAGTCAACGAAACCCGTCCGCATGAGAATGCTCTCCCGATGGCCGCTCCATCATAGCGCGATTTTTCTCCTCATGGTGCCTCAGCAGAGATGACGGCACTCATTCATTCGGGCGAAATCTCCTCCATGAGCCGTCGATTCCACATGCACGTTCCGCGCGTCTGCCTGATCCTCGCGCTTTTTGCCACCACAACGGCCGCGAACGCGGGGCCTCCCTATCTCACCGACGATCCCGAGACGCCGCCGCTGCATCGCTGGGAAGCTGTGCTGTTCACGATGGGAACGATCGCCGACGGCACGGCGACCGGCGTTCTGCCGGCGATCGAATTCAATTATGGCGGGTTCGAGGCTACGCAGCTGCACATCAAGGTGCCGATCGGATTTCAGGCTGGCGGCCATGACGAAACGGAGTTCGGCGGAGCCGATATCGAACTGGGCGTCAAATACCGCTTCGTCGAGGAGGATGAGCAGGGCTGGCGCCCGCAGGCGGCGGTGTATCCGCAACTCGAGATTCCGACGGAATCGAGCCGGAACGGACTTTCCAGTGCCGGCGTAGACGTGTTCCTGCCCGCCTGGGCGCAGAAGAACCTGGATGAAAACTGGACCGTCGATGCAGGCGGCGGCTACTGGATCAATCCGGGATCCGGCAACCGCAACTATTGGTTCTCCGGCTTTCTTCTGCAGCGCAAGCTCAGCGATGCGCTCGTGGCGGGGGTCGAGGCATTTCATCAGACTTCGAGCACACTGGGCGGACGCGCGAGCTCCGGATTCAATCTGGGTGCCGTCTACGACTTCGACGAGCACAATCATCTCCTCCTCTCGGCGGGACGCGGAATTGAGAACGCAACCGTTACCGATCAATTCACATGGTATGTCGGTTACAAGATCACCAACTGAAGCACCTCGCGATGGCCACCTTTCGACGCTTGTTCATGCTTCGACAGGCTCAGCATGAGGGATCCAATCCTCACCCTGAGACTGTCGAAGGGTGAGCATCCCAAACGCTTCGATCCTACGCGGCGCGCCGCCTCAGTCGGACTTTGTGGCAGCTGGCACGCTCGACAGCACGTCCTTCACCTTCGCAGCCAACTGCTTGAGGCCGAAAGGCTTGGCGAGAAAATGGAGTTCGGAGGCATTCTCGTCGTGACGCCGGAACGCTTCTTCGGCGTAGCCCGACATGAAGATCACCGCCATGTCCGGTCGCAATCGCTTAAGCGCGCGCACGAGCGTAGGCCCGTCCATGTTGGGCATGACGACATCGGTGATGAGCAGATGGATCGCGCCTTCGTGCCGCCTGACCAGCTCGAGCGCTTCTTCTCCCCCAGCCGCTTCGAGCACGCGATAGCCGCGGAGCTTGAGGGCGCGGGCCGCGAAGCTGCGCACGGCCTCTTCGTCCTCCACGAGCAGGATCGTATCCTGTCCGGTGATGTCGCGCGGCTGCGGGCGTTCCGGTTCGACAATCTGCAGACTCTCTCCCTTGTAGCGGGGCAGATAGATGTGAAAGACGGTGCCTTTTCCGACTTCGCTATCGACGGTGATGAAGCCCCCGGTCTGCTTGACGATTCCATAGACCGTGGCGAGGCCAAGCCCCGTCCCCTGACCGACCGGCTTGGTGGTGAAGAAGGGATCGAAGATCTTTCCGACATGCTTCTTGGGGATGCCCACACCGGAATCGCGCACGTCTATTCGAACGTAGTCGCCGGCCGGCATCACACCCGACCCGAGTGGCGTCGCCTCGTTCACGCAATCATTGGCTGTCGAGATTGCGACGACGCCGCCCTTCGGCATTGCATCACGCGCGTTGACGACCAGATTGATGAGGGCGTTCGATATCTGGGTTTCGTCCGCGTGGACGGGCCATAGATCGTTGCCATGCTCGAGCTTGAGCTCGACGCCTTCGCGCAGGAGCCGGCGCAGCATGAGCGCCAATTCGCCGATCACGTCGCGCAGCGCGAGCACGCGCGGCTGCATCGTCTGTTTGCGCGAGAATGCCAGCAACTGCCCCACGAGCGTCGCGGCCCTCAGCGCATTCTGGTGCACCTCGTTCACTTCCCTGAACGAAGGATCGCCCGCCGGATGGCGCATGAGCAGGAACTCGCTGTTGCCGATGATCACCGTCAGCAGATTGTTGAAATCATGCGCGACACCGCCCGCGAGCTGTCCCACCGCCTGCATCTTCTGCGACTGGGCGAATTTGGTTTCGAGCGCCTTCTGTTCGGAAACGTCGATCAGATAGAGAACGAGGCGACCCGAATCCGGCAGCAGTCGCATGTGGATCTCGGCCAGGCTTTCGACGCCGCTGGCGGCGCGCAGGCCGAACGCAGCGCTCTCTCCTGCCGAGGCACGCACGAAGGTTTCGGTGATATCGGCTCTGTCCGAGGGCGCCGCGAGATCGGCCAGCGCACGCCCGCCGAGATCGCCCCCCGCACCGAAGAATTGCTGAAAGAGCGCGTTTGTTTCGACGAGCGTGCCATCCGGCTCCGCAATGGCGATGCCGATCGGCGCGTCCCGGAACATCGCGGCGCCGCCTGAAAGGCCGGGCGCGGATCCGAGCGCAGTCGGCGCCGCCGCAACGGAGGGAGCCTCCCGCGCAGCGACGCGTGGCGTGAACCACCATGCCGCGCGGCCATCAGACAAGGGACGCACGGCAACGAGAAGTTCGAGTCCCGAAGCAGCCTGCAATATTTCTTCATGGGCGTGTCCCGCACGCGCCTTGCGGCTCAGGCGGTACAGAACCGAGGCTGCCGACTCGCCGGGCAGCGCCAGTTCGGGCGGTGGCGGCGCTTCACGTTCGCGAGCGCCGGCGAGTCGCCGGTAGGCTTCGTTGGAATGGATCACCACGCCGTCGCGACTCGTGATCGCCCAGGCGACGTTCGCCTTGGCCGCGGCTTCGGCAACGCGGCGAGCGTCCGCGGCGGCGAGGTTCGCGCGCGGCCAGATGACGGCAAGAAACAGTCCTGCGATCGATCCAATGCCAGCGAGCAGTGCAACCCCCGACCACCCGGCCGCGCCTGCCGTTGCCACAGCCAAGCCGGCCGCTGCGAGCGCGATCAAGAAGAGCGCCAGCGCCGCCCAGCGCCAGACACCTCCAGGGGCGGCATCGCCTGTGACGTAGGAGAGCGAGTTCACGTCGATGGATAGCTATCGAGGGACCGCTTGGTGGCGGCCGCGACAGCCACAGCAAGCAGCGCCGCGGATTGGCTGATCGTCCAAGACCTCGAGCCCATGTTTCGGACGGCCTCTCATGACGCCGGCGGTGCACGACCCCCCGGAGCACAGGCCGCATTGTGCCTGATTCGCAAATGCGCGCGAGAGCAAAGTGGATCGCGCCGGGAGCCGGGTCCGGCGTTATGCGTCATCAGCCATGCTCCGCAAACCGCAACGGCCCGCTTGGCTCTCCCGGTGCCGGTAAACGCCGAGTCTTGCTCCCTTAACCATGTTTTTCGCCATTCTGTGCTAAGTTATTGAATTTGCATGGTTATTATTCAAGGTACGATCCAGCCCCCATAGAAATTCATTAAGGCCATGCGCGGTCTGCACTTCTCATTGGCGGATATGACTATTATTTTCTGAACACTAAACGATGAAGGAGATATTCACATGACGAAGCTCAGTGCTCTGGCCATCGGGGCCGCTCTCGCATTTTCGACCGTGGCCCTGGCTCATGCGGATCCAACTGTGACCGGTGCCTGGAAGCTCAGCATCGGCGAAAATGATGCGCCCTGCACGCTTACGCTCGCCCCGGACGAGACCATCGGCACCGCCGGAATCGCAACGCCCTCTTCCGATTGTGAGGGCGGCCTGAACACGATCGGCCGCTGGAAAGCCACGCCGACCGGACTGCAGCTCTTTTCCCCGTCGGGAGATCTGGTCGCCTGGTTGAAGTCGAGGGACGGCTCATACGAAGGCTCGCGTCTCAGCGATGGGCGAAAGCTTGCACTGAATCGCTGATCGGGCTCCATTCGACTCCTTTGCGGGCCGCATCCATCGGGTGCGGCCCTTTTCTTTGCCGCGCACTCCTTGCTTGCCGCGTTCTCTTGCCATCGCTATCTAGCGCAGTCGCGAAAGCGGCCGTTTGAGCGAAGGCAAAGTTCGTGAGAGAGCTCGCGCATTACATCGGTGGACGGTTTGTCAAAGGCGACTCGGGCCGCTTTGGCAACATCTACAATCCCGCGACCGGCGAAGTGCAGGCAACGGTTCCCCTCGCGAGCCGGGCCGAGATGCGCAGTGCGGTCGAGATTGCCGCAAAGGCGTTTCGCGAATGGTCCTCGGTGAATCCGCAGCGTCGCGCCCGGGTCATGTTCAAATTCAAGGCGCTCGTCGAGAATAACATGGACGAGCTCGCGCATCTGCTGTCGAGCGAGCACGGCAAGGTCATCGCGGACTCCAGGGGCGACATTCAGCGTGGGCTCGAAGTGATCGAGTTCGCCTGCGGAATTCCTCATCTCATGAAAGGCGAGTACACCGAAGGCGCGGGTCCCGGCATCGACATCTACTCGATGCGGCAGCCTCTGGGCGTCGTTGCTGGCATAACGCCGTTCAACTTCCCCGCCATGATCCCCATGTGGATGTTCGGCGTCGCGATCGCGTGCGGCAACACCTTCATCTGCAAGCCGAGCGAAAAGGACCCGAGCGTTCCGGTGCGCCTGGCGGAGCTGTTCATGGAGGCCGGCGCGCCGGCGGGCGTGCTCAATGTCGTGCACGGCGACAAGGAAGCCGTCGACGCCATTCTCGAAGACCCCGATCTCCAGGCGGTGAGTTTCGTCGGCTCGTCAGCCGTCGCCGAATACGTGTATTCGCATGGAACTGCGCGCGGGAAACGCGTGCAGGCGATGGGCAGTGCAAAGAATCACGCCATTATCATGCCGGACGCCGATCTCGACCAGGTGACGAACGAATTGATGGGTGCGGGTTACGGTTCGGCGGGCGAACGCTGCATGGCGATTTCGGTCGCCGTCCCGGTCACCGACAAACTCGCCGATGCGCTTGTGGAACGCCTAAAGCCGCGCGTTGAATGTCTCAAGGTCGCGCCGCCCACCGATCCCGATGCGGACTACGGTCCCATGGTGACCGCAGAGCATCGCAAGAAAGTGCTTTCCTCCATCGAGCTTGGTGTGAAAGAGGGCGCGGACCTCGTGGTCGACGGACGGGGCTTCAGCCTCCAGGGTTACGAGAACGGATTCTTCCTCGGGGGTTCGCTGTTCGATCGGGTCACGCCAGAGATGAAGACCTATCAGGACGAGATTTTCGGGCCGGTTCTACAGGTGGCGCGCGCGCCCGATTTCGAAGCGGCGCTCGCGCTTCCCTCGAATCACCAATATGGCAACGGTGTCGCGATCTTCACCCGCGACGGCGATTCCGCCCGCGAGTTCGCGAGCAAGGTGAAAGTCGGAATGATCGGAATCAACATTCCCATTCCGGTGCCGCTCGCCTATCACACGTTTGGCGGCTGGAAGCGGTCGGCGTTCGGCGACGTGAACCAGCACGGCCCGGAGGGCGTGCGATTCTTCACGCGCATCAAGACCGTCACCCAACGCTGGCCCAAGGGCGGCTTGCGCGAGCATCCCGAATTCAACATCCCGACAATGATATGACCCGCGAACGGACCGCAGCGAATGTCGTCATCTGACCTTGCCGAGACCCGGCGCGCCTTGCGGCGCGAATGGCTGATCGCCAGAATTGTCGTCATAGGCGGATTTGTCATCGCCATTGCGGCAGGGGCCTGGTTCGGCGTGATCGTTCCCGATGTCATCAGACCGAGGCAGGAGCACGCCGCGCTTGTGAACCGCATCACGAATCTTCTCAACGCAGAGGCGAAGATTTGCACCATGGCGCTCGCCAGCGCGAAGAATTTCGGCATCGTTCCGCAATACGGGCAGCTCGCCACCGCCAAGCTCGGCCTGACACGCGTGCAGGGCCGGTATCTCTGTATCGCAACGACCAGCGCGGCGAAATACGTCCTGGCGGTGGATCTGGTCTGCCGCGAATTGAAGAATCCGCGCTGCACATCGCTCTACAATGTGATGCAAGCGGACGGCACTCTACTTTATCAACGACAGAGCTGATCGCTGAATCAGACGTTCTTCAAACCTCCCAGCCGGCAGATGTACTTCCATTCCACATTGCCGACGGGCTGAACGGAAAGCCTCGAAAACTTTACCAGCACCATGTCCGCGAGTTTCGGATCGTGCTTCGCCTGTTCCAGCGTGACGGGCTTCGGAACATCCGTCACAGCCTTCACGTCCACCAATCCGAAGCGACCGCTTTCATCGCTGGGATCGGTGCGATACTCCCCGATGACTTCCACGATGCCGACGATGCGGCGCTCTTCTCCGGAATGATAGAAGAAACCCCGGTCGCCTTTCTTCATCGCTTTCATGTTGTTGGCCGCCTGGTGATTGCGCACGCCGCTCCACGGTTCGCCCTTCGCGCCCTTTGCCTTCTGCTGGTCCCACGACCAACTCTCGGGCTCGCTCTTCAACAGCCAGTATTTCATCAGAATTCCGCCTTGCAGTGATTGGCCGTCGCTTTCCATAGGTGAAGTTCGACGTGTGAGAACAGCCCCGCTCTGGCGTAAGGATCGCCTTCCTGCCAACTTCGGGCCTGGCCTATATCCGCCGCCTCGATGATGATGAGGCTTCCGATCATGTCCCCATTCGCATTGAGGAACGGGCCGCCCAGTTTCACCACGCCGGTCGCCCGCGCATATTCGAAATGTGTCGCACGGGTCGCCATGCGCAATGCGAGCGAGTCTTCCTTGTCCATGGCCGTGATGACGAACAGCATGTGATTCACTCCATCTTCAACGGACGCGACATCAGCCGAGGCAGCGCTTCGCCCGGCGCTGTCTCTCCGTTGAGAATATCGGCGAGCGTCTGGGCAATAGGCAATTCGATCCCGAGACGCGTGGCCCGCTCGACGAGGGCCGGCGCCGTCTCAACGCCTTCGGCCAGCTGTGCACCCGGAGCACGCAACTCGGAAAGAGTCGTCCCGCGCCCGAGCGCGAGGCCGAAGGAGAAATTTCGTGAGGTCGGACTGGTTGCGGTGAGCACCAGATCCCCCAGACCTGAAAGGCCCATCAATGTTTCTGCCTGTCCCCCGAGCGCGCGGCCGAGCCGGCGCAACTCCGCAAAGCCGCGCGCCAGCATCGCGGCACGCGCACTTTCGCCGAGCCCAAGTCCGGCGACGATCCCGCATCCGATCGCATAAACGTTTTTCGCCGCCCCACCCAGCGCCACGCCGACCAGATCCTCACTGGCATAAGGGCGAAAGGCCATCTGGCCCATGCTCGCCTGAAGGCGGCGCGCGACAGGCGCATGCGCCGCGATCGTCACCGCCGTAGGCAATCCCTCGGCCACGTCACGCGCGAAGGATGGACCGGAAAGAATTGCCGGCTCCGCGTCGGGAACCGTTTCGGCCAACACTTCGGTCATGAGTTTGCCGCTTTCGCGCTCGATGCCCTTCATACAAAGAACGAGCGGCGCGGCGGATCGCGGGCGAAACCCGGAAAGGACTTCGCGGGTCTGTTGAGCCGGAACCACAGCAAGAACCGCATCTGCTTCTGAGGCCGCCGCGCGCTCGACGGTCAATTCGATGCCGGAAGGCAGTTCGACGCCGGAAAGGAAACGCGCATTCTCGCGTTTCAATGCCATGGATTCGGCAAGCGTCGGGTCGCGCGCCCACAAGATGACTGAGCGCCCGGCACGGGCCGCGACCACCGCAAGGGCCGTACCCCAAGCGCCGGCTCCGAGAATGCCGATATGCTGGTAAGGCTCCGCGCCCTGGTCGTTCTTGGTCATTCGATCGCTTGACGTCACGCTGTTGCGAAGATTGAACGGATTGTTGATTATTCAGAAAACTCCACTATGTTTGGATGGAAAAAGAAACAAACGTCCGGGAAGCGGAACGACCCATGACCGAAAAGAACACCGTACGCTGCCAGATTGTCGAGGCCGCGAAAAAGAGGTTTTCGCATTTTGGGTACGCGAAAACCACCATGGCGGAAGTTGCGGCGGATTGCAGCATGTCGCCGGGCAATCTTTATCGCTTCTTTCCGGGAAAGCTCGACATCGCCGAATCGATCGCCACGGAGGACTACGAAAAACACCTGGAGGCATTGCGAAAACTCGCCGTCGCGCCGAACCGCACCGCCCGCGAGCGCTTGCACGATCTTCTATTCGAGGAATTGCGCCGTACCTATCACAAGCTGGAAAAGGATCCGCGAGCCTACGAGATGGCGACGGTGATCGCGCACGAGCGGCCGCAATATGCCAATTGGATGCTGGCGAACGAGCGAAAGATACTGGTGCAGCTGTTCGACGAGGCCGAGCAGCGCGGCGAATTTGCAATTGACGACAAGGAAATTACCGCCGAAATGATCCAGTCTGCGACGATGAAGTTCCGTTATCCGCAGCTGTGGTCGAAGCTCACGCTTCCCAAGCTCGAGCGCGAGCTTGACGGCGTGCTCAAGCTATTGGTCAATGGTCTTTGCCCCGGCCAGACTTCCAGCGCCGGCAGCGAAGCGGCAGCCTGAACCGCTCTCATGACTCGCGTTCTTGCACTGTTTCTTGCCCTGGGCCTAGCGGCCGTCTCCCTGGACGCTGCGCCGATCACGCCGCCCAGCGGATTCAGCGAAGCAGACCGTGCCGATCTCGAGAGGGTCAGCAACGCGCTCAACACGATTCATACCCTCGAAGGAACGTTTGTGCAGATCGGCCCGGAAGGGCAGGTCGATCAGGGCAGGTTTTTCATCCAGAAACCCGGACGCATGCGATTCGAATATGCGCCCCCCAACCCAACGCTGGTTATCAGTGACGGAAGATGGGTCGCCGTCGAAAATACGAAGCTCAACACAACGGATCGGTACGCGCTATGGACGACGCCGCTCGATCTGATTCTCGGCGACGATCTTGACCTGCGCGACAACCCGCAGATCGTCGGCGTCGAGCACCAGGAAGGTCAACTGGTCATCGATGCGAAGTCGCATAGCGGACGCGTCAACGGCAATATATCGCTGGTCTTTTCGGAACCGATGCTTGCGCTCAAGCAATGGACCGTCACGGACGCCCAGGGATTGTTGACGACGGTTTCCGTCAGCAATCTGAAGACGGATGTCGCGCTCGCTCCCGAACTCTTCGTCATTTCCGGACGGCCGGCTTCGGCAACGAAAGCGGAATAGCCGCCCACCGTTCATCGTAAATCCCTGCGGAAATCAGGGACCGTTCACGTCAAATGCTATCGCAGCTTGCTCGCGCCTCTGCGCCCATGCTAGGCCCACGCCCGAAAGCCGTTTCCCATGTCTGCCCGCCCTCTCATCGTCGGAATCCCGTGCGACCATCGCATGGTTGGCGCTCACCCCTTTCATATGGTGGGCGAGAAATACATTGCGGCCATCCGCGATGCGGCCGAAGCTTTGCCGCTGCTCATCCCGGTATTGCCTCAACCGATACCGGCCGGCGAGTTGCTTGCGTCCATGGACGGGTTCCTGTTCACCGGCTCACCTTCCAACGTTTCGCCACAACTCTACAATGGCGCGGCGCAGCGCGATGGCACGCAGCTCGACAAAAATCGCGATGCGACGACAATACCTCTCCTCAAAGCCGCGATCGATGCCGCAACGCCGGTACTCTGTCTTTGCCGCGGTTTTCAGGAGCTGAATGTCGCGTTCGGTGGCACACTGCATCAACACATCCACGAACAGCCGGGCCGCAGCGACCACCGCGAAGACAAGAATGCGGAGCTGGATGTACAGTATGGTCCCGCGCATGAAGTTCGCGTCTCGAAAGACGGATTGCTTTCGCGGCTCGTCGTCGAACGCTCCTTCCGGGTGAACTCGCTCCACTCGCAGGGAATTGACCGCCTTGCGCCGTCGCTTCATGCGGATGCCGCGGCGCCTGACGGAACAATCGAAGCGGTGTCGATGCCCGGTGCGAAAGGGTTCGTGCTCGGCCTGCAATGGCATCCCGAATGGCGCTGGCGCGAGAACGAAGTGTCGCGCGCCATCTTCGCGGCCTTCGGCCAGGCGGTACGGAAACAGGGATCCTTCCGATGAATCGCCGCACCGAGGAGGAAATCGCCGAGTGGCTGAAAGAGCGCCGCGTCGGCGAAGTCGAATGCCTGGTCCCCGACATGGCAGGCATCGCGCGGGGCAAAATATTGCCTACAAACAAATTCCTGAGCGGGTTGCATAACGGCACGCTCAGATTACCCGAGTCGATCTTCGGCCAGATGGTCACGGGTGCCGATTCCGAAACCGACATGCTCACCTACCAGGCGCCGGACCTGAACCTCGTTCCCGACCCAGACACGTTGCGCATCGTGCCCTGGTACAAGGATCCGACGGCGCAGGTGATCTGCGACTGCCGGCACCAGAACGGCGAGGAAGTCGCTTTCACGCCGCGCAATGTGCTGAAGCGCGTCGTGCGGCTCTATGAAGAGCGCGACTGGCGACCGATCGTGGCGCCGGAACTCGAGTTCTTCCTCGCCGCGAAGAACATTGATCCCGACTATCCGCTCTTGCCGCCCGCCGGGAAAACGGGACGGCCGCAGAGCGGCCGCCAGGCCTATGGAATCGATGCCGTCAACGAATTCGATCCGCTCTTCGAGGATGTGTACGATTACTGCGAAGCGCAGGAAATCGGCATCGACAGCCTCATCCACGAAGAAGGCGTGGCGCAGGTCGAGATCAATTTCAACCACGGCGATCCCGTGTCGCTCGCGGATCAGACGTTTCTGTTCAAGCGCACCGTGCGGCAGGCGGCGTTGCGGCATGATATTTACGCGACCTTCATGGCCAAGCCCTACGAGCAGGAACCAGGCTCGGCCATGCACATCCATCAGAGCGTGGTCGATGCGCGGCGTGGGAAAAGTCTTTTTTCAACCAAGAGCGGCAAGGACACGCGGCTGTTCCTCGCCCATATCGCCGGATTGCAACGGCACTTGCCCGCGGCGATGCCGCTGATCGCTCCATTCGTGAATTCCTATCGCCGGCTCGTGCGCTTTCTTTCAGCACCGATCAACACGCATTGGGGGCACGAGAATCGTACCGTCGGCCTGCGCGTGCCGGTGTCGGACGCACAGAACCGGCGCATCGAAAACCGGGTGCCCGGCGCCGACGCCAATCCCTACCTTGCCATCGCCGCCTCACTCGTTTGTGGCTATCTCGGGATGATCGAGAATTTGATTCCCACCAAGGCCATGGAGGGGAACGCTTATGAATCGACGCGCTACCAGCTGCCGCGCCACATCCTGGACGCCGTCGCGCGTTTTCGCGGCTCCAGCGATCTCAAAGAGGCCCTTGGCGAGAATTTCGTGGTGCTTTACAGCGACGTCAAAGCTTCCGAGCATGATGCCTACCAGCAGGTCATCAGCCCGTGGGAGCGACAGCACCTGCTCCTGAACGTTTGAGAGTTTTCCGCGGGCTGGCACCAGCTAATCCAGATACCTAACGTAAGTGTTGACTTACGGTAAGCCATAGCTTACCTGTACTCGCGATCGAGCCATCGCTCAGGCGGATGGCCGATTTCGAAGGAGGGATTATCTATCCATGTCCGAGTTTATCGTCCACAACATTCCCGGAAGCCCATACGGGAGAGCGGTCCTTGCAACCCTGGCCGAGAAGGGCGCGCGCTACCGGCTCGTGCCCGTCGCACCCGGAACAACGCGAAACGAGCCACATATTTCGCGTCATCCGTTCGGGCGCGTGCCGGTTCTCGAACACGATGGTTTCATGATCTATGAGACGCAGGCCATTCTGCGCTATCTCGATCGGGTTTTGCGCGAGCCTGCTCTGACGCCCGCCGATCCGAGGGCCGCTGCCCGGATGGATCAGGTGATGAATGTCTGCGATTGGTACCTGTTCCAGGGTGTAGGCAACGTCATCGCCTTCCATCGCATAGTAGGGCCACGCCTGATGGGTATGTCACCCGACGAGGCGGCCATCGCCGAAGCGATGCCGAAGGCGCATATCGTGTTCAAGGAGCTGTCGCGTCTGCTCGGCAACAAGTCCTATTTCGCAGCGGACAAAGTCAGTCTGGCGGATATTCATGTGGCGACGCAACTCGACTTTCTCGCCATGACGCCGGAATGGAAGCCCCTGACGGCGACCACTCTCAACCTTGTCGGCTGGCTCGATCGCATGAATCATCGCGTCAGTTTCAAGACGACGACATGGGAGCGGGTTGCGGAACTGGCCAAGGCGGCGTGACACGGCGCGGCACTCCACGTTCCATGGCTTATGGAAATGCCTTGACGGCCCTGGCCGACCCCACCCGGCGCCGCATCTTCGAGCGGCTCCGTAAGGGACCCAGGCCCGTGGGCAAGCTCGCGGCCGGACTTCCCGTCAGCCGCCCGGCCGTATCGCAGCATTTGAAGGTGCTCAAAGAGGCCCGGCTCGTGCATGACGAACGTGAGGGCGCGCGCCATGTCTACAGTATCGACCCGAAGGGGCTGGGCCAGCTTCGCGCCTGGCTCGATCAGTTCTGGGATTCGGCGCTCGACGCCTTCCGCGCCGAAGTCGAGAAAACAGCCGGGAAGGAGAACTCAAAGTGACAATGCATACAATCCGTGTCGCGCCTGTGAAGAAGAGCGTCCGCGTCAGCGCGTCCCAGGCTCGCGCCTTCGAAGTTTTCACGGCACGCTTCGATTCGTGGTGGCCGAAATCGCATCACATCGGCAACGCCGAGATGAAGGAAGCCGTAATAGAGCCGCGGGCAGGTGGACGCTGGTACGAAAAAGGCGTGGATGACTCCGAATGCAACTGGGGAACGGTGCTGGCGTGGAGCCCCCGTCGCGCGTGGTTCTCTCCTGGCACATCAACGGGAAATTCCAGCCCGACGAAGGCGTCCAGAGCGAGGTCGAAATACGGTTCATTCCCGAAGGCGACAAGGCGACGCGCGTCGAACTCGAGCACCGAATCGTAGCCGCAGATGCGGAGGATATTCGCGCGGCGGTCGATTCGCCGCAGGGCTGGGGATCGCTGCTTGACCTGTTTGCCCGGCGCGCGACGGCTTAATTCACGGACTATTGCTTCTCACCGCGCGGACACGCTGCTAGAGTGGGCCCGTGACCGTCAAACGCGCTTTGTTAATTCTCTGCGCCCGCATCGGATTCAATCCATAGTCCGGCGCGCATGCGCGCGTGCGTTGTCGGGTTAGACCCGACCATCCCGCGCGAACCTCTTCCTTTCGCAAGCAGAGAACGGTCATGGCGCGGGACAGCACGACACACAATCTCACCAGACACTGGCAGGCGCTCGACGCTGCGCACCACATTCATCCTTTTTCGGATGCGGCTGCGCTTATTCGCGAAGGCGTGCGCGTCATCACCAGGGCCGACGGCGTCTACCTTTGGGATTCCGAGGGCAAGCTCCTCATCGACGGAATGTCCGGACTGTGGTGCGTGCAGGTGGGTTACGGAAACCGCGAACTGGCCGAGGCCGGTTGCGAGGCGCTGAAGACGCTTCCCTACTACAATCATTTTTTCAAGACGACCAATCCCTGGACGGTCGAACTGGCGGCAAAGCTCGCGCAGATCCTGCCGGAAGAACATGAGCGCGTGCTGTTCGCCAACTCGGGCTCCGAAGCCAATGATTCCGCGCTCAAGCTGATCCGCTACTATTGGAATCTCAAAGGCCGGCCGGAAAAGAAGATTCACCTGTCACGCGACTACGCCTATCACGGCGTGACCATGGCGGCGGCTTCGCTCTCCGGGCTTTCGCCGATGCATCCGCAATGGGATCTGCCTTTGCCGGGCTTCGAGAAAGTGCCGGCGCCCTATTGGTTCGCAGCAAAGACGGCCGGCTACGGCGACAT